>Ga0080064_1001905_pt1 | contig 38670 bp, 32 predicted proteins | sample Subgrocontami54m_FD_69260 | JGI IMG/M metagenome (GOLD analysis project Ga0080064, IMG submission 69260) | Subsurface groundwater microbial communities from S. Glens Falls, New York, USA - GMW46 contaminated, 5.4 m (SPADES assembly) (version 2) ...
CGACGACGAGTAGGTTGCAGCACACCTCCGCCGCGCCCTCATCCGGGCCCTCGAGAACCTCAACGTTCGTAATGTTGTGCTGGGTGCGGGATGCGGGTCGCTGGGCATAGGCCGGCGTCGCGGTCAGGCGGTAGATCCGCTCCTCGAGCCGCGCGCGGTCGTCGTCGATGATCGAGGGCTCGCGCGGATCGTCTCCCTCGCCGATTGGCACCCAGTAGCGGCAATCGTCCGCAAACATCGTCACCCATTCGTCGAAGCGACCCTCGTCGAGCAGCCGGGCCTCTCGGTAGAGCAGCGTCTCGGCTTCGGCGCGGGTCAGCGTCACAGCGACGCGGGCTGAGGCACGCCGCTCATCAGGCGGCGCCACTCGCGGTAGGCGGCGCGCTGCGGCGCTTCGTCGGTTGAGTGGCAGACGTGCTCACCATCGTCGTTGCGGGTCTCACGGTGCATGCCGCGGCTCATGAAGAGCCAGTCGACGGAACGAGCCTTGAGCCCGGACCAGACGTTGACGAACATTTCGACGTCATCCGGTGCCCCGAAGCCCGCCGGGCCGAAGAAGCGCTCGTGCACCGCCAGCCGGCCGGTGTTGACCTCGGCCGGCGCGCCGACGAGCTCGAACGGGTACAGCTCGACGACGGTCTCATCGAAGCGAACCGGCCGGATGACCCGGATGTGTCCCTCAAACAGGAAAAGGTTCGGGAAGACGAAGAGGTTTTGCTGGCCCTGCAGTGCCTTCGCCCGCTCGGCGCCGTCGCGCTCCTCGAGCTGGCGATGGTACGTGGTGAGCGCCGGATCGAGGTAGTCGAACTGCCCCGCCATGCCGCCGTAGGGGCGGTCGATCAGGCCGTCGCCGTGGCTCAAACCGCGGGTATACCCCGTGCGCCGGAGCTGGGCGAAATCGCCGAAGCTCGTCTCCTCAGCGCGCTCCATGATCTTGACATAACTCTCGTGCGCATAGTTGCCGTGGTACCCGTCCACGCCGTTGTCCATTTGGAGCTTCCAGTTGCCCGGGTACGAGTACCGGTGCCTTGCTTTCGTAAGCGTGGCCTCGCCGGTCGGGGAGCGGTCCGCCCAGAGGTCGACGTACTTCCTGACGTCCCGCAGCCGCTCCTCAAGCGTCTCGCCGGAGGGGCTGAGGCTGGCAAAGATCAGTCCGCGATAGATGGCGAGACGGGGGACGGGTGCGAGTCCGAACGCGAGTTTGTCGAAGTCGTCGGGGTAGCCGTCGGCCTGCGCGATGCTCGTCAATCGGCCGTCGACCCGGTACGTCCAGCCATGGTACGGGCAACGGAACTGGGCGGTACGGCCGCGCTCTTCCCGGCAGACGATCGAGCCCCGGTGGCGACAGCGATTCATCAGCACGTTGACAGCACCATCAGGGCCGCGGCTCACAATCACCGGCTGGGTGCCGATCGTCGTGGTGCGAAAATCGCCGGGCTGGAGGATCTCCGACTCGTGACCGACGTACACCCACGTTTGCTCGAAGATCCGCTCGAGTTCGAGCTCAAAGATGGCCGGGTCGGTGTAGGCGGACCCATGGACGCGGAAATCGTTCTCGGACTCGATGACCAGGTCGGCGGGCTGTCGGTTCATAGCAGATTCCTCACTCGTTCGAGAGGACGATCGGAGCGAACAGATCGTCGATGCGGGGACGCTCCCGGAGGAACCCCTGGTCCACCAGGAACTGGGTCATCATTTCGAGCGTCTTACGGTTCGCCTCGAGCCCGTACGGCCACGGATCGCCGCCGAAGAGCCCGTCGATCTCCTCGAGGTCCGCGAAGAGCCAGGGCAGGGTATAGCGGATCGCGCCGCTAAAGCGCATCTGCTGGATGGCCCAATGCTTCGACTCTTCGAACGCCTTGAAGAGGCTCTCGGCGATCCACGGGTTCGCGCGATAGACCGGCTCCTGCATGACCAGGGTGTGCATGATCGGGAAGATACCCGTCTTGCGGTAATAGTCGGCCTCGACCTCCCGGTAATTCGGGAAAAGCCGCGCAACCTTCGGGTGCTTTCCCAGATTGAAGGGCTGGCGCGCGCCGATCATGGCATCGATCTCGTCCTTCGCGAGCATGTCGTTCAAGGTCCGGCCCTCGGGGATGTACTGCAAGTCGAGCTTCGTCTCAGGCCGAAGGTCCATCACGACATCTGGCTGGCGCGGCGTGTTGACGCCGCCCTCCATCCACGTGATGCGCTCGAGTGCGACGCCGTATTCGTGTTGGAGGATGCCGCGGATCCAGAGCGCGGCGGTCTGGCGGTACTCAGGCACACCGACGCGCCTCCCCTCGAGGTCTTTCGGCGTCCGGATACCGGCGTCTGTGTTGACGAAGATAAAGCCGTGGCGGAAGACGCGGGAGGGGAAGATCGGCAGCGCAACGAAGGGGAAATCCCCCTTGGCGCGCGAGATCATGTAGTGCGAGACGGACATCTCCGAGAGGTCGAACGACTTCTGATGAATCATCCGCGCGAAGATCTCCGGTGGCGATTGGATCGCCAGGTAGCGGAGGTCGATCCCCTCGGGCTGGACCGCGCCGTTCCACAGCGCTTCGGTTCGGTCGTAGGGTCCGCACGCCACGGTCAAGGGCAGGTTCTGCACGCGTCCTCCTCGGTCGGTCTTCGGATATTGCGATGATTGTATGGGGTACTGTTCGTGGAATGAAGATGTCATAACGGACTCGAGGATCGCCGGGCGCCCGCGTATGGAGATCGCGGCCCAGGCCGTTCGGCACCTCACCGAGGACGTGGTCACACTGAACCTGTTCCATGGTACGACGCCGACGGTCGTCGGCCCACGCCTGACCAACGTCGGCCCGGGCGGCGAGCGCGCCGAGCAGACCTGGAACGCCACAATCTACGACCTCACGTAGAAACACGCGCTCCTTTGGCTTCCCCCTTGGGGGAAGTCTGGGGCAGCGCTACAAGTTCTCCAACGAGGAAGCTGTGAGTTACTACCCCCCACCCCAACCCTCCCGCACAAGGGGGGAGGGGATTCATTGCTGCTGGCACAGCTTCCCAATCTGATCCTCACGAGCCTTCCCGCTTTGGTCGAAGGACTAGCTTACGGGGCGCTCAATGACTCCTCCCCCCCTTGTGGGGGAAGGCTGGGATGCGTGTAGCGCCCACAACTCGGGATCGCTAGCTTCCTCGCTGCATACTTGGTCCATGAAACAGCCTCCTGCCGAGGATCGGCCGGACCCGATTGGTGCGGCGACCAGCTTGCCGCGTTCCCCCGGATTGCATGACGGGTCGAGCGTCCCGCCGCGCTGCGCAGCGACGTGCGCATGCTCGGCAACGCTCTGGGGACGGTTCTCGATGAGCAGGCGGGTTCCGAGCTGCTCCAAGCCGTGGAGGTGTTGCGGCGGACGGCCATCAACCGGCGTCGCCGCGTGGATCCACCACGACGAAACGGGGTCGTCGAGCTCGTCGAAGACCTGGATGACCCGGCGCTGACGAACGTCACCCGCGCCTTCACGACCTACTTTCACCTGATCAACATCGCGGAAGAGACCGAACGCCTCCGCCGACTCCGCCAGCACGAGGTTCATGACGGAATTCGGCCGCAGTCGCTGAGCGACACGCTGTCCCGGATCGCGAAGCGCGGCGTGCCCGTGGAACGAGTCAAGGCGGTGCTCGACCAGCTCCGGATTCAGCCCGTGCTCACCGCGCACCCCAGCGAAGTGCGGCGCCGCTCCGTCATCAGCCATCTGATTCGAATCCGCGAATGCCTCACGCAGCTCAAGCGCGTCGCCCTCACGCCAGCCGAGCGGGGCTTCCTCGACGAGGCGCTGTTGCGTGAGATCACGGTGCTCTGGCAGACCGACGAGATTCGGCCGACGCGCCCCACGCCGTTGGGGGAGGTCGACCACGGGCTCTACTACCTGAAGTCCACGGGGTACACGATCCTTCCCGTGCTCCATCGTGAGCTTCAGGACGCCGTCGCCTCCGCGTACCCTGGCCTGAGCGGTGCGACCGGTGCCTTCCTCCACTTTGGCTCCTGGATCGGCGGCGACCGGGACGGCAATCCGTTCATCACGCACGAAGTGACCGAGGACGCATTACTGCTCCAACGCGACCTGGCGCTCGAGGCGTATGCGGGCGAGCTGCGTGAGCTGGTTGACGCGCTGAGTCAGTCGGCCCGCCGCGTCGCGGTCTCCGAGGCGCTGCTGTCCTCGATCGAACAAGACGCCCTGCGCCTACCCGCCGAGGCTGAGGCCGCGCGCCGCCAGTTTCCATTCGAGCCGTATCGCCAGAAGCTCAGCTTCATGCAGGCCAAGCTTGCGAACGTGACGAGCGACCCCGCGAAAGAGCAAGCCGGGCCGGCGGCATACGCCGCCCCGGGTGAGCTCCTCGCGGACGTTCGGCTCCTTCACGACGACCTGTTCGCGAACGGTGGTCGGCGCCAGGCGACGACGCAGGTCGCCGACTTCATGCGCCGGGTGGAGGCATTTGGCTTCCACCTCGCCGCGCTGGACGTTCGGCAAAACTCCGCCGTTCACACCGCCGCCGTAGGGGAGATCATGCGCCTTGCGGGTTCGACGCCCCGCTACGACGAACTCGGAGAGCTGGAGCGCCGGTCCCTGCTGAACGATGCGATCCTTGGCGGATTGGAGCTGGCGGACCGTGCCGAGTACAGCGACGAGACCCGTGAGCTCATCCAGCTTCTTCAAACGATTCGTGCCGTGCAAGCGCGCTTCGGGCCAGAAGCGTGCCACACGTACATCATCAGCGATTCGGCCGCGGTCAGCCACGTGCTCGAGGTCCTCCTGCTCGCCCGGGTTACGGGCCTCGTCCAGCTAGATGGACGGCGGCGGCTGACCGGCGCGCTTCGGGTCGTCCCACTCTTCGAGCGGGTCGAGAGCCTCGAAGCCGCGAGTCGGATCATGGACGAGCTGCTGGAACTGGACCTGCACCGATCGCTGCTCACGCGCTGGGGTGACGTCCAGGAGGTGATGGTCGGGTACTCGGATAGCAATAAGGATGGCGGGTACCTCACCGCGAACTGGCTGCTCTACCAGGCGAAGCGCGCTCTTGCAGAGGTCTGCGCGGCCCACGACGTCGGGTTGATGCTCTTTCACGGCAGAGGCGGCGCCATCGGCCGTGGTGGGGGCCCGACGATCCGCGCCATCATGGCGGAGCCGCCCGAAGCGCTTGCCGGCCGCTTCAAGACGACGGAGCAGGGCGAGGTCATTCATACGCGCTATGCCAACCCAGAGATTGCCCATCGTCACCTGGAGCAGGTCATCGGCGCCGTGCTGCTCGCCTCGCTCGAAGACGCAGCAGAGCCTGCATCCGACTGGCTCGATTGCATGACCAAGCTGGCCGGTGACGCGCTGCGAGCATACCGAGCGCTGGTCGTCGATATGCCGGGCTTTATCGAGTACTTCCTGCAGAGCACCCCGATCGAGGAGATCAGCGATCTGCCCACGAGCTCGCGGCCCGCGCGGCGCGGTGGGTCCGAGGCCGACATCGGATCATTGCGGGCCATCCCGTGGGTATTTAGCTGGACGCAGTCCCGCGCGAACCTGCCGGGTTGGTACGGCGTCGGTTCAGCCCTCGAGGCCCAGCTCGCCGTTGGGCCCGACCGCGTTCGGGTGCTCCAGAAGATGTACCAGCGCTGGCCGTTCTTCCATTCGCTCATCGCGAACGCGTCGATCAGTCGTGCCGTGGCGGACATGCGGACCGCGGCGCTCTATGCGGACCTGGTGGAGAATCGAGCCTTGCGCGAGCAGGTCTTCGAGGCTATCGAGGCCGAGTACCGGCGGACCCAGGCCTCGCTGCTCGTGGTATCTGGGCAGAGTGCGCTTCTCAACGATGTACCGGTGCTCCGTGACTCGATTGGGCTCCGGAACCCGTACGTGGACCCGCTCCACGCGATCCAGGTTCGCTCGCTCCGTGAGCTCCGGGCCGCTCGCGCGGGTGGCCGTGAAGCCGACGTTGAGCGATGGCGTTCGATCGTCGCCCATGCGATCAACGGCATCGCCGCGGGGATGCAAAGCACGGGATAGCCGCCTTTTCCTAAGCGGACACCCCAATCTTGGGAAAATCGCCGGTGTCTGCGTTTCCGGAACGAAGTTATCGTTTGGGTGCGCAGCGGGTGGAGCGCAACCGACGTGACGACACGCGGGGCGCTGTCATTCGAGCCGGTACCCACACGAGGTCAGCGGTGGGCAGCGCCAGCGGGTCGCAATCGCGCGTGCGCTCGCGCTCGAGCCGGAAGTCATCGTCGCCGACGAGCCGACCTCCGCGCTGAACGTCTCGGTCCGCGCGCAGGTGGTCAACCTGCTCCGCGACCTGCAGGCGGACCTTGGCATCGCCTACATCTTCATCGCGCACGATCTCTCGACCGTGCGCCACGTCTCGGACGAGGTCGCGGTCATGTACCTCGGCCAGATCGTCGAGCGAGCGCCGTCCGATGAGCTCTTCCGAGAACCCCTGCATCCGTACACGCGAGCCCTGTTGGACGCGGTGCCGATTCCGGACCCCATGGCTGAGGCGCAGCGGGCTGCCGTGGTGCTCGAGGGTGAGGTTCCCGATCCGACCAATCCCCCGACCGGCTGCCGGTTCCACACACGCTGCCCGCTTGCGACCGCCCAATGTGCCGAGGAGGCGCCCATGCTGCGCGCGGTGAGTGCTCAGCGTGAGGTCGCCTGTCACCTGGTCTGAGCGAGCCAACAAACCAAGAGGGGGTGTTACTGGCGCCGGGGCGCGCCGGCCGCGATACTTCGCGCAAAGTTTCGAGCACGGGCCCATCACATACAAGAGGAGTCGCTTTCATGGCCGTCTGGGATGCGTTTCTGACCGAGCGCGACAAGAAGCACATGGAGATCACGGGCTTCGGGAATCGACCTAAGAAGGGTTTCGGCGAGCGCCCGGCGCTGCTCATCATCGACGACTACTACAGCACCCTCGGCACGGAGCCTGAGGACATCCTGGAGTCCGTCAAGAAGTGGCCGATGAGCTGCGGCGCCGAGGGGTGGGAGGCCATCTACAAGACGCAGGAGCTACTGAAGGCGGCCCGCGCGAACAAGATCCCGGTCATCTTTGCGACCGGCTTCGGCGACTTCCCGAGCCCGTGGGGCGGCAAGAAGGATCGTGGACCGAGCAAGCTGACGCCCGAGCAGCAGGAGATCGCCTTCAAGATCGTTGATGAGATCGCGCCGATCGACGGCGAGCTCGTCATCCAGAAAGCATCGGCCAGCGCCTTTTACGGCACACCGCTTATCGCGCACCTCGTCTACAACAACATCGATACCGTCATTGCCTGTGGTGAGACGACGAGCGGCTGCGTCCGCGCGTCGGTCGTCGACGGCTGCACCAACCGCTTCCAGATGGGTGTCGTCGAGGAGTGCACCTTCGACCGCACCGAGGCATCGCATGCGATCAACCTCTTCGACATGAACCAGAAGTATGCTGACGTCATTGGCCTCGGCGAAGCCGTCGCCTACTTCGACACCGTCGGCGAAAGCGGCGTCTTCGCCTAGTTTCCCCTCCCCACTTGTGGGCCCCTTGTGGGGGAGGGCGGGGGTGAGGGGTAGTCACCCACAGGTCCAGCCAATTAGTTGTGGGTGCTACCTTCCATCCCAACCTTCCCCCACAAGGGGGGAAGGGGTCCATTGATGGCTCATCTGATCGGCTTTCCTAGTCAACGATCTTGCGACATGGCAGTGCCCTAATTGACGGAAAGCGGCGGCGGCTTGTCGAGGACTTCGCGCACGGTTTGCGCAAGCAGGAGGGGTGTGAAGGGCTTCGGCAAGAAGGAGAGCTCGGCAGTCATGACGCCGTGGCGTACAACGACGTCATCCGTGTAACCGGACATGTAGAGCACCCGGGTTTGGGGGCGTTCGAGAACGAGCTGCTCGAAGAGCTGGCGCCCACTCTGGCCTGGCAAGACGAGGTCGGTTACGAGCAGCTCGATGATCCCGGCATAGGCACGAGCGACCAGGAGCGCCTCCTCGGCCGTGCCCGCGTCGACGACGGCGTACCCACACTCCTCTAGCACCATCCGCGCCATCGCGCGCACGCCAGGCTCGTCCTCCACGAGCAAGATGGTCTCGCTACCATGCGGCGGGATGGTGGCGGCGATCGTATCGGCCGCTTCTCCCTCGGACGTGTGGAGCGGGAGGTAGATCTTCACAGTCGTTCCGCGACCGAGCTCGCTGTAGACCCAGATGTCGCCGCCGCTCTGCTTCACGATTCCATAAACCGTCGCAAGTCCAAGCCCGGTGCCCTTGCCTTGGTCCTTCGTCGTGAAGAAGGGTTCGAAAATGCGCACCTGGGTCTCCCGATCCATACCCGTTCCGGTATCGCTGACGGCGAGCAACACGTAGCGGCCCGGCCGATCGATTCCGACCTCGCGGGGGCCGTGCTCGATGAGGTAGGTTTCGTCGAGATTGACGTTTGCCGTCTCGATCGTGATCGTGCCGCCGTGAGGCATGGCATCGCGCGCATTCACGGCGAGGTTGAGAATGACCTGCTCGATCTGGCCGCGATCCACGAAGATCTTGCCGAGATCCTCATCTGAAATGGTGACGATCTCCACATCCTCGCCAATGAGGCGGTCCACCATCCGACCCATATCGGCGACGACGGTCGCGAGGTCCAGGACCTCCGGCCGGAGCACCTGGCGGCGGCTGAAGGCAAGGAGCTGACCGGTCAGCGCGGAGGCGCGTTCTCCCGCCTGGATGATCTCCGCCACGAGGGGTGCCATCGGGCTTTCGGCCGGCAGCCCGCGGTCGATGAGGTGGGCAAACCCGATGATCGCGGTCAGCAGGTTATTGAAGTCGTGCGCAACGCCGCCAGCGAGGAGTCCGATCGCCTCCATCTTCTGCGCCTGGCGAAGCCGCTCCTCGCTGACGCGGAGGGCGTCTGTAAGAACAAGCTGGCGATGCAGGCCCGTGACCTCGAGGACCGTTGCGAGATGGGACGCGATGATTGTGAGAAAGTCAGTTTCGGCGGCTGAGAAGTGATGCTCACCCTGTGTCTGCACGTTCAGGACGCCGTAGAGCTGATCGCCGCGGACCACAGGCGTCGAGAGCATCGAGATGTAGCGATCGTCGTCGACGCCGGGAATCCAGACAAACCGCGCGTCGTGCTTGGCGTCGACCAGGGCAACGGGCTTGCGTTGCTCGGCCACCCAACCGGTAATGCCCTGGCCGAGACCCAGCGTCAGCTCACCGATCGCCTTAGCCGGGAGCCCGTGCGTGGCGGTCAGGGTGAGGTGCTGACCGTCCGCATCCCACAGGTAGAGCGAGCAGACTTCCATGCCCGTGACCTCGGTCGTCTCCTGGACGATCGATTGCATATGAGCCGAGATGTCGTCGGTCGCGGCAATCGCGCTGACAATTCGCTCGAGAAACTGTAACGCTCGAAGTTGCTCAACGCCGCTCTGCGGCCCCAGCTCCGTCACACTCACCCCTGTCAATGCCAGTGCCGCCCACCCCCGACTGGAGCGCCCAGCAATCCGTTGGCTCTACGTGCAGATTGTCCGGAGCGAAGGCCCGCTGTTGGGGAGCGGCCCAGAATGCAGTCGGTTTGGGCCACCTTATACGGCGCGCGGGCCGGATTCCGCTTGCTGAGTCGCCAGGCTCACCTGCTCAAGCATGAAGTTTAGGGCGAAGTAGACCAGCGCGATGACGTACAGCGTCTCCATTGGATTACGAAAACCCTGGTAGATGATGACTCCGCGTTGCAGCAGCTCGACCATCGAGATGATCGAGCCGAGCGAGGGTGTCCTTCACCAGCGTCGTGAACTGAGCGATGAGGGTCGGGAGCGTGGTACGGACCACCTGAGGGAGGACGACCCAGCGCAGCGCCTGGAGGTAGGTGAGCCCGAGTGATCGCGCAGCCTCGAGCTGCCCCCGCTCGAGTGCGAGGACGCCGGCCCGCAGCGTCTCCGCGTTGACCGCCGCCGTGTAGATCGTGAGGGCGAGCGTCAGCGCCAGATCTCCCGGCTCCAGAACAGCGGCAGATCGCGGGGTATGGTCAGGAACACGTAGAAGATCACCAGCAACAACGGGAGGGCGCGGATCACCTCGACGAAGGCGATCGAGGCCCAGCGCACGGCGCGCTTGCTCGAGAGCCGGCCGAGGGCCAGAGCCAGGGCGGCGGGCAGGCTGAGTAGGATCGCGATCGTCGAAACGACCACGACGGTCAACACCCCTTCGCCGATGAAGCGCCAGATGCTCAGCTCCCCGAACGGCGCGAAGTTGCGGGGCTCCATCCGGAAGATGAGAGGAAGCGCCGCGAGGACGAAAGCAGCACCCAGGAGGCTCTGCTGCCGACTTGTGAGCCGCCAGCGAACCGGCGTAGGCATGCTTGGGTGCGGTTGAACTGCTGAAACACTATTCCGATGTCTTGACGCAGCCGGTTCACATTGACTGTGGGCTCGTTCACGACTACGCCGTCGACCGTGATCGCGCCGGACGCAACCGTCTCCAGGCGGTTGATCGTGCGAATCAGCGTGGACTTGCCGCTGCCGCTCGGCCCCGCGATGACGACGACGGCGCCACGCCTCACGTCCAGGTTTACGTCGTCGAGCACGTGCAGAACGCCGAACCATTTGTGCACGTGCTGCACACTGATCATCGCCTGGGTGCGACCTCCGCGCGAACGCATCGGAAGTATGCGGCATGGCCACGCTGCGACGGAGCGGATCGGCGCCGCTTAGGCAGCTCTTTCCCAGGTTCATCGTACTTGAGCAACGGAGCCTGGCGCGTAGCGAAGGGTAAATCCTGGGTACGGTTCAGGTGTGAATGCGAGGGATCACTTCCTCGGCAAGGCGTCGCGTCTGTTCGAGCATGTCCGCTTCGGACGTGGCGAGCGGGCGAAGGACGAACTTGGAGATGCCGGCTGCCTCGTATGCCTGGACGAGCTCCACAATAGCGCCCGCGTCACCGACCGCCATGTAGGTGCTCGGCTCAGCGCTACCGGCACGCGCCCCTGATTGCTGCACGGTGCGCTCGACGATCGGATCGCCCCACCGCCCGAAACGGAAGTTGAATCCGACGCCGTAATGGTCCTCCGGGAGGGGCCGGCCAATTTCGGCGGATCTCGCGCGGATCGCGGTAACGACGCGGCCCGTGACTTCAGGAGGGGCGACGCTGCCCCCGATCCAGCCGTGGCCATAGCGGGCCGTGCGCTCGATCGCGGCTTTGCTGCCGCCGCCGATCCACACGGGAAGTGGCGATTGCTTCGGCTTCGGGCTGATCGACGTGTGCTCACAGCGGAAGTACTTGCCCGCGAAGCTGACGTCGTTCTCAGCCCAGAGCTGGTTCATGAGGCGCAGCATTTCGTTTGCTCGCCCGCCTCGTCCCTCCGGACTCACGCTGAGCGCCGTCCACTCCGGTGCCTGGTCCGCGCCGACCCCGAAAGCCGGGAGAAATCGGCCGGCGCTGAGGTAATCGATCGTGGCGCACTGCTTGGCGAGGAGGACCGGCTCGCGCGTGGGGAGCACGATGACGTCCGTCCCGACTTTGAGGCGGCGCGTGCGCCCGGCGATGGCGGCGAGCGCGCTCAGCGGCTCGAGCGAGAGCGCCGCGCCGACCAGCCGGTCCGACAGCCAGATTGAGTCGATCACGCCTTCCTCGCAGAGATCGACCCACCGCCAGAAGCCGCTGGCATCCGCGAAGGGAAACGGGCCCAGAGTGACGCCGACTCGCACGCTCACCATTTACTCCAGTTCTCGTGTGAACCGTACCGCGCGGGTGGCGGTCGCGCCAGGAACGCGTCGGTTGCTTACGGGAGTTTGCGGACGGAGACTTCGACGTCGAGGGTGGTTTCGGCGAGCCCGCGGAACGTGCCGTGGGTGGGCGGCACGTCGCCGTAGTCGCGGCCGATCGCCATCTTCACGTGCTGCTCACTGGCGACGACGTTGTTCGCGGGATCGAACCCCCGCCAGCCGTGGGTTGGCGAGTACACCTCGGCCCAGGCGTGCGAAGCGCTCACGTGAATGCTGTCGGGATCGCCGTTGCCGACGAGAACGTAGCCGCTGACGTACCGAGCCGGCAGGCCGACGGTTCGACAGAGGCCAATGAGAACGTGTGCGAAGTCCTGGCAGACGCCCGCGCGGCCATCCAGCACCTCGGCAACCGTCGTAGTGGTGGATGTCGCCTCGGGCATGTACGCGAACTCTGCGTGGATCAACTCCGAAAGGGTCTGAGCCGCGGTAAATGCATCTTCGGGATCTTTCGGGCGATGGGGCTCGGCGAGCTCCGCAAGGCGTGGCTCGGCGGGGACGAGTCCTGATGGTGCGAGGTAGTCGTGTCGCTCCAGCGGCGCCAGGGGGCGCGGCTGGACAAGAGGCAAGGCGAACGGGTCCTTGAGGAGCGTCGTCACCTGGCTCTCGGTCGTGAGCTCGAGCTGCTCATGTGGTGCAGCGAGCGTCACGAGGTACCCGGGGTTCCCGAAGGCGTCGACGTATGACGCGATGCGGCTGGTGGGCTTCACCCGCAGCTCGAAACGCTCCCAGCGCTGGTCGTCGTCCGAGAGCGGGCCGAGTCGGCATTCCATGACCTGTTCGGTCACCCGCTCGGAGTACTTCAATCGAGAGACGTGCGTTACGCGCAGTCGCATCGCTGGCTCACTGCTGCTGCTGCGCGGCCATGATCATGGCAGCGCGCGCGACGCCGCCGAGCCGCGCTGGCGGCGCCTCATCCCGCAGATAGGTGCGGGTGATCTGTTCCGCGACGTCCGCAATCCCGCCGTGTACCGTGTGCAGGAATTGCGGCAAGCCCTCGTCCAGGACCTCATCCACTGCTGTTGTCTCGAGGCGAGCGCAGAGCCGTCCCATGCTCCGCAGCGCCGGGCTTGCCGGCGAGGTGCCGGCCGCGGCCGCTATTTCATTGAGCGCGCCCCGCGCGGCGGCCAGGCTGAAGCGGATCGATTGCGGGAAGACGGGGTTGAGGACGAGGAATTCGAGCACGCGTGCTGGCTCGACGCGAAGTGAGTAGTAGCGGGCGTAGGCCTCCACCGAGCCGCAGGAGCGCAGCACGGCAAGCCAGCGCACCGGGGCGTCGGTCGCCGTCGCGATGTCGGTATTGAGAAGATGAGCCTGGAGCTCCAGCATGCGCGCGACGTTGTCGGCGCGCTCGAGGTAGCTGCCGAGCGAGAGGAAGTGCCAGGGTTCGTCGCGGGCCATCGTGCAATCCGCGAGTCCCAGGAAGAACTGCGCGCCTTCGCGGAGCTGACGGTAGAACGCGTGGGGGTCCTCATCGACCTCGCGGGCGAGCTGCGAGGTAAGGGTGGCGTGATAGAGCGCGTTGATCTGCTCCCACATCTCGCTGGAGATGCTCTCGCGCACCCGCTGGGCTGCCGCGCGAGCCGACCGCACGCACGACACGAGCGAGCTGTTGTTGTCGCCGTCCAGCGAGAGGAAGTGCCGAATGTCGCGCGGCTCTGGGAACTCGTCGCCCATGAGCGTGTTGCGCGGATGACTCAGCGCGAGCAACGGCAGCCAGAACGCCGCGCCGTCCGCATCGTCGATAGCACCGGCGTCGAGCTCGAGGTGCCAAGTGACGTCGACGAGCCGGCTGACGGCGATTGCTCGCTCGACATAACGACCCATCCAGAAGATGTCGTCGGCGACGCGGCAGAGCATGTGCTTCCTAGTCCTCTGACTCGATCGGGCGCCGAGAAGTCGGCGCCGTCGACGCGAGAACCCAGGTGTCCTTGCTCCCGCCTCCCTGCGACGAATTCACGACGAGCGATCCGCGCCGAATTGCCACTCGGGTGAGCCCCCCGGGAGTGACCTTGACCTCACGACCGAAGAGGACGAAGGGGCGCAAGTCGACGTGTCGGCCCTCGAAGTGGTCTTCTACCCAACAGGGGTGTCGCGAGAGCGCGAGTGTCGGCTGGGCGATGAACCCTCGCGGGTTCGCGCGGATTTCGACGGCGAATGCGTCCTGGTCGGCCTGCGTCGAATGCGGTCCGACCAACATCCCGTAGCCGCCGCTCTCGTTCACGGATTTCACGACCAGCTTGTCCAGGTTCTCGAGCACGAACGTGAGATCGTCAGCCTCGACCGGCAGGAACGTCTTCACGCTCGGCAGAATCGGGTCCTCTCCAAGGTAGTAGTGGATGATGCGCGGGACGTACGCGTAAATCGCCTTGTCGTCCGCGATGCCCGTACCGACCGAGTTCGCGAGCCCGACCCGACCAAGGCGGTACGACGCCATGAGCCCAGCGACGCCCAGATTCGAGTCTGGTCGAAAGGCCAGCGGGTCGAGGAAGTCGTCGTCCACGCGGCGGTAGATCACGTCGACGCGCTTCCGGCCCCGGGTCGTGTGCATGAACACGTAGCCGTCGTCCACGAAGAGGTCGGCGCCCTGGACCATCTCGATGCCCATCGCCTTGGCAAGAAATGCGTGCTCGAAATAGGCGGAGTTGTAGATGCCGGGGGTCAGCAGCACGACGTTGGGCTCGTCCGACTCGGTGGCGATGGCGCGCAATACGTCGAGGAGGTCTTGCGCGTACCCCTCGACTGGCCGCACGTCGTAGTCTTGAAAGAGCTGCGGCCACGTGTGTTTCAGGACCCGCCGGTTCTCGACCAAGTAGGAGACGCCCGATGGGGTGCGAAGGTTGTCTTCGAGGACGTAGAGCTCCCCGCTCGCGTCACGCACGAGATCGCTGCCGACGATATGGGTGTAGACGCCAAGTGGTGGGTTGAGGCCCTGGAACTCGCGGCGATAGACCCGCGAGCCCAGGACGAGCTCGGGATCCACGACGCCGTCCGCCAGGATCCGCTGCTCGTGGTAGATGTCCGCGAGGAACAGGTTCAGCGCGCGAACGCGTTGCTCCAGTCCCCGTTCGATGTGGCGCCATTCCTCCGGCAGGATGATGCGCGGGATCAAGTCGAAAGGCAGGATTTTTTCGATGCCGAGCGGATCATGGCCGACGGCAAACGTGATGCCCTGATCGTGAAATGATCGGTCGGCGGCCGCCTGGCGGCGTGCCACCTCATCGGGGCTCAGCGTCGCGAGCTTGCTACTCAACGGCAGATAGTGCGGTCGCGGCCGGCCGGCGACGTCGAACATCTCGTCCCAGAAGCCGCCAGTGTCATAGGCGAGCGTCTCGGCGATCTCCGCGGGGCCGAGTGCCTGCGCTTCGCTGCGCGTCACCAGCGAATCCCGGGTCTGCCGCGCTCCGTCGTTGGGATGTCCGCGTCGCGGTACTCGACCTCGATTACTTCGGCGCGCTTCGTATAGGTCAGATGGCCCTGCGCCCGACCGACGAACCAACCGGAGGTTGGCGCAACGTCTGCGTAGTCCCGGCCAAGGGCAACCGCGATGTAGCGGAGCCCGGGTTCGCGGCGATTGGTTGGATCGTACGCGACCACGCGCACGCCACCGGGCGCCGCGTTGTCCGCGAACAGGGCCTCGACCCAGGCGTGTGGCGCGCCTTCCCCGAGCAGATGACCGGATACATAGCGAGCGGGAATGCCGAGCAGCCGGAGCACCGTCAGCAGGATGTGACTGTAGTCCTGGCAAACGCCCGCGCCGCCAGCCAATGCAGCGGCGGCCGTCGTGTCCACGCCGGTGACGTCCGTTCGGTAGATGATCGAAGCGGCTGCCCAGTGAAAAGCGCGGTACGCGCGTCCCTCCTGCCAGGGACTGTTCGCCCGAATCGACTCGGCGGCATACGTCAACGCCTCGTCCGGCGTCGTGAGCGGCGTCGGCTCGAGAAACCGGTCGAGGTCGACCGACTCTCCGGTATCTCCAAACGGCGGGGGCTCCTGGGAGCGGGCAAAGCGCTGGACGTGGTAGCTCGCATCGAACGTCACGGCTTCAGGAACGTGCTCGGCCTGTACCGTGCAGACGGAGTTGCCGAATTCGTCGCGATCCCAACCGACAGCGGCCTCATCGGACGCTCCAGCAACGGCCACCTCATGCGCAAGGAGCCGCTGGTCCCCGTGGGCGGAGCGCGGCACGACACGGAACCGATGATTCAATCCTCGCACCGGTGCCGAGTACGTGTACTGATAACGTTGTTCGACCCGATATACCACGCGCTCCACCCGCGACCACTGCGTGATCTCTTCTGTCAGCATGGAGCTTTGCACGACCGTTTCGCAAGCCTCCGATCAACGTGCTGTGCAGGGGGCGCCACGGTGCCGCGTAGACCATACGGGGCGTGGCGCAGCGTGACTATAGGCATGTCGTACGAAGTTTGGGAGAACTCATGGGAGAACTCATTTGAAGACTGTGATCGAGTTGCCATTCCGGCAAGCCAGGCGACATCCAATCGCGGGCAGCCAAGCTAGCTCGAGCCGGCCAGGCCGGCGATAGCGTCGCGGTAGTAACGATCGTCCGCGAAGCATTGCGGATCGGCGGCCCCACGCATTATGCCGGCCTCATGGCGGATCTCCAGCATTTCGCGGATCCCATCCCACGCAAACGGCGGGGGCTTGGGAGCGCCCTTCACGAGCGTAGCCCGCGCCTGGTACTGCTTCGCCTCCTCGGCGTGTGCGGGGTCTTCGATCCAGAGAAGCGCGCGCATGTGGGCGCGTAGGTAGCGGATGACCACGGCCTCGTGCTCCTCGACCCACTGGCGGCGCGATACGGCGATCGTTGCGTAATTCGCGTACAGGGGTTTGATGGAGTCCAGCACGTGAAAGCCCAGGTCCGCGAGGGTGTTTTCCTGTCCGACGTTCAGCATGGACGCCGGAAATCGCCCCTCGCGGAGCGCTTGGGTGCGGTTTGCCCCGATCTCCTCGAACCGGTAATCCTTGCCGTACTCGGGCAACCCATGGCGCCGCATCATGACGCGGAGCGAGGTGACGAAGCCGCTCTCGGCAGCGTCGGCTGCAATCGTCTTACCGCGAAGATCCTCGTACGACTTGATGTCGGGTCCAACCACCAGGATCAGATTCGGCTCAGTCGGAAGGGCCAAAGTGATCAGCAGACGAGCGTCGTTGTCCTCGTTCCACCAGAAGACGTTGTCCGCGTGGGTATGCACGATGTCCCAGGCGCCGTCCTTGAGCTCACCCATCTGGGCCTTCGACGCCTGAGTCGAGTTGTGGTCCACTTCGAGGTTTTCGGCTGCGTAGTAGCCTTTCGCCACCGCGACGTCATGAGGGGCGAGTCGCCCGAACGAGTTGATCCGCAGCCGATCCACGCTCATCCTCCAGAAGGTGTCGGGCGCAATCATAGCGGGAACAGGATGTTCGGCAAACTAACCGCGGCAAGTCAGGGCCGGTCGCGGTCGAATGGTCGGCTCGGCGGGCCTGGGATCCTGGGGACAGGTGTGGGCGAGGGCAGCAGGTCGACGAACGGGGAGAGGTCCACGCGCCCCTCAGCCGTGGCGGTCACTTGTCCCTCGAACCCGCGGTCCCAGTCTGAGAAGGTCTTGCTTCCGCGCGGCCCCTCCGCCAGCACTATTGACCGACGGATTGTGATGCGCTCATAGCCGAGGGCGCGTACGGCACTCCCCTCCAGGACGACGCCTCGGAAGCCAAGGCTGGCGGGCAAGGTGGCGTTCGCGCGTTCGGGGAGCTGGCGGAAGGTGGCGACCAACCGGTCGGTTTCCTCGACCGTCGTCTCCCAGCTTGGATTGGGGCGGCCGCTAAACACGTCCAACTGGACCTGCATCGTTAGATTGCGGGGGACCGATGTCGCCGTCGCGGTGGCTACCACGGGCGAGGATGGGATCGTCGAGGGGAAAGGCGTCGGGGTCGGCGCTGGCGGCGAGACCGGGCCTGGCTCTGGAGCGGGGTTCCCGCGTTGTCCGGGCAGGGTCGGGCTCGCTTGCGAGTCATCGGGTGTTGCGCCGGGATCGGAAAGGACCTGATCAGGGTCCCTCTGGCCATCCGAAGGAGCTAGAGGGGTGGTGTCGGCCTGGCCATCGAGCGGCGTCGCCTCGTCCTGGACGATCGGCGTTCCAGCCTCGTCACCCTGGCGGGCAGACAGCAACGTGGTGGGAAAGAGCAGAGCTATCACAAGAACGGCGGCCAGTGTCGCTGACCCGCGTGGCACTCCGAAGGGCATTCGGGAGACCATCCGAAGGAATCGAAGCATGAGACGACCTCAGCAGTGGGAGTAGTCCTAACTGTACGCGACTGCGGCCCCGCCGACTGGCACGCGGCTGTGGTCGCTGCCCAAAAAGATCGGGCCCGGGAAATTCCCGGGCCCGATGGGCTGTCGTATCCACCGGTTGGATCGATCGACGATCAGGCTGAGCTTTACATAAAGGCCCAGCCGTGCCTAGTACCAGGGCATTCCGTAGCCGCCGTAACCACCCATTGAGCCGTAGTAGGCTCCGTAGTACGCGCCGAGGTAGGCCCCATAGTAGGCGCCATACGGATCCGTGCCGTAACCGGCTCCGTATCCCGTCCCATATCCATAGGAGCTATACGGATAACCGTAACCATAGCCGGTATATGCGGCAGCAGTGCCAGCGTAGGGGTAGTAGCTTGAGTACGGCGTCGTGGAGTACCAGGCAGCGGAGTAGGACGGGAAGCCGATGCCCCGGTACGAGGAGCCATACCCGCCGAAGTAGGCCGAGTACGGATAGCCGAAGCTATACCCGTAGCCGCTTCCCCCATACCCATAGCCGGGGCCGTATCCATAGTATGGATACCCGTAGTACTGCGCAGAGGCCGGCGCTGCAGCGGGCAGGGCCAAGACGAACGCCAGGGCGAGGACCGCGATGAGACGCCAAACGGATGAACGCAAGAACCCCTTCATCTCCTCCTCCTCCAGGTGAAAATCGCTCTATCTTATCCTGAAGCCCCTCGATTGTCACCGCCTAGCTGTTCCATCCTGTTCCATCGCGCCTGTTCCATCGCGGCTTCCTTCCCATCGATCGTCCCCATCGATCCTCGGGTGGATCGATTGACGGTCGGACGCATCGGCACGCGCCCCGAAGGTCGAAAGAGTTCTTACGGAGGTCATCCATGCGCGTCGGCGTCAACATCCTGAATTTTGGTCCTGGTGCAAATCCGGAGGCGCTGCGGGACTGGGCCCAGCTCGCAGAGGGTTTGAACTACCACTCGGTGATGATGTCGGATCACATCGCGATTACGCCGTCGGTGCGGGAACGCTATCCCGAGCCGTTTTACGACCCGTTTGCGACGCTGGCCTGGCTGGCGGGGCAGACCGCACGCGTCCAGCTTGGCACGACGGTCACGGTTCTCCCGTACCGCCATCCGGTGCTCACGGCGCGGCTCGTCGCGAACATTGACCATCTGAGTCGAGGCCGTTTCATCCTGGGGGTGGGCGTTGGCAACCCCGTAGATGAGTTCACCGCCCTCGGGCAGCCGCGCGAACGGCGCGGCGCCGTGGCCCAATGAGTGTCTCGAGGCTATTCTGGCTCCATGGACCGGCGCGGGACCTGTCACGTATCAGGGCCGACTCATCCACTTTGAAGACGTGTCGAACATCGCCACGCACCAGAGGCCCCACCCACCGATATGGGTGGGCGGCGCCAGCTCCGCTGCCTTCCGCCGTGCCGCGCGCTTTGGAGACGCGTGGCATCCGATCTTGCGCTCGCTCGACTGGGTCAAGGAGACCGGACTGCCGGGGCTCCACCAGGCGGCCCAGCAGGCCCACCGTCGGGTGCCGACCTTCTGTCCGCGCATTCGGCTCGACGTGCGCGATGAGTCGCACGCCGGTGGGCGCCTGGCCGGTAGTGGCAGCGTCGAACAGGTGCATGCCGATCTCCAGGAGCTCGAAAGGCTGGGAGCCGAACACGTCATTCTGGACTGGAATGCGGGCGATCTCGCGGCAACCCAGGATCATGAACGCGGATGGGCCATGCTCAGGCTGCTGGCGGAGCAGGTCGTCGACCTCCCGCGCGCGGTGGTGCGGTAGCCGGCTCGAGATTCCCAGCGGGCGGGATAGGTTGAAGCTCGCGTACGAGTCCGGCTTCGGCGGCGGCGCGCGGGGGCTGTCAGAGGCGAGGCGTGGGCGTGGCGGTCGGGGGAGGGGACTTGACGATGCTGGCAAGTGGGGGCCTGGTGGCAGTCGGAGAAGGCGTTCGGGTCCGGGTCGGCGTTACGGTTGGGGTCGTCGCGACAGCCGAAAGGACGTTCGGGGTCACCATCACGCCGGACTTTCCCGCGGCCGCGGCTGTAGGACGGGGTGCCAGGGTCACGCCAGCGCGAGCGGCGGGTGCGCTGGGTCCTGAGATCACGAGCCGGTAATCGCCGTACGTCCCGCTATGGCCGCCGAGTTGAACGAAATAGGTTTGCCCGGCGGTCGCCGGTACGGTGATGGTTTCTGGGCCGCCCCGGGAGTTGCTATCCGCCGAATCGAGTTCGATGAGCGAGCTGAGCGACGCCCCCGTGTACACGGCGAGTGTCGCATCCAGCGTATCGCCGACGTGCGTGGTAATGGTGACGTCCTCGCTCTGGCTCGGGGTGAAGCGGTACCAGACCGTCCTTCCCACGCAACTGCACGACGGCTCGCCGCTTTCGACCGTGGCTGCGCGATTCGAGCCGGTCAAAGACGTTCCAACTGGAACCGCGATCGCGCCTGCGAAGTTGTCATTCGGCGGCGGTAGGAGCGCTTGCAGGAAGAACGTACCAGCGCCATTGCCCGCGAATCCCGATAACTGAACGAAGTAGGTCTGACCAGCGGTGGCGTTGAAGCTCACCAGCGTTTGTATGACGCCGACCATGATGTCGTCGTCGCAGGCGATCTCCTGCAGGTTGGCGAACGCGGTGCCAGTGTAAACGGCGAGTATCGTGTCGAAGTCGCTGTTCTCAGTTGTCAACGTAATGGTTGTGGTCTGCGGCGCCACGATCTTGAACCAGGCCGTGCGCTCGCGGGCACCCGGACTGGCACACGTCGGCTCGGGCTCGCCGGCCTCGACAGTGGCGTTGACGTTCACCCCTGTGGCGCTTCCCGGTACGGGAAGATCCTGCGCATTGGAGAAGTTGTCGCTGACCGGCGGGGGACCTGTGAACGGGGTTCGCGTCGGGGGTGGTGTCCGCGTGGCCGTCGGCCCCAACGTCTGGGTCACTGTGCTGGTGGGCGATGTTGTCGTGGTCGGCGACGGTGAGGGAGTCGCGGCAGGCGTGACCGGCGCCGTGGGGGTCTGAGTCGCGGTCGGAAGCGCTCCCGGGATCGTCGAGGTTGGCGTCGCGGTCGCGCTCGCCGTTGCAGGGGTAGCCTGCGTAGGGAACGCGAAGACCGACGGCGTCGGGCTCGCAGGCGCCGGGGTGGCGTTTGTCGCCGCGTTCACCGACAGCGCCTGACCAACCCACATCACACAATCGCGGTGCCCTATGATCGTCGCCAGACCCTGGATGCTGCCCTCAGCGAATTGCCCGCTAACGTCCAGGGTGACCGTGTCCCAGAACGGGCCGTCGGTTCCTGCCAGCGCATCATCACGGGTGAGCGTCGCGCTTCCCCCCGTGAACGTGATCTGATCGAAGAAATTCTCGCCAGGACCAGCGGACGCTTGTCCATCGCCGACGACGAAGGTGGTCTTCGCGGCGATGGGTGCGGCGATGCGGAACCCGGATAGCGTCGTCGTTACTTGAGGCGGCGCCAGCGGATTCACCTGGAGCACCGCGAAACCGTCATACACGACGACTGTTCGACGCACGCTCGCCGGGTTTTCGTAGATCACGATCAACGAGGCGCCCTCGGCGAGGATGTTGCCCCCGGTGGCGACGCCGCTGATCTGGTAACTGCCGTTGCCCCCAACGAGGCTGGTCACGTCGGCCCGGTATCCGTGGCTATCCGTACGCTCCCAGCAGGTGTCAGGGCCGCTGCCCAGCTTGGTTCCCTGAAGGGGCGTTCCGCTGAACACAAGGTTGCGGAGGGTCGGGCTTTCGCCGTTGTCGACCATCGCCCAGTATAGATAGGCCGCCAAGGTGGTCGATCCCGCGGGGATCCCACTGATGGCGATCGTCCCGCCCGTCGCGCCTCTAAGCCCGACGCCCGCCGCGACGTAGTCACCATTCAGGGTGAACTGCTGGAATGGCTGCAAGCCCGTGCTGGGGAGAACGGGCGGCGTAGCAGGTACCCCGCCGCCATGCACGCCCACACCGACGCCAGCTGCGGGCCCAGCGGCCGCCGGCGCCCCTGGCGCGGCTCCCGCTGGCGCGGCCGCTGCAGGCGCCGCAACCGGGGCGCTCGCGGGCGCAGCTTGCGCTGCGGGCACAACCGGGGCCAGCGCGATGACTGGCTGCGGTGGCGGTGGCGGTGGCAGGACAGGAGCCGGGGCCGCTGGTGTCGTTTGCGGCGGCACCTCAGTCGGCGTAGCGGTCAACCGCGCAGCCTCAGGAGTCTCGCTGGTAGCTGCCGGCCCGATCGTCGGCGACGTCTCCGAAGAAGGGGCCGCGGTAGGGGTGGCCGACCGCGGCAACGTGACGCTTGGCCGGGCGATTTCTGATGTGGCCGTTGCCTCCTGGATCGCGGTTGGGGTCGGTGGCGTCTCCTGGGTTGGCGTCGTGATGACGGGTGTGCTCGGCAGATTGGTTGGCGGCGCAATCGTCGCAGTCGGCTGGCCCGTGATGGCCACCGACGCTGTAGCTGGCGAGCCTGGTGGCAGACCACCGATCAACGGAAGGATCGCTGTGGGCGTAGGTGCCGGCGTCCCGGATGTGGAAGCGGCTGCGACCACCGTTCCTGATCCCGCGGTACTAGCCGGTGCAGCAGCGCGAGCGACAGCGGTGAGATTCGCGCTTGACGTTTGCAGTGGTGCCGGTGTGGTGCCCGCTACGGTCGTCGCGAGGGCCGAGCCCGGGCCCGCCAGCGAACCGGGGCTACTGATGGCGGCAGCAATGGCCGTCGCTGCGCCACGCGTCGCGTTACCCATGGGGTCGAGCGCGGCGGTAGCCTGGACGATCGCCGTCTGTTGGACTCGCTCGGCTGGCGCCGACCGACCGCGAACGAAGAGCATGCGGCTTCGCTCAGGTGCGCCGGCCACGGCTACGGCGGGCCGACGGAAATCGAGGATCTCACCGTCGCGGTAGCTGAAGCCCGATGCGAGTCTCCCGCCGGTGCCAATCGTGCCGGTGAGCTGTTCGGCTGCGAGTGGGCGCGCGAGTCCGGGTTGCCGGACCTGCGCGACCGCCTCGCCGTTCGCCAGACTCGTGACGGTGACCGTAAATGCCCCGCCAGCCCCGGAGCTCGTCAGTACTAGCTCGTACGATCCAGATGGGTTCGGGACGGTGATGCTCTGGCCGTCACCCGCTGCGAGATACGTCGCACCCGGAATCTGACTTCCATAGGCATCGACGTTCGGATGAAAGCCCTCGCTGCGGTTGCGATCATCGGTGAGGAATGGCCGGACCGGTCCCTGAACCGTCAGCCGAAAGCCAAATCGCGCTGGCGGCGCGGGTACTGGGGGACCAGGTGGCTGCCCGGTCTCAACCGTGGTCTGGAAGCCGGGCGGGATGGACACGGTCTGACCGGCGCTCTCAACGATGACGGTGTCTTCGACCGACTGGACGACGGTCTCGCCGCTGACGGTGACCGTGAGGAGATAGCTCGTGCCGCGGACGTACGCGACCGCGGCCGCCGTCGTCGATTCGAAGCGGCTCTCTGATCCGATCAGCAATTGGACGCGGTTCCACGTGCGCCCGATCTCCTGATGGAAGGAGATGCTCGCTCCGCCGCCAGCCAGCTTGTCGAGGCGCTTGATGGTGACGTCGGTCTCAGGGTCAAGTGTCGTCTGCGATCCTTCAAAGTAGGTGACGGTCGCATACGCATTGGCTCCCGTCCGGATCCGGTCCCCCACCCTCAACGTAGCGTTGCCCGTGATGGTCTCGAGGCTTCCGCCAACGCGCTGGACTTCGACGGTTCCGCTCAGCACCGCGAGCGTCGTGTCGTCGATCAGCGCAAATGCTGGGGGAGGGCTCAGGACGCGGATGCCCAGGAACGTGCCGCAAGCAAGCACGATCAAAAAGCTGATGCCAATGATGAGTCGCAGGTGCTTGCTCATGTTCTCTCTTCGAGGCATCAGTTCGTAGAGTGGCGATTAGACCAGTTGACGCGGGGGAAATCCGCTATTGGCGACCCATTGTAGGGTTGTTGCCGCCACTTTGCGAATTGAGGGCTGCACGCCCTTCGGCCGAGTAGTGCCTTCAGCGAGCGGGAGAGGCGGTTGGGAGAGCACGAGAAGGGGAGGGAGGATCTCACAGAAACGGGCGTGTGGAAGCTAGATACCCAGTGCGGACAGGTTCAGGCGGCCATTCTCTCGAGGCGGGCACCAGCAATAGCCGCCCGTCATCGGCCGGGTGAAGCCGACGACCCCGTCGACGATGCGGTCGTCGCGGATCGCCAGGATCAAGGGCTGTTTGCTGAATTGGCCGTGCCCGTAAGCTTCGTAAGGTCTGTTTTCGCGGTGCGTGCGTACACTCATTTGGAAACCAGACCCAGAGTGGATTATGAAAGACATACCAAAAGAGCCACCAAGCAGCGAGATCACGCCCAAACAGCTCTACCTGTCCCGGCGCGAGTTCATGAAGAACAGCGCCTTGACGCTCGGCACGGCGGCCGTGGTCGGGGGCGGCCTGACGTTTCTCGTCGGCAACAAGCCGCCGCCAGACCCACTGCCGACGCCGCCGTTGACGGAGAGCCTGGTCGTGGCGTCCAGCAGTGGACTGTACGATACCGACGAGCCGCGGACCTCGCTCCGCGAGGTCACGACTTACAACAACTTCTATGAGTTCGGTCTGGACAAGGATGATCCCGCCCGCAACGCGCACACGTTGCAGACTCGGCCCTGGACGATCAGTGTGGAGGGCGAGGTTGCGCGGCCCCAGACGATCGCGATCGAAGACCTCCTCAAGTGGTTTCCGTTGGAGGAGCGCACCTATCGAATGCGCTGCGTCGAGGCCTGGTCGATGGTGATCCCGTGGGTTGGCTTTCCACTTGGTGACTTGATCCGGCGGCTCGAGCCGAACGGGAACGCGAAGTACATCGAGCTGACAACACTTCTCGATGCGGAGCAGATGCCATTCCAGCGGTCACGGGTGCTGAAATGGCCGTACGTTGAAGGGCTGCGGCTTGACGAAGCGATGCATCCGCTCACGTTGCTCGCTACGGGGCTGTATGACAGCAGTTTGCCGAACCAGAATGGCGCGCCACTCCGGCTTGTCGTCCCCTGGAAGTACGGCTTCAAGGGCGTGAAGTCGATCGTGAAGATCCGCTTTACGGATACGCAGCCCCAGAACACGTGGGCGATCGCCGCGCCGCGTGAGTACGGCTTTTACGCGAACGTGAACCCGGAAGTGAATCATCCGCGGTGGAGTCAGGCGACCGAGCGGCGCATCGGCGACCTGCAGCGCCGGCCCACGCTTCCGTTCAACGGCTACGCCGAGCAGGTAGCCGGCCTCTACGCGGGCCTCGACCTGCGGCAGAATTTCTAGAGCGCTGTTCTGGGCAACGGCCCTTGCGGTTCCCACAATGCAGCGTAGCGGGTACGACTGAATGACGGACGGGACGGTGCGACGTGGCGCTTGAATCGACATTGCCAGCCCTGGCACGAGCAATCGGTCTTGCCGCCCCGAAGCGACGCGAGCCGCTGCCGTGGCTGAAGCCCGGGGTCTTTCTCGGATGCCTCGTGCCACTCGTCTACCTGATGCTGCGAGCGAGCCAGAACGAGCTGGGCGCGAACCCCATCGCGGACATGGAGAACGAGCTCGGGCTCACCACCCTGATCTTGCTGGTGGCGACGCTTGCTTGCACGCCCGCGCGACATCTGTTCAAATGGACCTGGCCGATCCGGATTCGGCGTGAGCTTGGCCTCTTCGCGTTTTTTTACGCCTCACTGCACCTCTTCACGTATCTAACGCTCGACCAGTTCTTTGCCTGGGAGGCGATCCTGGCGGACGTTGCGGAGCGGCCATTCATCACCGCTGGGTTCGCGGCGTTTGTGCTGATGGTCCCGCTCGCGTTGACGTCGACGAACGCCTGGATCCGTCGGCTCGGCTACAACCGCTGGCTGCGGCTCCACCAGCTCATTTATGTGTCCGGAGCGCTGGCAGTGCTTCACTTCGTCTGGCGGGTGAAGATCGACGTCAGCCAACCCGTCGCCTATGGGATTGTCGTCGCTGGGCTGCTTGGCGTGCGATTTGCGTTCTGGCTCCGCAAGCGGTCCGCCAAGAAGACGCGCTAGTGCTCAGGCTCGCGAGCATCGTGTACAGGATGTGCGCAGCAGCGTTAACGGCGCAAGCCAGGGCTTCCGCTCGAGCAGCGGCAGATCAGCTCCGGTGTAGACCTTGTGATGGGCGGATTGTGACTGCTCTCAGGGCACGTCCGCGTCCCGCACGACGAGCGGTCGAGCGGCGAGGAGCTGCGCGCGCTGCTGGCGATCGAGGGCGCGCGACTCGTCCCAGGCGTGATCCTGCACCCGCTCGCGTATCCGTTCCCGCTCGATCATGGCTCCAGAGCCTTGCCCTCGGAGTCGGGACAAACTTCGTGGACCTCGTTTGGCAGCGGCTCGCCATGCTGAATCCACGAAGCAACGGACATCTCGGTCACTTCATGGATGTCGCGGATCGCTTCTTCCACCGTTTGAGCGATGATCCTTTCTTCCACCGTTTGAGCGATGATCCTGCTTCCATGAAGGCAGGGCACCTCGGCGCTGTTTCCACCCTTGGGTTGGAGCAAAGGCTTGATGACTACCTGGGCTTTCCAAGCTCTCATGTGTGCCTCCGGGCAAACCAGTCGAAGTCCCAATCGAACCCGCACGCGGCAAGCTTAGCACGCGCCCTGCGCGCACCAGGGGCTTATGCGAGTTTGGGCGTTATCCGGGCTGCCCACGAGGTTCGAAGCTTGGTCGGTCGCAGTGGCGCCTTTTACAATTTGCTCCCGCGGAGTATGCTCGTGGGTAGCCGGGCCGATGTGCGCCGATCGTGGGCGTGTGGCTTGGATCCCGCGTGAGTCGTCCAACGCACGAGCGACGGCGCCGGCAGAGAGGTACGTTATGCGAAGAGCGGGTCAGTTGCATACTTGTTCTCATACGGTCTTGGCGCGAGGTCGCTGGCTCGCCCTCGTCGTCGCCGGGGCGCTCGGCCTCGCCGCCTGCGCCTCGCCGCCGGCCACGCCGGGCCCCACTGGCCAGGGAGGTGGAGCTCGCACTCCGGAACAGCCCCGCACGCTGGTCATGATCGACCGGCACGAGCCTCAGGGTTTGCTGGAGAAGATCCTGGCCGCCGGCACATCCGGGACGGCCAGGCGCCTGTTCAACGCGTACCTCGTGGTCAACGACGACCACGGGGTGCCGACGCCGTACCTGGCCGAGGCGATTCCTCAGCTCAACACCGACAGTTGGCGCGTCTATCCCGATGGCCGAATGGAGACCACCTATAGCCTTCGCGCGGGCCTCACCTGGCAAGATGGGGCGCCACTCACGGCCGATGACTTCGTGTTCGCGTTTGGCGTCTACAGCGAACCGACCCTCGGGATCTTCTCTGCCACGCCACAGAACCTCATTGATGAGGTCCAGGCTCCCGATGCGCGCACGGTACTGATTCGGTGGCGCTCAACCTATCCCGATGCAGGACGCCTCGCCGAGAACTCCCTGGAGCCTCTCCCTAAGCACCTCCTGGAGCAGTCACGTCAGGCGGCCAAGCAGGACCCTGCCGGTCGGGAAACGTTCCTCAACCTTCCGTTCTGGACGACCGAATACATCGGGGCAGGCCCCTACCGCCTGGACCAGTGGGAACACGGCGAACGCATGGAGGCATCCGCCTTTGCGGGCCATGCCCTGGGCCGGCCAAAGATCGACCGGATCATCTATCGGTTCATCGCAGACGAGAACACGATCCTCTCCAACGTGCTGGCTGGCGAGGCCCAATTCACGACCACGACCAGCCTCCGGATGACCCACGCCCAGGTACTCAAGCGGGACTGGGTGTCCGCAAACAAGGGCAGCGTGCTCTACAGCAAGAACGCGGTGTTCTACAACCACGTCCAGTACCGCCCCGAGTACCTGAAATCCCCCGCGCTGATGGACCTGCGCGTCCGGCAGGCGCTCGCTCACTCGATCGACAAGCAGGCCGTGGTCGACACCCTGTATGAAGGCGAAAGCGTACCAGCATACACGTTCATCTCCGCGGGCGAGCCTTATTTCCCGGTCGTGGACCGGGCCATCACGAAGTATCCATATGACCCGCGGCGGACCGAGCAGCTCATGAACGAGGCCGGCCTCGCAAAGGACCGCGACGGATTTTTCGCGGATCCGGCAGGCGTTCGCTTTGCGCCCGACTTCGAGGCGCTGGAGAGCGCCGACTACGCGCGCGCCGGCCAGATCATGCAAGATAGTTGGCGCCGCGCAGGCATCGACGTGCAGTATTCCGTGATGCCGAACGCGATGATCCGCAACAACGAGCGGCGCCACAAGTCGCCGGGCATCACCTCGCCAGGGGCCGGTCTGGGGAACGCCAAGCAGGCCCTCAGCCAGTGGTCGTCGTCAGAGATCGGCACCGCGGACAATCGCTGGAACGGAAGCAATCGCGGAGGCTGGACGGACCCGGAGTTCGACCGCCTATTTGACCTCTACAACACGACGCTCGACCCGGCGGCGCGCGATCAAGTCGTGGCGCAGGCGATGAAGGTCCTCAGCGACCAGCTTCCGGGAATCCCCGTCTACTACAACATCTACCCGGTGGCGGTCGCCGCCTCCCTGCAGGGACCAACCGCTGGGCCGAGCAGCGAAACCGTCTACTGGAACATCCACGACTGGCAGCTCAAGTAGCGTACGCAGTCGTCGCGTCGGCATCAATCCACAATGGTCTGCACCAAGGAATGTTTGTTCGGCGCGCGGCAGAATTCGAGGCGGTGGTCGAACACTGAGCCAACAGAATGGGGAGGCCGGCCTTGCCCACGAATCAGCAAGAAGAGCTATACGCCCGCGTCGGCCCCGGCACGCCGTCCGGCGAGGTGTTCCGCCGCTACTGGCTGCCGATCGAGCTCACGTCGAACCTTGGCGGCGGTCACGGCCCGAGCTACTCGGGGACGAACAACCCGCTCCGCCTGACGATTCTCGGCGAGCACCTCGTGCTGTTTCGCGATGCCTCGGGCAAGCCCGGGTTGCTGGAGGAGCATTGCAGCCATCGTGGCACCTCGCTCTATTACGGGCGGGTCGAAGAGACTGGCTTGCGCTGCCTCTACCATGGCTGGTTGTACGATCGCGCTGGGCAGTGCCTCGAGACCCCGGCGGAGCCGCCCGACAGCAACTTCAAGCTCACCGTCCGCCATCCGGCCTATCCTTGCCGGGAGGTCGGCGGTCTGATCTTCACCTATATGGGCCCGCCCGAGAAGGAGCCGCCGTTTCCGCGCTATCCCCAGCTTTTCCGCGAGGACGGTATCCGCGTGACGGGCAACAGCAAGCGGATTCAGAAGTCGAACGTGTTTCTGCAAACGCTGGACAACGTACTCGACGTCTGGCATCGCGAGATCGCGCACGGCTGGTTCAAGGGCGAGCCGCGAGTCGGCTCGATCCACCACGGCCGCGACGGCCAGGACGAGACGCCAATCAAGATGGAGCGGACGCCCTGGGGCGCCTGCTACGCCGTGCTCCAGAGCACCGAGCGCCCCGATCGCTTCGAGTACCACGAGACCCACGCGGTGCTGCCTTGCCAACGATTCGGCCAGCCTGGCGGCTCGTCGATCAACTGGGCCGTACCCCTGGACGACTACACGACGCGCTGGTTCGGCGTCGCGTTCTACCCCTTCGACGAGAACGGCAAGGTCCCCGAGCACGTCCACGCTCGGATGATGGGCCAGACTCCCACGGACGCCGGTGGCCCGTTCTACGAGGGTTGGTTCGAGGACGTCGGCCACTTCTGGAACTACGGCCACCCGCTTCGGCAGGGACCGATCTGGGAGGACGAGGCGATCATGAGCACCCAGGGCGCGGAAGAACGGCACGGCCTGCCAAACTGGGATCGCTGGCGGCTCGCCACGTCGGATCGCGGCGTGGTTCTCATGCACGATCTCTGGCGCGAGCAGATCGAGCGGGTTCAGGATGGGCTCGATCCCGTCGGGATCATGCGCGGAGAGGCTGCAGAGGATCTCATCCCGGTGCCCGGCGACATCCGTTTTGTCAGCTACGAAGAGGGAATGCGCCTCTTCGCGATGTCGCTCGAGGAGCGCACCGAGCGCCGTGAGGCCACCCTCAAGGGGACCGCCGCAAGGCGCTAGCGGTCCATCCCTTCGCGGATGAAGCGGAGCAGGCGCTCCGTTGCGGGTTTGCGATCGTAGCCGGCGGCGAGGCGCACGCGGTGCTGGTCGGGCTCCCCGCTCTGGAGCCGCTCGTAGAGCTGATTGCGGCTGGCGAAGCTGCTCTGAACGAGATCCGCGGCGACCGCGAGCAGGCGCAGATGCTCCTTTGTGCTCGGCGCCTGATTTTTGAAGAAGCGCTCGACGTAGCCGCCGATCTCGGGACTTGCGAGGTCTGATGCGCCGCCGGTAAGGACTACGGAGCTCGTGAGGATGTCCTCGAGTAACCGGTCCGCCCGGTCTGAGGCCTCGATGCCGTGGAGCCGGTGCGCTGGGCTCGTGCGCGGGGCGAGGAAGCCGCCGCGGGTCGGGTACGCCTCGCGCTCTGCAGTCTGGAGACAGGCGCGCAGCACCTCGGCGTCGGCGATGAGCTGACCGATGCGCACCTGCTCGGCCCGGTCCTTGTCGCGGCCAGACCACTCGGTCAGGAGCGATGCGACGCCGACGAAGACCTCGAGCCGCGTGAGCAGGCGGATCAGCGTGGAGTAGCTCGCCCAGAGATTGATCCGGCCGTGGAGCTGGGCCGCGCGGATCGGGTCCTTGTAAACGAACACGTTCTCCCACGGGACGAGCACGTCGTCGAAGACGAGCGTGGCGTCGACCTCGTCGAAGCGCGCCGTGAGGGGGAGCCGTTCCGGATCGGCGTGTTCGGCGTAGAGGTCGCGGCAGATCACCGTAAGTCCCGGCGCGTTCATCGGAATGGCGAACGCGTTTGCGTAATCGAGCTCGTCCTTGTCGCGTGGGCGGTTGGGATACACGAGCGCCTCGTCAGAAAGCGGCGCCAGCGTGGCGAGGGCGCGCACGCCGCGAACGATCGGGCCGTCGGCCGTTTCACGGACGACGTGGAGCATCAAATCCGGATCGTTCTGTTCCGAGGCCCGCTTGGTGCGATCGTAAAACTGGTCGTTCAGCGCGTGGGTCAGGCACAGGTCAAACTCGGCGCAGTGCTCGAAGTAACGGCGGGCATTCTCGCAGTAGCGCGGCTCAACCTCGCCCAGCCATTCGGAGGCATCCAGCAAGCCGACCGCCAGGCCCGCGCAGAAGTCGGGGAATCGCCCCATGGCGCCGAAGGTTCGATCCGCCCAAACCTCGACGTTGCGGCGCTTCGCGAGCAGCTCTTCCATGGTCCTGGGTGGGAGGTAGCTGTAGGAGATTTGCTCGTTCTGCCAGGTCGTGCCCATCAGCCCGCGGTAGTCCGGGTCGTGCTGAAGGTCGTAGAGATCCGCGAGCGTCCTGGTGGCGCCGGCGAAGCCCGGGTGGCTCGGCACGTCCTCGATACGGCGACCGCCCTGCCAGATCCGCCGGCCGTCGCGCAGCGAATCGATGTACTGCTGCCCTGTCCGTAGCGGCACGTGCGTCTCCCGCGGCCCAAACGGCTCGCGCCATTATCAGGCCGCGCGGAAGCTCGATTCCAGCGAGTGCAGTTTCAGCACAGAATCATCGGCACGCGTGGACCCTTTGCGACGTGAACGCGTGCCGTTCTCGTGCGGTTAGTCCGCCGGCTGGAGGTTGAACTTGTAGGCCATCGCGCCGCGGCCTGAGCTCGGAACCCAGTCGTATTCCGGCACTCTGACGAAGCCCATTCGCTCGTACATGTTGCGAGCGATCTCCATCATCTCCGTCGTGTGGAGCGCGATCACCGGGGCCCCTTCAGAGCGCGCTCGCTCCATACTCGCTTCCATCAACAGTCGACCGATGCCAAGGCCACGCGCGCTCGGGGCGACCGCGAGCAGTCGGAGCCCGGCCCATTCCGCTGGCCACCGCTGGGCCTCGGAGCGCGGGCCGGGGGTGTAGTAGGTCAGCGAGCCGACGATCTTACCGTCCAACTCCGCGACGAGGAGATCAGAAACCTCCTGCCGACTCCGCACGTCGCCCGCGTTGTCGAGGTACCGCGCGATCCGCTCAGGCTCCATGAACGCGGCGTATTCGGCGTAGGCCGCGCGATTCACGGCGGACACCGCGTCGAAGTCCTCCGGCTGAGCCAGGCGGACTACGACGGCTGCGTGTGCGTCAGACGGGGCGCGAGCCGGCTCGGTCATCGTGCGGACTGCCTCCGGGTCTTTTCCCAAACTATATGCCTTCGGCGGGCCGTTTGGTTCGCCGAATAGATGCCATTTTCTGAACGTTAGGTGCCGGCGCCGGCTATACTCTGCCGTCAACCTGGAGGTAGGCATGGGACGTCTCCACCCCGTCCGGCTGGTTCGCAGGCTCGTTGCTTCGCCCCGACCCTGGTTCGCCACATCCGCGCGCATGCGTGCCCTCGGGATCTTCCTACCTTTGGCCATTCTTGCTGCGTCCCTCCTCGGCGGCGGGTTTGCTTTCAACCCCGCGGCCGCTCAGTCGCTGGGGGGTCGCACGTTTACTTTGATAAGCCGAAGTACCGGCGCGGTGGAGCTCACCTGGTCGAGCGGCACCGGCCAGACCGGCTACCGGTTGAATCGCATCACCTCGACCGGCACCGTCGCCGTGGCCCCGACCATCGCAGCGACTGGAACCAGTTTCACCGACCAGCTCGGGACCGGGGTAGCGGTGGCTTGCTACCAGCTCGAAATCCTCTCCGGAACGAACGTTGCTGGCCGCTCCGACGTTCTCTGCGCCATCGTCAACGAGGCGGCCGGTACCCATGCCCCCCGAAACGTCACGGTGTTTACGAATGAGACGCCCAACGTTGGCATTCGCTGGGATGCTCCAACCCAAACATCGCCAGCCATTGTCGGCTACCTTGTCGTTCCACTCGGTCGGACGGTGCTGCCAGGCGATGCCGGCGTATTCAGCCCGAATAACCGGGTCGCGCTCGACCTGACGCCACGCACGTTCGGCTGCTACATGGTGCTCGCGCTCGTGCCCGATAGCGCCCTGGTGCCATTCAAGATCGGCGGCTTCAGCGACATCGTGTGCGCTGCGCCCGGGACGTTCAGCCCACAGGGCACCTCGCCGACCCTCACGGGGACGGCCACCCCGACGCGGACGGCGACCGTAGCGGCGAGCGGGACAGCAACGCCGCCCGCGAGCTCGTCCACCGCGACCAATACGCCGATCTCGCAGGGCGCGACGCTAACAACCACCGCCACCTCTTCAGTGAGTCCGAGCTCGGTGGTCAGTACGACGCCGGGCGCATCGTCGAGTCCGACCGCGACAACGACTGCCACGCCGTCTTCGACCTCGAGCTTCACGCTATCCCCAGTGTCGTCCGTATCTCCTACACCGACGCCTTCGATCAGTGTTACCCCTGTGTTTTCACTTACTCCCTGTTTCGATTGTCCTAGCCCGACGCCATCCGTAACCCCTACCCCGTGCCCGAGCTGCCCGACGGCAACCACTACCCCGACGCCGACGATCACCACGACCTTCACGCCGAGCGCCACGGTCGTGACGGGCGGTGTCGCCTGGGTCCGCAAGGCGGACATGCTGACCCGCCGCGGCGTTCACGCCGTGGCCGTGGGCCCGGACAACAGGATCTACGTTTTCGGAGGCGGACAGCCTGACGTGCTCGCGTTCAACACGGTGGAAGCCTACGATCCCGTGACCAACACGTGGACTGCGCGGGCCAACATGCCGACGGCGCGGCAGGAACTCGCCGCTGCCACGGCACCGAATGGCAGGATCTACGTCGCTGGTGGCGCGGCCAGCCGAGCCGACGCCGTAGCATTGACAACCCTTGAGGAGTACGACCCCATCACCAATACCTGGGCTTCTCGCGCACCGATGCCGACGGCTCGGATCGGCCTCGCGCTGGTGACGGCCCCGAATGGCAGGCTCTACGCGATCGGCGGCTACTCCACCGCCGCAAACACGGCGCTGAGCCACGTCGAGGAGTACGATCCGACCACGAACCAGTGGACCAGACGGGCAGACATGCCGACGCCGCGCACGCGCTTCGGCGCGACGCTAGGGAGCGACGGCAGGATCTACGCGGTCGGTGGGGATTTTGGTGGGTTTGCCCCCCAGGCCACCCTCGAAGTCTACGATCCGATCGCCAATAGCTGGCAGACCAGGGCGCCGATGCCGTCGGCTCGCCCGGAGGGCGCGGCGGCCACCGCGGCGAACGGGCGGATCTATGTGGTCGGGGGATTCCTGAACAACGTCGAGCTGCGTCTGGTCGAGGAGTACACGCCGGCCACCGACTCGTGGGTCCGGCGAGCCGACATGCTGGATCGTCGGCGTGGCCCAGGCCTTGCCGCGGCAAACGGTCGGCTCTACGCGATTGGCGGGTTCGGCGGTACCGGTGAATTCGGCGACACGCTGAACAGCGTCGAGGAGGGCACCCTGTTTTGACGTGATCGCCTAGCGCTGCGTTACCGGCACAACTCGAGAACGAGCGGTTCCGACCTTCGCCAGACGGTCAGATCATAGGTGTGAGGCTATGCCCCTAAAGAGTAGTGCGGTGGCCTCTGGCGACTGCTGTCTTCATAACCATGAAATGCTCCCTCATGGACCACCTCGGGCCACGCTCGTGCCTGGCACGGACCTTCCAAGAAGCAGCACCACCGCGAGTTGGAGATGCCTGATTCTTGCACACGGCGTGAGGGGCTCACAGTCGACAATGAGGACGCTCATGCCTGCCATCGCTGCACTTCCGCCTCTAAAACCCGCTGAACTTCCGTGACCTCCTGCTCCACCTCGGCCACCAGCGCGGCGACTCCGTCCCCCACTTCGGTCCGCCCAAGTGCTTCCAACTCCTGGCAGATCGCGCCAAGGCGGAACGCGCCTAGATAGCCTGCGCTCCCCCTGAGCGTATGTGCGGGCTGGATAACCTCAGTCCCATTCCCCGCTGCAGCCGCCGCGCGCAACGCCTGGATCAGCGGGGGCGTCTCTTGCATGAAAATAGCGACCAAGTCGCGCAGAAACCCCGGATCGCCGCCTTGCGCCGGGTCAGCCATCTTGCTGAGTACCGTGCGGTCAACACTCTCAGCGCGTGCAGTGCCGCCGACCGGCGCGGTGGGTTTCGGCGCCGGCATGGCCGGCGGGCGAGGGAGCCAGCGAGTGAGCACGGCGGCAAGCTGATCTTCGCGTACCGGTTTCGCGATGTAATCATCCATGCCGGCGGCCAAGCAGCGCTCGCGGTCACCCAGCATGGCGCCGGCCGTCATCGCGATGATGATCGTGTGGCGGTCCCGCCCCTCGCGGGCCCGGATCGCCGCAGTCGCCTCGTAGCCGTCGAGGTCCGGCATCTGGCAATCCATCAGCACGAGCGGGTAGGGAATCCGGCTGAGCGCCTCGATTGCTTCCAAACCGTTCGCCACCACCTCCGCCGGATACCCCAGCTTTTCGAGCATATGGACTGCCACCTTCTGGTTGACCGCGTTGTCTTCTGCGACCAAGAGGCGCGGACCGTGGCCAGCCGGCCGCTCGCGCGGGACGGCGATCTCATGTACCGTGTCGAACGCCTTGGGGGTTGGCCCGGGAGCCATGACGGTTGCGAGGCAGTCGAAAAGCTGGGATTGGCGCACGGGCTTGGTCAAGGATGCGTCGATCCCCGCCGCCTGGATAGCGCCGTCGCGGCCGCCGAGCCCCAGCGATGTGAGGAGTACGAGCCGTACCCCCGCGATGGTCGGATCAGCACGGATCTCGCGCGCCAACGTCAGCCCGTCCATCACCGGCATCTGCATGTCGATGATAGCCAGCGGGTAGGCGTTCGCCGCGGCCGCGTGGCGCAGCAGCCGCAATGCGGCCGGCCCATCCGCCACGCTGAAACCCACCATGCCCCAAGCCGCAAGTTGATGCTCAAGAATCGTGCGGTTTGTCGCGTTGTCGTCCACGATCAGCACGCGGAGGCCGACCAGACTCGCGTGGGGTTGCTGGGGCCGCGGTTGCTCGCCAGCCGCTTCAAGTCCCACCGTAAACCAGAAGCGGCTCCCCTGGCCGGGCTCGCTTTCAACCCCAATCTCGCCGTTCATGAGGGTAACCAGTTGGCGACAGATCGCGAGTCCCAACCCCGTGCCGCCAAATCGCCGCGTCGTGGTGGCGTCCACCTGAGAGAATGGCTGGAACAACCGGGGCAGCGCCGCCGCGGGAATCCCCATCCCGGTATCGATAATCTCGAAGCGGACCATCGTCGGATTCGGTGCCCGACTCGCTACCGCGCCCTGGAGGCTGAGGCGCAAACAGACCTCGCCCCGGTCGGTGAACTTGATCGCGTTCCCGACGAGGTTGGTGAGCACCTGGCGAATCCGTCCTGGATCCCCGCGGAAGGCGGTCGGGACATCGTGCCGAATCAGATAGCTGAGCTCGAGACCCTTGGCGTGCGCAGCTTCAGCCAAGAGCTCGGCGACTTCTTCCGTTAAATGCCGGAGGTCGAAGGGGATGACCTCGATATCCAGCCGGCCAGCTTCGATCTTTGAGAAGTCCAAGATGTCATTGACAATCGTAAGGAGCGCCTCGCCCGAGGAACGCGCAGCGGCGGCAAATTCACGCTGTTGCGGCGAGAGTGTTGTGTCGAGCAGGAGCCCGGTCATCCCGATGACGCCGTTCATCGGCGTCCGGATCTCATGGCTCATCGTCGCGAGAAACGCGCTCTTCGCCTGAGTCGCTTCGAGCAGCGCGCGGTTGCTCTCTTCCAGCCAGAGCCGCGCCTCGTGCTCGCGGGCAAGCGCGTTTTCATTCAGGCGCCAGTTGATGATCCCGGCAACGCTCGCGGCGAGGACAAACCCCCCGTGAATGAGCGCCCATTTCCAGGGGTTCGCCCAAGCATCCGGGTGATTGTAGACCGCCTCAGGATCAAGCGTGCCCACCACGCCGTGGTGCAGCGCGATGTACGCGACGGCGATGAGGAACGGCGTCCAATCCTGGTAGAGCGTGATCACCGCGAGCATCACGAAGAAATGAAAATGCATCTCGATGTAGCCGCCGGAGAGGTGCACCAGAATCGCGGAGGCGCTCAGCAATCCGAAGCTGGCGATCGAGGCGCGAACCCGGCGGGAAAATTCGGTGCGCTGCGCGAGGAGGGTTGCCGCGGCGACCACCCCAGCCTCCTGCAGGCTATGCACAAGACCGTAGCCGGCAAGAACGCCGTAGAACAAAATGACGCCGGCATGGAACCCGAGGAGGACCAGGATCCCCGTATGGCGGCGCTGCCAGACATCTTCGGGGAGCGCCCGGCCTTCAGGCAGCATCTCAGCGATGTGAAGTCTGGTCTGTTTGGCGACCCGGCCAGCGTCGGTCTGCAGCTTGGCTTGTCGCGCCATTGGCCTTGACCTCGATTCATCGCTCGCTACAAGCAGGAGCTCACAATTCCCCAGAGAAAGACATAGCATACGGCCGCCATGCCCCGATTATGGCCACAGATCCGTCACGGATGCCATGAGTTGGGACACGATGTCGGTTTGCGTTAACGTCTCGCTGATTTCGTCGCCATTCGCCTGCGTGGTCGGTTGGAAGCCGTCTGCCGTCTCGCTGACGAACGAAGCAGGCTTTTGAGGCTGGGCGGCATCCATCGATGGCGTTGGCGCGGCTCGCGGGCATGCCACGAATACCGAATGAGGAATCCTGATGGAAGACGGGCCGATCAACGTTCTCATCGTCGACGACAGTCCCTGTGCCTGCCCGCCGAGTAGCGATCAACCGCTGGACTTTTGCGCCCGGGCGCGTACGATGGGGGCATCGGCGTGACCGGGTAGCGCGGCCGCCCGAATAGAGCGGCGCGGCAGCGAGGAGCGGGCGGAATGGTGCGAGCACTCGATCGTCGGTTGTTGGCGGGGCTCGTGGTGATGCTGCTCGCTTTGGCGGCCTGCGCGCCCGCTCCGGGGGGTGGCGGGACCGCGCCCAGCGGGCAGGATGCGGGGCGCCCCGCGGCGCTCAAACGGATGACCGCCGCGATCCGGGGTGCGCCGGTCTCGATGGTGCAGCAGCGAACCCAGCGCGGCAGCGCCGTGCGCGGCCTGGACGGAATCGAGGAGCTCACGAGCGCAGGGCTGACCTACATCAAAGCTGATGGCACGCGCGCCGCGCAGCTCGCCGAGGCCGTGCCGACGGTGGAGAACGGCCTCTGGAAGGTCTTCCCCGATGGGCGCATGGAAACGACCTGGAAGCTCAAGCCAGGGGCCCCCTGGCACGACGGCAAGCCGATAGTGGCAGCCGACTTCGCGTTCACGGCGATCGTCGAGCAAGACAAAGAGCTGGAGATTCCCGCCTATCCAGAATACGAGATGGTGGAAAGCATCAGCACGCCCGACCCCGCAACCATCGTCGTGACCTGGAAACGTCCGTACATCGAGGCGGATGGGGTGTTCAGCTACCGCGCAGCCGGCCTGCCAATCCCCAAGCACCTCATGGAGAAACCGTACCTCGAGGACAAGGCGGGATTTACCGCCCACGTCTTTTGGACCGACGAGTTCGTCGCGGCTGGCGCCTTCCGGATTCGCGAATGGGTGCGGGATAGCCACACCATTCTCCGGGCCAGCGAAACCTACATCTTCGGGCGACCCCGGATCGACGAGATCGAGGTGCGGTTCATCCCGGACAACAACGCACTCACCGCCAACATCCTCGCCGGAGCCGA
>Ga0080064_1001907_pt1 | contig 38635 bp, 37 predicted proteins | sample Subgrocontami54m_FD_69260 | JGI IMG/M metagenome (GOLD analysis project Ga0080064, IMG submission 69260) | Subsurface groundwater microbial communities from S. Glens Falls, New York, USA - GMW46 contaminated, 5.4 m (SPADES assembly) (version 2) ...
GTTTGAGGCTCGTGGGAGATGACCACGTTGATAGGCGCTAGGTGGAAGTGCAGTAATGCATGTAGCCGAGGCGTACTAATCCGCCGACAGAACTCTCGAAAGGAATTGTGGGAGTCGCGTAAATTCAAACTTTCTTCGATTCTAATTTGTTGCCCCGCCTTGACTCGACGTCAGGCGAGGCAGGTCGCTCTTCGTTGTCAGACGAAGTCTTTGTTGATTTGAAGATTGTGTGTTGGTGCTTTATCGCTCGGGTCACACCCGTTCTCTTTCCGAACACGGAAGTTAAGCCGAGTTGAGGCGATGGTAGTCGAAAGGCAAGAGTAGCTAGGCGCCAACACACAATTTTTAAGTATTATCGCTGGGGTCAGTCACGGATACTTTTCTGCTGAAAAGTTCCGCGACCCCTCCTCGCATCGTCATGCTCCGGCCTTGCGAAGCTCCGCACTGCTCGCTTCTCACCTGTTCTCATTCCAAACACGGCAGCGACCAATTTTTCTTGACGGTACTCCGACTTAGAAAAATGGAAGTGCCCATGTGGTATTAAGCCCAGTTGAGGCGATGGTAGTCGCAAGGCGAGAGTAGCTAGGCGCCAGAACAAAATACAAAATTCCCTTCTCATTCCTTTTGTCCGTAGCACGAGTACAATGGAAGCATGTCTTGGGCATCACGGCGGCGGACGACCTATATGAGCGGCGTGATTCTTTTTTTTGGGCTCCTCATCGGCATTCCGGTCGCAAAATACTTTTTGAGCATTCAGCCCACGTGCTTCGACGGCAGCCAGAATCAGGGCGAGACGGCGGTCGATGCTGGTGGACCCTGCTTGACGCTTGATCCGACTCACCTCTCGCCCTCCGCCGCGCTTTGGGCGCGGGCGTTCAAAGTGCGCGACGGCTCCTATACGGCGGTTGCCTACATCATCAATCCCAATACTGCTGCAGGTGTCGCTCAGGTACGGTATCGTTTCATGCTCTACGACAGCGGCAACATCCTTGTCGCCGATGCGGAAGGTACAACATTCATAATGCCGGGAGGCATTACACCTGTGCTCGTGGCGGGTATCAGCACGGGTAATCGCATTGCGGTGCACACGCAATTTCAGATCATCGATGAGCCGCTCCAGTGGGAGCGGATGACGGAGCCGGCCTCCGTGATCAAACTTAGCAATCAGCAGGTGAGTACTACCGATACGATACCGCGCATCACCGCAATCGCACAGAACAACTCTTTTGCCACGCTCCACGATACGTCGTTCATTGCGGTCGCTTTCGATCCATATGGCAACGCAATGGCTGCATCCCGGACAGCTATAGCAGATCTCGAACCGAACACCCCCACACAGATCACATTCACATGGCCGCAGCCATTTCCCGGCACGGTCGGGCGTATCGATATCACTGCGCTGTTGCCGCCCGTGCAGGCTCCGTTCACTCCCGGTCAATAACTATGATCTCCACACTGTGTCGTGCGGCCTCCAAGCGTATCAGGCCGCTCTCTCACGTCGATTGGTTCCTCTTCGCCGCCGCGCTCTGCATCTCGCTTCTCGGGCTTGCGACCATGCGTTCGTTCTCCACAGAGAATTCCTTTTTCGATAAGCAGATAATCTGGATCTGTGTCGCAGTGTCAGTTTTTTTGATCGCAAGTTTGGGCGATTACAGTTTCCTTCGGCGCACACCGGTCGTCGTCGGCTGCTTCATCTTCATTCTTGGCCTGCTCGGACTGGTCTTCGCATTCGGTGCGATCGTGAAGGGCGGGCAGAACAGGTTCGACCTTGGCTTTTTTGCTGTACAGCCGGCCGAGCTCGCAAAATTGGTTTTGATCGCAGTGCTGGCAAAATATTTCAGTCGTCGACACATTGAGATCAAACACTACCGCCATATACTCGTCTCGGGTGCGTATGCGTTCCTCATATTTTTTCTCGTCTTCTTGCAGCCAGATCTTGGCTCTGCCATCACGATATTTGGGATCTGGTTTGGGATGGTCTTGGTCTCTGGCATCTCGTGGAAACATGTCGCCATCCTGCTTGTCACAGCAGTGATCGTTTTCACTGGTCTTTGGCAGTATGCATTGAGACCGTATCAAAAAGCACGCATTCTCACATTCATCCATCCGCTCGCTGATATACGCGGCACAGGATACAACGCGTACCAGTCGACCGTAGCCGTGGGTTCTGGTCAGCTTGTCGGCAAGGGGGTCGGGTATGGGACCCAGAGCAAGCTGGAATTCCTTCCGGAGTTCCAGACCGATTTTATTTTCGCGGCGTTTGCCGAGGAATGGGGTTTTTTGGGTGTGGTACTATTTTTCACGCTCTTTGGCATCGTTATTATGCGCGTCTTATCCATCGCTTCGCACGGTGCAGATAATTTTGACACCCTGTTTGCGGCTGGCGTTGCTGTGTTCTTCGTCACGCAATTCATCGTGCACGTGGGGATGAACATGGGGCTACTGCCTATCACCGGCACCACCGTGCCATTTATGAGCTACGGCGGCTCGCACCTGCTGACCGAATACCTAGCCCTCGGCATTCTCATGGGCATGCGCCGCCACGCTCGGCCCTCTATCCAGGCCCGCGATGAGACGGAGCTTATTGGGGCAGTTTAGCCTGCCTGCGTCGGAAGCGAGAACAAGTTCTCGCTTCACTCGGTTCGTTAGGTTATAGTACCGGCATGACATCAAAGATACTCAAAGATGTGATGGAGCGCGTAGAATCATGGCCGGAAGAGGTGCAGGCTGAACTCGCGGCAGTGGCACTTGAGATCGATGCCACTCTTGCGGGCGGCGTATATCACGCGACAAAGGAAGAATTACGAGCAATCGATGAAGCTGACCGAAGCGGCAGCGCGAGCGACAAGCAAGTCGAAGCGGCCTTCCGTGCTTTTCGTCGAGCACGAAATTTGAGTACTCGAAACGAGCGACAGTCGATATTCGCAACGCGGCGACCTATGGCCGCAAATTTGGAGAGGCGGTATGCGTAGCGCTTGAAAAGTGTATCCGCGACGCTGTTGCAAACATAGGGAGATACCCAGAAGCTGCTGCCAAAGTTTTCGAGCGACCGGGCGTACATGTTAAGCCACTTGTCCGCTACCCGTATAAAATCTTTTACAGAGTTCTGAAAGACAGAGTAAGAATACTGCACATACGACACATATCGCGACGGCCACGGCAGGATGAGGACACGCATCATGACTAAACATTCCCGGATTTCTTTTGGGCAGCATGATGCGGCCCATCTCTATGATCTTGCGCTGGAGCATTTTTGCATTAGCAAAAAGGAAGGAGTATGTCCGATGTGCATCAACATAAAACAACATCTTGAAAAGTATATTTGGAGAAACGGAAGCACGGCGCATAAAGCGGCAAGTCAAGAAGCACGGGTATTGCAAGAGTACATGAAGGCTCTTATGGGCATGCGCTGCCACGCCCGCCCCAGTATCCAAGCGCGCGATGAGACGGAGCTGATCGGGGCGGTTTAGAAAGTAGCGAAAGTTCGGCATACACTAAAACTACGCTATAGCGTATGTTAAGTGTAAGTAAAATTACTGCTTGAATTGCAGAAGATCCCAACGGTTGCCGTAGAGGTCTTGGAAAATCGCGACGGTGCCATAGACCTCTTCTCGTGGTAACTCTTCGAATTTGACGCCTGCCGCGCGGAATCTTTCAAAATCACGCCTGAAGTCATCGGTGTGCAAAAAGAAAGCCACACGACCCCCGGTCTGATTACCTACACGAGTCGATTGTTCCGGAGACGAAGCTTTCGCGAGAAGGATACGGGTTTGAGGATTACCATACGGTGCGACCACGACCCAACGTTTTCCCCCGTTGTCCTGAGGCGTATCTTCTATGAGTTGAAACCCCAGAGTGTCGCAATAGTACTTCTTCGCCTCGTCATAATCGTTAACAACAATTGCAACAAAGGCGAGGTATTGCTCCATAACTCTAATGATACAACGCGCACGTTTGTTTGATCATTTGTTCGAGAGAGTTTACAGATAGGGTCGCGTTCTGTAATCCTTTAATCCTGCCTTCAATTGCGTCGGCTAGTGCGTGCGAATCGGCAGGTGCCACAAATGATGGATTGATCACATTCGTCGCCACGATCGGCAGGTTTGCGGCGGCGGCTTCCATGAATACATAGGGTGTGCCCTCTTTGATGGAAGGAAGAAGGAAGAGATCGAAGGCCTTGAGGTATTCCGGAGCATTTTCGACGAAACCGAGGAAATGGATGCGGTCCGCAACGTTCAGCGCGCGCGCTTGCTGTTCTAACTCACTGCGCAATTCGCCGTCGCCGATGATGAAATATTCGTAATCAATGCTGCGTTTTTTGAGTTCAGCAACAGCCTCGATGGCGTAGGCGATGCCTTTGTTTTTCGTTAGTTCTGCGATGGTGACCACTGAAAATTTGGGTTTCGTAAACCCAAGTTTATGTAATCGCTGCCATGCTTCTTCACGAGAGAAAAATGCGGGCGTTTCGATACCAAGACGGACGTAGCGCACTTTTTTGCCCACGATCCACATGCGCTTGCCGATCTCTTCGTCTCGCTTTGAAACGACGATCGTTGCGTGAGACAAGAGGGTAGTAAACCAACTGACAAAATAAATAATTGCGCGAACAATTGCGTTCCGATCTTCTTTAAAGGGCCAGCCATGCGCGGTAAAAATAATTTTTGGCACACCCGAGAGGCGCGCTGCCAGCGCACCAAGTGCTGCTGCTTTTGAGCTATTTACGTGCAGCACGTCCGGTCGCTCGGCGCGGAGCAATGTGAGTATTTGGAAGAAACTTGCAATGTCGGAAATGATGGCAACATCGCGACCCAGAGAGGGGAGACAATGTGTAGGGATGTCCTTTTCATCGAGCATTTTTTTCAGTCGGCCTGATTCACCTGCCTGCGCAGGCAGGCCATAGGCAATCGATACCTGAAATTGTTCTTTGGGTAGATGAGTCGCGAGGTCAAAAACGTACTTTTGCGCTCCGCCCCACGTTGCCTTGGTAATAAGATAAAGAACTTTCTTTTTCATATCGGCGGCAATATGGGGCGGAGCGAGGAAAGGGGTCGGGAAAACACTTGTTTTCCCGTGAAGGAAGGATTGGGAAAACCGTGGGTTTCCCAGGACGCATCGCCCCAGGTCGCTTTGGTGATGAGGAAGATCACTTTCTTCGGGGGTTGCTTCATACTCGAATTAGTGTCATTATACCACATTATGACCCTCGTCCCCAGGCGCGAATATGTCATCCTTTTGCTGGGTGATGTCGCGATCTTCCTCATTGCCCTCTATCTTACGCTTGCCCTGCGGTACTTTGCACTGCCCTCACCCGAGCTCCTGCGGCTTTTCATTGTCCCGTTCTCCCTCTTATTCGCCGTGTGGATCGTCGTATTTTTCCTCGCAGGTGTCTACGGACGTTATACGCGTCTCTTCCGTTCCCGCCTGCTTACGACCATCCTCTATACCCAGATACTGAATGTCATTATTGCCGCGCTCTTTTTCTTTTTCGTCCCTGTTTTTGGTATCGCGCCCAAAACCATCCTGTTCCTCTATCTTCTCGTCTCCTTTGCGCTCATCGTGGTATGGCGCGTCGTGCTCTTTCCGCGCCTACCCGCAGGCCGCAAGCTCAAGGGTATCCTCATTGCGTCGGGCCCTGATGCGCACGCGCTTGCCGACGAGATCATGCAAGACGGGCGCTACTCTTTCACACTTGATTCGTTCGTCGATACAGCGCGCGCCTCAAGTGCCGAAGTCATCCGCGAGGCACTGCGTGCGATGGAAAATGACGAGGTAGCCTTCTTGATCGTCGACTTTTCGGACAAGACGATCTCTGCGTCCTTTCCCATCATGTACGATGCCGCTTTCCGCAAGCGCCGCTTTGCGCTCGTCGACGCTGTCGAGCTCTATCAGGAAATGTTCGAACGCGTACCGCTCTCGCTCATGCGTTATGAGTGGGTGCTGGAAAATGTCAGCTCATCGCGTGTGTACGACGGCCTCAAACGCGCGATTGACGCGATCGTGGCACTCGTGCTCGGCATCCTCACGCTTGGTGTCTACCCGTTCGTCGCCCTTGCGGTCAAACTCGACGACGGAGGCGCACTCTTCATCACCCAGACCCGCGTTGGGCGGTTCCAGCAACCCATCAAGATCATAAAATTTCGCACTATGAGCGGCAACGATGAGGGCAACTATGGAGCTGGCGGGGTCTCCGTGCTCAAAGTGACCCATGTAGGCAAGTGGCTCCGCCTTCTGCGTATCGATGAATTGCCTCAGCTTTGGAACGTGCTGGTGGGTGACCTCTCGCTCATCGGACCGCGACCTGAATTGCCCGCGCTCGCGAGCGTGTACAGCGCGCGTATTCCCTACTACAGCGCGCGCTACCTCGTGGCACCCGGCCTCTCGGGCTGGGCACAGCTCAAGCACGACCGCGATCCGCATCATGGCGAGGCGATCGAGGAGACAGGTGAGAAACTCTCCTACGATCTCTACTACCTCAAACACCGTTCGCTCCTGCTTGATCTTTACATCTTGCTTCAAACGTTCCGGATCGTTTTCACCGCCCGCGGCACATAATTCTAAATTCTGGTAGTATTCCCGCATGGCAAAAAAGATGGTTGTCACCGGGGGAGCGGGATTCATCGGCAGCAACTTGTCGCATGCTCTCGTCAAGGCGGGACACGAGGTGCATATGGTGGACCGAGATCCTTCACTGCGCCGTGCCACGCTTCCCCCAGAGGCCACTTTGCACGAGCAAGATACTCGCCATACCGATGAGATGCAGAAGATATGTGAGGGGGCGGATGTGGTCTTCCACACTGCCGCCGTACCGCGGGTGCCGTATTCCATAGAGCATCCCGTGGAAACGACCGATGAAAATATCACGGGCACCGTGTCCGTCCTCACCGCCGCCGCCCGCGCAAAGGTGCGCCGCGTGGTGTATTCATCATCGGGCTCTGCATACGGCGAGCAAAAGACACTCCCGTTCGTCGAGACGATGGAGGCAATGCCGGTCAATCCCTACGGTCTCCAAAAGTACGTCGGCGAACTATTTGCGCAGATGTGGCCCGGCATATACGGGATACAGACGGTCTCGCTACGGTATTTCAATGTCTATGGCCCCGGGCTCGATCCCAACGGCCCGTACGCGCTTGCGATCGGCAGATTCCTGATGGCACGCAAAACAGGTGAACCCATCACGATCTATGGAGATGGCACGATCACACGCGATTTTACGCACGTGCGCGATGTCGTTGCCGCCAATATGCTCGCTGCCGAAAGTACGAAGGTGGGGAACGGGGAGGTCATCAACATCGGCGCCGGACGCAATATGTCGATACAGGCCCTCGCGGAAATGTTTGGCGGTCCGATAGAGTATGCCGCACCACGTATAGAAGCGCACGATGCTCTCGCCGATAACCGTAAGGCCAAAGAGCTCCTTGACTGGGAGCCGACGGTCAAACTCGAAGATGGCATCGCCGAGTTGAAAAAAGAAGCCGGATTGATCTAATTATGCTTGTCGACGGACGTGCCATTGCCGATGATATATATGCAGGCCTCTCCAGCTTTTTTACGGGACGGGGCGCCAAGCTCGGCCTCTTGGTGGTCGGTGTCGACTCGGTCATCGGCTCTTTTGTGCGTATCAAAACCCGCGGTGCCCAGCGCCTTGGCATCGAATGTGTGCGCATTGATCTACCGGCGGAGGCAACGACTGAGGATGTCATCGACCGCGCGCGCGCGCTTTCAGCGCAGACGGATGCCGTCATCGTGCAACTGCCACTACCCAAACATGTCGATGTGAACAAAGTACTTGCCGCGATCCCGCCGGAAAAAGATGTTGATGCGCTCAATCCAGCAGTTTCTGATGAGCAAAGCACGGTGGAAGCTCCGGTGGCGTTAGCAGTCATGGAGATACTCAAACGCAGTGGTATAGAAACCGCTGGCAAGCGCACCGTCGTTGTCGGCGCCGGCCGACTGGTGGGTGCGCCCACGGCGCGTCTCCTCAAGCGTGCCGGTGCCACTGTTTCAATGCTTACCCTCGAAGAAGGTTCGATCGAAGATTTGAAGACTGCGGACATCATCGTCTCCGGTGCGGGAAATCCGGGTTTCATCAAGCCGGAACATATACAAAAGGGTGTTGTGCTCATTGACGCAGGCGCTTCAGAACAAGCAGGCAAGATAAAAGGCGATGCCGACCCCGCGTGCGCCGAGGTCGCGAGCGTCTTGACCCCCGTCCCCGGCGGCGTGGGGCCAGTGGCGGTCGCGATGATTTTCCGTAATCTCAAGGCATTGATTCAACAAAAAGATTAGTATATTCTGAAAAGGTTGCTGTTGTATGTCTACCTTCGGAAATATTGCAAAAATCCTTCTTGCAATACTAAACACAGTTGCTTTAGGTGTTGCTACCCTCTTTCTGGATACCATAATATTGGCTGAAGGTCCAAATGGAGGAAACCCTTTCACTGCACAAGGCATAATTTTTCACGTTCTCGTCCTGGTTAGCATTATTGCAGGCTGGGCATTGCTTGCGTTTAAAGCGAACAAATATCTTTTTCAAGGAGCACTATTTCTTGCCGTCCTTCTACCTTGGGTTGGCCTATTGTTCCTGTTTGGATTTTTATAACCTGAACTTTGTTGCACCCTTGAATTCAATGCGTATACTGCAGCGCAATGTTGAATAGGCGGATAGGGGCTGCGGCGGTCCTCCTTATCGGAGCAGCTTTGGGTTGGTGGGTGTATTCGTCCACGATGACAGCCTCATGGCCTTTCAAGCTCGGGCTCGACCTCTCAGGCGGCACGCACCTCGTCTACGCCGCCGATACGACCAAACTCAGCCAAGATCAAATCAACGATTCTCTCACATCTTTGCAAAGCGTCATCGAGCGAAGGGTCAATGCCTTTGGTGTGGGAGAACCCGTCGTTCAAACGCAGCAAGGCGGAACGCTCGGCAATGGTGATTACCGACTGATCGTGGAATTGCCGGGTGTGACCGATGTAGACGAGGCGATCGCTGCGATCGGTCGGACGCCGCTCTTGGAATTTAAGCTCATCAAGAAGGGGATGGAGAGCGCTACCACTGATGCGTCGGGTGCGATCGATCCGGCCGCTTTCACCGACACGGGGCTCACGGGCGCTTATCTCACGAGCGCGCAATTGCAATTCGGCAATGGCGGGAGTGCCTCCATGCAGCAGCCGGTCGTCGTCATCAACTTCAATTCGCAGGGCGGGAAGATGTTCTCCGATATCACGAGTGCGCATGTCGGCGAACTCCTCGCTATTTTCCTCGATGGCAACTTGATCTCCGCACCCGTGATCAACGAGAAGATAGGCGATGGCACTGCGGTCATATCCGGCCGCTTCACTGCCCAGGAGGCCAAGACTATGGCGAGCAACCTCAACCTCGGCGCTCTGCCGGTACCTATCACGCTCGTTTCCACGCAGACCATCGGCGCAACCCTCGGTGAAAGTGCTTTGCGTGCAGGGCTCGTGGCTGCTCTGGCTGGCTTTCTCGCGCTCGCAGTCTTTATGATCATCTGGTATCGCCTACCAGGGCTCGTTGCCGTTCTCTCGCTCATCATCTATACGGCGATTATGCTTGCACTCTTTAAGGTTGTACCGGTCGTTTTGACCGCCGCCGGCATCGCGGGCTTCATCCTCTCGGTGGGGCTTGCGGTCGATGCCAACATTTTGATAGCAGAGCGTATGAAAGAAGAATTGGCAGCGGGAAAGAGATCGGAAGAAGCGATCCGCGAAGGTTTTTCACGTGCGTGGCTTGCTATCCGTGATTCCAACACTGCGCACCTGATCGCTTCGGTCATTCTCTTTTGGCTCGGGACGTCGATCATCAAGGGATTCGCGCTGGTCTTCGGGCTTGGAGTCATCGTGTCGATGTTCTCTGCCATTACGATATCCCGCACATTCTTACTGTCTCTCGGCATCGATGCGAGCAAACCGATCGGCCGATTTCTCATGCGTTCTGGCATCCATTAATATGAAGAATCCAATGCATCACTACAGGCGTTTGCTCATCGTGCCCGTGGTCATTTCGGTCGCCGCGGTCCTCGCTCTCGTCTTGTGGGGTCTTAAGCCCGGCATCGACCTCACGGGCGGCTCGCTCTTGCAGGTGTCGTATAGTGGTGAGCGTCCGACTTTCGAGCAGATCAGTGCCACAGGAAGAGAGGCCAATATCGGCGACGTACGCGTCCAGCCCACGGGTGAGACCGGCTACATCCTGCGCGCACGCGATCTCTCTACTGAAGAAAAGACCACACTTGAATCCAGCCTCGGTGCGCTGGGGACGATGCACGAAGATCAATTCGACTCCGTGGGGCCCACGATCGGACAAGAGCTTCTGCACAAAGGCCTCATCGCGCTCGCGCTCGTGGCGCTGTGCATCGTCCTCTTCATCGCCTTTGCACTGCGCAAGGTATCCAAGCCCGTCTCATCGTGGAAATACGGACTTGTCGCCATCCTCACGCTCATGCACGACATTCTCATCCCCGTAGGGCTTTTCGCCTACCTCGGACACGCGACCGGCGCGGAAGTAGATTCGCTCTTTATTGTCGCGCTCCTTACGCTACTTGGTGTGTCGATCAACAACACCATCGTCGTATTCGATCGCATCCGTGAGAATTTGCGCCTCAATCACGAACACGGCAAAAAGGAGCACTTCGAAACCACCGTGGGGCACAGCGTCATGCAGACACTTGCCCGCTCTTTCAATACATCGCTCACGGTAGTTATCGTCCTTTTCGCACTCTATCTTGTCGGCCCTGGTTCCACGCAGGATTTTGCCCTGACACTCATCGTCGGCATCGTTGCCGGTACGTATTCGTCGATCTTCCTCGCGACCCCGCTTTTGGTGTGGATCGAAGCGCGTCAGCGTGGATAGCAAAACCCTTGCATCGCTCCGTTCATGTAGGAGAATGGAACGTGATGCAGGAGATCGAGACAAGAGAGATCATTAAAGACCTGTACACCAAAGCACCGTTCAAAGGACGCTTACTCATGCTTGGATGCGGTTCGATCGGGCAAGGCGTTCTGCCGCTTCTCTTCCGGCATACCGATATAACACCAGAACGCATGCATATCGTCACTGCCGATACGCGCGGCAAAGAGAAAGCCCAGCAATGGGGCATACCGTTTGACGTATCTCCGTTGACACAAGAGAATTATCCCGCACTCTTGCGCAAACATACCGCACCCGGTGATTTTCTGCTCAATCTTTCCGTCGACGTTGCTTCGCTTGATATCATCGAGTTTTGCCAGAAACGCGACGTGACGTACGTCGACACGTCGCTCGAGCGATGGCCCGGTTTTCACACAAATACGGCGCTCCCGCTGCCCGAGCGCACGAATTATGCGTTGCGCCAAGACTTGGTTGCCATGCGCAAAAAGTACCCCGCAGGCACTCCCACTGCTGTTGTCTCCCACGGCGCCAATCCAGGTCTCATTTCCCACTTTCTCAAAGCGGCGCTCCTCCACGTCGCACGCGACACGGGGGTAGAGGTTCAGGTGCCGCAGATACGATCAGAATGGGCAGCCCTCATGCATACGCTCAAAGTGCGCACTATCCAGATCGCCGAACGCGACACACAGGCAAGTACCATCGTTCGCCGACCGGACGAATTCGTCAATACGTGGTCGATCGATGGGTTTCTCAGCGAAGCCGCGCAACCCTCCGAGCTTGGGTGGGGAAGCCACGAAAAAGAAGTACCGCAGGATGGACACGAGTATATGTTTGGCAACAAAACGGCGATCTATCTCGGCCGCCCCGGTGCGCTCACCCTGGTACGCTCTTGGACCCCGCGTGAAGGTCCGTATCACGGTTTCCTCATCACTCACGATGAAGCGATCAGCATGGCTGATTATTTCACTGTGCACGAAAATGAGGAAGTGGTCTTTCGCCCTACCGTCATGTATGCCTACCATCCTTCGGACGATGCCGCAGTCTCCTTGCGTGAATATGCAGGCAACGATTGGCGCGAGCCGCGCAGGAAGCGCATGCTGATGGGCGACATCACCTACGGCGGGGACGAACTTGGCGTGCTCCTTCTGGGGCATAAAAAACGTGGATATTGGTTTGGCTCTGACCTCTCAATCGCGCAGGCACGTGAGTTGAATGAATGTCAGAATGCGACCGGACTCCAGGTGACTGCCGGCGCTTTTGCTGCGGTCGTGTGGGCTCTCGAAAATCCGGGGTGCGGAATCGTCGAACCCGAGGACCTCGATTTTGACCGCGTGCTTAAGCTGGCCGAACCCTATTTGGGCATCGTGCATGGCAAGTACACGAGTTGGACGCCACTACGAGACCGTAAGGAACCACTTTTCCCCGAAGATGTCTGTATCGAAGATCCGTGGCAGTTCAAGAATTTCCGCGTACGCTGATTGCGGTGCAGGAGAGCGGCTGGTATCATGCGCCCGTTCATTGGATTATCTTAGATAGTATTTGCTATGAAAAACACACGCATGAATGTAAAGAAAATGCCATTTGCAGGAAATATCCTGATGGTCGGGTGCGGCTCGATCGGGCAAGCCATCCTCCCGCTCATTTTTAAACATCTCGACATCAAGCGCTCGCAGATCTCGATCATCGAGGCCGACAAACGTGGTACCAAGACCGCCAAGGAGTTTGGCGTGAAGCACGAGGTCTGCGCGCTTACCAAAGAAAACTACAAAAAGGAACTGAGCAAGCGCCTCGGCAAGGGCGATTTTCTGCTCAATCTTTCGGTAGATACGTCGTCGGCCGACATCATGGAGCTTTGTCACGACCTCGGCGTGCTCTACCTCGACACCGTTGCCGAGCCGTGGACCGGCTTTTATACCAACGCCAAGCTCGCCGCTGCAGAGCGCTCCAACTATGCACTGCGTGAGCGCATCCTCGCCGTCCGTCGGAAATATCCCAGCGGTCCCACTGCGGTTTCCTGCATGGGTGCCAACCCTGGATTGGTATCAAGCTTCATCAAGCAGGCGCTTCTCAATATCGCTCGCGACACGGGTGTAAAGGTAAGCAAGCCGACCAACAAAGAGCAATGGGCAGCGCTGGCGCGGAAGCTTGGTATCAAAGTTATTCACGTCGCCGAGCGCGACACGCAGGTGAGCCCCAAGCCCAAAGAAGTGGGCGAGTTCGTCAACACATGGTCTATCGATGGGTTCGTGTCCGAAGGCGGGCAGCCATCGGAGATGGGATGGGGGACGCATGAAAAACAATTGCCCGAGGGTGGCAAGCGCCACACCTTCGGCTGCATGGCCGCCATCTACATGAATCGGCCGGGCTTCTCGATGCGCGTGCGCTCGTGGACTCCCGAAGAAGGCCCCTTCCACGGATTCATCATCACGCACAACGAAAGTATCAGTACCTCCGATTATTTTTCGGTCAAGAAAAACGGCAAGACCATCTACCGCCCCACGTGCCACTACGCATACCACCCATGCGATGCGGCGGTCTTGTCGCTCCACGAAATGGCGGGCAAAAATGGACACCAGCAGAAGCGTCAGCGGCTCATCGTCGATGAAGTCGAAAGCGGCATGGACGAACTCGGCGTGCTTCTGATGGGGCACAAGAAAAAGTCGTATTGGTATGGTTCGCAGCTCACCATCGAAGAAACGCGGCGCGTGATTACTCACAACAACGCGACCTCGCTGCAAGTCGCGGTCGCCGCATTTGCCGGCATGCTCTGGGCGATGGGAAATCCTGATCGCGGAGTGGTAGAAGCCGAAGACCTAGATCACGATTTTGTCCTCAAGATCTCCAAGCCATATCTCGGTAAAGTGGTCGGCAAATACAGCGACTGGACGCCGCTCCAAGATCGCGAGAAGCTTTTCCCCGAGGATCTCGACAAGAAGGATCCGTGGCAGTTCAAAAATTTCCGGGTGGAGTAGGGCTGGACAAATGGCGCTTGGGAGCGTATATCACAGCAAGACGAATGGGTGTAGTGCGCTCTTGCACGTCGCAAAGAGGGGATTGAAATGCCGGAATAAGTGGGAGTAGTGGTCGATCAAGCATACGAATGGCGGGCTCGGGCGATCGCTGAAAAGTTGGAGACTTGTTTCCACACCATTTTTCATGTGCCCGACAAACCGCTTGCTCGTGGTTCTGTGCCGCTTGGACACGTCGGAGCAGGCCGGCGCTGGATCATTATTGTCGTGCCGACGGTCAGATACCAATACGTGTTGCCCCGGCTGCTTGCCAGCGTCGACAAGGAGAGCAGATATGGTGGGACACGACTGATGGTGCGTACGAGATGCAAATCCGGCTCGAATGCATCGGTGGTTCGCTGACGCGCGAACAATTCGCTTCTCTCCGCAAGCGGATAGCCGTGCAAACTCCGGGTATCGCGATACGGATCGGTCCATAAAGCTACGGTTTTTGGGGGATGCACGATGAATGATACCGAACGCAAAGAATTTCTGTTGGCGACGCTAATGTGCGTAGTACTCGGAGAACCGCTCTTGCTTGCAGACGGGTGCCGGTTGACCGCAGAGCACCTGGATGCGCTTCAGGCGCTGAGTTTCAAAATCAAAAAATTGGCCATTGATCTTGATACCTTTGGCCGAGAGGTCCTTATACCCAAGACGGAGTATCATTGCGAAGATGCCGGTGGTGAATAACCCCGGCATTTCCTATTTCATAAAAAAGAACGGGCGTCAGATCATAGATCTGACGCCCTGAATGTGCTTGCAAGTGTGGCTGAGAGGTTTCCCGATCAGAGACCCGCCAGATTGATTCCGATTGTCCGAATCACCTGAGCCGGGTCTCCGCCATTGGCGACGTGACGCACGACGACCGGATACAGCTCATGCCGCTCATAGTCATTGCGACCACCGCACAGACGGCGAAGGGCCGGCGCGTGAGCCTGAAGCGTTTGCTTTGCGCGGTTGAGGGCAATTTCGGAGGCATCGGATTGCGGAATATTTCCCGACATGACTTTACTTTCTCCTGCGGGTTGAAAGAAAATGAATGTACGTACACTTCCGACCAGAGCTCTACACGTGTCGGCCGAGAAAGGCGTTCACGATTGCAACCGGATTTTGTTCGACGAGAGTGTGCGTTACCTGGCCGAGACGAAACGGGCTGATGCCGTGCTCTGGCTCGGAGACAAAGGGAATCTGCAGTCCTTCCACGAGCCGTTCGATGTGCAACAGCTGGTCGGAAAGGCATACGAACCCGACCTTTGCAGTCTTTGCCCGAATTTGCTGCGTTCGCAGCAGCAGCAGCTCCATATCGGGATTTTGGCCGACAAAGAAGAGGCAATACTGGGTCTTGTCCATTGCTGACTCGAATACCGAGAGCGTCAGGGAACCGTTGGTCGCGAAAGTATGCGGAGATATACCACGCAGCCTGAACGTTTGGCCGAGCGCTTCGAGCATGTCTCGAGGTGCGCAGATTACCGCGTGTTTTTCTGGCACCGCAGTCTGCGGAGAAAATTTCGGTGCGACAGCGTGATCGAAAGCGGCTTTTGGTACAGGCATCTTTTTCCCCTCTGGTTATGACATCACTACGCAAGCGTAAAGAGCACAGGTGCTCTTTACGACACCTGTCCAGATCACAGCGATCTGGAAATGTAGTTCCGAAGAGTCCAGAAACACAGTTCCAAGTCGCAAAAGAAAAGCCCCTCCGAAGAGGGGTTTTTCTGTGTTTTGCTTTTGTTATTTGAGCAACGACACAGCCACCCCTCCTCGGGAAGTAAAGAAATAAGAATAACCCCAAGCGGCTGACGTGATTCGACCGTTACTCATGGAAGACATCATATACGGCAGGGTTTTGTTGTCAAATTTCAGATTGTGGACAGGTGCAAAGGAACCAGGCACGATACCGCGTTCATTTGTTGTTCACTCATCCGCGCGCTAGTATGGGTGTATGACAAACACAGCGATTGAAAAGAAGCTTGCCATTATGGCAGCTGATATACAGCAACTGAAAAAATCCGTGAAGATCAATTCCGCTGTCGAAAAAGCACGAGCGCGTCTTCGCGCAGAAATTTTGAAGGGCATCGCGAGCGGTCCGGGAAAGCCGATTGATGGAGCATACTGGAAACGATTGCGGGTGCTTGCCAGGCGGCATGCTCGCAAGGCATGAAACAAATCCGTCGAAGCAGGGAGGTAGAAAAAGACATTGACGGAATAGTCGTGTATTACTCGCGGCAAAACCTCCCGCTTGCGAATCGCTTCATCCGGGAATACGAGGCTTCGCTCCGAGCTATCCAAAAAATGCCAGGGATAGGGTCATCGCGAATTGGACATGAACTTAGCATTTCCGAACTACGCGCATACTCGATGAATGATTTCCCCTACTTTGTTTTCTATCGTGAGCACAAGGATGCAATAGACATCGATCGCGTGCTGCACACGCACAGAGATATTTTCAGCATTTTTTTGTAGGTTAGCGACCCTTTGGGAAAAAGAAAAAGGCGCTGGCGGCATGCCGCCAGCGCCTGATGCGACTGCTACTGATCGTCAGGACCAGACCAATTTTCCATCAGATAGACGAAACTTGGCCGTTCTCGCCGGACTGTCTCCAATGCTGTCGCGCGAATGTTTGCCAGAGAATCGGACGCGAAATGTTCGATCTGTGGCCATGTCCATCCCTCAGATTGAAGCTTACGCACGAGCAGCAGGCCCGCGCCCGCGTATCCGCCTGCGTTCTTGTGGGCTTCGTTGATCGGATCGTTCGATTCCATAATTTACTCCATTCCATTGAGAGGGAAGAGGGTGCCGGCCGGAGTCCGGCACCCAAAATCAACGTTCGCTGCGGATTACGCCCGTTTGCGCACCGAGACTGGAGCGATGTGCTTGACGTAGTCGAAAGGCACTACGTCAAAGCCGTTCCCGTTCTTGATTTTGGGACGCACGAAGCCGATGAGCGTTAGCTGTTCACCCGGGTCGGCGAAGAACGCATGGATCTTGTCGGCCGGGATGTCGAAACACTCGCCCGCCGCGTGGCGCACCGGTTCGAGCGTGTAATCCCACTTGCCCGAAACGTAGTCGGCGAGCAGCGTCCCGCCCGAAGGTGGGCGCTGCCCCTCCCCGCCACCGAGCACGAGGAATGTACTTGCTCCCTGTTCGTGCAAGTGGCATTCGGTGAGGCCATTCGCACGCATCATGACGATCTCGCAATCTTCTGGCTTCACGCCGTACTTGCTGCAAAGATCGTTTGCCACATCCGGCGTTGCCCAACCGATCTCGAAACCGAGCAATTGCTGCCAGTTGTCGAACAGGCAACACGGATCGCCGCCGAAGTCGAAGATGTTCAACATCCACATCGATAGATCATTTAGTAGCGGCTTTGCGCAGGTCCGAGCGCGCTCAACCGCAACATATCCATCAGTCCAATGCATGATTTTTTCCTCGCGCCTGGTAAACGCCGGCGCACGCGCGGCCCTTCGGTATGAAGGACTCTTGTGAGGACCTTTCGAATCACTGGCTCAACATCCCTGTACGCCAATAACTGAAAGATCCTCGCAGGAGGCTTCCAAATGGGATGTTGAGATTTTCAAAGAACACCGCCTCAAAAGGCGGGCCTTGGGGACGTTGCACCCATTCAAAGCTCGCCGCTCAAAGAGAAAGCGAAGTGCGCCAATAGAATTGTTTTATTGTATGTTGCATATGCGGTCTGTGGTCTGTCCGTCATCGGACGAACAGATTTCAAACAACACGCGAAAAGGTTGGAGGCGTCGAACTCGACAATCGAGTTCGACGCCCGCCCGCTCGACAGCTTCACCACCTCCTTCCTGTGAGCGGACTATAGAATCTGGGTTGAAGGATGCGCGGCCAGGAAATCACGGACCTTGTTCGCAACGATGTGTGCGGCTCGGTCCGTATCTCGCGGCAGGTGTTCCATGCGTTGTGGTCGGAAACCCGAACCATTCACAGGATTGCCCGTGGGTGCCTCCGGCACGTACGAGACGACCACGTTCAGGATGACGTCGTTCTGGAGATGTGCGGGCGCGTAGTGGCGATCCTTGTAGACCACGATGCACGGTGTGCTCGATCTCGCGAGGAGATTGAGTAAACCCTGCTCGTGCATGAAGGCCGGATGCAATTCCCGATGGCTTGCAACCCCCATCACGAAGACGACCAGCTCGGAGTCGATGCGGTCGGCCATGCCGCTGAAGTACATGTCGGCGTTGACCATGCATGCCGCGCACACGTCCGGCTTGAGCGCATCGGCAACTTTCCGCGCAAATTCGGCCCCGTCATCATTTCCAACGATCCTGATCATGATGTGCTCCCTAGATTCTTGAGGATTCAAAGAACAGAAAGAACCACGATGGCGCTTTCTGTTTTGGTGTGCGACCACCAATACAAAAATCGCCCTCATCACATGAACGAATGCTCATGTAATAAGGGCGATTTTCACCGCGGTGCCACCTTAGTTTCTCGCGTGGGACGACGGTCCTTTACGCGACTTTCACTGACGCCAAACTTGGTTATCAGTTATCTCTATTACGGGAGATCCCGGATTGCCACATGCCCCTTCGACAAGCTCAGGGCGAGCAGCAACCTCCAAGCCACGTGAGATCACAGATCTTTTACGTGGCGAACCTGGGCCCAATCCCATAAAAGCACTTTGTGCTCACGGGACCCAAGTGAATGGATGTAACTTCGAGCAATGTATCTGAAGGGCAAAAAAGAGTCAAGGCCGCCCAACGAGGGAGCGGCCTTTTGTAATGTGCAGGGGACATCAAGTGCCCCGCTTGTTCTTCGGTTCCGGTGGACGGGTTCCACGGAGCCGACCGAATCCGCGAGCGGTTTCCCGAAAGCGACGTTCGACTACTTCCCGATTTTCGGGGGGCGGCATGAAATCACTTCCACGAATCAAAGGTTGTTGACCGTGAAATTCTTCGTCGCTATCCGGCGGTTGCACGGATTCTTGATCGGGAGGCAATACATCTCTACCTTTTTCCAACGTGCCCTCCATATCAGCGCGTGAGATGGCTCGTGCGGCGGAGCCGACGGCCACGGCGGGGGAGAATAATGGTTGGTGAACGTGCCCGATCGGATAGTTTCCCCGCTTCGCGTAGGTGCGGTTCGACATCGTCCCAGGTCGGGAGATCGCACTCGTGCCGTATTTCCGATTGGTTATCGCTGTTGGTATCGGACGATCCAGACATCTTTCCTCCGGTTTTCGAAGAACAACGAGGAAGAACTTATACTATCCAGGCAAGGCATTCCCTCTCCTTGTCCTGGGAACTGGCCACGATCTTCGTGAGCAGTTCCCAAAACGAGAGCGGCTCCTCTTTTGGAGGAGCCGCTTGGTGTCTTTTTTTAGGTAGACATCATACAAGCTCCTCGCGGACGAGGATAAGGTTGAGGGTAATAATCTGCCACAGTGATGCCATAACATACTCATCTTAACCACTGCCTCAGGCCTGTCAAGCGCCCCTTGGTGGAGATATAGGGCAACTTGCGTCCAAAAGAGTGATTTGCTACTATATGGCTACGCAGAAGCGGCTTTCTTATTGTCCGCCCGAACGTACCGTTCGGTACGGGCGGGCCTCAAAAAAGCGTTGGCATTAAAAATTTAGCAGTTTATATAATTTATTATGGCAGAAGAATTCAATCGAAATAAGCCGCACATCAACGTCGGTACCATCGGGCACGTCGACCACGGCAAGACCACGCTCACCGCCGCGATCCTCGCGGTCTTGAACAAGGCGGGCAACGGCTACGCTGCACAGACAAAGGGCGTGGACGACATCGACAAGGCGCCCGAAGAGAAGGCGCGCGGTATCACCATCTCGCTCTCGCACTCCGAGTACGAGACACCCAATCGCCACTACGCACACGTGGACGCTCCCGGCCACGCTGACTACATCAAGAACATGATCACCGGTGCCGCCCAGATGGATGGCGCGGTCCTCGTGGTCGCCGCCTCCGATGGCGTGATGCCCCAGACACGCGAGCACATCCTCCTTGCCAAGCAAGTCGGTGTGCCGAAGGTCGTCGTATTTCTCAACAAGGTAGACCAGGTAGACGACAAAGATCTCATTGATCTTGTGGAAGAAGAGGTGCGCGAATTGCTTGAGAAGCACGGCTTTGACGGCAAGAACACGCCGGTCATCCGTGGCTCGGGCTTGAAGGCACTTGAGAATCCGGCTCCGGGCAACGAATGGAGCGATAAGGTCATGGAGCTCGTGAAGGCACTCGACGAATACATCCCCCAGCCGGTGCGTGAATTGGACAAGCCGTTCCTCATGCCTATCGAAGACGTGTTCTCCATAGAAGGCCGCGGCACCGTCGTGACCGGCCGCATCGAACGTGGTCAGATCAAGGTGGGTGAAGAAGTGGAGATCGTCGGCATCATTGATGCTGCCAAGACCACGGTGACCGGCATCGAAATGTTCAACAAATCGCTCAAGGAAGGTCAGGCTGGCGACAACGCCGGTGTGCTCTTGCGCGGTACCAAGAAAGAGGATGTGCACCGCGGCCAAGTGCTCTGCAAGCCAGGTTCGGTGAAGCCGCACACGGAATTTGAGTCGGAAGTCTATATCTTGACCAAGGAAGAGGGTGGCCGTCACACGCCATTCTTCACCGGCTACAAGCCGCAGTTCTACATCCGCACCACGGATGTGACCGGTGAAGTGACCCTCAAAGAAGGTGTGGAAATGGTCATGCCCGGCGATACCGTGACATTTATGGTGAAGCTGGTGGGCCCGATCGCACTCGAAGACCAGATGCGCTTTGCTATCCGCGAGGGTGGAAAAACAGTGGGAGCAGGAGTTGTCACTAAAATAGTGAAATAACCACGAGGCGGCCTGCCCTGCGAAGCTTTAGCGGAGTAGGGGCGCGGGGGTAGTGACGAAGATTGTAAAGTAATTACTGAACAAAGGTTCGGTACAGAAAACCCGCCGCACGGCGGGTTTTCTTGTATACTCCGGCTCATGAAATGCAAACTTTGTCTCAAAGAAAAAACACTGCTGAACAAATCACACATACTCCCGAATTGGGGTCAGGCACCACGCACATGCACCTATCGTGCTGTCGTGGGAACCGGGGGAATATTGCCCGATACGTCAGCTCGCGCTGGTGCGGAAAATAGACGACGCACGATCAAAGACAGTTCGGCCGCAGGGGTGCACCCCTGCGGCCGTTATGTCTTCTTCTTATGTGCCACGAACCACTTGCAATCATCAAGCGATCTGGCTACTCGCTGCCCAAACCCGAGGTGCCCGAACATAGCGGTCATTCGCGTCAAGACCGCCGCACCCGACACTGTTAGGCGGAAGCTGTGGCGGGGACTCCTCCCGCGCGTAGGCCGTGTTGGCAATAGGGTGGTTTCGAGGAATCCCTTGGCGATCAGTCGGCCTATTGTCGTATCCAGCGCCTGGCGCGTGATCGGTCTTTGAAGACCCGCCTCCAAGACCTTTGAGATATCCAAAGCGATCGAGTCGGGGTGCTCACGGACCACCGATAGGACCGCGAGCTCGAAAGTGCCGGCCAGATGTTGATCGGCATGCATGGGATCCTCCGTGTCGGTATGGTGTCTTGTAAGATGTAAACACAGTTCGGCCAATAAGTCAATAAAGACAACATGTGCCGTGTGTTGCGTTTTGGAGGGCTTTGGTGCATACTCCGACCGTTCCTTTCATATGCCAAATCCAGCAGCCAAGAAAACCCCTCGAGCAAGCTCGGGGCAAGCCGCGCGTAGCCGCACGAAGAAAGAGGCGGGTCCCGCGCGCCTGCGCATTCGCGTGCGCGCCTACGAGCACGCCGTGCTCGACAAATCAGTCAAGCAGATCATCGACACCGCCGCGCGCTACAGTGCCGAAGTGGTGGGGCCCGTGCCGCTCCCTATAGACATCCGCAAATACACGGTGAACCGATCTTCATTCATCGACAAAGATTCACGCGAGCAATTCGAGATGCGCATCCACAAGCGCATGATCGATATTTTGAATCCTGCACCGAAAGTCATCGAAGCATTGACCAACATGGACCTACCCTCGGGCGTATCTATCGACGTCAAGATGATGTGAAGGGGATAATCCGATGAGATAAGCACCCTCGGCTTGTTTCTAAAGAACAAAGTTTCAATATCCAGAGGTTGTTAGTAAATAAGCTTGCCGTGTTATCTCACGGGGTATACTTGCTGTACGGAAGCGCTCTTTCCAGCGCTCCGCTTTTTTATGGATGGCCTCAGGGTAATGCCCCAAGATGCTTCACACGCAGAGCGCAATATTTTTGTTGTCGTCGGTGCAGTGCTCGTTATCGTCGGCGGTTTTTTCGCTCTATGGTATTGGATCTCCTCTCCCGCCTCTTCTGCTCCTGAGTCGTCCGACATGACGACAGGATCTCAGCAGATCCTCAATACGCCAGAGGAGAGGGTGGCAGCACTCCAGTCATCCAATGAGTCGGAGAGCACGACATCGAACTCGACCATAACTCCCGACGATCGTGCCAAGATCCTCGAGAGTATGAACACAAAGGAAGAGGCGGATGCACCGTCGATCTCCAGCGAAGATAAAATGAAACTACTCCAATCAGCCCAACAATGAAACCCATGCGCGCAGCCATTCAGCGATTCAACAGGGTATCGATCATCGGGATCTTCCTCGCCCTTGTTCTATCGGTCGCACTCCTCGGTCAAGGTAATTCGCCTGCGTTTGCCGCCAATTCCACACCGATTTCCGGCTATGCATGGAGCGACACCGTCGGTTGGATCAGCATGAGCGGGAGCAATTACGGCCTCACCATGGCCGCCAACGGGACCGTGACCGGCTATGCATGGAGCGACACCATCGGCTGGGTATCTGCCAATAGCACTGATATCGCCAGCTGCCAATCAGGGGCCAACTCGCGCGTGCAGAGCGGCACGTGGAACGGGTGGCTGAGGGCGATCGCGGGCGGCGTCGGCGGCTGGGATGGATGTATTTCGATGAGCGGATCCAGTCCCACCTACAGTGTCGCGTACGACAAGCAAGCAGGCACGTTCGGTGGCTACGCGTGGGGCAGCACGGTGGTCGGCTGGGTGAATTTCTCGCAGGTCTCGACCGCAGGCGCGTGTACGGACCTGCAGGGCGACAATTACTGCGTCGGCAACGACATCTACCAGCACGATGTGCAGGGCAATGCGTGCCAGATCAGTACCTGCTCGTATCAATGCGCGAGCGGTGCTTGTATCGCGCCGCCGCATCCTGATCCAGGCACCGACAACGTCGCGCTCATACTCACGCCCTTAATCGTGCCGCAAGACGAGACGGTCTCGGTGACGTGGAGTATCGATAACGTAAAGAATGATTGCACAGTGGTGGGCAATGGTGATTCATGGAGCAGTACGGCCGACGGGAGCGGCCATTCGGCGGGTGCGCGCACCTCAAGCCCGATCAACAAACAGACCACCTACACCCTCACCTGCACTGGCCTCGACGACACGACCTACACTGAATCCCACACCATCAACATCATCCCGAAATTCCGGGAAATATAATGGGAGAATGAGACACGAGCTGATATTGATGCGTGTGCCTATCGTGATCGCGGCTACGCTTATGGTATCTGCCTGCTTGTTTTATTTGACGCCCCTTCGCTTCCTCAATCCGGTTGATCCCCCGATGTACGATGTCGATCCGGCAATCGCCTACGCGAACATGCTCGCAGACCCTGAGCACTTTTTATTCATCGATGTTCGGCAATCAAGTGCGTATAAAGTTGAGCATGCCGTTGGGGCAATCAATATCCCCTTGCAAAATCTTTACAACGACCGATTCGCGCTCCCGAAAACAGGCAAGACAATTGTACTTATATGCGGCGACGGCCGTGCGGCGGGTGTTGCGTACGGGTATCTTGAGCATTACGGGTTCCTCAATCTACAGCGTATCGAGGGCGGCCTCAAAGCCTGGGTCAATGCGGGATTGCCGACGTTGAAAGGAGGAGGCTAGTTAGACGTGTGGACAAAGGGGAGAAGGCCTTGGAGAGAGATGGTATAATCGCAACATGGTACGCGCGATGAGCCGTTTTTTCTCGATAGCATTCCTAGCGTTGCTAGTCTTCTTCGCGGGTATTCTCGGTCGTGTTTTTAATATTGAAGCCGGAGGGAGGGAGAGCACGACGAAGCTCGGAGGACTCTTCACGACTGGTATTGCCCTTGCCGACGCACCCGCTGGTGTAGGCACTGAAGCGGGTCAAGAGGGTGGAGACGACAGTTGTGGCACTGATTCCGGTGGCGGTGACGGAAGTGATTGTTGAAACGTATCGTGAATAAAAAAATCATTCTCATTATCACAATATCCTGCCTCCTGCTCTTGGCGGCGGTTTTCCTGTATTATTATGAAATGCGAGTTCGGTCATTCAAAAAGGATTACGTCCAAGTCAAGGAGGTGTATTTCTCCGGTGATTACAGTGCCTCGATACCGGTACTCCAAGCACTGCTTCAGCAAGCTCCCGACAAAGAAAAAGAGGCATATGCAAAGATGTTCCTTGGTGCTTCTTATATAAAACGAAATCAGGAACCAGACGACCTTAAAAAAGGCACACAGCTTTTCAAGGAGGTCATCAATGATCTCAAGGTGCCGCCGCGCGCTCGTGCGCTGGCATACAATGATATCGCTGACTATACATTGGGCAACGGCGTGTCATTCTTCAAGTTATATTTCCCCGAAGCGCCGTTCAACTCATTCGTGCCCTCGTTAGAAAAGGATTCAAACAATGCCGTGAGCTCATCCATTCGCGATGTCTATTTCAAGATACTAGAGCTCTCGATGCAAGTGTACCCAACTTCGTATGCTGAGTACGCAATTGCTGGCAATTACTATGCACCGCTCCTTGTGAATAACGTGTCAATTGGAACTACGACCGAAGAAACAGCTCAAATACTTCAAACGTACGTACAAAAGGGTGATGAGCGGAACGATGCATATTTATATGTTCATAGCTTGCTGTTGCGCGGCTATTTATATCGGGCACTTGCTATCACAGCAAGCGGCCGTGTTCTCGAGACCCCAATTGCCGAGCGTGAAGCCGCGTGGAAATTCATTTTTGACAAAGCGTCGACGTTTACGGATGTGGCAAATAATCAAAGCGTCTATCAGGTACTCATGAAAGCGCGCTTTTACTATGCGAATTTTCTTATGAGGGATATAGGAGCGTCTCGCGACGCAGACATTCGAGAAATCTTAAAACCGTTTGGGGAGGCGAGTTCGACGTCAGCGACTCTTTCTCGGGACGCTTACGTGAGAGCGCAGACAATGAAGCTTGCCAAACTTTCTCCCGAGTTTAGCGCTTACCTCACGCGGGTTGGTTTCGAACAATAGCTGATTGTTCCCACTTTTGGAGCGGAACAAACATTTTGTATTTTGAATCTTCGTGCTCGATAGCATCCACTACATCGACATGGACTGCAACATTTGGAGGCAAATAGCCGATTGAGCGTATCAGGTTGCTCGTCATTGCTGAGAGTTCAGGACCTCGTTCCGGATGCCTGACTTCTATGAGTATGCGTATGCTCACTGGATCTTCTTGCTGAATTTGGAATCGTTTTACTTCACTCACGAGCGGCTCCACACCAAAGAGCCGTGCGATGCGCCGCACGGGCTTCACTTCCTTATCAAAGACGAATACTTCTGATTGCTTGCGTTCGATTTCAAAAAGTGGTGTCTGGTTCACACAGCTACAGGACAGATCGGGGCGGAATCGTGCAATGTCGCCTGGCTGGTAGCGGATCAAGGGCATGAGGAAATTGTCGAGTCCCGTAATCGTCATCTCGCCAAATTCGCCATTGGGCGCTGTGTTTCCGCGCGCATCTACAATTTCGATAATGGCACGTTCGGCGAACGGATGCAGAAGATAGGGGTGGTCTTTGCAGGCTGAGGCGATGAGCATTTCTTCGCGGAGGCCATAAATAGATACCGCAGGACACAGCAAGTACTCTTCGGCTAGTTGCCGAACTTCCTGCTCAAGCATTTGCCCGATTGTCATGCAGAGCTTTATAGGCGGATGTAGGCCATACTCTTTGAGTTTTTGGATGAAGAAGAACAGCTCGCTCGGATGCGTTAGAAGCACGCATGGTCCGATATCGCTCATCGTCTTGCAGATCTCGCGCATACGGATTTCTTCCGCATCCACATGTTTGAGTGCAGTGGGCGTTGCGAACTGTTCTGGTGCTGTCGTCAGCGTTTTCACTCCTCCGAAAAAATTGAAATGTACGAGAAAATTTTTTCGGTTTTGTGATTGGAAAGGGAAGCCGTAGTCCTGCATAATCCGCACATACTGTCCTGTCACATCGAGCACCGAAACACTTCTATTGAAGACGATAAAAAACGGTGTGCCGGTAGAGCTCCCCGATGTCGAATTCACTTGGATCCGTTTTTGATTGACCGGTCGTGTGAGGAGTTGCTCGCGCGGCACATCGACGACATCGAGACGCGTGATGGGTGTAATGTGCGATAGATCCGCGACCTTTTTAATGCTCGACGGAGCGACACTGTTTTTCTGGAAATGGCGATTCCACCATGGCGCGTGGTCGGCGATGCGAATGATCTTACCCAGACGCAACGACTGCAATGTCTCTAACGTCTTTGGGTCCCGACGAATCCGTTGCAGAAGATCGCTATAGGAAGAAATGATCCTTAGATAGAGGCGAAACTCTCGACTGGTTTTGGGCAATTTATATTCCAATTCGATGGCCGATCGCGGCAACATCCATGCGTATGCCCGAAGTTGGAACAAAAAAAAGCGGGCACGGAATATGCGGAGCAATGTATCCACCTGCACATTATAAGAAACTTGAATGATACTGCCTACTTGGCGGAAGGTGGTACAGTTTCTAGTGACTCCTATGGATGAACGCATAAAGCACGCGCTGAGCGCATGGAGAGAACTAATTGGCGAGAAGAGTGTTATAACCGAGGCGATCGATCTTGTGCCGTATACCTCAAACACGCTCCGTAGTGATCCCACGCATGTTGTTGCAGTCCTTCGGCCTGCGTCCCGAGATGCCGTACAAAAAATAGTTCGTATCGCGCGCCAATACGGAGTTGGTCTGTATCCTATCAGTAGAGGAAATAATTGGGGCTATGGTAGTGCAAGTCCAATTCGCGATTCGTGTGTCGTCGTCGACCTTTCGGGAATGAATGCAGTCCGATCGTTTGATCCGGAGCTCGGGCTCATCACGGTTGAGCCGGGCACGACGACTGGCGACATTCAAACATACCTTACAGAGCATAATGCATCGTTTATTGCGCCGACCATCGCCATTGGTCGCGACTGTAGCGTGATAGGCAATTTACTCGAACGCGGACATAGCGTCGGACCCTATGTCGACCGAAGTGCTTCGCTTATGGGTATCGAAGTAGTGCTCGGCGACGGTTCAATGTATCGCTCAGCTATCCAAACGGAAGCCATGCAGGCAAGCAGGTCGTTTTTCAAGTGGGGAGTCGGGCCGTACATCGACGGGTTATTTTCTCAAAGCAATTTCGGCATTGTTACCAGTGCCACTGTCGCGCTCGCGCCGAAACCGGTCTACGCGGAAGTTTTTATTGCCCGAATAAAGAACATAAGCACATTAGTTCCCGCAATTGATCGGGTAAGACAAGCACTGCAGACGCTTGGCAGTACGTTGCCCACGCTCCGTATTCTAAATAGTCGGCACATGTTGGCGCGAACAATGTTTTATCCCGGCGATTCGCGCACCACGTTGCACTGTGATCACGTTGCGGCGTTGCTTGAGAAGCACGGACATACTTCGTGGACCATTCTCGGTTCTCTCCAGGGGGAATATGGCGTCGTTCGTGCCGCGAAGGATTCGCTACGAATACTGTTGAGGCCTGTTACAACTGAGCTGTTATTCTTTGACGAACATCGATTGCTCGGCGCGAATCGCATTTTTCTCCGACCCTTCTTTCCATTAAAAAAGATCCAAATCATGCTTCCGATGTTGCGGAGTTTTTACGCAAGTTCCACTGGTATCACACTCCGCTCGAGACGTCATATTCCGCTCTGGCGAGTTGAAACACCGCAGAATATCGTGCCGGGGGAAATGGATTACGATCTTGATACCCGATGCGGACTATTATTTTTGTCGATCGTATTTCCGTTCAGAGGCCCCGAAGTTGTCGCGTTTGTGGCTACGGCGGAGGCGCGATGCATAGAGTACGGCGTAGAACCGCTGATCAGCTTCTTCAATTTTTCGGACAGATGTCTCGGACTCAATATGCCACTTCTATTTGATAGACAAAATGAGCATGCTACTAAAAACGCGCGCGATTGCCGCACAGCCTTATTTGCATTGGCAGAACGATATGGAGCCTTTATACAGCGACGCGCGATTGATACTATGGATAAACACAGCGCTGACGAATTTGAAAATGTAGCACGCACCATCAAGCGGACGCTTGACCCAGATGGCATCATATCTCCGGGTAGATATATATAAAAAATAGACGGCGGTCCACCCAGGAGGGGCGAACCGCCGTCGGCCGATCGCCGATCGTGCGCCACTTTGCAAATACGCAGAGCTATGCCGACCTTTGCCGGTAGCAGGGCATATCGACCGTGACGATCTGTGCCATGCTCATTCCGGCGACACCCCTCGGGTTGAGTGTCCCGGTTAGGACACCTTCCGGGTTATTGGCATTAACCGAGTACGTCAGTGACCAGACGGCACCGTGACCGGTCCGGATGACGAGCGAAGACCCGACGATCTCGATGCTCAGTGCTACGCCATGCGTGGCGTAGCCGATTTTCGCCGGGAGTCCGCCGTGTTGGCGGGCGTAACCGGCGAGTTGTGCGCTGACCCCGAAACCCGTTTCGCCGAACACGCTGTAGGTCCGGGCGGTCAACTTTCCGGCGGCCGAGTAGAACTCGGCGATCGCGGTGCCTTTATTGGCACCGAGATATGTCGTCGGGGACCCGGTGTCCCAGGTTCCGGCGCATATTTTGCCGGCAAGGTCTGTCTGGGTGTTTTGCGCCATCGCCTGCGGCGTGATGCCGGCGATGACAATTCCGGCCGCGATGGCCAATGCCTTATACATGATGCCAAGCTCCCGTTTGGAGAATGGGCTGCCTCAAAGAACAGCCAACGGGGAAATTATATCCATATTTTTAGAGAAATGTCAATGAGAGGCCTGTGGACTATACTGGTGCAATGAAAAGGGCTTATATTTTGGCCTGTTTGGTGGTTTGCATGGTGGCCGGCACGATTATTTTCAGGGATGTGGTCGCACACTTCGTCTGGCAAAAATGGCGTATGGGGGCACCCGCCATCATGCTCGACGCACATGACGCGCCGCTGGCGATGAAAATCGGGAATTATTACTTTGGCTCGGCACCGGTGGGGGATTCGATCCCGGCATACGATCCGCAGATCGCCGAGCGTGCGTTTTCAAAAGCACTCGCCATACAGCCCGGAATTTTGTGGGCGCACTATTCGCTCGCTCGCATCGCTTTTGCGCGGGGAGATTTTGCGACGGCACTTGAGGAAGTGAATGCCGAACTCGCGGCTAATCCGGAGAACTTGCGCTCACTCTATGTGCGAGGATTGATCTACGGATTCAGAGGCTTTGCCGGCGACCTCGCGCTTGCCGAAGCCGACCTGCGCGCATTCGTCGCCTGGGCGCCGGCAGAATGGGCCGGATACAACGACCTTGCGTGGATACTCCTGCGAGAAGGGAAGTACGCGGAGACCATTTCTGTTGTTGATAGTGCATCGCAGAAAGTCCCGAAAGCACTTCAGAACCCGTGGCTCCTCAATGATCGCGGACTTGCCCTCCTCAATCTCGACAGAATGTCAGAAGCAAAAGTCGCGTTCGAGCAGGCACGCGAGTACGCGGCCGAACTCACGAGTGCAGATTGGCGACGTGCCTATTCCGGCAACGATCCGATGAGCGCCGCAGACGGGCTCACGGCATTTCGTGCCGGTATCGAGCAGAATCTCCAAAAAGCCGGAGGCGGCTCCTGACTGTTGATTACTCTCTTCTCAGCCGCATACGGCTGATATGATGTATGTATCATGACGCTCAAGAGCGCTCTTCTTCCGCTCGGCATTCTTGCCGGCGCCGTCGTCTTGTCCGCAGGTTTCTTGATGACGCGCTCGCTCCTTGCTCAACATCAAGCGCCGGGTACGGTCGTGTGGTCGCAGAGTGCTGGCGACGGCACGGTATTTCCCGCTTGCGGTTCAGCCGGCGCGAGTCTGCCGACTTGCGCGAACGGCGCCCAGGTGGAGATATCGTGGGAGGTAAACGGCGTTCATTATGGCGGAATCAAATATCGCTGTGATGATGTGACTATTACATTGAACGGTCAGCCTGTCTTTACGGGACAGCCCTGTAGTGGCTCTTACACTTTTACCAGCCTTTCGTCCAACACCTCATATAGCTGTGCCGTCCAAGCGCGTCATGAGTACCCCTTCAACTCTGGTTCGGTGATGAGCGACGAGACCTACGACTGCTCATTTACCACGAACAACTGTACCGATATTCCTCCAGATGGGCCTACCTGCCCCAACGGCTCTGCCGCCCCCAATGGTCAGGTGAATCAGTGTACGTGCGCGCAGGGCAATGTGGGCGCGTGTCCATCCTCCGGGGGCCTCTCGCTCAACAAAACCGAGCTTGCGCCGGGTCCGGGCGCGACCGTCCGCCCGGGCGACCTCATCCAATACCGCATGAATATCCCTGCCGTGCAGGGCGACCAGAGCTGGCTCGATGTGCATGACCATCTGCCTGCGCACACGACCCTCTCCTGGCAAGGCGGCGGGATGCAATACAAGAGCAGCGACCAGATCACAGGCGGCGTAGATGGCAACGGTGACATCTGGTGGCAGCAGCAATTGGCTCCGAGCGGCTGGAGCGGCTATGTGGATTTCAATGTGACCGTCAACGCCGACGCACCCGACGGCGCCCAGATCTGCAACGCGGCGGTTATCAGGTCGCAAAATATCGCTGCCTCCAATTCCAATACCGTGTGCAATACAGTGTCAAACCCGCCTCCGCCTTCTTTCCCCGACTTAATCGCCAGTATCCCCGACGTGTACAACGGAAGCGTCATCGCGGGCGGCAATATTACGCTTGAAGGCACCATTTCCAATATCGGTGCCGGCACTATCACGCAGACGTTTGCCAATTCGTTCGAGGTCGATCGGGGCAACGACGGTGTCTGGGATTTCTGGATCGACAACAATGCCGACATGATCGGGCTCTCGGGGACGACAGACGCAAGGAACAACACCCGCCTCACCACGGCGCAATGGAACAATCTGCCCGCAGGGACACACACGGTCCGTCTCTGTGCTGATCTGGCGCAGAAGAATAATTGGGTAAGCAAAGTCAACGAATCAAATGAGCGCAATAACTGCGGACCGTCAATGATCATCACGGTAACGGCTCCCCCCGTGTGTAGCGACGGCACTCCGGCTCCCAATGGTGACATCGATCAATGTCCGGGATCGTCAGATCTGCCGGATCTCACTGCCGGGTCAGTCTCACCTGCCTCGACGATCGTCGGAGCTGCTACCCAGTTCTCTGCAACGATCACCAACAGGGGTAGAGCATCGACAGGCGCGGGCTTTGGCGACTTATTCCAGAAAGCGGACAATCTCGAAGGCACTGGTGCGCAAAGCATCGGGACTTTCGCCAACACCGCACTTGCCGCCGAGGGGTCAAGGAACGCTTCGGTCTCCACCGTATTCACCTCCTCGGGCACATACTACCTGCGTGCATGCGCCGACAGGAGTTCAGCGGGCGACACCGGTGTGATCACGGAATCAAACGAGAACAACAACTGCGGTGGATGGACGGCGGTCAACGTCACAATAGAGCCGCCGATCATCTGCCCCAACGGCGACCCAGCGCCCAACGATGACACTGATCAGTGTACGTGTAAGCAGGGCAATAGCAGCAAATGCACGGCGACACTCTGCCCCAACGGCGACCCAGCCCCCGACAACGATAGGACGCAGTGCCTCTGCGATCAGGGAAATATCGATGCATGTACGCTGCTCTGTCCCAATGGTGATATCGCGCCCGGTGCCGACCCACAAAACTGCAGCTGTGCTCAGGGCAACGTGAACAAGTGCCCCCTCCTGTGCCCCAACGGCGAGCCAGCCCCCGAGAATGATCCGGCACAGTGCACATGCGAGCAGGGCAATGTGAGCGCATGCGTCATCTGTAGCCATGAGATCGGCCAGTCGTGCACTTCATCTCCCAACAACTGCAGTGCGCGGAACACGGGTGCGATTCGGTGCAACGGGACGTGCAGCGCCTCGCGGCCACTTGACACGGATTCATGCGGCCCTCCTGATCCCCGATGCGTCAGTCCCAATAGTAGTTGCCCACCGCCGCCAGGACCCGGACCCGCTTGTGTGATGGTAACTGCCCCGATGAGTACTACAGCGGGCAGCCAGATCCTCTTTGGGTGGGGCAGTGCCTGCGATTCTCGGGCTGCAGGGTGTACAAGAACAGTACTCGGTCTTCCCGTTCCAGTCGTTGCTGCTGGCACGCATATCGATCAGGTTATCGGCAACACTAAGGTGAAGGTGCGCGATGTGAATCCAAGCAGCGGCAACAGTCCACAGATGATCACCGTGGGCGCCGTGCCGGCCACATACACGCTCACGGGCCACCTCAACTATTGGCCGACCAGTATTCCCGTTCCCGGGAGCGATTATCCGCTCTGTCCCGTCAATGTCGGGATCCAGGTAAAGCGCTGTCTTGATGGCTCTCCGGCACCCGGCAATGACTTGAACAGGTGCCCTCGACTGTGTGAGCGCGCGGGCTTCCCGCGCTGCAGCGCCGGCACTCCTTCTCCCTCGGTCGAATACCTCGATGCCTCGTGCCGACCGCAGATCGCATTGTGCCAATGGGCCTCAAGAAGATACGGCTGTGTTGGCGGCAAATGTCTGACCCCACCGGATCCTACGGGATCCTTCGACATCAATCCGAAGCTGGTGCGATCGGGCTCTAAAGCGAACATCACCTGGAACATCGGGCCTGAGACCAGCTGCAAGCTCACGGCGACCAATGCGGACAACACCTCCGGTATTATGGGCAACGGGGGAAGGCCTACGAAAGAGATACTCGGTCAAACGACATATACACTGGATTGCGTCGAGAATATAACGGGCGATCGATTACTGCCGCCACTTGTACCCATCGTCATCTCGGTGGTGCCGACTTTCCAGGAGAAATAGTCGGCCTCTTTCGCGGCACCCCAGGACGACGGTTTTCCAGGGCTTCACTCTCAAGAAATAGGGAGATTGCGCTCGGTGCAAACGTCTGCTATATTCCTCGAACGCCCTGCTTCGTCAAAGACTTCGCAGGACAAGCTATGTCCCAATAGGCCTGCCCGCCGTAGCCTTGGCGGAGGCTGGGGACCACTAGATGAGGCTCAAAGCCCGCTAGTGCGGGCGTTTTTCATTCCATGACAAGCAAATTCAGCAATAAGTTTCTTTTGGGTACCAAAGGGCGTATGACGCAGGTCTTCGATGAGGCCGGTTCTGTGCATGCTGCGACCGCGGTGGTTGCCGCACCCATGACGGTCACCCAGGTGAAAAGTGCTGAAAAGGACGGGTATGCGGCGGTGCAGGTGGGCACCGGGGTGCGCAAAGAATCGCGCCTCTCGAAAGCGGTGAAAGGACACCTTAAAAATCTCGGAAATTTGCGCTACTTGCGCGAGTTTCGCGACAATGGAACCGGCGGCCTGCCTGCGCAGGCAGGTGACAAGATCGAGGTTTCGATCTTCACGCCCGGCGACGTTGTCGAAGTATCCGCCATTTCAAAAGGCAAAGGATTTCAGGGTGTCGTGAAGCGCCACGGCTTCCACGGCGGCCCGCGCTCGCACGGCCAGAAGAACAAAGAGCGCGCGCCCGGCTCTATCGGCGGCGGCGGCAGAGCAGGCGGCCGCGTGGTCAAGGGCATGCGCATGGCTGGCCGCATGGGCGGCGAGCGCATCACGGTGAAGAATCTGCGCGTCTTGCAGGTGGACGTCGATACCAATACGATACTCATCTCCGGCGCAGTCCCTGGCCGCCCCGGTACGCTCGTGGAAATTCGTGGATAACCTTTATGATCGAAGCAACTATTTACAACGCAGCAGGCAAAAAGAGTGGCTCGGTGCAATTGCCCGAGAGCGTTTTTGGCCTGAAATGGAACGACTCCCTGATGCACCAGGTGGTGACCTCAATGCAAGACAACGCCCGCACCAATGTGGCGCATACCAAGGGGCGCGGCGACGTGCGCGGCGGCGGCAAGAAGCCGTGGAAGCAGAAGGGGACGGGCCGCGCGCGCCACGGCTCTATTCGCTCGCCGATCTGGAAAGGCGGCGGCGTGGCGCACGGTCCCAGCAACGAAAAAGTGTTTGCCCGCACCATCCCCACCAAGATGCGCGCCAAAGCGCTTGCCATCGCGCTTTCCAAAAAGATGGAAGACGGGCAGATACTGTTCGTCGATTCCTTCGGGTTCTCGACTCCCAAAACGGCTGCGGCCAAGAAAGCTATGATCGCGCTCTCGAAAATCGGTGGGTTCGAGCGGCTCGCAACGAAAAAGCGCAACGCCGCCCTCGTCGCGTTTTCCGAAAAGAGCGATGCAGCAGAGAAATCCTTCCGCAACATCGGCTCTGTGGCGACGATGGCAGCTCGCAACCTCAATCCCGTCGCTGTCTTACGCAGCACGTACCTCATTCTTGAGAACCCCGAAGCGGCTATCAAGATCATCGCATCCCGCCTGTCGAAAAAGAATTCTTCCCCAAACCTAGCACCTAAAACCTAGCACCTAAAACCTACCCTATGGATTACTCCCACATCCTCAAACATGCCCGCATCACCGAGAAGGCCACGATGCATCAAGAAAGTGGCGTCTATACATTTGACGTCGCGTCGAACGCGACCAAGCGCGATATCGTGCGTGCCGTGCAGGCGCTCTACAAGGTGGTCCCGCGCAAAGTGGCGATCGTGGCCGTGCCTGCCAAGAAGGTCCGGCACATGCGCACAGGCCGCGAGGGAATCAAGAAGGGTGGCAAGAAGGCCTATGTGTTCCTCAAAAAAGGCGAGACTCTTTCAATTTCTTAACCAGCACCTAGTAGTCCCTAACACCTAACTCTTATGTCCATCAGAAAATACAAACCAACCAGCCCCGGCGTACGCGGCATGACCACGCTCAACTACCGCGAAATGCTCTCGGGCCACAAGCCGCACAAGCCGCTGATGCGCGGCGCCAAATCCATGGGCGGGAGGAACTCTGCGGGCCGCATCACGGTGCGCCACCAAGGTGGTGGGCACAAAAAGTCGCACCGCATGGTCGACTTTACATTCGACAAGAAGAACATTCCCGCGCGCATCGACACTATCGAGTACGACCCATTTCGCAGCGCCTTCATTGGGCTCGCGGTGTACAAAGATGGCGAGAAGCGCTACGTGGTCTTGCCGCAGAAAGTAAAGGTGGGCGATGAGATCATCACCTCGGAGACGGCAAAGATCTCTGCAGGCAACCGCTTGCCGCTGGGCAAGATCCCGGTCGGTACCTTCGTATACAACATCGAGCTCAAGCCCGGCAACGGCGGGAAGATGGTCCGCTCGGCCGGAAGTTTCGCCGAAGTGGTGGCACAAGACGCGGGCTACACGCACCTCAAGATGCCCTCTACGGAAGTCCGTCGCGTCATCGGCACGTGCTGGGCCTCCATCGGCGAGGTGTCCAACGAAGAGCATCGGCTCGTCGTGTACGGCAAGGCCGGCCGCACGCGCTGGAAGGGCGTCCGCCCCACGGTGCGCGGCACTGCGATGAATCCCGTCGACCACCCGCACGGTGGTGGTGAAGGCAAGCAAGGCCGCGGCCGTCGCCGCGCGATCTCCATGTGGGGCAAGCCCACCGGCAAGGGCCAAAAGAGCCGCCGCCCGAAGAAATATTCCAACGTCTTCATTCTTTCACGTCGGAAAGTAGGGAAGCGCTAGCGGAGCGTTGACGAGCTTAAATTTTAGAGGTATCGTTTTTCCCAGTCAAGCATTTCAAGCAGAGAGGTGTGTTGTGAAGAAAGAACATATCTTCCCACCCGAGCCCGAGGCAATCCCGCTTATCTTGTCTGCCCTGGAGCTTCGGCTAGAGGACATTCAGGGACTCGAACGTCGCGATTCGGACGAAGATCGGAGGCTAGAGTTCGAGCAGGTTCCGGTGAGGCCTATCAGTGGGGGTCCCCCGCTCTCGCTCGAAGAAAGACGCAGACTTGCCGACCACATCTTCGCGACCCGACTTGGTAAATTGGAGAAATATTCACGCGAAGTGCATGATTTCCTCAAGCAGTTTCGCGAAGTCCAGACGAACGTCGAAACGCTCAAGAAAATTAACCACGTGCGCGTCGTCGAACTGCTGAAAAACATGCTCTTGCGGACCGGCATGAACCTTGGCGACATCATCGACATTGAAGACCGCGCGCACGTGGCATTTTATTGCGACGACTCCTTTCTGAACGATATGCTATTGCGAATGCACGTTGTCACGGAAGCTATCGGCGCGTTCGGCCGAACCAACATGTTCATCGACGATGTGTTCGGCGAAGATTCGATCTTCTAGAATCGAAGCGCGGATCGGTTTCGCTTAGGAGGCGGGAGTTGGAATGATCCTCCATCACTCCACCCCGCCGTTCTTCTTTTTAAATTTTCAATATTCTCCCGTTTTCCGCATACACTTAATCTACGCGACCGCGCGATCTTAGTGTATCCATGAAAAGAAGAACGATTTTCGTTCGGGCGTTCGCGCTGTTGCATTGACCTTATCATGCCAAGCGTTATGCTTGTCGTGGTCTGATTAGGGAGATGCGGTCTGTGCAGGTGCACTGCAGGCACTTGTGAATGTGGATCGTCGGGGTGGCTCCCAAGGTGCCATGGCATTGTCGTTCCAGAGAGGGCTTCAGAACAACTGACTCAAAGCCAGGGGTTAGGAATTCTGTGCATGTGCTGCGCCTCAAGCGCAGCCTAAAGAGCCAAAAGCTCGCCCCTCACCGCTCCTTCCTAATAGTTCGAGAAAAACCCATAAAATAAGGAGGAAACCCAGACCTACCTTACGCCTCCGTCTATCGGAGGCGCTTTCTTTATATCTTCGACGTACGAGGTTGATCTCTTTTCGCTCCCCACGCCTCGTCAGCCCATAAAGGGAGTGCTCAATGCCTGCCTCTGCCTGTGCAGGCAGGCGAAAAGGGTAGTCCGAATCTCGGACAGGAATTCGCCTGATGTGTGGATTCCAGCACTGATGCCGCTGAGCTTTAGCGAATGGGTACGACCCCCGACCCCAAAGAATTTCAATCGTGCCTGCCGCATTTCCCAAAAATATAAAAAGGGGAGGTGCCCAATCCTCCCCCTCGAAGTGCGCCGCTCTCACCAGCACACCCCTTTATTTTCGCCTGCGCAATCGGCGCGATGCCGTTGTTCGCTAGCAGGGCAATTTTTGTGTACACCCGTGGCAAGCCCATCAGATTCACCAGCTCTCTTGCGGAGAGTTTCGCACGTCTTCCAACGTGGTGAGAGTCGAACTCACATCCTTGGGTAATGGGTGAGGCCAGCACCTCCATCGAATAGTGGGATCATTAGCGATCCCGCGCGGCAGACTTCTCAGCGAGACAATCTTTGACCGCGTAAGTGGTACTATGGACCATAGGTGAATCTTACGCAACTCAGTGCCACATGGACTGGACTCGTACACTCGCTTGACTCAAAATACCCCTCCCTATATACTCCTCTGACCATCGCTCCTGATGGTTTTCGCTTTCTGCGCGCTCGCGCGGAGGCCTTTCCGGACCCAAGCGGGAATGGGGCGTTGGCCGAAATACCTATATGAAAGACTTCGGAATGAACATTGACACAAGAATATTGAAGATTGTACCCGTCCGAATGGATGAACCATTCATCCGGGCGGACGCATAACCAAAATTGGTAAGTAAAAAGCACACACCCTAAAACATTCACATTCGTGAATGTTCGGGTAAACAAGCCCTTCGACACTCGTTAAAACGAGTGCTCAGGGTAAACAAGCAAGTTAAGTAAATGGAACAAAGGTAAGTCTTTGCGTGCACTGAAGAATGGTTGAGTAGTGGTGATGGATTAGTCAAGACTCCCGGAGAGTGCCCGTGTATCCGGGTGCGACGCTTGAGCCTGTCATCACTCTCAATTCAGGGCGAGGTCCATAGCAACGGTGCTTATGGATCTCGCCACCATTCTTCAGTGCGCCAAAGGCACATTCTTTTGTTCCGTCCAATCGATACGTAAGTATTGATTGTTCTGCAGAGCCAGCTTTCTTTCGAAGCCGCGTCTAACGCGGGGGACAGAGATTGCGGGTACTGCAGGACATCCTAAAAAAGTAATATTGAACTTCGTTCAAACATCTTTAATTGAGAGTTTGATCCTAGCTCAGGGTGAACGCTGGCGGTATGGATAAGGCATGCAAGTCGAACGGGTTCAGACCCGTGGCAGACGAGGTAGTAACACGTAGGTACGTACCCGGAAGTCGGGCATATTCCGTCGAAAGACGGTGCAATTCCCGATGGTCTCGTAAGAGTAAAGATTTATCGCTTCCGGAGCGGCCTGCGCATTATCAGCTAGTTGGTGAGGTAATGGCTCACCAAGGCTATGACGATTAGGGGACCTGAGAGGGTGACCCCCACCGATGAGACTGAGACACGGCTCATACCCCTACGGGGGGCCGCAGCCGAGAATATTCGACAATGGGCGAACGCCTGATGGAGCGATACC
>Ga0080064_1001385_pt1 | contig 38624 bp, 29 predicted proteins | sample Subgrocontami54m_FD_69260 | JGI IMG/M metagenome (GOLD analysis project Ga0080064, IMG submission 69260) | Subsurface groundwater microbial communities from S. Glens Falls, New York, USA - GMW46 contaminated, 5.4 m (SPADES assembly) (version 2) ...
GACGGACGCGCAGGGTGAGGTGATGGTGAAGGTGGAGGAGGGGCCGAAGACGGTGACCGGCCACGGCGCCGACACCGACATCATCGTCGCGTCCGCGAAGGCCTACCTCAACGCGCTCAACAAATTGGCGTATTGGAAATCCCGCAAGGACGACGCCCCGAAGATCCACTACATCTGACAAAAAGGGAGACACCATGCGAAGGGCATGCACTTGCTTCAGCGGGCTGCTGATCGTCATCGGACTGGCGTTTGGGAGCCCCGGCATCGGTTGGGCCGCCGGAAATGATATTCAGCCGAGTGGGACTCTTGGGCGGGAAGACTTTAGGCTACTGACCCGTCAACTAGGCTTCGCCGCCAGCTATTTTCCACTGGCGCCGGCGGCTCCCTTAGGAATTCTGGGTTTCGATGCCGGTATAGAGGCGACGGCGGTCAACATCTCTCAGAACTCCGGTTTCTGGCAGAAGGCGGTGCGCGACGGAGCCCCGCCGTCTTATTTGGTAGTACCGCGGGTCCATGTTCAGAAAGGACTCCCCTTGAATCTTGACGTGGGAGCCAGCTTCACGACAATCCCCTTTACGAACATTTCCATCATAGGCGGCGAGGTCAAATGGGCCGTAGTGGAAGGCGGCGAGGTCATGCCCGCTCTCGCGGTCCGTCTCAGCGGCACCAAGCTGTTTGGCGGATCGGAGGTAGGCCTCGAGACCTATAGCGCCGATGTCTCGATCAGCAAGGGGGTTCTGTTCTTCACCCCCTATGCCGGCATCGGACAAATGTACGTCAACAGCCGGACGGACTCAGCAGCGATTCGGGCGGCGAACGGAGTGGACTTCCGGGAGACGGAAACTCTCACCAAAACGTTTGTCGGACTTAAGATCTCACCGCCGGTATTCCCGTTCAGCCTGGTGGCCGAAGCGGATTTTGCGACCGTGGCCGCATACAGCTTACGGCTCAACTTCAGCTTTTAAGGAATCTAAAGGGGGCAGGCTCCATTGGTGCCTACCCCATTTTCTACTTGAATAGAGCCTGCCACGAGATACTACTTTTCAAAAGACCTTTAGGTATTTTACAAGAGCATGGAAAGCTTTAGGCTTTTGAAAAAGTCTTCACCACCCTAAGTTGTGTCTAGCGGAGCCAGTCCCCTTCTTTACTTGAACAGCTTCAGCATCCCGCCCAGGTAGCCTTCTTTCTGCGTGACGAGCTCCAGCTCGCCCGCGTCGAGCCAGACGCCCTGGCAGTTCATGCAGCGGTCGATCTTGATCCCCTTGTAGTCGAGCTCCGCGAGCTGGTGCCCGCACTTGGGGCAGTGCATGTAGTGGAGCTCCTTGAGCTTCTTCGGCTCCTCTTCGGCCATGCGGGCCTGCCGCTCGGCGGCTTCCTTCTTCATCCGCTCGATGGCCTGCCGGGCGAAATACTCTTCCTCTTTTTCACTGGGCTTGCCCATGGATCCTGTGGCCATGCTATTACCTCCCGTTATGTTGTCAGGCGTTGCGTTTCGCCCGGCGCGAACGGATCGCGAGGAAGATCGAGCGGCCTGCCTGCACGGCCACATAAACGAACAGCCCGAAAAACACAGCCTTCCACCCGATCGTCTGCCAGCGGTCAGGCGTCGAGCTATGCAGCATGAACCCGAGCGCGATGTGGCCGCCCAGTCCGACGCTCAGGGCGAAGATGATCCATTCTCTTGCCACGACTGTTTTGCGCGCAGGTGTCATGGCTTCCCCTTAGCAGGAAGCCTTGGACGCCGTCAAGCGATTGAGGTGGCTGTCTGACTTGATAGGTAGTGTTTGCTCTATTCGGGAAGCCCCCACCGCACATCCGGCTGGCGGTGTGCCTGCTTGGGCGCCACCCTTCACACGTCCACGTTTGATCAGATCGGCCAGCGCTGGTTGAAAACCACCCTCGTAGGAATGAGCCGATCCTTTCCCCTCGTGGCTCAGGCCGTCCATCTGCTTGATTTTGTGTAATATCCAGCCCGTGAATCTCCTGGCATTTCTCCTGCTTTAACATCTGTGAGCCCCCTCAGTCGTGCTTGAAACGGTTGCTGTTGGTTGTTATCAAAAAATTGTGTGTGCGAGGGATTGCCATGAAGGGTGACAGACTCAACGGCATTAACATAAAGTTGGCGGGCGCGGGGCTGGTGTTCGGCCTTTTGCTGTTTGCTCTCTCCTCCGCCGACGCGGCCGTGTCATTCGGCCACGTGGTGCAGATCGAACAACTCAGTTTCCATCCTGACGCAGTCAGCCTGCCCGGCGACAACTTTGCCGTCCTGGTGGTGCAGAACCGTGAGGACGCACCGATCCAGCACGAAGTGAGCTCCCCGCAGTTGTTCGAGTCCGGCACCCTCATTCAAGTGCAGGGAACCGGCACAATCGAATACAGCGGCAAACGCGTGTCCAGAATCGTGTTGAATCCCGGCGAAGAAGCCGTGATCTGGTTTTACGCTGTGAAGGGGAAAACCTATCAGTTCCAGTGCAATCTCAACGGCCACGCCATGGTGGGGATGGTGCGCGCCGATTGAGCAGGCGTGCGGTAGAATTCCCGTCCGGCTTGGAGTAGGATGAGCCCTGCCATGGCAGATAACCCCCAAGAGCCCAAACCGGTCGAGACCAGGAAGAAAGAGCTCACCGTCGTTCCGCACCCGGCGGAACTGGAAGATATTTCCGCCGACATGGAAGACCTCTTCGACGAAGAGACCGTCAAGCACCAGCACGGCCACGCCGAGCCCGAAGGCGATTGATATTGCTGCAGGAGATGATCGAGGAGGTCGAGCAGGCCAACGAGGCTTTCTATCGCGCCTTTGAGAGCCTCGACATCAAGAAGATGGATGAAGTGTGGGCCAGGGAGGACTACGCCACCTGCATCCATCCGGGCTGGAGTCTGCGCTCCGGCTGGCCGGCCGTCCGAGACAGTTGGGTGATGATCTTCAACAACACCTTCTCGATGCAGTTCCGGCTGAGCGATATCATGATCCAGGTCGCGGGCGATGTGGCGTGGGTGCTCTGCACGGAGAACATCATGAACAGTCCGGAGGGCGAGGGGCAGGAGTCGCGCGTGCTGGCGACGAATCTCTTTGAGCGGCACCATGGGCAGTGGCTGATGATTCACCACCACGGCTCGCCGGTGATGTAGGGGCGGTTCGCGAACCGCCCCTACCCGACCCGGAGCGCTTCTCGGAGCTCTTTCAAGATGTCGAGCGCTTCCTGGGCGTCCTTTTCGGTGGGCAGGCTGCCGGCCTGGCTGGTCGGCACGGCATCGGGGTAGGTCAGCGGGATCAGGTACTTGTCGAGGGCGTAGCAACGGTCCTCAAACTGCGACAGGTTCTGGTCGGCTTCCGCGCAGAGCGCCAGCAGTTCCGCCATATGCTTGGCGAGCGGGATCGAGCGGTGACGCTCGGCGAGAAAGGCCTTCAGCGATTTGGCCGCGGCCTGCTGGGCGTGCAGGCAGACCTGGTTCCAGAGGCCCAGGCCTTTGGCCGCCTCGGCCATGGCCACATCCTCCGCCGCGAAGGCGGCCCACCTATTTTCGGCGCTCATACGCCACGGCTCCCTTGTAAATGATTTCGTCCAGCACGAAGACCCGCCGCTCGTCCACCAGGCTGTCCAGCTCCTCCGGCGTATAGACCAATACGTCCAGGCCGACCTTCGGGCGGACGAGCCGAAGCACTTCCTCCGTCCGCTCCAGCAAGGGCTTGGCGGTCTTCTTGACCACGACCAGATCGAGATCGCTCCACTCGTGGATCTCACCCTGGGCGACCGACCCGAAAAGGATCAATTTTTCCGGCTCGTACTCCCGGATCAGGATCTCGCTCATCCGATGGAGTTCCTGCTCGAGACGCAGGCCCCGTTGTTCAGCCGCGGGCTCCATCCCTATGACCCTTTCACGAAGGGCAGGGCGTGGACGGTGGCGGCTGTCCGCTCGCCGTTGACCTCGACGCTCAAGGCCGTGCCGGGCGCGGTGAAATCGCGCAGAGGAAACCCGAGTGCGATGACTTTGCCGAGCGACGGCGACCGCACGGCGCTGGAGATCCAGCCCACCTCGCGCTCTCCGCTGAAGAGTTTGGCGCCAGGCGGGGGGGCCACGGCTTCCTCCAGGACAAGGCCGACCATGCGCCTCCGCACCGAGCCGTAGGTGTCCATACGGGCGACCACTTCCTGGCCCGGATAGCAGCCCTTGGTTAAACTGAATGCCTTGCCTTCCAGGTTGGCTTCCGGCGGGACGATGTTTTCGTTGAGGTCGGGGCCGGCCTTGGGGATGCCGGCTTCCATACGCAGGGTCTCCAGGGTATGGGCACCGAAAGGCGTCAAGCCCATCGCCTCCCCGACCGCCCACAGGCTGTCCCATGCCGCTTGCAGGCCGTCGGCCGGGATGAGAAGTTCCACGTCATGCCCGCCGGTTTCTTCGGTCCGGATCAGCATGGCGCTGTGTCCAGCAATCTCCTGTAAGGCGAACGACAGGGGCTTCAGCGACGACAGATCCGCGCCCAGCGCGCTTTTCACGAGATCGAACGCCCTGGGGCCGCTGACCAGCAGGAGCCCCCAGCTTTCGGCGCAGTTCTCCATCCTGGCCTTGGTGCCGTACAGCAGGAACTTGCGCACGGTCGAAAAGGTGAGGTCGCCGATTTCCCCTGCGTCCTCCAGCATCAGGCTCTCGCCGAGCTGATACACCCGGAAATAGGAGAGCATCTTTCCTTTGTGCGTCAGCAGGCTCGAACAGATGCCCTGGCCCGTCGCGAGGGGCAGGATGTCGTTGCTGATGATGCTCTGGAGCCACTTCACCCGGTCGTCGCCCGTGACCTGGACCTTCCCGCGCTGGGAGAGGTCCATGATCCCCACCCCGCGTCGCACGGCTGCGTGCTCCGCCTCGGCGTCGCCGTAATGCGTGGGCACGTCCCATCCGCTTTGCTCCAGGAACGTCGCGCCGCGCTTCACATGGTCATCGTACAGGCGCGAGCGTTTCATGCCGTGGGCGCCTCTCCCGTGCCCACCACTTCCCGGACCAGCTCAAGGGTCCTGGAGGAGAATTCATTCCGGGACACGATCTTGGTGACCCCCAGTTGCTGAGCCCGTCTCCAGTTGTCCACTTCCTCGTGATTGGCGAACGCCAGGACCGGGATCGCCTTCGACCTGTCGTCGCCCTTGAGGGCCTCCAGCGCCTTGAAGGCGTCGAGCGACTCGTCGTTGATGTTGAGGATCACCGCCGCCGGGCTGAGCGCGCCGGCCTTCTCGGAGATCTCGATCTGGGTCCGGGCCTTCTCCAGCAGATAGCCTTGTGGCTTCAGCGCGTCCCGGAGTTTGGTATAGAAAAATACGTCGCTCACGGCGACGAGGATGGTTTTGTTATCCATGGCGTGTCTGCCTCAATTCATCATGGCCCGGAGCCGGGTAAAGGCCTTCTGGGCCAGATCGTATCGGGGATTGATCTTCAGCGCGTGCTGGTAGCAGTCGATGGCCTTGTCCCAATCCCGCTTTTTCTCGTACACCCGCCCCAGGTTCGGTGCGGGAATGCAGGGCTCTCGTATCGCTTGGCGCGCGTCGCCCGTTCCAGCCACTCGATCGCGTCGTCGAGTTGCCCTTTCTCGATCAAATAGGCGCCGATGTCGTTATAGGGGTTGCCGAAGTCGGGGTCCACCGTGATGGCGCGGTGGCAGTCCTCGATCGCCTCGTCGATCCGGCCCATGAAGCTATAGGTCCAACCCCGGAAGGTGTAGGCTTCCGCGGTCGGGTATAGCTCGATGGAGCCGGTGTAGAGCTTGACGGCTTCGTCGAACTCGCCCTTCATCTGGCGCTCGTACGCTTTCCGGAACAGATCCCAGGCGGCCTTCTGATCGTCCTCGGGTCCCATCGGATTGCTACCCGGGGGCGTGTCTTTCATGAGCCAATTCATAAGAGTGTGGTCCGTTCGGAACGCGTTATTCCTGCTTGAGCTTCTTTCGGACAAGCTCGGCCGCCCGCCGTCCGGAGAGCAGCATAGCGCCGAAGGCCGGCCCCATGCGCGGGGAGCCGTCCACCGCGGAGACTGACAGGCCGGCCAGGAAGCAGTTGGGATAGACCTCGCGGGTGTTTTCCACGACGAGCTCCTCCGACCGCTCCACCCACATGGCGCCGTTGCCGGGGACCGCCTTGTACAGGCCGCGCCGGTTCAGGAGCGCAACGACAGCGGCGTCGTGGCCGGTGGCGTCCACCACGATTTTGGACTCCAGCGCGATCGGGTCCACGTGCACGGCGTCATGGCCCGCGTGCTCGACCGGCGACCAGTTCACGACGACGCCCTCCAGGACGTTATCCCGGCGCAGGATGAGGTCAATGACCTTGGTCAGGTTGAGCACCTTGACGCCCGCGTCGTAGGCCGCGGCGATCAGCTTGGAGGTCGCGTGGGGCGGGTCCACCATGAACATGCCCTCGCATTCCTTGATGCGCTTGGCCGGGATATGGAGTTCGTCCAGAATCTTGTCGGCGGGGGCGCAGATCGTCGCCTTGTTCATCAAGTACCCGCCGGACCAGAACCCGCCGCCCAGAAACAGCGCCTGCTCGATGATCAGGGTCTTATAGCCGGCGGCGGCCAGGTCGCGTGCGCACAGCAGTCCCGACGGTCCCGCGCCCACGATGATGACGTCGCTCTCGATGAGCCGGTCGAATTCCTGAAAGTATTCACGTGCGATCTGCCGGGTGATATCGCGCTCCCGCAGGGGCGCCGTCCATTTATTCGCCATAAAGGGCCTCGTATATCCTTATTGGTAGATTTCCAATCCCGCCTTCTTGAATTCTTCCGATTTCTCCTTCATGCCGGCCTGAAGGGCGGTCTGCGCGTCCAAGGCCTTCTCCTCGGCGTACTGCCTCACGTCCTCGGTGATCTTCATCGAGCAGAAGTGCGGCCCGCACATCGAGCAGAAATGCGACGTCTTCGCGGCATCCTGCGGGAGGGTCTCGTCGTGAAACGACTTGGCCGTATCGGGGTCGAGCGAGAGGTTGAACTGATCAGCCCAGCGGAATTCGAAGCGGGCCTTGGAGAGCGCATTGTCCCGCGCCTGCGCGCCGGGGTGTCCCTTGGCCAGGTCGGCTGCGTGGGCGGCGATCTTGTAGGTGATGACGCCGGTCTTCACGTCCTCCCTGTCGGGCAGGCCCAGATGCTCCTTGGGCGTGACGTAGCAGAGCATCGCGCAGCCGAACCAGCCGATCATGGCCGCGCCGATGCCGGAGGTGATGTGGTCGTAGCCGGGCGCGATGTCGGTGGTCAGGGGGCCCAGCGTGTAGAACGGCGCCTCGTGGCACTCCTGGAGCTGTTTCTCCATGTTCACCTGGATCATGTGCATCGGCACGTGGCCGGGGCCCTCGATCATGACCTGGACCTCATGCTGCCAGGCGATCTTCGTGAGCTCGCCCAAAGTCTCCAGTTCCGCGAACTGTGCCTCGTCATTCGCGTCCGCGATCGAGCCGGGCCGCAGCCCGTCGCCGAGGCTGAAGGAGACGTCGTAGGCCTTCATGATCTCGCAGATCTCCTCAAAGTGCGTATAGGCGAAATTCTCCTGGTGGTGGGCCAGGCACCATTTGGCATGGATGGCCCCGCCGCGAGAGACGATGCCGGTGACGCGGCCGGCCGTGAGAGGGACGTAGCGCAGCCGTACGCCCGCGTGGATGGTGAAGTAGTCCACGCCCTGCTCCGCCTGCTCGATGAGCGTGTCGCGATAGATCTCCCAGGTGAGATCCTCGGCCTTGCCGCCGACTTTTTCCAGCGCTTGATAGATGGGCACGGTGCCGATGGGCACCGGCGAGTTGCGGATGATCCATTCCCGCGTTTCGTGGATGTTCTTGCCGGTGGAGAGGTCCATGACCGTGTCCGAGCCCCAGCGCACGGCCCAGATCATCTTCTCCACTTCCTCCTCGATGGACGACGCCACGGCGGAGTTGCCGATGTTGGCGTTGATCTTCACCAGGAAGTTGCGCCCGATGATCATCGGCTCGATCTCGGGGTGGTTGATGTTCGACGGGATGATGGCGCGGCCGCGGGCGATCTCGTCGCGGACGAACTCCGGCGTGATCTCGGCCGGAATGCCGGCGCCCCATGAGTTTCCCGTATGCTGGGACGTGAGGCGGCTGCCGCTGTGGCCGTTGCCATTGCCGTTCCCGTTGCCCTGGTACATCGCGGTCTGGCGCTTGAGATTCTCGCGGAGGGCGATGAACTCCATCTCGGGCGTGACGATCCCTTTGCGGGCGTAGTGCATCTGCGTGACGTTGCGGCCGGGTTGGGCGCGAAGGGGTTTGCGGAGGTGCGCGAAGCGCAATACGTCCAGCTTGGGATCGGCGAGGCGCGCGCGTCCGTACTTGGAGGAGACGCCGGGGAGTTTTTCCACATCTCCGCGTCCAGTGATCCAGAGCCGCCGCAGCGGCGCGAGACCCTGCCGGATGTCAATCCGAGCCTCCGGGTCGGTGTAGGGCCCTGAGGTGTCGTAGACCAGGAACGGCGCGTTGTCCTCGGCCTGGCCGCTCTTGAACGATTTGGTCGGGGTGAGGCTGATCTCCCGCATCGGCACGCGGATGCCGCGGGTGCCTTCGAGATACACCTTCCGAGAGGCTGGGAAGGGTTGGGTGGTGATGGATGGTGAGAGCATGGCGGGTCCCCCCTTCTAAAAAACAAACCGCACCACTCCTGCGCGTCCCACGCGAAGGGAAGACTGGTGCGGTTTGGAAAATGCGGTCATGATCGCTTCCCTGCGCTGGTATTATCCAGATCAGGTTCAGAGGGTGCGCGACACCGTCAGGACATGGGCCGCGCTCTCAGCCGCAGTAGGCTCCCCTAGCTTTATGGGGTCAGCTTACATGGTGTCTTTTCCGGCTGTCAACCGTACTAGGTCTTTTGGCTCAATTGACAAAGGGGAAGAAGCACTCCTAGAATGAGTTTCGTACGGGGAGAAGCGTTGTGACAAAAGCGACGTGCCTGATCAGCCCGCCGACGGAGATTCAAGCCTACCGCGACCTTCCGCTGGACGAACTGGCGGAACGCACGGCCGCGGCCAAGCGCCGGCTGGGCGACCGCGTGATCGTGCTGGGCCACAACTACCAGCGCGACGAAGTCATCCGCCACGCGGACGTCGAGGGTGACTCGCTCAAGCTTTCGCAGATCGCCGCCGAACGGTCCGGCCACGAGTACATCCTGTTCTGCGGCGTCCACTTCATGGCCGAGACGGCCGACATCCTCAGTAAGAGCGGGCAGACGGTGATCCTGCCGGACCTGGCGGCGGGCTGCTCGATGGCCGACATGGCCCGGATCGAGCAGGTGGATCAGGCGTGGGAGCAGTTGGGCCGGATTCTGCCGGTGGAAGAAGCAGTCACGCCGGCGGTGTATGTCAACTCGGCGGCCGACCTCAAGGCGTTCTGCGGCGAGCATGGCGGGATCACCTGCACGTCGTCCAACGCACGCCGGGTGATCGAGTGGGCCTGGCAGCGTCGCGAGAAGATCCTCTTCTTTCCGGACGAGCACCTCGGGCGCAACACGGCCAACAAGATGGGCATTCCCCGCGAGGACCTCCTGGTGTGGGACCCGTTCCAGCCCAACGGCGGGCACAGCCGTGAAGCGATCAAAAAGGCACGGCTCCTGCTCTGGAAGGGCTTCTGCAGCGTGCACCAGATGTTCCAGCCGGCGCACGTCCGCTATTTCAAGGAGAAGTATCCGGGCATCAAGATCATCGTGCACCCGGAGTGCCACGAGGACGTCGTCAACCTGGCCGACCTGAGCGGCTCGACCGAGTTCATCATCAAGACCGTGTCCGCCGCGGCGCCGGGGACGATCTGGGGCGTCGGCACCGAGCTCAACCTCGTGAACCGCCTCAAGCACCGCCAGCCCGACAAGCACGTGTATTTCCTGAGCCCGACCGTCTGCCAGTGCTCCACCATGTTCCGGATCGACGCGCCGCACCTCTGCTGGGCCATGGAAAACCTGGCCGAGGGGCACGTGGTCAACCGGATCTCCGTCCCCGACGACGACAAGCATTGGGCCCGCATCGCGCTCCAGCGCATGCTCGACGTTTCCTAGCCCGGATCATCCAAAACGCCTGCCATAGCGGCTGATTCTCTCGCCCCGCCGTTACCCCGCGCTCAGCATGCGGACCTCTCGCTGCGGGAAGGGAATCTGAATGCCCGCGGCGCCGAATTGCTCGACGATCGCCTGGTACAGTTCGGCTTGCGCCGGGCCATAATCGGGCATCTTGGCCCAGGGCTTGACCGCGAGATTGATGGACGAATCCCCCAAGAGGCTGATGCCCACCGCGGCGGCCGGGTCCTTCAAGACTCGCGGATTGGCGTCCACGATCCGGCGGACCAGGGTCAATGCCTTGGTGAGGTCCGTCCCATAGGCCACTCCTACCGTGAGATCGAGCTGGCGGATGTGCCCATAATTGTGCAGGATCTCCCCGATGATTTTCCGGTTCGGAACGACGACCAGGGACCGGTCTGCGTGGAGCAGCTTGGTTGAAAACAGATCGATCGCCTGGACTTCGCCGTGCACTCCCAGGACTTCGATGAATTCCCCCACCCGAAATGGTTTCGTGAAAATGATGCTGATGCCGGCGAACAAATTCAGGAATACGCCCTGCAGCGCGAGACCGACGCCGACGCCGGCGACGCCCAGCCCGGCGATCAGCGGGAAGATCTGGACCCCGAATTGTTGGAGCACGATCAGGAGGGTGAATAGGATGATGACCCCTTTCACGACCCGGCTGAGAAGAATCCGGATAGGGGGTTCCATCTCGATCTTGAGCAGCGAGCGCTCCGTATACTTGCCCGCCCAGCGGGACAGGAGAATCCCGGCAGCCAAGATGAGCAGGGCGCTGATGGCCTGGAGTCCGTACTGGATCAGAAGATCCGTGCTGATAGTTTTTCCCGGCATACCGTTCCCTCCGCGTGGCGGTTGATTTGCTACGCGATTCTGCATATCCGACGGAAAAAAGCAAACGCGGGCCGGGACATGAGAAAAGGGCTTGACGGTCCGCCGGATGGCTGCTACAAGCCGCCTTCGGCGGAATATATGGCGAAACCTTCCGATCTCTCAGCTTACGGCGCGTTGGTCACGGCGGCGGTTGTGTGGGGCGGGTCCATCGTCGGGCAGAAGTTCTCGCTCGGCTCGTTCTCGGCGGTGGAAGTCTCGGTGTTGCGCGGGCTCGGCGCCCTGGCGATCCTGGTTTCACTCTGGTGGTGGCGGGAAGGCGGGACGGTCAAATTCTCGGCGAGGGACTGGGGTATCTTCGCCGTTCTCGGACTCGGTGTCCTGGGCAATCACCTCTTCACGCTGTTCGGCCTGCGGTACATCGGTGCGGCGGCGGCGGGGGTGATCATCGGTGCGAGCCCGGCGATCACGGCCTTTCTGTCCTCCATCATTCTTCGCGATGTGCCGTTCAGCGCCGTGTGGGCGGGGTGCGCGCTCTCGTTCGCGGGCGTTGCCTTGGTGTCCGCCGGAGGGGGAGACAGTGTGGCGGGGGAGAACCCCTGGCTGGGCGGCATCCTCATCATCCTCGGCCTGGTGAGTTGGGCCCTCTACTCGATCGGCGGGCGGCGCACGATGGAACGGTTCTCGCCGCTCACGGTGAACTGGACCACGCTGGGGCTCTCGCTCCTCTTGCAGATTCCGTTGCTGTGGACGGATCAGAAGATGATAGTGGCGGGAGTGGCGTCTGTTCCGTTATCCGGCTGGCTGGCGCTGCTCTATTTGATCGTGTTCGCCACCGCGCTCGGCCAGCAGGCCTGGCTCTACGGCGTGCAGGGGGTCGGGCCGTCGCGCGCCGGCGTCTTCATCAATCTGATTCCGGTGTCGGCGCTGGTGTTCTCGGCGGTCATCCTCGGCGAGCATATCGGGCTCAAGGAAGTCGCCGGCATCGCCCTGACCCTGGCCGGTGTGTGGCTCGTCAACCGGCAGTCCGCGCGCGCGGTCCGCGTCAGCGCTTTTTGAGGAGTTTCTCGATCTCGGTGCGGAAGGTGTCGTAGTGGACGGCGCCGGGGATGGTGAAGGCGTCGGTGAAGCGCCGGCCGTCCGTCTTCACGATCAGAAAGCCGGGCGTGCCCCGGAAGCCAAGCTTCACCGCCATGTCGCGGTCGGCCATGATCGCCGGGATGTGCTTCTGTGAGTCCATGCAGGCCGCAAAAGCTTTTGCGTTCAATCGCAGGTCCTTGGCCAGTTGCATGATGACGCCCGAGCCCAGCCGGGCGTGCTGGTCGAAGAGCCGGTCGTGCATGTCCCAATACTTGCCCTGTTCGCCGGCACAGCGCGCGGCATGGGCGGCGACCAGGCCCCAGCCCTCCTCATCCCGCGGGTAATCCCGGTAGGCGAAGCGAACCGTCCCCGCTTTGAGGTACTCCGTCTTGAGCGCAGGCAGCGTCTCCCGAAAGAACTTGCCGCAGTACCCGCAGGTGAAATCGGAAAACTCCACCATAAGGACCGGCGCCTTGGAATCGCCGAGTGTGGGCGTGCCCGGCGGCAGAATGTCGGCGAGGTCACCTGAGGCCATTTTCTAGGCTAGCATGACCGGCGAGGGCTTTGCCACGGTCGCGCTCCCGTTGATTTGGTGCAGAGTGGATGCTACGATGCGGCGGCGTTATGGACTACAAGGCCACCCTCAATCTTCCCCAGACGTCGTTTCCCATGAAGGCCAATCTCCCGCAGCGCGAGCCGGAGATCCTCGCGCGCTGGGAGCGTGAGCGTCTCTACGAGCGCATCCAGGAGGCCGGCAAGGGCAAGCCGCTGTACGTGCTCCATGACGGGCCGCCCTATGCCAACGGCCGCATTCACATCGGGCACGCCCTCAACAAGATTCTCAAGGACATCATCGTCAAGTCGAAGACGATGGAAGGCTATCAGGCGCCGTATGTGCCGGGGTGGGACTGCCATGGATTGCCGATCGAGCACCAGGTTCTCAAGGAGCTGGGCGACAAGAAGAAGACGCTGAGCAAAATTGAGATCAGAAAGCTCTGCCGCGAGTACGCCGAGAAGTTCTTCAAGATCCAGCGTGAGGAGTTCCAGCGGCTGGGCGTGCTGGGCGACTGGAACCATCCGTACCTGACCATGACGCCCGACTATGAGGCGTCCATCCTGCGGGAGTTCGGCAAGTTCGTGAAGGCGGGCGGGGTGTACAAAGGCAAAAAGCCGGTCCTCTGGTGCCCGACCGACGAGACGGCGCTGGCCGAGGCCGAGGTCGAATACGAAGACCACACCTCGCCGTCGATCTACGTGAAGTTTCCATTCCAGAAGACTCCCCGGGAACTGTCAAGGGAGGGCCGGCCGGGAATCTCCTTTCCGCCAGACGTGCGGAGCGTCTCTCTGGTCATCTGGACCACGACGCCCTGGACCCTTCCCGCGAACCAGGCGGTCTGCGTTCACCCGGACTTCACCTACGCGTTCCTGAAGGTGGGCGACGAAGTTCTCGTGGTTGCCCAGGACCGCCTGGAACAATTCAGAACAGACTGTGGGTTCGGCCCGGACAGCGGTATCCTGGAAGGGCGGGTTCCGACCGGCGCGGAATTCCACGGTCTCCTGTGCCTGCGGCCGTTTGCCCCGGACACATCTCCCGTTCTGCTGGGCGATTTCGTGACGAAGGATCAGGGCACGGGGTGCGTGCACATCGCTCCCGGCCACGGCCAGGAAGACTACGAGCTGGCGATCAGGTACAACAGCGAGCCGCAGTATCGGTCCGTCCTCTCGCAGCACCTTGACGTGCTGGCTCCCGTCGACAGCAGGGGACGCTTTACGGACGAGGCGCCGGAGTTTCAGGGCCTCAAGGTCTTTGACGCGAACCCCCGCATTAACGAAAAACTGAAGACCCTCGGATTGTTGCTGGGCGAAGGGAAGCTCACGCATTCCTACCCGCACTGCTGGCGTTGCAAGAACCCCGTGATCTTCCGGGCGACCGACCAGTGGTTTGTCTCGATGGCGACCAACGAGCTCCGGGGAAAGGCCCTCGAGCAGATCGATCAGGTCCAGTGGATCCCCAAGTGGGGGCGCGAGCGGATTCATGGCATGATTCAGAACCGGCCGGACTGGTGCCTGTCCCGCCAGCGAGTGTGGGGTGTGCCCATTCCCGGGTTCTCATGCAAGACCTGTGACCAGGTGCTGATCACCCCTGAAATCGTGGAGCATGTGAGCAAGCTGGTCGAGGAGCATGGCACCGATGTCTGGTTTCATTGGGAGGCGGCGCAGATCCTGCCGGCCGGGACCACCTGCCCCGCCTGCGGTGGCGCGATGTTCGACAAGGAGCAGGACATTCTGGACGTGTGGTTCGAGTCCGGTGTGAGTCACGCGGCGGTGCTCAAGCCGCGAGGCAAAGCGGCCGGACAGGATTGGTGGCCGGCCGATCTCTACCTGGAGGGGTCCGATCAGCATCGCGGGTGGTTCCACAGCGCGCTGCTGGCCGGCGTCACCACCGACGGGCGCGCGCCCTACAAGGCCGTGCTGACGCATGGCTTCGTGGTAGACGGCGAGGGCAAGAAGATGTCCAAGTCGGCCGGCAACGTCGTGGCGCCCCAGGAAGTCATCAAGCAGTACGGGGCGGAGATCCTGCGTCTCTGGGTGGCGGCCCAGGATTATACCGAAGACCTTCGGCTCTCGCCGGCGATACTCACGCGCTTAGGGGATGCATACAGGAAAATTCGAAATACTGTTCGGTTTCTTCTGAGTAACCTCGCTGATTACGATCCTTCCTGCGATGCCCAGCCCGATGATCGGCTCTCGGAAATAGATAGATGGGCCTTAATGAGGCTTCATCGCCTCATCGAATGCGTTCGCAGCAATTACAAGGAGTTCAACTTCCGACAGATCTTTCACGAGTTGGACTACTTCTGCACGGTTGACATGAGCGCGATCTACCTCGACGTGCTCAAGGATCGCCTCTACACCTTCCGCAAGGATGACCCGGCGCGCCGGGCCTCCCAGCGGGTGCTGCACGAGACCGTGCTGGCGCTGACGAAGCTGATGGCGCCGCTGCTGACCTTCACGGCCGAGGAGATTTGGGACAGCCTGCCCGAATCGCAGCGGGAGGCGCCCAGCGTCCATCTGGCGGCGTTCCCGCAGGCCGACCTGCGGTACAAGAATGCGGACCTGGAACAGCGGTGGGACAAATTGCTGAAGGTCCGTAGCGCGGTCCAGGCCGAGCTCGAAATCAAACGCCGCGAGAAACTCATCGGCGCGCCGTTGGAGGCGAAGGTGATACTTTCTGCCGACCCTGAGAGATATAAATTTCTGAAGGGCTATGAGCAGCACCTGCCGGGCCTCTTCATCGTATCGCAGGTTGAGCTGAGAGAAGTGCATCATTTACCGCAGGATCCGGACTTTGCCGTGGAAGTCCTCAAGGCCGACGGCACGAAGTGCGTGCGCTGCTGGAACTACCGGCCGGCCGTCGGCGCGAATGCCGCTCATCCTGAACTCTGCGACCGCTGCGTGGACGCGATCGCCTGATCCGGCCGACGATGGATGCGCCCATTCTAAGCGCCGACGCAGCGAAGCGGAGATCGCGGCGATTCGGTCTGATGGCGGCGATCGTGCTCACGGTGATCAGTCTCGATCAGCTCACCAAGTGGCAGGTGACGAGCGCGATGCGGCTCCATGAATCCATTCCCATCATCCCCGACCTCTTCAGCTTCACTTACATCCGGAATTCCGGCGCTGCGTTCGGCATCCTGGCCGGCAGCCACGCGGGCTTCCGCCTGGTGTTCTTCGGGTTGACGTCGGTGCTGGCTCTTGCCCTGCTCGGCACGATCTACGCGCGCCTGTCGCCGGCCGATTGGATCGGGCAGGTGAGCGTGGCCTCCATCTTCGGCGGGGCCGTCGGCAACCTGATCGACCGTATCCGTTCCGGCGAGGTCATCGACTTTCTGGATTTCTCGCTTTGGGGGCACCACTGGCCGGCCTTCAACGTGGCGGACGCGGCGATCACGGTCGGCGTCTGTTTCCTCATCGGGCATTTTTTCACGCACAAGGAGACGCCGGTCTAGGTGCAGCGTTTCACCACCGTGTCCGCCGGCGAGCACCCGAAACGCCTCGACGTCTATCTCAGCACGCACACGGCCGATCTCTCCCGCGCCGCCATCCAGCGGCTGATCGAGAAGGGCGCCGTCACGGTCAACGGCAAGCGCCCCAAGCCGTCCCAGAAGGTCAAGCCGGGCGACGAGATCGCGTGGGACGTGCCGAAGCCGGAGCCGCTCGAGATCGGCGGCGAGCCGATTCCCCTGGACGTGCTGTTTGAAGACAATGTGCTGCTGGTCCTCAACAAGCCGGCGGGCATCGTGGTCCATCCGGCGCCCGGCCACTGGCGCGGAACGCTGGTCAATGCGCTGCTGTATCACATGCAGGCGAAGGGAGCGGCGTCAGATGGGGAGAGCTTCGCGAGCATCGGCGGGCGCGAGCGGCCTGGACTGGTCCATCGTCTGGACAAAGGCACGAGCGGTGTGATGGTGATTGCCAAGACCGACGCGGCGCATCAAGGTCTCTCAAAGCAATTCAAGTCTCATGTGATCCATCGGGTCTATCTGGCGTTGGTCCTCGGGTCGGTGAAGGGCAGGACGGGCCGCGTGGATCTGGCGATCGGCCGCGACACCAAGGATCGGAAGAAAATCTCCGCCCGGACGACCTCGCCGCGACAGGCTGTGACGGAGTTTCAGGTCGCGGAGCGGTTTGGGACGAAGCGCTCAGGTAATGAGGCGACGCTCGTGGAGGTGCATCCGCAAACCGGCCGCACGCATCAGATTCGTGTCCATCTGGCCTCGCTCGGCCATCCGCTGCTCGGCGACGAGACGTATGGCGGCCGGAAGGTCTGCGCGATCGGCGATCTGTGCATCGAGCGGCCGATGCTGCACGCCCGGACGCTGGGCTTCACCCATCCCGTGACCGGCAAGCACCTTGAATACACGGTCCCGCCCCCGGCGGATATGGAATCTCTTCTGCGGCTGCTCCGCAGCTAAGAGGATGATGATTACATTGCATCGCCGGTCGTTCTGAAAACACGATGAATACGGTCCGACCACCCACCAGCATTTTTTCCGAGATGGAAGAGCCCATCCGCGCCGAGGTCTTCAGCGTCGAGCGCCTCGAACAACACGCTGAAAGTCTTGCGGCTGCGCAGCTCGTCTTCACCGAATCGAGGGATGGTCGGTTGCTCACTCCGCGTGTCCTGGAGAACGGGCGCGTGCTGCTGGAGTCCTACCGGGCCATCGCCCGGGCGATTCAGGAGGAGCATGCGATTACCCCCGCAGCCGAGTGGCTGGTCGATAATTTCCACATCGTCGATGAACAGCTTCGCGAGATCCGTGATGACTTGCCGCCGGGCTTCTACAGACAATTGCCCAAACTGGCCGCTGGTCATTTGCAGGACTATCCGCGCGTGTTCGGTGTGGCGTGGGCGTTCGTGGCGCACACGGACAGCCGATTCGACCCGGAACTGCTGCGCCGCTTTGTAACGGCCTACCAGCGCGTGCAACCGCTCACCATCGGTGAGCTGTGGGCCGTGGCCATCACGCTGCGCGTGGTGCTGGTGGAAAATCTGCGCAGGTTGACGGATCGGATCGTCCATAGCCGCGACGCGCGCCAGGAAGCCGACAGGCTGGCCGACAGCCTGCTCGGTACAGGCGGCCAGTCTCCGGTGTCCCCAGCGACAGCCCTCCGCCGCTTTGAAAACCGGCCTCTGGCGACGGCGTTTGCGGTACAGCTCGTCCAGCGTTTGCGCGATCTGGATCCGAAGGTGCGCCCCATCCTGCTGTGGCTCGACGAGCGCCTGGCCGCGCAGGGCACCACCACCGACGACATGGTCTACGCCGAGCACCAGCAGCAGGCGGCCATGAGCGTCACCGTGCGCAACATTATCACCAGCATGCGCTTGACGTCTGCCTTTGTCTGGCCGGACTTTTTTGAGAGCGTCAGCCTGGTGGACGAGATTCTCCGTCGCAGCACTCACTTCGCCGAGATGGATTTTTCCACCCGAGATACTTACCGCCATGCCATCGAGGATCTCTCGCGGGGCTCGGGCTACTCGGAAATTGAAGTGGCTGAACGTGTCGTGCAGCGCGCCAAGCAGGCGCGCGTTGAGCCGCGCGACGGCACACAGCCACCGCAGGACCGGCACACCGAGCCTGGCTATTACCTCATCTCAGAAGGACGTCTGGCCTTTGAGCGCGAACTCGGGTACCGCGTCTCCTGGAAGCACTGCCTGCTGCGTGTGTATGTCCGAGCCGCGGTACCCGGCTACCTGGGAACCATTGCGGTCGTGACCGCGATGATTCTGGCGCTGCCGCTGCTGTATGCCAGTGAGGCGGGCGGCACCGCGAAGATTCTTGTACTGCTCGGTCTTCTCGCGGCAGTGCCGGCGTCGGACCTGGCCATTGCACTCATCAATCGCGTCGTGATGGCTCTGCTCGGACCGCGCGCGCTGCCCCGGATGGAGTTGCGCAATGGCGTACCGGAAGACTTGCGAACGATCGTGGTCGTCCCGACGCTGCTCACCACGCAGCATGCCATCAAAGAGCAGGTCGAGCGACTGGAGGTCCACTATCTGGCCAATGCCGATGGGGACCTGCGTTTCGCGCTGCTCTCTGACTGGGTGGACGCACCGAGTGAAAGTCTCGCAGGTGATGACGAGCTGCTGGCCGCCGCGGTGGACGGCGTCGCGCGTCTGAACCAGCGTTATGGTCCCGCGTCCGGCGGTGGCGCTCGCTTCTTGCTCTTCCATCGCAGGCGTGTCTGGAACGAGTGCGAGCGCACATGGATGGGATGGGAACGCAAGCGAGGGAAGCTGCATGAGCTGAACCAGCTTCTGCGCGGCTCGCGGAACACCACGTTCATGGCCGTCGGGGGGCGGCCCCCGGAAGCACCGCCGGCGGTTCGCTACGTCATCACGCTCGATGCCGACACGCGCCTGCCGCGTGGCGCTGCGTGCCGCTTGGTCGGCACCATGGCGCATCCTCTCAACCGGCCGAGATTCGACGCTCAAGCCGGGCGCGTCGTCGAAGGCTACGCGGTGGTGCAACCCCGCATCGCGCCGTCGCTCCCCCTAGATCGTGAGGGCTCGCTCTTCCAAAGATCCTTCTCCGGCCCGAGCGGCATCGATCCCTATGCCTCGGCCGTTTCGGATGTCTACCAGGATTTGTTTCTGGAAGGGTCCTACACCGGCAAGGGCATTTACGATATCGATGCGTTTGAGGCCGCCCTGGCGGGCAAGGTGCCGGACAATGCGCTGCTGAGCCACGATCTCTTTGAAGGCATCTTCGCTCGGGCGGCATTGGCCACGGACATTGAGCTGTTTGAAGACTTTCCTTCGCACTATGAGGCAGCGGCCGCCCGGCAGCACCGGTGGGCGCGCGGCGACTGGCAACTGCTGCCCTGGATTCTGGGGCGCAACAGAGCATCGGCAGAGGAACGCCGCCCTGTCGTCATTCCCGCGATTGGCCGTTGGAAGATGCTCGACAACCTCCGTCGCACCCTGTCGGCGCCCGCCGCGTTCCTGACGTTGATTGTTGGATGGTCGCAGCCGGCGGCGTCTCCCTGGGTGTGGACGGGCTTTATCCTGGCAACGATTGCGATTCCGGCACTGCTGTCCTTCATGATCGGACTGCACCCGCGCCGGCGCGGCATTTCCATGCGCAGCCATTTTCGCGCGGTGCTCACGGACCTTGCGCTGGGCGCTTCCCAGATCGGCTTGACGGTGACGCTTCTGGCGTACCAGGCATGGCTGATATCTGACGCGATTCTGCGCACCCTCGGCCGTCTTGTGATCACGCGGAAACATTTGCTGGAGTGGGTGACCGCCGCACAGGCCAAGCATGCATTCGCGTGGAAATTGTCCGGGATGTATACGCGCATGGCAGGCGGCATTGTCCTCGCCGCCGCGGCTGGTGTGGCTCTGGCTTATGGACAGCCTCGCGCCTGGCCCGTAGCGGCCCCGTTCCTTCTTCTCTGGGCCGCCGCTCCTGCCGTCGCACGCTGGGTCAGCCTGCCTCCGCGGCTTCCCGGGAGAGCGCCTCTGTCGTCGGCCGATGGGCGGGCTCTTCGATTGATTGCACGCCGGACGTGGCGCTTCTTCGAGGCGTTTGTTGGTCCCGCGGATCACGCGCTGCCTCCCGATAATTTTCAGGAAGAGCCCAAACCCATCGTGGCCCACCGCACGTCGCCTACCAATATGGGGCTGTATCTTCTCTCCACGGTTGCCGCGCGTGACTTTGGGTGGCTGGGCACGCTGGAGGCCGTTGAGCGGCTGGAAGCCACGCTGGCGACCATGGGCCGCCTGGAGCTGTTCCACGGCCACTTCTACAACTGGTACGACACGCGCGAACTCCATCCGCTCGAGCCCCGGTATGTGTCCTCGGTGGACAGCGGCAATCTCGCCGGGCATCTGCTGGCCCTGGGCAACGCGTGCCGCGAGTTCATGCAGAAGTCGTCCGTCGGACCGAATCTGCTCGCCGGAGTGGACGATGCCATCCGGTTGTTGCGCGAAGCGCTCGCCGACATCCCGGACACGCGTCGCACGTACACCGTCACGCGGAAGCAGCTCAGCAATGCCGTCGACGCCCTGGCCTCCGCGCTTGACTCGCTGCCCGTCGATGCCGCGGGCTGGGCGGCGCGTTTTGTCGATCTGAGGGCGCGCGCCCACACCGTGGCTGACATTGCCCAAGCCTGGGCGCAGGAGCGCGGGGACGCTCCCGATTCCGAGCTGCGCGCCTGGGCCGATGCCGCCAGAGCGTGCGTCGAAAGCCATGCCCGAGACGCGGAGATCTTCATCCCGTGGATGCATCTGGATTCGGAAGAGCTTGCTGCCATGGCCGAACGTCCTCCAGACCAAGCGCCCGAATGGGTGGCGATTGCGCCGTTCTTCCATTCCGTTCCCACGCTGGCGGACGCTTCGGAACGTTGTGAGGCCGCTCTCAGTGAGCTTGTTGCGCTGCGCGCACGCCTGCTCAACAATTCTCCGGCGAGCAGTGACATGCTGGCGCGGATCGATGCGTTGGCCCAAGCCATGAGGCATTCGGCCGCGGATGCCGCCGCGCTCATTCGCCGTCTTTCGGCGGTCACACAGACGGCGGAGCGCATGTTTCGCGCAATGGATTTCAACTTTCTATTTGACCATACGCGCAAGCTGTTTTCCATCGGCTACCGCGTCACAGACGGCAGCCTGGATCCCAGCTGTTACGACCTTCTCGCTTCGGAGGCGCGCCTCGCGAGCTTCATCGCCATCGCCAAGGGCGACGTTCCGTCGTCGCACTGGTTCCGCCTGAACCGCGCGCTTACGCCGGTGGGTCGCGGTTCCGCGCTCATCTCGTGGTCGGGCTCGATGTTCGAATACCTGATGCCGGAGCTGGTGATGCGTTCTCCGGTGGGCAGCCTGCTGAACCAGACGTGCGAACTGGTCGTGCGTCGGCACATCGCCTACGGAACGGAGCGCGGCTTGCCCTGGGGACTGTCGGAGTCGGCATACAATGTGCGCGACCTCGACCTCACGTACCAATATTCCAGCTTTGGTGTGCCCGGGCTGGGGCTCAAGCGCGGCCTCAGCGAAGATGTCGTCGTCGCGCCATATGCCACCGCGCTGGCGGCCATGATCGATCCTGCCGCGGCCGCGCACAACTTTGCGCGACTGGCCGAAGCCGGCGGCAGGGGAACGTACGGTTTTTACGAAGCGTTGGATTACACCAGCACGCGGTTGCCCGAAGGCAAAGACGTCGCCGTCGTGCGCGCCTACATGGCGCACCACCAGGGCATGTTATTGGTCGCGTTCGCCAACGTGCTGAACGATGGCGCGATGCGGACCCGCTTCCACGCCGAGCCCACCGTGCAGGCCACCGAGCTGTTGCTGCAAGAGCGCACGCCGCGCGACGTGCTGGTCGCACGGCCTCGCGCCGAAGAAGTCTCCGCTGCGGCGCAGGTCCGCGAACTCATTCCGCCGGTGCTGCGCCGGTTTACCACGCCGCACGATGTGATCCCGCGGACGCATCTCCTTTCCAACGGACGGTACACGGTGATGCTGACTGTGGCGGGCTCAGGGTACAGCCGCTGGCGTGATATTGCGGTCACGCGCTGGCGCGAGGATGCCACGCGGGACTGCTGGGGCACGTACATCTTTCTTCGCGATGCGCAGACCGGCGAGGTCTGGTCGGCGGGCTATCAGCCCAGCGGCGTCGAACCCGATGCGTATGAGGCCTCCTTCTGCGAAGACCATGGCGAGATTATCCGGCGCGATGGCGCCCTGACCACCACGCTCGAAGTCGTCGTGTCGTCCGAGGACGATGCTGAAGTGCGGCGCGTCTCCCTCACCAATCTGGGGGCACGCACGCGCGACATTCAGGTCACGTCGTATGCCGAGCTGTCCCTGGCTTCGCAGGCCGCCGATATGGCACACCCGGCGTTTTCCAACTTGTTTGTGCAGACGGAATTCGTGCCCGATGTCGGCGCGCTGCTGGCGACGCGCCGCAGGCAATCCGATAAGGACACGGCGGTGTGGGCCGCACACGTGGTCGTTGTGGAAGGCGCAACCGTCGGCGACCTGCAATTCGAGACGGACCGCGCGCGGTTCCTCGGACGCGGGCACCACGTCCGCAATCCCGTCTCGATGATCGACGGCCGGCCACTCTCGAATACCGTCGGTTCCGTCCTCGACCCGGTGATGAGCCTGCGGCGCACGGTGAGCATCCCGCCAGGCACTACCGTGCACATGGTGTTTTCCACGATCGTCGCTCCCACCCGCGAGCAGGTCCTGGATCTGGCAGACAAGTACCGTGCCCCGAGAGTATTTGAGCGCACTCTGCCGCTGGCCTGGACGCAGGCGCAAGTCCAACTTCACCATCTGGGTATCGGTCATGACGAAGCGCAGGTGTTCCAGAGACTGGCCAATGCCGTGCTGTACTCAGACGCGTCGCTACGGCCGTCCTCGGATGTGCTCAGCCGGAGCACGCTGGACCGTTCCGCACTGTGGGCCCACGGCATCTCCGGCGATCTGCCCATTGTGCTGGCGCGCATCGACGACGCGCAGGATGTTGAGATCGTCCGACAATTACTCCGCGCGCATGAATACTGGCGTATGAAGCAGTTGTCCGCCGACGTGGTCATTATGAATGAAAAGCCGCCGTCGTATGGACAGGAGCTGCAGGGCTCCCTGAAGGCGCTCGTGCGCGGCAGCCGGCTGCGGCTTTCCCCGGACACCAGCGGCGTAAGCGGCAAGATTGTCCTCCTGCGGGCAGACCTGGTCTCTGTGCAGGACCGCACGCTGCTGCAAACTGTCGCGCGGGTGGTGCTGCTCAGCCGGCGGGGCACATTGTCCGAGCAGGTCACTCGGTCGCAGCGCACGGACGCTGCGGCGCCTCCGGCGCCGCGATCGCTGCGCCAGGGCAAACGTCTGGATGTTACGCCGCCTGTGCCGGACCTCGAATTCTTTAACGGCCTGGGCGGCTTCGCGGAGAATGGCCGGGAATATGTCACCGTCCTTGGCGAAGGCCTGCGCACGCCCCGGCCGTGGATCAACGTCATCGCGAATCCATCGTTTGGCTTCCTCGTGTCGGAATCGGGCTCCGGCTTCACCTGGTCGCTCAACAGCCACGAGAACCAGCTGACGCCATGGTCAAACGATCCGGTGACCGACCCGCCCGGAGAAGCCATCTACATCCGCGATGACAGCACAGGTGAGGTGTGGGGTCCCACGGCGCTGCCGATTCGCGATGACACGGCGCCGTATGTGGCGCGCCACGGGCAGGGCTACAGCCGCTTTCAGCATGGCTCGCACGGCATCCTGATTGAGCTGATGCAATTCGTCCCGCCTGAAGACCCGATCAAGATCTCCCGGCTCATCCTGCAGAATGATTCGGGCCGCTCCCGTCGCCTCTCGGTGACCGCGTACGCCGAGTGGGTGCTGGGCAGCTCCCGCAGCGCCTCGGCGCCGTACATCATCACGGAGGTCGATGCGCAGACGGGAGCGCTCCTTGCGCGGAGCGCGTGGGGCGGTGAGTTTGGCGGGCGCATTGCCTTTGCGGATCTTGCCGGGCGGCAGACGTCCTGGACGGGCGACCGCTCAGAGTTTTTGGGTCGCAATGGCACGCTCGAACGTCCCGCGGCGCTTGAACGAGGCGTTCCCCTGTCTGGAAAGGTGGGCGCAGGTCTCGATCCATGCGCCGCGCTGCAAACGTCGCTTGAGTTGCCTCCCGGCGCGCGTGCGGAAATTGTGTGGTTCCTGGGTCAGACGGACAGTCGGGAACACGTGCGCGAGTTGCTCGGCCGCTATCGCGCCGCAGACCTGAACGGAGTCTTGCGTGACGTCACCGGCCGGTGGGACGACGTGCTCGGCACCGTACAGATCACCACACCCGATCGGGCCATGGATGTGCTGCTGAATCGCTGGCTGCTCTACCAGACGCTGGCCTGCCGTGTCTGGGCGCGCGCGGGGTTCTATCAAGTGAGTGGCGCGTATGGCTTCCGCGACCAGCTCCAGGATGTGATGGCCCTCAGCGTCGCGACACGCGACGTCGCGCGCGCGCATCTGCTGCGCGCCGCCGCGCACCAGTTCACCGAGGGGGACGTCCAGCACTGGTGGCATCCGCCCTCGGGACGCGGCGTGCGCACGCGCATCTCTGACGACCTTCTCTGGCTGCCGTACGCCGCCATCCACTTCCTCGAAGCCACCGGCGACAGGACTGTGCTGGACGAAGTCGTGCCCTTTTTGGAAGGCACTGCGCTGGCCGAGGGACAACACGAATCGTACTTCCAGCCGGGTGTGTCAGAGACTCGCGCCACACTCTTTGAACATTGCGCGCGAACCCTGGACCGCAGCCTCGCCGTCGGCAGCCACGGCCTCCCGCTGATGGGCACAGGCGATTGGAATGACGGCATGAACCGTGTCGGCCAGCAGGGCAAGGGAGAAAGCGTGTGGCTCGGCTGGTTCCTGCACACGATTCTCTGGGAGTTTGCCAAAGTTGCGGCCGCGCGCGGCGAGCACAAGCGCGCGGAGACGTGGCGGCTCCACGTCAGTGCGCTCAAAGCGGCGCTCGAGCGAGAGGCGTGGGACGGCGAATGGTACCGGCGCGCGTACTTTGATGACGGCACCGCGCTCGGTTCCGCCACAAACCTGGAGTGCCGGATTGACTCCATCGCTCAGTCCTGGGGCGTCATCAGTGGCGCTGCAGAGCCGGGTCGCGGAGCGCGTGCCATGGCCGCCGTCGAGCAGCACCTGGTGCGCCGGCCGGAGGGGCTGGTTGTGCTCTTCACGCCGCCTTTTGACCACACGTCGCGTGATCCCGGCTACATCAAAGGGTACGTGCCCGGCATCCGTGAAAACGGCGGCCACTACACGCATGCTGCCGTGTGGACGGTGATGGCCTTCGCGGCGCTCGGCGACGGTGATAAGGCCGGCGAGCTGTTCCGGATGCTGAATCCAATCACCCACACCACTTCGCGAGCGAAGGTGCAGCGTTACAAAGTCGAGCCCTACGTGGTTGCGGGCGACGTCTATGCCGAGCCTCCGCACGTCGGGCGCGGCGGATGGACCTGGTACACCGGTGCGGCGGGCTGGCTCTACCGCGCGGGCATGGAATGGATTCTCGGGTTCCGCGTGCGCGGCGCGGCGCTCTGCATCGATCCGTGCATCCCACGAACCTGGCCCGGGTACTCCATCCGCTTTCGGTATCACTCGGCTATCTATGACATCTCGGTGGACAATCCGCGCGGCGTTACCCGCGGCGTGTCTCTGACTGAACTGGATGGCAAGCCGCTGGCCGGCAGCGCCAATATTCCACTCGTCGACGACGGCGCCGTGCATCAGATCCGCATCGTGCTGGGCTGAGCGTGGCGCTCAGAGAGAGGAGCGGGGGATCACGTTGAGGAGAAGAATCATGCGGCATGGAGTGTGGAGTCTGGTGGTCATGGCGTCGTTCTTCGCGGGTCAGGGGATGGCGTCTGGGGAACTCGCTGCGCCCCTTTCGACGCCGGAAGCGGTAGTGCGTGAGTCGGTGCTCGCCAATGAGCGGCGCGATCTGGAAGGGATGGCCCGCCTCTTTCTCAAGGACCCCGACATCGTCTCCTACGGGATCATGGGCCTGAAGTTCGTCGGGTGGGCGCAATTGGAGGCGATACTCCGCACCGAGTTCCAGTCGGTGGCTCGGCTGGAGATTGTGATCAAGGAGCTGAAGGTCTGGACGCGTGGCGATGTCGCCTGGTTCTCGATGGAACTCGATTACGCGCGCGTCCTGCCTGGGCCGCAGGGCGAGACCCGCATGCTGTTGGAACTACGGGAAACCGGCGTTCTGGAAAAACGGGACGGGCAGTGGCTCTTCCATAGCTGGCACGAGTCCCCCCGTCGCGCCAGGCTATAGGCCGGCGAGCCGGCTGAACTGCATCTTCAACTCGTCATAGGTCTGCGTGACCGGGAACTGCGGGAATTCCTTGGTGATCGTCGCCGGAGGGCGGAAGAAGATGCCGGCGTCGGCGGCTATCAGCATGGACGTGTCGTTGTAGGAGTCGCCGGCGGCGACGACGTGAAAGTTGAGTTGCTTCAGGGCCAGCACCGAGGCCCGTTTCTGGTCCGGCAGGCGCAGATGATAATTCACGATCCGGCCGTCCGGCTCCACCTCCAGGGTGTTGCAGAAGATAGTCGGGGAGCCGAGTTGCCGCATCAGGGGTGCCGCGAACTGCGCGAACGTGTCCGACAGAATAATCACCTGACATCGCGCCCGCAGCCAGGACAGGAAATCTTTCGCACCCTCCAGCGGCGCCATCGTCGTGATCACGTCCTGGATGTCTTTCAAGGTAAGCTTGTGCTCAGTCAGGATCTTGATGCGGCGCTTCATCAGCACATCGTAGTTCGGCTCGTCTCTGGTCGTCAGGCGCAATTCGGGGATGCGGGTCCGCTCCGCAACGTTGATCCAGATTTCGGGGACGAGCACACCTTCCAGATCAAGACAGGCCAGCGCAGGTTTGAGCGACACGATGTTCGCTTACCCTATGGCGATGCAGGCCAGGCAGGCGCGGATGCGCGCGGTGAGCTGGGGGATCGTAAAGGGCTTTGCCATGTGGTCAGGGGAGATTATAGGAGGTTGTCGGTGTTTGATCAATGCCGGGGAAGCAAAGGCGCCGGTGCCAGACCGATCTCGATCGCCAGCCCGATCCGCCCTCAGGGCGCGGTGAGGATGCATCCCAGTTGGACGGCCAGTTCAAGCCGTTCCAGGTCCACCGGCTTACCCATGACGTCCACCGCGCCCAGGTCCAGCACTCCTTGAAGCAACTTCTCATCCTGGCTGCCGGTCAGGCCGAGGACTCCACCCGCATATTTCCTTGCTCTGAGTTCGCGCAGCAATTCCAGCCCGTTCATCCCCGGCATGTACATGTCCAGAATGACGAACTGCGGCAATGCCTCCTCGGCCATCGCCAGGGCGGTCGGTCCATCCTGGGCGACACGGACCTGATAGCCTCGGCTGGTCAGGTATTGTGAAAGCATGCTGCGGATCTGCGGCTCATCGTCCACGACCAAAACGGAATCACCCTCCGTGTCGGCGCCGGACGCCTCTTCTATCCGCACTGCTTCTGGCGGCGCCTCCAAGGGTTTGGCCATCCGTTGCATAGCCCTGTCTACAGCCCTGACCAGCACTTCAAGCGGAAGCCCCTTTCTCAGAAAATCGGTCACGCCCAGCCCGCGCGCCCGGATTTCCAAGGCATCCGTGCCGCCCCCAGTCAACATGATCACGGGCGCGTCGGCGTTGATCTTGCGAATTGCCTGCAGCACCTCGATGCCGCTCATCTTCGGCATGCGGAGATCAAGCAAGGTGAAGCGGGGCTTCCGCTGCCGGAAGAGCTCCAGACCCTCGCGTCCGCTGGTCGCCACGAACACCTCGTGGCCGTGCGCCGAAAACGCCGAGCGCAGCAGGTCGCAAATCATCCGCTCGTCATCAATCACTAGCATCGTGGCCATGTCCTCTCCTTCCCACTGAAAGCGAATCAGTCCTGCTTCGGAGGTGCGTCCAGCACCTCCCGCACCTTGCGGGCCAGGGCCAACGGCGTGAAGGGCTTCTGCAAAAAAGCCATGCCGGCATCGAGCATGCCATGGCGGACGATGGTGTCATCCGTATAGCCGGACACATACAGCACCTTCATCTGGGGCAACCGCGTGGTTAGCCGCTCCGCCAGGGCGCGTCCGTTCATCCCCGGCATCACCACGTCCGTGACCAGGAGGTGGATCACACCCTGGTACTGCTCGCTCAGAGCGATCGTCTCGTTGCCGTTGGCCGCCTCCAGCACGCTGTAGCCGTACACTTGGAGGGCCGCCCGCGCCAATGATCGGACGCCCGCCGCATCCTCCACCAACAGGATGGTCTCCGTGCCGTTGGGGGGCCGCGCGCGGGCGGTATCCGGTTCGACTGCCTCGGTGGGCGCTTCGACCCGCGGCAGGTAGATCTTGAACGTCGTGCCGTGCCCCGGCTCGCTGTACACCCAGATGCTGCCGCCGCTCTGCTTGACGATCCCATATACCATCGCCAGGCCGAGCCCCGTGCCTTTCCCCTGTTCCTTGGTCGTGAAGAACGGCTCGAAGATACGCCTCTGGGTCTCAGCGTCTATCCCGCATCCGGTGTCGCTGACCGCCAGCATAACGTAGCGTCCAGGCGTAATTGCCATATGCATCTGAGCATAGGCCGCATCGAGTTCGACGTTGGCGGTTTCGATGGTCAGCATGCCCCCGTCCGGCATGGCGTCGCGGGCATTGGTGGCGAGGTTCATGATGACCTGCTCGATCTGCCCCGGGTCCGCCTTGACGCGCCCAAGGCCAGGCGTGAGCGCGGCCACGAGGTCTATGTCCTCGCCGATCGTGCGCGTGAGCATCTTGTCAATGTTGGTCACGACGGCGTTCAGGTCCAGGACTTTGGGCTCGAGCACCTGCTTGCGGCTGAAGGCCAGGAGTTGCCTGGTCAAGGCGGCCGCTCTTGCCCCGGCTTCTTTGACCTGCTCGATATTAGAGCGCAGCGGGTCGTCGGCCTTGAGGGCTTGCAGCGTCATCTCGCTGTAGCCGTTGATCACCGTGAGGAGATTGTTGAAGTCGTGGGCGATGCCGCTGGTGAGCTGCCCGACCGCCTCCATTTTCTGCGCCTGACGAAACTGCTCTTCCAGCCGCTTCCGTTTCGTGATGTCTTTGACAATCTGGGCCAAGCCATCTGGTTGCCCTTCCCGGTCTTTGACCACGAACACGGTGAGCGAGACAGCCACCAGAGACCCGTCTTTCCGGATGTATTCCTTCTCGTATTCGGCCGGCTCCCCCGTCCTGACGACATTTTGGATGATATCGCCTTCGAGTTTGCGGTACTCCATCGGCGTGAGATTCTGATAGGTTTTCATCAGGATCTCCTCTCGTGTGTACCTCGTCAGTTTGAGGAAGGAGTCGTTCACATCAAGCAACAGGCCGTCGATCGTCGAGTAGGCAATAGCGTCTTTGGACGACTCATAAATGCTTTTGAACCGTTCCTGGTCTTTGCGCATGGCCTTTTCGGTCCGCTTGTGCGTAGCCTGCTCTTTGGCTTCGTGCAGGGCCCGGCGCACGGCGGACACGAAGCGGGCCGGGCGCTGCTTCAGGACGCAATCGGTCGCGCCGGCCTTAAGCGCCTGGATCGCCGACTCTTCGCCGAGGGTGCCGGAGAAAAAGAGCACCGGCGTGTCCGGGCTCTTCTCACGCGCAAGAAGCAACGCCGCCCGCCCGTCGTAGGAGGGCAGCGTGAAGTCGGAAATCACCAGATCGAATCGTTGCCGGTCCAGGGCGTCGGCAAACTCGGCGCGGGTCTCGATGCGGACAATCTCGCAGTGAAGGCCGTCATTGTCCAGCATGTCTCGCACCAGTTCCGCATCATTCAGGTTGTCTTCAAGATGGAGAATGCGCACCGGCCTGTCCAGAGGCGCTCTCGCGCTCCCGCGTTCAGCTTCTACCACTGACCCTGCATGTTTCATAAGCCCACCATCCTTTCACTTCTCATTTCACTTTTCCCGCGCTTCCCGTCAGCGTTCAAATTTGTACACTTCTGTTCACACCTCGTCACACCGTTTTGCACCATGGAAAAAGCATTTTGCATAAAAGCGAATAAAAATTGACAAGATAGGCCCCTCTACCTTCTGGTACCCCGATCTCGCCCTATGAGGACTGGGTAACTGTTATGGAAAAAGCGTGCCAATGAAGAAACGCCCTAATTACCTTTATCTAAGCTTCAGGATAGCCATTGGACTACCATATCTTGAACGAAACGTTGATTTTTATACTAGATATGGTATATTTTAAGTCTAACATCCTCATGCTGATGGGGCACGCTGCCCCAGAGGTGATCCCATACACCGCACGTTGCGCGCTCTTATCATCGACGACAACCAGAACGACCGCGCTCAGGTCATACGCGAGCTTGGTCGGGCATACCTCGATCTCCATGTAAGGCAGATCACCGGAGCTCAAGCTTTTGTCGAAGCACTCGAAGGTGGCAACTTCGATTTGGTGATCACCGATCACCTCCTTCGCTGGGCGGACGGCATGGCAATCCTGCGCGCAGCCAAGGCCAAGCGACCAGATGGTCCGGTCATCATGTTCACAAATACCGGCAGCGAGGAGCTCGTCGTGGAAGCGATGAAAGAAGGCCTGGACGATTATGTCCGGAAAATGCCGCAATCCTTTACCCGCCTGTTGACCGCCGTGCAAACGGCCATGGAACGAGCCGAATCCCGCCGGCGAACCAGCCACCGTGAAACCCGTCTGCAAATTCTACTGAATAGGGCGAGCCTGGGTGTGTTCCGGGCAACCCCGGACGGAAGCCTACTTGAAGCCAACCAGGCATTTCTGAACCTGCTCGGCTTGAGCTCATTGCATGAAGCCCAGCCCTTTGATCTTCATAAGCTTACCGTTCAGCCGGATATCCGATTTCCCATGCCTGACCGGTTAGAGGAGACGGAGCAGCCTCATAGATACGAAGTGCAACTCCGCCGAACCGACGGCATCTCCATCTGGGTCTCATTGACCGAAACCGTCAGCACCACTCCCGATGGCGATTTGGCTATTGATGGACTGATGGAGGAGATCACCGAGCGTAAGCGCGCGGAGGTGGCGCTTGCCCTCCCTGAACCCAGCCTCCCGGCGCCTCGACGGGAACAACGCCGGTGGCTGCGCGAGGAGGTTCAACTGGAAGCGCGCTTGAGGATGAACGGTGAAACCTGGTCTGGGACCGCTCTCAACATCAGTCTTGGCGGGGTCTATATGGTCTTCAACCGGCCTGTCTCCGCCACCGAAAACCAACCAATCCAATTAGGTCTCACAACCGAAGCGGGGGTGCTGGAGATCAGGGGAACGGTACGGAGTCTCCGGGAGGCCGCTGGTCCTCGGGTTCAGCCTGACGAAGCTGTCACACTGGGTCTCGCTGTCGAGTTCGAAGCACTCGATGCGACGAAGGAAGCAATCCTTGCCTCCCTCCTGGAAGGGCTCCGCGAGCGATCGGTTTCAGTCGCGCTCACCGGCCTCCTGATCCCCCAAGAAACGGGGGACCTCCTGGTCGAGATCAGCTCCGACACAACCGAGATGGTTCAGGGCACCACCGGTGAAAGCGCCGAACCGGAGCGCCGGCTGGTCCCCCGGGTGAGTCTTGCGATTCCTGTGCATCTCGAATCCAGAAGCGGAGCGCACAAGGCCCGTGCAACCGACATGAGCGTGTGCGGCGTCGGCCTCCGACTCACGGGACAACCGGATTTGCGTGGCCAACGTCTCAGGTTGCGCCTCTTTCTTAAGCATGCCTTTGCCGACAGACAGGTGGCCGGATCAGAGGATACTCCCGACTATACCGTCACGGGAGAGATCGTGTGGACTGCGGCGGATACGATTGGAGCCGTGGACTCTCCCGACGCGCCGACGCCCTGCACGTGCCGCGCTGGTGTCCGTTTTCTCCAGCACAGCCAGGACAGTCAACGAAAAATCGCGGAACTGGTGGGACTGCTCCTCTCCTCTCCTGAACGGCCGGACGAGCGACCTGACACGGCCACGATCCTCAGCGTGCAGGTGGACTGTCGAAATGAGACCGGCCAGCGCGTCGTGGGCTACCACGACAGTGCCGGGGTGTTCCTTCCTGACGCCCCACTCGCCATCATTGCTCCCGGTTACGGTGAGACCAAGATGGAGTACACCACGCTCTCGTATTATTTTGCCCGCAATGGTTTTCACGTGCTCCGCTATGACCACACGAACCATGTCGGCGAGAGCGACGGCGACATGAGAGACACAACATTGTCGGACATGAACCAGGACCTCGGCGCCATCCTCGACTATGCAAAACGTACCTGGCCGGCCAGTCCGATCGCGGTGATCGCTGCGAACCTGGCCGGCCGCGTCGCTTTTAAAAGGATTTCCTGGGACCACAGGGTGGACCTGCTGATCCTGCTGACAGGCATTGTGGATGTTCAAGCCACATTACTGGCGGTTCACCAGGAAGATTTGATCCTGGTCTTTCTGCGCGGGGTTCGGCGATACCCCCTCAACGTACTTGGATTCAACGTCGACGCCGATCGCTTTCTGGGTGACGCGATCAAGGGGAGCTATTTCGATCTTCTCACCACGGTCCAGGATGCCAAAAAGATCCGCACGCCGGTCATCTTCTTGGCCGCAGAGCACGATGCCTGGATTCAACTGGAGGCGGTGGAGGAGGTGCAGGCGTACCTCAAAAAAGCAAAGTCGGTCCACTTGCATCTGATTCCGGAAGCCCTTCACCGACTCCAGGACAATCCGAGACAGATCCGGGCCATCTGCCGGCAGCTTGTCGCGTACTGCCTGGAGCGGTTCTACCCCGACGCGGCCCAAAGAGAACTCGCGGAACCCTCGCAGCGGGAGATCGGGGTCCAGAGCCGGTTAGAGCGGGAACGCGCCAGGGCCCGTCGTCCTATGGAGAAACCTGACCTGCTGAGGTTTCGGCGCGAGTACCTCGCTCATTCGCACTGCCTTGTGAACTTCCCCGACTACTGGCAACTCCTGGACCAGATCTACCATCTGGTGGCTCCACTCGAGGGAGGAGAACAAATTCTGGACGCCGGGTGCGGGAATGGAGATTGGGGCAGGTTTCTTGTGACCCATCAAGCCTATCGCCAGCGGAACGCTCCCACGTTTGAGTCTCGATCACCGCACTACGTGGGAGTGGACTGTGTTCCCAACACGCCTTCCATGGCGCGCCTAAACCTATCGCAAGCGATCGCCGACATCCAAGGAAAGTTCCCGACGAATGTACCGGCTCACTCACTCATGACCGCCACGTTCGTTGCCGCGGACCTCGACCTACCGCTTCCATTTTGCGACAACCAATTCGACCGGATTGTCTGCAACCTGGGTCTGAGCTATCTTCAGAGTCCATTGTTCACGGTACGAGAGTTCCTGCGTGTGCTCTCGCCCGGCGGGAGGATGGTCCTCACTAACCTGAAACCTTGCGCCGATCTATCCCGGGTCTATCGAAATTTTGTTCAACAGGCTGAACGGCCGGACGACGTGGAAGAAACCAGACAGCTGATGAACACTTTCGGCAAGATTCGAGAAGCGGAGAGCGAGGGGGCGCTTCGCTTTTTCAACAGGCAGGAGCTTGCCATGCTGTTATTCGCCAGCGGAGCGGTCCAGCCCAGGATATATTCCGCGCTCGCCAATCAAGCCTACATTGCCGTAGCCAAGAAGCCACTGCGCTAACGCCTCCTTCCCCACACAATAACCCTGCAGAATTATTGCAGATCGGACCGGTGTGCAAAAACCGAGAGATAGATCCCTGAATACATGGAAGTTATAATAATGTTGTTGCTTTTTATGAAAAAAACTCTATCCTAGAGAGCCTCTAGGAGATACGTGATAGGGTTTTCCCGTTGGACGTTGGTCGGAGTCGTGCCATCCTCGACAAAGTAAGAGTCAAAAGGAAAGCCACATGAGTCATCAATCCTTCACCGAGACGCCGACAGACACGGGATCAAGGGAAGCAGCCCGTGCGGTTGTCCTGAAAGTCCCAGTACGGTTACAGACCGGCGAAAAAGAAGTATGCGGCTATACCAAGGAGATCACCGCCCAAGGTCTTCGCATGATCAGCGCCACCGCGCTCGGCGCCGGGACGCCGTTGGCCTTTCAGTGCTCTTTTGGAAAGGCGTGCTACCTGAACCTGTCCGGGCAGGTAACCTTCTGCAATCTGGTAGGCAATGGGCCGTCGTCTCGCTTTGTGATCGGAATGAGATTTTCAGGTCTCCGCGATCTGGAACAAACAATACTCGTTTCGGCCATTGATGAACTCAAGCGAAGCGCCGCAACGCAAGAGGAGTCCTTGCTGACCATCTCAGTGGCAAAGGACACGCTCGCATTGGAGGCGGCGAGCGCCGCAAGGCAGGAAGCTGAAACCGCAACGGTCGAGAAACAGCCGAAGGCCGCTCTGAAACGAGGCCGCAAATTCACTCCGAATCCTCCCTGGGTCCAGGAGATGAATGACTATCTGGAACCCTACCGGCAGGCTATCTGGAACTGCAGACTCGTGCAAGAGACCTCAACGGGCGAATTGTCGCTCAGACAGGTCCATGGTTGGAGCATCCAGTTCTATCCTTTCATCGAATACTTCCCGCATTTTATGGCCGTCTACCTGGCCAAAGCGCCCGATCCCATGTCGAGAGTTTTCCTCATCGATAACCTCAAGGTCGAGAAACGGCACGCCGATCAATGGATCAACATGGCCGTCGCGTTCGGCATCCCGAAAGAGGACCTCTTCACGACACCGATCCTGCCCGAAGTGGAAGCGCTCACGCACTGGATGTGGTCGATCACAAACCGCGGGAGCTTCGTCGAAGCGGTGGGGGCCACCAACTACGCGATTGAAGGGGTCACCCAAGGCATCGCGGCCATCATGGTCAGGGGATTCGTCAAATACCATGGTAAAGACGGCGTCTTCCTGGACAAAAAGGCCTACTCCTGGATGGAAGCCCATTCCAGCTATGACGACCTCCATCCGTATGAAGCCCTGGAGGTGATCAAGCAGCATGCGCCGACCAGCGAGCTGCAACACAAGGTGAGGCACGCCGCCCAGCGGAGCCTCGAATATCTTCTGATCGCCTTAGAGGCGTGTTACTCCGCTTACGCCGTCGAACACGCCACAGATCATAGGTAGAGGGGCCTTTGTGACCAGCGCTTTCGCTGGACTCCACACCCTTCTCAGAGAACCCTCGCGACAACTTCGTCCATCTCTGTCGCCCTCACTCATTCGATGAATCCATTCGCACTCTCCGGGTTGTTAACCGGCCTCACGTCATTGGCGATGGGCGCCTTCGTCCTCGCAAAGGACACGACAAACCGGTTAAATCAGCTGTGGTACCTTTTCACCGGGGCGGTCGCAGTGTGGGGCTTTGGGGGGATGTGGATCGCCCTGGAGCAGACCGAATCAACAGCACTGTTGGCTTGGCGCGTGGCCTTTGCTTTCGGGGTCGTCTGGATTCCAATCCTGTTCTACCATTTCGTAACGATCTTCTGCGAATTGCGACAGAAGCAACACGGGCTGTTGCTCCTGAACTATGCGGTCGGCCTGGCGTTCTTTCCATTCATTCTTTTCTCGCCTGTCTTCTTTGGCGGAGTCCGGTTCGTTTTTTCCTCTTTTTACTACTCGATCCCCGGCTCGCCGTTGTTCCACCTCTTTTTCGTCTGGTGGATCTGGCTCGTCTGCTTCGCCCATTACCAGGTTTTCAAGCGGTACCAAGACGCCTCGGGCATCAAACGTAACCAGTTCAAGTACTTCTTCATAGCCTTTTCCCTGTCGTATTCGACAGGAATGCTCGATTACCTGCCAATCTTCGGGATTGATCTGTACCCCTACGGAAACTTCGGAATCATTCTGTATCCCATCATCACCACCTATGCCATCGCCAAATACCGCCTCATGGACATCACGGTGGTCGTCAACAAGGGCCTGGGCTATAGCCTGCTGCTCGCTCTGATCTTGCTGCCGGTCTATGCGGCGGTGATGATCAGCCACCGGGCTACGCCGTATTCAATCCCGAATCTGCTGGCCGGCTCGCTGATCTTTTCTTGCGGGCTGTGGATTGTCCTGAATAACTACCGGAAGGCCGCCAACATCACCTTCGGGCTGGTCTGTCTCGCGGTCTGCTCCTGGTTGTTCGGGGTTTTCATGGTCTACTCCTCGACCCAAGAGGAGGAAGCTCGTTTCTGGGAGAAGCTGCTTCATACGGGGGTGGTCTATATCCCCGCGTTCTTCTACCACTTCTGCGTGTGCTTCTTGCAAGCCGAGGGGTACAGCAAACGGGTGCTGGCGAATTACCTCATCAGCACTGTCTTCCTCCTGCTCATTCCCACGCCGTATCTCATCGATGACCATTATTCGTTTTTCTGGGGCTATTATCCCAAGGCCGGTCCTCTGCATCCGCTGTTCTTAGCGTACTTCGCTTCCAGCAGCATGGCTTCTCTGCTGAAGCTCTACCGAAGCGCGAAAGCCAAGGAAGCAACGAATCCGCTCGAAGCGACCCGAATCAAGTATGTCTTCTGGGCCTTTGCGATCGGCTATCTCGCCTCCGCCGATTTTGCTCAGTCCTACGGGTACGAGTTTTACCCATTCGGATATTTCTTCGTCACCCTGTGGGTCCTCATCGTGTCCTATGCGATCTTAAAGTACCAGCTATTAGACATCTCCCTCATCACAAAGACTCCCCAGGTCGCGTTATTCATCCAAGCCCTGGCGCTCATTCCTATCTACTTCGCCATTCTCTTACTCCTCCGGGTCTTTACCGGCTCCACCGAATTCTTACTGGCGGGGGTTATCGTTGCCGTCTTCTCGATCTTCGCCGGCCTCTTCGTGAAGCTGCAGGAACGGATGGAAAAAATAGTCGAGAAAGCCCTGTTCAGGAAAAAATTCGACGCCTATCAGACGCTCCAGGACTTCAGCAAAGCCATGGTGACCATCCTGGACTTGAAAACCCTCATCGAGGAAATCGAGCGCACGCTCGCCACCGTCCTGGGCGTCGCAACCGTGACCCTGTACCTCTTCGATAAGGAACGGCGCGTCTACGCGCCGGTGTCCACCTATGGCCCTATGCCGGAGACCGGAAACACTGCCTGTCTGGCCGCCGCCGACACACTCCCGCGGCGCCTGGCCGCCGCGCAAACCATCCTGGTCAGGGAAGAGATGGAACACTTCGCGGGCACCGAGGGGAGGCGCGCGCTCATCGACGCCCTCCTCAGAGTCAAAGCCGACGTGTGCATCCCCTTCGTCAACAAGAACACCTTGATCGGATTTTGCGCCCTGGGCCCCCGGACGACACGCCAAATGTACTCCGACCAGGACCTCAGCCTGCTGACAATGCTGGCGCAGGCTGCCGCCATCGCGCTGGACAACGCGGTCCTGTACGAGGAATTGAAACGGTCCCAGACCCTGGTCCGGCGGACGGACCGGCTCCGTTCCCTGGAGACGATCGCCGGCGGTTTCGCGCACGAGGTTCGGAACCCCTTGACCTCCATTAAGACGTTCATCCAGCTCGTGCCGGAACGAAAAGACGATCCGGAGTTCATCGGCCACTTCGGCACCGTGGTCGCCGAGGACGTGGCCCGGATCGAACGGCTGATCCAGGAGATCCTGGATTACGCCAGGTACATGGAACCCAAGTTCATGGAAGAGGACATCAATGACATCGTGGAGTCCTGCCTCTATTTCGTGCGGATCAAGGCGGACAGCAAGTCCGTCACGCTCCAAAAAGACCTCGCACTGAACCTGCCGCCGGTGACGCTCGACCGCCAGCAAATCAAGCAGGTCCTTCTCAACTTGTTGCTGAACGCCATCGAGGCGATAGGGCCGGGCGGCGGCCGGTTGATTGTGGAAACCCATCGGCTGACTAAATCGGGCGGCGACTCGTGGGTCCAGGTTGCAGTGACGGACACCGGGTGCGGCATCGCTTCCGGCGATCTGGACCATATCTTCGACCCGTTCTACACGACCAAGCATGCAAGCGACGAACGGGAGGGCACGGGGCTCGGTCTGACCATCGTCCATCAAATCGTCCAGGAGCACGGCGGGCATATCACCGTAGACAGCCAAGTGGGCCGGGGCACAACCTTCCTGGTGAGACTACCCATCAACCCCGTCGCCGCACACTCCACGATGGGGCCCGTCCAGGCATGAAGAAGCGGATCCTCGTCGTTGACGATGAACAGGGGGTTCGTGCCTCTCTACAGATGACGCTGGAACCGGCGTACGAGGTCGTATGCGCGTCGAACGCCGAGGAAGGCCTGGCGCGATTCCGGCAGGAGCTTCCGAATCTCGTGCTCCTGGACGTGATCCTGCCCGGCGCCGACGGGATCGCGCTGCTCCAGGCGATGCGGTCGGAGGACCCCGGCGTGTCGGTGATCATGCTGACCGCCATCAAAACGGTGAAAACCGCCGTGGACGCCATGAAGATGGGGGCGGCAGATTACCTCACCAAACCCTTCGATATCGAAGAGCTGCGCCTGATCGTGGCGAAGATCCTGGCCACGCAGGAACTCGAGCAGGAGGTCCGGTATCTCCGCGCGCAGGTCGTCAATGCCTACGGCTTCCACAACCTCGTCGGAAAGAGCCCGGCCATGCGGGAGATCTACGCGAAGATCGAGCAGGTCGCCGACACCCGCTCGACCGTTCTCATTACCGGGGAGA
>Ga0080064_1001911_pt1 | contig 38575 bp, 38 predicted proteins | sample Subgrocontami54m_FD_69260 | JGI IMG/M metagenome (GOLD analysis project Ga0080064, IMG submission 69260) | Subsurface groundwater microbial communities from S. Glens Falls, New York, USA - GMW46 contaminated, 5.4 m (SPADES assembly) (version 2) ...
CCATTGCCCGTATTCCTTGGCGACCTTGGAGGCGCGCAGGATGGTATCGTGATCGCCGTGCAGCTCGATGCCGAAGCCGGTCACGGGCTTGCCGGTCTTCGCAATGGCTTCGACGATGCGCCGGGTCCATTCCTCTTCGATACCGATCACCACCACCGCGGCGACATTGGGATTGGAGCCCGTGCCGATCAGCGTGCGGAAATGCAGATCGAGGTCGGCGCCGAACTGCAGGCGTCCGTAGGGATGCGGGATCGCCAGCGTGCCTTTGATATTGTTCGCGACCGCCTCGCACGCGGCGTTCGACAGGTCGTCGAGCGGCAGAATGATTACGTGATTGCGCACGCCAACGCGGCCGTTCTCGCGGCGATAGCCCCAGAAAGTGGTTTTGCTTGAAATCATGATTTCTCCAGAATGGGTGCCTGCGCCTACCAACGCTTGGTTTTGATGTTATGCACGTGGGCGTGCGAGCCCGCCTTGATGTCGGCGGTTGCAAGGCCGATGTCGTGCCCGTATTTGATGATGGTCTCGCCGTTCTTGATGTCCTTCAACGCGAGCTTGTGGCCGATCGGAATGTCCTGCCGTGCCTTGAGCGGGATGGTGCGGTCTTCGTCCATGATCCAGCCGGTCAGATCCTGCCCGGCCTTCACCCCTTCGACCACGACCACCGCGACGCTATCGTGCGGATCGTGCAATACAAAATGAATCATGCGAACTCCTGGTCTCGGTAAATGCAAAAAACGCCGCGTGCGGGGCGACTGGAAATGCTGCTGAGTATGCCGTGATATTACACGCCGCTGCGCCGACGGGCAATGCCGCGCTTTACAGCCGTTCCCAACTCCACCGCGTAGGGCGCAGATTTATCGCGCCGATTGGTTGCCGCCGGGTTGATGGCGCGCTGAAGCCGCGCCCTACTGTTTCTGCATTTCACGACGGATCAGCTCGAGCTGCTCCGGATCCTTGACGTTCTTCCGCAACCAGTTGAACTGGTTGCGCGCATCGTCCTTCAAGCCGGCGCGGCCAAGGTTGGCGGCGGCGGCAAGCCGCGCGTTGACTGCCAGGGCGTCCGTCGCGCGGCTGTCGATCAGCAGCGCAGCTTCCAGAAAATGATCCGCCGCGCGCTGGAAATCGTTATTGGCTTCGGCGATCCGGCCGCGCCCGAACAGGATCTCGCGCCGCAGCGGCGCTGCAGCGAGCGGCAGCAGCGCGCGATAAAGCTCATCGGCGGTCTTGGCATGCCCGCCATCCTGCAATTCCTGCACCGCGGCGACGGCCCGTTGCACGATCCCGGCCGGCAGCGCTTTGCTGCCCGCGATCAGCGCGTGCAGCGCAGCGGCGCCAGGATCGGCGGCGCCGGCGCGCACCAGCGCTTGCGCGAGCCGGATGCGCCATTCGTCGGGGTCGAGCGCCGGCGGCGTGGCCAGGTCCTCCCAATAGCGCGCTGCGGTGAGCGGCTGATTGTTTTCCAGTGCCATGCTGCCGAGCAGGTAGCGCGCCTGCGGGTCGAGCTGCGCGGCGGGAAAACGCGCCGCGTCGCTGAAGAGACGAATCGCGGTCAAGACCAGCTTGCCCTGCTGCAGTGAGAATACCAACTGCAGCTGGGCGCCCCGGCGCGTGTCGCTGCTGGGGCTTTGCTGCGCGAGGTGCGCAAAAAACGCCCGTGCCACGACCGGGCTGGCTGCGGCACGCCGTGATGCATAATCCGCCCAATTCGCATCTTCACCCAGCAGCAGGTGGTTCTGGTTGGCGATGTCCTGCGCCGCGGCAGCGTAGGACTGCCACAATTCGGTGCTAATCGCAGCCAGGCGATCAGGCGGTTTGTCGGCGGCGAGCTGCAGCAGGTTCTCGAGCGCCTCGACGAGCAGCGTGCGGTCTTTCTGCAGCGCCGCCGCGTGCTGCACCACGACCCACCAGGCAGCGCTGTTACCCGTCCTGGCGAGTCCTGCACGCGCCTGGGCAATCGCCGCAGCGGGCGCGATCAGGCGCGCCTTCAGGCGCAGCTGCAGTTTCAGCGGACTCGCATCGTCGAGCTGCGCTAACCAGTTGACCGCTTCTTTCTCCATTCCCGCCGCGAGCAGCGCACCGACAAAGCGCTCTGCCGTGTCGCGATCCACCGGCTTGAGATCCTGCTGGTAGCGCAGCATCAGCGCATAAGCGTCGCGTGGCTTGCGCTCGGCGAGATAGCTCTCGATCACCAGCAACCGCGCCTGGCGCAATTCATCCGCGGCGGGGTCCTGGCGCCAGATCAGGCGGGCGAGAAAGTCGCGTGCCGTGACGCCCTGCGCAACCGCGATCGCGGCGCGTGCGCCCTGCAGCAGGCACGAGCGCGCGACGTTTTCCGGCACTGAGGAAGGCAGCGCCGCGACGCGCTGCGCCAGTTCCTGATGGCGGTTGAGCCGAAACATCAGCTCGCAGCGCAATTGTTCCCAGTCACCCCAGCGCGGCGCAGCTGGAGCTGCGGGCTGCAACTGCGCGATGCGCGTCAATGCCGTTTGTAACGCTCCCGCGGCCGCAAACCGCTGCGTGACCTGGAACGCGTCGGGCGCGTCCTGCGCGGCGGCACCGCAGGACGCCAGCAAAGCGAAAACGGCAAGGGCACGCATCACATTATTGTAGGGGTGAAGCACGCCGAAGCCAAAGCGTGCCAGACAAAAAAGGCGGCTTGCGCCGCCTTGTGCAATGGGTGCGCCAAAAAAGCTATTTGGCGTCCGCCTGCGGCTCTTTTTCGACCGGCGGCAGCACGTCGTCCGCGCGGATTTCGAGGCGTTCCTTGATGCGCGCGGCCTTGCCCGAAAGCTTGCGCAGATAATAGAGCTTGGCACGGCTGACGTCTCCGCGGCGCTTCACCTCGATCGATGCGATCAGCGGCGAATGGGTCTGGAAGGTGCGCTCGACGCCCTCGCCCGAGGAAATCTTGCGCACGATGAACGCGGAATTGAGACCGCGGTTGCGCTTGGCGATCACCATGCCTTCGTAGGCCTGGACGCGCTTGCGGTCGCCTTCAACCACGTTGACGTTCACCACCACCGTGTCGCCGGGCTTGAAATCGGGAATGCTTTTCCCGAGGCGCGCGACTTCTTCGGCTTCGAGTTTCTGTATCAGGTCCATATTCACGCTCCACTTAGCTCTTGCTTGAATTCCTCGAGCAGCCTGCGCTCGTCATCCGACAGCGTGCGCTGCCGCAACAAATCCGGCCGCCGCTGCCAGGTCCTGCCCAGCGCCTGCTTGAGCCGCCAGCGGCTGATCTCCGCATGGTTGCCCGATAGCAGCACCGCCGGCACCGGCTCACCTTCATACTCCTCAGGCCGCGTGTAGTGCGGGCAATCGAGCAGCCCGTTCACAAACGAGTCCTGGGTCGCCGACTCCGCATCTCCCAGCACGCCCGGCAACTGGCGCACCATGCTGTCGATCACCACCATCGCCGCAAGTTCCCCGCCCGAAAGCACGTAATCCCCGATCGAGACTTCGGTGTCGACTTCGCGCGCGATCACGCGCTCATCGACGCCTTCGTAGCGCCCGGCGAGCAGCACCACGCCCTGCTCTGCCGCCAGTTCCATCACCAGCGAGTGATTCAGCAGCCGCCCCTGCGGCGTCAGGTGAATCACGCGCGGCTCTTTCACTCCCGCGCTCTTCTGACGCTGCTTCGCCGCCGCCACCGCCTTACCGAGCGGCTCAGGCATCATCACCATCCCCGGGCCGCCGCCGTAAGGCCGGTCATCGACCGTGCGGTAGGCGTTGTGCGCGAAATCGCGCGGGTTCCACGCCACCAGCTGATAAAACCCTTTTTCCCGGGCCCGCCCGGTAACGCCGCTTGCCGTGACTGCATCGAACATCTGCGGAAATAACGTTATGACATCGAACTGAAGCATCAGTAATCCTTGCCCCAGTCCACGCTGATCACACCCGCCGCAAGATCGACCTGCCTGATCGCGCCGGCGATGAATGGAATCAGCGTTTCGCGCTCATCGCCGTTTCCGCCCGCCACGACCAGCACGTCGTTGGCGCCGGTTTGCATAACCCGTACCACACGCCCGAATTCATGTGCGTCTCTATTCACCACTCTGAGGCCGATCAGATCGGCCCAGTAAAATTCGCCTTCCGCGGCCCCCGGCAATTGTTCGCGCGGCACTGCAACTTCCAATCCCTTCAACGCCACCGCGGCTTCGCGCTCGTCGATACCGGCGAGCTGCGCGACCAGCGTATTGCCGTGGACTTTGGCGGCGGCAACCCGCATTTCACGCCAGTCGCCGCCGTGCCCCAGCCACCACACCGGGTAATCAAGCAGATTCCCCAGCTGCGCGGTCAGGGCGTATATCTTGACCCAGCCCTTGACACCAAATGGAGCGGTCACCCGCCCCATCACTACCATGCGCTCAGGCGGCTTTCGGGGCGCCGAACTGCTTGACGAGACGCGCCGCAGTGTCGCTGATTTGGGCACCCTTGCTCTGCCAGTACGTGAGGCGCTCGGCCTGAAGGCGGAACTTTTCCTGGCCTTCCATCGCTTTGGGATTGTAAAAGCCGATGCGCTCGATGAAACGGCCGTCGCGCGCGCGCTTCGAATCCGCGACCACCAGGTTATAAAACGGACGCCTCTTGGCGCCGCCGCGTGCCAGTCTGATCACAACCATGGGAAAGCCAACCCTGAAAATGCGGAAAGGGCGTGATTTTACGCTAGTTTTTGCCTTTTGCGCAAGCGAGTCTCGCGGGCAGGCAACGCCGGCGCTACCGCCTTCCCGGAAACATGCCTTTCATCGAGCGCATCATTTTCGCCATGCCGCCCTTGGCCATCATTTTCATCATCTTCTGCGCCTGCTCGAACTGGGCGAGCAGGCGGTTGACTTCCTGCACCGAGACGCCGGCACCGGTGGCGATGCGGCGCTTGCGCGACGCCTTGATCAATTCGGGCTTGGTGCGCTCCTGCGGCGTCATCGAGTTGATGATGCCTTCCAGGCGCCGCATCTGCCGGTCGTCCATCTGCGCGTTGCCTGCGACCTGCGCGAGCTGGCCGGGCAGCTTGTCGAGCAGCGCCGCCACTCCGCCCATTTTCTTCATCTGGCCGATCTGCTGCTTGAAATCCTCGAGGTCGAAGCCCTTGCCGGACTTCATTTTCTTCGCGAAATTCTCGGCTTCGCCGCGATCGACCGTGCGCTGCGCGTCTTCGATCAGCCCCAGCACATCTCCCATGCCCAGGATGCGCGAAGCCATGCGTTCGGGGTGGAATGCTTCGAGCCCCGCAAGCTTCTCGCCGACGCCCGCGAACTTGACCGGCTTGCCGGTGACGTGACGCACCGAAAGCGCCGCGCCCCCGCGCGCGTCGCCGTCGAGCTTGGTGAGCACGATGCCAGTCAGCGGCAGCGCGTCGGCAAAGGCTTTCGCGACGTTGACCGCATCCTGGCCCTGCATCGAATCGACCACGAACAGCGTCTCGACCGGCTTGAGCGCGGCGCTGAGCGCCGTGATCTCCCGCATCATTTCCGTGTCGATCGCGAGCCGCCCCGCGGTGTCGACGATCAGCACCTCGTGGTAATGCCGGCGCGCAAAATCGAGCGCGGCGAGCGCAATGTCGACCGGCTGCTGACCGGCCGCGGACGGGAAAAAATCGCACTCGACCTGCGCGGCGAGCGTTTTGAGCTGCTCGATTGCCGCGGGCCGGTAGACGTCGCAGCTCGCAAGCAGCACTTTCTTTTTCATCTGCTCGCGCAGCATCTTCGCGAGCTTGCCGCTGGTCGTCGTCTTGCCCGAGCCCTGCAGGCCCGCCATCAGAATTACCGCCGGCGGCGTGGTCGCGAGATCGAGCCCGGCATTGGTTTCGCCCATCAGGGCAATCAGCTCGCGATGCACGATGCCGACGAGCGCCTGGCCCGGCGTCAGGCTGCCCATCACCTCCTGGCCGAGCGCGCGTTCGCGCACCTGCGCGATGAAGTCCCTGACCACCGGCAGCGCGACGTCGGCCTCAAGCAACGCCATGCGCACCTCGCGCAGCGCATCCTGGATGTTGGCCTCGGTGAGCCGCGCCTCGCCGCGCAGCGTCTTGATAACCTGCGACAGGCGTCCTGTCAGACTTTCAAACATGCCGTATCCTTGCTTCGGTCAATGAGGCCGGGTGGCCCGCCGCTGGTGTAAACTTGGAACCCCGCCACCCCGCAACGCAAACGTCTTTCGGGATGTCACGGATTCTTGGGCAACGATCATGGCGAACGCCGTATTCTATCCGATCACCTCGCTGATGTACGCAGCGCTTGCCGTGTACTTCTGGCGCACGCGCTGGGCGGTCGCGGCGCACACCCCCGGGCTTCGCACCGAGCCGAAAACGCTCGAGCATCTGATGGTGCTGGTGCCGATTGTGCTGCATGCCACGCTGCTCTACGACTCGATGTTTGCAGGCGAAGGCGTGCGCCTCGGCGTCGGCAATGCGCTGTCGACCATCGTCTGGCTCACGGTCGCGATTTACTGGCTCGGCGCCCTGTTCTACGACATCGGAGGGCTGCAGGGGATGGTGATGCCGGTCGCGGCGGTGTGCGCGTTGCTGCCGGTGCTGCTGCCGCCGGCGCGCGTGCTTCCCAACACCGAACTCGCCACGTTCAGTGTGCACTTGCTGTTGTCGATGCTGGCCTACAGCCTGTTCACGATCGCATCATTGCACGTGCTGTTGATGGCGCTGCTCGAGCGCCGGCTGCATGGCGGGGAGTTGCCGGCCGCGCTGCAGAAACTGCCGCCGCTGCTGACCATGGAAACGCTGCTGTTTCGCATCATCACCGCCGGCTTCGTATTGCTGACCCTGACGCTCGCAACCGGCATCGTGTTTACGGAGGAATTGTTCGGCAAGGCGATGCGCTTCAACCACAAAACCGTGTTCGGCATCCTTTCGTGGTTCATTTTCGCCGCGTTGCTCGGCGGCAGGCAGTTCTACGGCTGGCGCGGGCGCATCGCCGTGCGCTGGACATTGACCGGGTTCCTGATGCTGGTGCTCGCGTACGTCGGCAGCAGGTTCGTGCTCGAAGTCATACTCGGCAGGGCGTAGAGCGCAATGCGTGAGACGTAAAGCGCCGCCTTGATGGACGACATTCCCCTGCTGACGCTGTATGCAGCGCTGTTCGTGCTGCTGATCGTTTCCGCGTTCTTTTCGATCTCGGAGACCAGCATGATGGCGCTCAACCGTTACCGGTTGAAGCACCTCGCCAAGACCGGCCACCGCGGCGCCCGCCTCACCACGCAACTGCTGGCGCGCATCGACCAGTTCCTGGGCGTGGTACTGCTCGGCAATAATCTGCTCAATGCCGCGGCCGCGCTGCTGGTGGGCGAAATCGCGCGCCGCTACCTCGGCGGCAGCGAATTCGCGCTGTTTGTCGCGACCGGCGCGGCCGCGTTCGCGATCCTGGTGTTCAGCGAAATCACGCCCAAAGTGATCGGCGCAGCGTACCCCGAGCGCATCGCGCTGCCGTCGAGCTACGTGCTGACGCCGCTCCTGAAGCTGCTCCGTCCGGTGGTATGGTTCGTCAATCTGTTCGTGCAATCGCTGCTGTGGCTGCTGCGGCTCAAACCGGCCGAGGCAGCCGAAAGCAAACTGACCCCGGAGGAGCTGCGCACGCTGGTGCTCGAATCCGGCAATTACATCCCGAAAAAGCATCAGAGCATCCTGCTCAATCTGTTCGATCTCGAGAGCATCACGGTCGACGACGTGATGACCCCGCGCAACCAGATCGAGGCGCTCGATATCGACGCGTCACCCGAGGTGCTGCGCCAGCAGATCGCCACGGCCTACCACCGCCGGCTGCCGGTGTATCAGGGCCAGCCGGATAACATCATCGGCATCATTCTCGTGCGCAAGCTGCTGACCGTAAGCCAGCACCACGAAATCACCGCCAGCCAATTGCGCGGGATCATGCGCGAGCCGTATTTCGTTCCGTCGGAAACGCCGCTCTTCACGCAATTGCAGCAGTTCCAAGAGCACCAGGACCGCCTGTGCTTCGTGGTCGACGAATACGGCGAATTGATGGGGATGCTCACGCTGGAGGACATCGTCGAGGAGTTGATCGGCGAATTCGCCACGCATTCGCCGCTGCAGTCGATGCGTTTCCACCGGCAGCCGGATGGCACGTATCTGGTCGAGGGCGGCAGCCTGCTGCGTGAGCTGAACCGCAAGCTGGGCTACCGTTTCCCCGTCGACGGGCCGAAAACGCTCAACGGCCTGATCATCGAACACCTGCAGGACATACCGGAACCCGGCACCAGCCTCGAGCTTGCCGGGCACAGGATGGAAATCGTGCAAACCCAGGACCGCGCGGTCAAGGCGGTACGCCTGCCCGCGCCGGCCGGCCAGGGTGTGAATCCGGCCAGCGGCCGGTAGCCCGGCCCAAGCGGCTTTACAAAGCCGCTCCGCAAAGGCATCATGAGTGCAGCTTTGCAAGCTAAGCAATTGGTTCGATTGGGTTTATGAGGAACGTTTGATGGCTACTGCAAGCGCCGCAGCGAAGAAGACCGGCAAGGAATTTACTTTTTCCTGGATCGGCACCGACCGGGCCGGCAAAACCCTGCGCGGGGAGATGACCGCAAATGCCGAAGTCATCGTCAACACGACGCTGCGCCGCCAGGGCATCAAGATCATCAAGGTCACGAAGGTGAAGCAGGGCTGGAGCACCGCCGTCAGCGAGAAGGACATCACGCTGTTTACCCGCCAGCTCGCGACGATGCTGAAATCCGGCATACCGCTGCTGCAGGCGTTCGACATCGTCGGCAAAGGGCACAACAATCCGGCGGTGCGCAAACTGCTGGCGGATATCAAGACCTCGATCGAAACCGGCTCCAGCCTCAAGACCGCATTCGAAAAGTATCCGCTCTATTTCGACACGCTGTTCTGCAACCTGATCGGCGCCGGCGAGCAGGCCGGTATTCTCGACACGCTCCTCGACCGCCTCGCGACCTACAAGGAAAAAATCCTCGCGATCAAGAGCAAGATCAAGTCCGCGCTGTTCTACCCGGTTGCGATCATCGCCGTCGCGTTCATCATCACGGCGGTGATCATGATTTTCGTGATCCCCGCGTTCAAGCAGGTATTCGCGAGTTTCGGCGCCGATCTGCCTGCGCCGACGCTGGTCGTGATGGCGATCTCGGACTTTTTCGTCCAGTTCTGGTACCTGATCTTCGGCATCACCATCGGCGGGGTGTGGGGGTTCCTCTACACCTGGAAGCGCTCGAAGGCGGTGCAGATCGTCATGGACCGCCTCGCGCTGCGCATGCCGATTTTCGGCTCACTGGTGCGCAAGGCGGTGATCGCCCGCTGGACGCGCACGCTGTCGACGATGTTCGCCGCCGGCGTGCCGCTGGTCGAAGCGCTCGATTCGGTCGCGGGCGCCGCCGGCAATTACGAATACTGGGTTGCAACCAAGAAAATACAGGCTGAGGTTTCGACCGGCTCGAGCCTGATGGCCGCGATGCAGAACGCCGAGGTGTTCCCCAACATGGTGCTGCAGATGGTGTCGATCGGCGAGGAAGCCGGTTCGCTCGACAGCATGCTGGCCAAGGTCTCCGACTTCTACGAGGCCGAGGTCGACGACGCAGTCGAGGCGCTGTCGAGCCTGATGGAACCGGTCATCATGGTGGTGCTTGGCACGCTGATTGGCGGCATGGTGGTGGCGATGTACCTGCCGATCTTCAAGATGGGCCAGGCCGTTTGATGCTGCAAGCCTTCCAGGCCCACGCAGCGCTGCTCGTCATTACCGTTGTCCTCGCTTCGCTCGCGGTCGGCAGCTTCCTGAATGTCGTCATTCACCGCCTGCCGAAAATGCTCGAGCGCCAGTGGCGCGCCGAGTTTGCGGACCCTGCCGGCCACGAACCTGCGCCCGCGCCGCGCTACAACCTGGCGGTGCCGCGTTCGCAATGCCCGGCGTGCGGCCACCGCATCACCGCGCTCGAGAACATTCCGGTCCTGAGCTATCTCATGCTCGGCGGCCGGTGTGCGGCGTGCCAGGCCCGGATCTCGCCGCGCTATCCGCTCGTCGAAGCGTTGACCGGCGCGCTCTCCGGCTACGTCGCGTGGCGTTACGGCTGGAGCTGGCAGACGCCTGCGGCGCTGCTTTTCGTCTGGGCGATGATCGCGCTCGCCTTCATCGATCTTGACACTTTCTATCTGCCCGACGACGTCACGCTGCCGCTGATCTGGACCGGCCTGCTCGTTAACCTGGGGGGACTGTTTGCCGATCTGCCTTCGGCCGTGATCGGCGCGGCCGCCGGCTACCTTGCGCTGTGGAGCGTGTATTGGGCCCACAAGCTCGCGACCGGCAAGGAAGGCATGGGCTACGGCGACTTCAAGCTGCTCGCCGGAATCGGCGCGTGGCTGGGCTGGAAAATGCTGCCGCTGGTAATTCTGCTGTCGTCTTTCGTCGGCGCAATCGTCGGCATCTCGCTGATTGTTTTTGCGCGCCGCGGGCGCAACGTTCCCATTCCGTTCGGGCCGTACCTGGTGCTGGGCGGGTTGTGCGCGATGTTCTGGGGCGATGCGCTGATCCAGTATTATCTGCAGGCGTTGTAGAGCGATGCCGCCAGTCATCGCTCTCACTGGCGGTATCGGCAGCGGCAAGAGCACCGTCGCCGCGATACTCGGAGAACTCGGCGCCGCCATCATCGATACCGACGAAATCGCGCATCGCCTGACCGCGCCGGGACAACCCGGTGCGTGCGCGATCGGCGAGCGGTTCGGTGCGGGTTATCTGCGCGAGGACGGCGCGCTCGACCGCGACCGCATGCGGCAACTGGTTTTTTCCGACCCGGCGGCAAAAAAGAACCTCGAAGCGATACTGCATCCGATGATACGCGCCGAGGTCAGTGCCGCGGTGCGTGCCGCGCGTGCGCCTTACGTCGTCATCGTCGTGCCGCTGCTGATCGAAACCGGCGCCTATCGCGACCTCGCGCAGCGCATCCTCGTGGTCGACTGCAGCGAGCAGCAGCAGCTGGCGCGCGTAATGCAGCGTAGCGGGTTCACCGCCGAAGCCGCGCAGGCGATCATGGCGAGCCAGGCAAGCCGCGCCGAGCGCCTTGCGCATGCCCATGACGTCGTGAGCAACGAAACCGGCCTCACCGCGCTACGCGCCGAGGTGGTCGCGCTGCACGGCCGCTACCTTGAACTCGCCAAACAGGGTTCCGGCGCCGGCCAGATTCGTCATCCACCGTAAAAATATGCAATAAGGTCTTTATTTTTTTCAGGTTTTATAGAACAATTAGCCGCATCTCAACTACGCCCGCGCGCCCTCACGTGCCGTGATCAGCTACGAATATCCGTTGAGCGAGCGTATCCGCACCCTGCTGCGTCTCGAGGACCTGTACGAGCGGGCGCAATACTTCACCGCCAAGGCTGATCCGCAGGAACACCATGTCGCCCTGCTGTGCCTGTTCGAGATCCTCGAAGTCGCGGGGCGCGCCGACCTCAAATCCGATCTCCTGCAGGAACTCGAGCGCCAGAAGCACGCGCTGGAAGCGCTGCGCGAAAACCCCGAAATCTCCCAGAAGGCGCTCGACGGCATCCTGCTGGAGATCGACCGCACCTCATCCAAGCTGTTTCAGATGTCGGGCAAGATTGGCCAGGAGCTGCGCGAGAACGAATGGCTGATGAGCATCAAACAGCGCACCAACATACCCGGCGGGGTGTGCGAGTTCGACCTGCCGTCATATCATTACTGGCTGAATCAGGGAACCGTGCAGCGCCGGCATGACCTCGAGCTCTGGCTCGCGCCGTTCCTGCCGATCCGGGACGGCCTCGCGATCGTGCTGCGGCTGCTGCGCGAAAGCGGCAAGGTTTCGGCCCAGACCGCGGTGCTCGGCACTTTCCAGCTGATGATGGCCGGTCGTGTCGCGCAAATGCTGCGCATCCGGCTGAGCCCCGAATATCACTGCGTCCCCGAAATCAGCGCCAACAAGTACGCGCTCAACATCCGCTTTACCGCGCAGGAAGGCGGGCAGCGCCCGAAGGTCATCGAATCGAACGTCGAGTTCGATTTGACCTTCTGCAATCTCTGACCGCGGTCACCCGGATCATGAAGGAACGCCTGGTTGCCTGCCCGCAATGCGGCAAAAACGCGGTATGGGACACCGCCAACCGCTATCGCCCCTTCTGCTCCGAGCGCTGCCGTCTGATCGACCTTGGCGCGTGGGCGAATGAAAACTACCGCGTCCCGGTGCAGAAAAGCGATGACGACTTCGAATCGGTGCCCGGGTCGGGCGAGCCGCCGACCGCCTAAACTTCCCACCACGCGCCGCGCATCATGCTGATGCCGTGCGCGCCGTGACTCCACGCGTGCGCAAGATCGCCAGGCCGCATGCCGCCGAGGGCATACACCGGCAACGGATAATCGCGCAGCAATTGCGCGAATTGCTGCCAGCCGAGGAGTTTCGCGTCCGGATGGCTGGGAGTCGCGCTGACGGGCCCCAGCACCACAAAATCGGCTCCGAGTTCGCGGGCGCGCGCAAGTTCAGCGACGTCGTGGCAGGACGCGCCGCACCACTCGCCATCCGGGCGGCGCACGGCCGCCATCAATTGCGCCGCCGTCAGGTGCACGCCGTCGGCACGGGACTGAGCGGCGATGTTGGCGTCGCCGTTGACGAGTACGCGCGCGCCAAAGCGGTGGCCCAGCGCGACCACCTCTGAAGCAAAAGCGCGCAGCGCGTCGTCAGCAAGTTGCTTTTCGCGCACCTGAATGAGCCGCAGACCGTTTTGCAGTGCGCGCTCAAGCCGCGCCATGAATGCCTCGCGGCCCAACTCTCCGGCGCAGGTAATGCCGTAGACGTGCGGCAGTTCGAGCGCACGCAGAATCGGTCCGTTGGCCGGCAACAGCGGAGCCACCGAGATCGCGCGGACCGACTGCCAGACAAAGCGTTGCAGCTCGCGGCCGTGCAATTCGCCCGCCCACTTGATGACGCGGAAGAAACGCAGCCGCACTGCGGCATGGTCGTAGTCGAAATCGCGCGTGAGCCAGGGATAGGCGGTGAGCGCATCGATGCCGAGTTCCTCGTGCAGCTCGCGCCTGAGCGCGGCCGCCGCCGTTTCGCCAGCCTCGACTTTGCCGCCGGGGAATTCCCAGTAGCCGGCATAGACCTTGCCGGCGGGCCGCTCGGCGAGCAGAAATTCGTCGCGCTCGTTGAGAATTACCGCCGCGACAACCTCGATGCGATTCGCGTGCGGAATGCCGGGATGCTTCATCCCTTCTTTTTGATCCTGGCACCTTCTGACTTGAGCTTGCCGGACCAGTCGCGCGCGAACTGCCACGCCACGCGGCCGCTGCGCGAGCCGCGCTGCAGCGCCCATTGCAGCGCCGCCTGCCTCACCGCAGCATCGCTGGCGCCGGTAACCTTGAAGTGCAAAAGCCACTGCGCGACGATGTCGAGGTACTGATCCTGGTCGAACGGATAGAACGACGCCCAGACGCCGAAACGTTCCGACAGCGAGATTTTTTCCTCGACGGTCTCGCCCGGATGGATTTCCTCGTCGACGCGCTTGGCTTCGAGGTTTTCCGACATGTATTCCGGCATCAGGTGACGGCGGTTCGAGGTCGCGTAGATCAGGCAGTTCTCCGAGGCCGCCGCGACCGAGCCGTCGAGCACGACCTTGAGCGCCTTGTAGCCCGGCTCGTCGGCATCGAACGACAGATCGTCGCAAAACAGGATGAAGCGCTCCGCCCGGCTGTCGATATGATCGACGATATCGGGCAGGTCGATGAGGTCCTGCTTGTCGACCTCGATCACGCGCAGCCCGCGCGCCGCGTATTTGTTGAGCAGCGCCTTGATCAGTGAAGACTTGCCGGTGCCGCGCGCGCCGGTCAGCAGCACGTTATTGGCGGGATAGCCCGCGACGAACTGGCGCGTATTCTGTTCGACGATTTTCTTCTGGCCGTCGATCCCGCGCAGATCGCCAAGGCTGATCTGGTGGACGTGCCTGACCGCTTCGATTGCGCCGCGGCCGCCGCGCTTGCGCCAACGGAACGCGATCGACGCGCTCCAGTCGGTCGGTGCCGGGGCCGCCGGCAGCAGCTTTTCGATGCGCCCGAGCAGCGCGTCCGCGCGTTGCACCAGCTTGTCGAGTTCGCTCATGAAAGGATTCTAACTCCGATAGTCGGCGTTGATACTGACGTACTCGTGCGACAGATCGCAGGTCCAGAGCACCGCCGACGCGCTGCCGCGGTTCAGCACGACGCGCACGGTGATTTCACTTTGCTTCATCACGCGCTGGCCGTCGGCCTCCTGGTAGGCGGGGTTCCGCCCGCCGCGCCGCACCACCAGCAGATCGTCGAGATAGAGTTCGAGCCTTTCGACGTCGAGATCGGTCACTCCCGCATAGCCGATCGCCGCGAGTATCCGGCCAAGATTGGGATCGGACGCAAAAAACGCGGTCTTGACCAGCGGCGAATGCGCGATGGCAAACCCGATTTTGCGGCACTCATCCTCCGCGCGTCCGCCGACGACGCGGATGGTGATGAATTTGGTCGCGCCCTCGCCGTCGCGGACGATCGCCTGGGCGAGCTGGGCCGCGACCTCCGTGATCGCACCCTGCAACGCGGCGAAGCCGGGACTGCGCGCATCCCCGAGCTCGTCCATGGCGGCCTTGCCGCTCGCGATCAGCATGAAAGAGTCGTTGGTCGAGGTATCGCCATCGACCGTGATGCAGTTGAACGAATGCCTGGCTGCGTGCGCGGCGGCGCTCTTCAGCAACGGCAGGCTCATGCGCGCATCGGTCGCAATAAAGCCGAGCATGGTCGCCATGTTGGGATGAATCATGCCGGCGCCCTTGGCAATCCCGGTAATGGTGACGGTTGAAGTTCCGATCCTGATCCGGCGCGACGCCGCTTTGGGAAGCGTGTCGGTGGTCATGATCGCCTGCGCGGCAGCGAACCAGTTGTCTTCGCGCAAATCAGCGACGCACGCCGGAAGCCCGGCGGCGATGCGCTCGACCGGCAGCGGCTCCATGATGACGCCGGTCGAAAAAGGCAGCACCTGGACCGCGGTGCAGCCGAGCAATTCCGCCAGCCCGGTACAGGTCTGACGCGCATGCGCGAGGCCGTCCTTGCCGGTACCGGCATTGGCGTTGCCGGTATTGACCACCAGCGCGCGGATCGAGGCATTCGGATCGACCATCGACAGGTGCTGGCGCGTGACCACCACGGGTGCCGCGCAAAAGCGGTTCTGAGTGAACACGCCGGCGACTTTCGCGCCGTCGTCGAGCCGGATCACCAGCAGATCCCTGCGGTCCGGCTTGCGGATATTTGCTTCCGCCACGCCGAGCGCAACGCCCGCGACCGGCAGCAGGGACGCGGGATCGGGAGCGGAAAGATTGACTGGCATATTTTCCCTGGCGCGCTTGGCGTCTTCGCGGCTCGGCTCTAGGTGAGCCGGCCGTGGCAGTGCTTGTACTTCTTGCCCGAGCCGCAGGGACACGGATCATTGCGCCCGACCTTCTGCCCCTGCCGCACGAACGTCTGCCCCGCGGCGGGCGCCTCGGCATCGGCGTCCGCCTTGGCGAGCGCCTCGTCGTAGTCGGCGTGGTGATACTGCACGTTCTTCGGCGCTTCGGGCTCCTCGACCTTCTGCAGCTCGGCCTCGCTTCTGATCTGCACCGTCATCAGGATCTTGGTGACCTCGGTGTTGACCATGTCGAGCATCAGCGAAAACAGCTCGAACGCTTCCTTCTTGTATTCCTGCGTCGGCGTTTTCTGGGCGTAGCTCCTCAGGTGGATGCCCTGGCGCAGATGGTCGAGCGCGGCAAGATGCTCGCGCCAATGCGAATCCACGCTTTGCAGCATGACCGCGCGCTCGAACTGGCGCATCGCCTGCGGATCGACATCCGCGATCTTGTCCAGGTACTTGCGGTCGGCGTGATCGATGATGCGTGCGCGCACCTTGTCCTCGTCGAGGTCGGACTCGTCCGCGAGCCACTGCTTGATCGGCAATTCGAGCTGCAGCTCGGTGTTGAGCGTTTTCTCGAGCCCGTTGATATCCCACTGCTCTTCCAGGCTTTCCGGCGGGATATGCTGGGTGATGAAGCCGTTGATCACTTCGGCACGGATCGCGGTGATGCGCTCCGAAATATCGACCGACTCGAGCAGCTGGTTGCGCGATTCGTAAATCGCCTTGCGCTGGTCGCTGGCGACGTCGTCGTATTCAAGCAGATGTTTGCGCATGTCGAAGTTGCGTGCCTCGACCTTGCGCTGCGCGTTCTCGATCGCGCGCGTCACCCACGGATGCTCGATCGCCTCGCCGTCCGGCATCTTGAGCCGCTGCATGATCGCGGCAACGCGGTCGGAGGCGAATATCCGCAGCAACGGGTCTTCGAGCGAGAGGTAAAACCGGCTCGAGCCCGGATCGCCCTGGCGCCCCGAACGGCCGCGCAGCTGGTTGTCGACGCGCCGCGACTCGTGGCGCTCGGTCGCGATAATATGCAGACCGCCGGCGGCGACCACCTGGTTGTGCAGCTTCTGCCAGTGGTGGCGGACTTCGTCGATGCGCCGCTGCCGGCTCGCCTCATCGAGCGACTCGTCGGCGCGGATCTGGTTAATTTCCGGCTCGGGGTTGCCGCCGAGCACGATGTCGGTGCCGCGACCCGCCATATTGGTGGCGATCGTGATCATCTTCGGCCGCCCTGCCTGCGCCACGATCTCGGCCTCGCGCGCATGCTGCTTGGCGTTCAGCACGTTGTGCGGCAGTTTCTCCTTGTCCAGCAGCTTCGACAGCAGCTCGGAATTCTCGATCGAGGTGGTGCCGACCAGCACCGGCTGGCCGCGCGCGTAACAATCCTGAATGTCCTTGATCACCGCCTCGTATTTCTCGCGCGCGGTCTGGTAGACCTGGTCCATGCGGTCATCCCGGATCATCGGCTGGTGCGTCGGGATCACCATGACTTCGAGGCGGTAGATGTGCTGGAACTCGTAGGCTTCGGTGTCGGCCGTGCCGGTCATGCCCGCGAGCTTCGCGTACATGCGGAAGTAGTTCTGGAACGTGATCGAGGCGAGCGTCTGGTTCTCGCGCTGGATCGAAACGCCCTCCTTCGCCTCGACCGCCTGGTGCAGGCCATCCGACCAGCGCCGCCCCGGCATCAGGCGTCCGGTGAATTCGTCGACGATGATGATTTCGTCGTCCTGCACCACGTACTGCTGGTCGCGATGGAACAGCGTGTGCGCGCGCAGCGCCGCATAGAGGTGATGCACCAGGTTGATGTTGGAAGGATCGTAGAGGCTGCCCCCGAACGGCAGCATCCCGCTCTCCGCGAGCAGCGCCTCGGCGCGCTCGTGCCCGGCTTCCGACAACAGCACCTGGTGCTGTTTTTCGTCGACGCTGTAATCGCCGGGGCTCTCTTCGGTCTTCTGGCGCGTGAGCCGCGGCGCGATCTCGTTCATGCGGTGGTAGAGCTCGGTGGTGTCTTCCGCCTGTCCCGAAATGATCAGCGGGGTGCGCGCTTCATCGATCAGGATCGAGTCGACCTCGTCGACGATCGCGTAATTGAGCCCGCGCTGGTGACGCTCGGCCGGGGTCGCCGCCATGTTGTCGCGCAGGTAATCGAAGCCGAATTCGTTGTTGGTGCCGTAGGTGATGTCCGCGCCGTAAGCGTCATGCTTGTCGGCGTGATCCATCTGCGACAGAATGACCCCGACCGTGAGCCCGAGAAAGCGGTAGACGCGTCCCATCCAGTCGGCGTCGCGCTGGGCGAGGTAATCGTTGACGGTGACCACATGCACGCCCTTGCCCGAGAGCGCGTTGAGGTAGGCGGGCAGGGTTGCGACCAGCGTCTTGCCCTCGCCGGTGCGCATCTCGGCGATCTTGCCCTGATGCAGCGCGATGCCGCCGACGAGCTGCATATCGAAGTGGCGCATGTTGAGCGCGCGCTTGCCCGTTTCACGCACCACCGCGAACGCCTCGGGCAGGAGCTGATCGAGCGTCTCGCCGTTGGCATGGCGCTGCTTGAATTCGGCGGTCCTGGCCTTCAGCGCGTCGTCGGTGAGCTTCGCGATTGCCGGCTCGAGCGCATTGATCGCGCGCACCGAATGCATGTACTGCCGCAACAGCCGTTCGTTGCGGCTGCCGAAGATTTTTTTGAGCAGACCCGTAATCATGAATGTTTAAATAAAAGGGGGTGGGGAAACACCCCACCCCCTTCTGACGCCAATCCCAAAACCGTTAACTGGCCAAGCGGAGAAAGCGCACCGGGTTCAGCGGGGTTCCGTTCTGGCGCACCTCGAAGTGCAGATGCGGCCCGGTCGATTGTCCGGTATTGCCGACTGCGCCGATCCTGCCTCTGCTCAACACCACATCGCCGACTTTCACGTCGCGTTTCGACAGATGTGCGTAACGCGTTATCAGTCCGTTGCCGTGGTCAACTTCGATCATATTACCATACTGAGGGTGGAATTCCGAGGCGATCACCACGCCGCCGGCCGCCGCGCGGGCGGGCGTGCCGATCTTGGCTATGAAGTCCATGCCCTCGTGAAATGCGCGCGTGCCGTTGAACGGGTCGATGCGCCAGCCGAAGTTCGATGAGAACAACCCGCCTTCGACCGGCGATATCGACGGCAGCAGCTTCTTTTTCGCGCTGTCGAAGATCATCAGCGAATCGAGGATACCGAGTTTTTCGGTGCGGTCATCCATCTGCTGGGTAAGCAGGTCGACCTGGCGGCTCAGGTCGCCAAGCGACAGATCGTAGGTCGGCAACGTGGACACCGCGCCGCCGCGCCCGGGCTGCTGGTCGAACATGAACTCCTGGGGTTTGAAGCCGGCCGTTCTGGCAAGACGCTCGCCGAGGGTATCCAGCCTCAGCATCTGCGCCTGCATCGCGCCGAGCTTCGATGCCATCGCGTTCAGGCTGTCGCGCAGGTAATTTTCGGTTTTTTCGTTCTGCTCCTGTTGCGCGTTCAGCACGACCGTGGTCAACAGGGGGCTGTTGAAACCGGCATAGCGCAGCAGGGAATACTGCAGCCCGAAGGCCAGGATCAGCAACGCCAGCAACGTCGCCGCGCCGCCCAGCATCAGATGCGGGAGGGTCAGCGTCAGGGTGCGCGCCCTGGCCAGTTTTCCGGAGACTAGAATTATGTTCATCGATACCTCACAATCTCAGCCATGCCTGCGCACAAAATCGATTTTTATCTCAATTCGTCGAACAGCTTGCGCCAATTGGCCAACGAGGCCCGGCGCATCGCTGAACTGCAGCAGGTATTCCTGCAAATCGCGCCTCAACCGCTCACCCAAGCGTGCTCAGTCAGGCAATTGCGCGCGGGAACCCTTGTCTTATTGGCTGAAAATGCGGCGATCGCTGCGAAAATTAAGCAGCTTTTCCCCAGGTTGTTAACTGATTACCAGAAACTCGGGTGGCAGGTTACTTCAATTAAGGTCGAGGTGCAAGTGTCGGAGACTGTGCAGCAACCCGCTGCCGCGCCCGCACGTGCGCGCTTAAGCATTGAAACGATTGATAATTTGGGACGCCTTGTAGCCCGGCTCGAGGATTCGCCCCTGAAGCAGGCGCTGGCGAAGCTGGTGGCGCACCAGCGCGGCCGCAGTTAGCCTCACGGACGGCCCCCCCTCGAACGCCGGTCAAATTACCAGCACCAGGCGTTCGAACAGTATGAACGTCAGCACCACGATCGCCATCACCATGCCGTATTTGAGCACCTGCCAGGCGAACGTCAGGTAACGGCGGTTCCGGGTCAGCACGTAGGTCACCAACGAGGCACCGATGGTGATGAGTACCAGAAAGCCGACGACGCGCAGGACAAACACATCAAGCGAGCGCGGGCTGGGCGGAGGCGACGCAGGCGGGCGCGTCTTCGGCGCGCTCGAAACTCACGTACTCCCACGCCCCCTGCTGTTCCAGCAGGCGCCGCAGCAGCGCATTGTTGAGCGCATGCCCGGACTTGTGCGCGGCGAACAGGCCGATCACCGGATGGCCGAGCAGATAAAGGTCGCCGATCGCATCCAGCACTTTGTGTTTGACGAATTCGTCATCGTACCGCAACCCGTCGTTGTTGAGCACGCGGTATTCGTCGAGCACAATTGCGTTGTCGAGCGACCCGCCGAGCGCCAGCCCCTGCCCGCGCATCCATTCGACTTCGTGCATGAAGCCAAAAGTGCGCGCGCGGCTGACTTCCTTGACGTAAGAGGTCGTGGCGAAATCAACACACACCGACTTCGCCGAGTTTTCGAACACCGGGTGGTCGAAATCGATGCTGAACTCGATCTTGAATCCGGGGTGCGGCGCGAAACGCGCCGATTTATCGCCCGAGCTGACTTCGACCGGCTGGAGGATCCGGATGAATTTTTTCGCGGCCGGCTGCTCCTCGATGCCTGCCGATTGCAGCAGAAACACGAACGGTCCGGCACTGCCGTCCATGATCGGGACTTCACCTGACGTCAGGTCGACGTACAGATTGTCGATCCCCAGCCCGGCAAGCGCCGACATCAGGTGCTCGACCGTCGATACCCGCACGCCGTCTTGTTCGAGGCACGATGCCAGCCGGGTGTCGCCGACATGATACGGGTCTGCCTTGATGGCGACCGGCGGCGCGAGATCGACACGGTGGAACACGATGCCGGTGTTCGGCGCAGCCGGGCGGAGCGTCATGTAGACCTTCTCGCCGGTATGCAGACCGACACCGGTGGCGCGGATAATATGCTTGAGCGTGCGCTGCCTGATCACGGATTAACTCTTTGATTTTCCATGTTGCCGGCGCATATTTTATCACGGCGGACGGACCGCCGGCGAATCCCGCCCCGCCCGCGCCTGCGGGGCCGGTGTGACGGCAGTCGCCTTGCCGCCTTTTGACAGCAGGCAGCCAGGCCCCCGCCGACGCGAGATTACTTAATCTGCCTGTTTGCGCAGAAACGCCGGGATATCCAGCATTTCAACGCCTGACTTCTGCATCGCTTCGATGGTTTGACTGCGATTGCGCCGCATCACCGCCGGCTGGTCGAGTTCCTCGTAATTCACCACCCCGCCGACGGACGGTCCGTCGGTGCCGGTCGCCTGCATCACCACGGTCAGCGGTTTCGGCTGGGCGCGCGTGGTCGACTTGCCCAGACCCGTGGCGACGATCGTGACGCGCAGGTTGTCTTCGAGGTCGTCCTCGTAGACGGTGCCGGCGATCACCGTCGCCGATTCGGCGGCAAACGCCTTGATCACATCCATGACGTCGTACATCTCCTGCAGCTGGAACAGCGACTTGCTCGCCGAAATGTTGACCAGCACGCCGCGCGCGTTGGCGATATCGATGTCCTCGAGCAACGGGCACGCCACCGCCTGTTCCGCCGCCATGCGCGCGCGGTCGGTTCCCGCGGCCTTGGCCGAACCCATCATCGCCATGCCGGTTTCCGACATCACCGTCTTCACATCGGCGAAGTCGACGTTGATCATTCCCGGACAGCTGATGATTTCGGCGATGCCCGCGACCGCGCCGTGCAACACTTCGTTGGCCGCGCGAAACGCTTCGTCCAGCGTGACCTGATTGCCGAGCACCTGCATCAACTTGTCGTTCGGGATCACGATCAGCGAATTGACCTGCTGCGCCAGCGCTTCGAGCCCTTCCAGTGCGATTCTCTGACGCTTGCCCTCGAACGCGAATGGCTTGGTCACCACCGCCACGGTGAGAATGCCGAGTTCGCGCGCGATCTCGGCGACCACCGGCGCCGCTCCCGTTCCGGTGCCGCCCCCCATGCCCGCGGTCAGGAACAGCATGTCGGTGCCCGCGAGCAGCTCGATGATGCGCTCGCGGTCCTCCATTGCAGCCTGCCGGCCGATCTCGGGATTGGCGCCGGCGCCGAGTCCCTTGGTGACGTTGGCGCCAAGCTGCAGTTGGGTGCGCGCCTGGCAGCGCTTGAGCGCCTGCATGTCGGTGTTGGCGCAGATGAACTCGACGCCGTTTACCCCGTTGGCGATCATGTGATCGACCGCGTTGCCGCCGCAGCCGCCCACCCCGATGACCCTGATCACCGCTTCCTGTGACGGTACTTCCATGATTTCAAACATAGTGACCTCCTGTGGCTGTAATGGAAACAAAGCTCGCGAAATTCACAGATTTCCGTGTTGCCGGGTCTCTGATCCGGTATTTACCCATGCGTGCGCCCCTCAAAAATTGCCTTTGAACCAGCTCTTCATGCGTTCGATCAGGCCCTGCAGCGACCCGATCTGCGCCTGCGTTAATTCGTACTGACGCTGCTGCTGCAACCCGAGCAGCAGCAGTCCGACCGCCGTCGCGTAGCGCGGATTGCGCACGACTTCCGACAGCCCGCCGTGGTATTGCGGCTGGCCGATGCGCACCGGCATGTGGAAAATTTCTTCTCCGAGTTCGACCATGCCCTGCATCGAGCTCGAGCCACCGGTGATGACGATGCCTGACGAAAGCAGGTCCTCGTAGCCGGAGCGGCGCAGTTCCGACTGCACCAGCGAATACAGTTCCTCGGTGCGCGGTTCGATCACTTCCGCGAGCGTCTGGCGCGACAGCTGGCGCGGCCCGCGCTCGCCGATTCCCGGCACCTCAACCATCTGTTGCGGATCCGCGAGCTGCCGCAAGGCGCAGCCGTAGCGCTGCTTGATGTCTTCGGCGTCCTTGGTCGGGGTTCGCAACGCCATCGCGATATCGTTCGTGATCTGGTCGCCCGCGATCGGGATCACGCCGGTGTGGCGGATCGCGCCCTGGGTGAACACGGCGATGTCGGTGGTGCCGCCGCCGATGTCAACCAGGCACACGCCGAGGTCCTTTTCGTCCTCCGACACCACCGCGGTCGCGGAGGCCAGCGGCTGCAGAATCAAATCGCGCACCTCGAGGCCGCAGCGCCGCACGCACTTGATAATGTTCTGCGCTGCCGACACCGCGCCGGTTACGATGTGCACGTTGACTTCGAGCCGCACCCCGCTCATGCCGAGCGGTTCGCGCACGTCGCCCTGGCCGTCGACGACGAATTCCTGGTTGAGGATATGCAGCACCTGCTGGTCGGTCGGGATCGGGATCGCCTTCGCGGTCTCGATCACGCGCTCCACGTCCTGCTGCGTCACCTCGCGGTCCTTGATTGCGACCATGCCGCGCGAATTGATGCTCTTGATGTGGCTGCCGGCAATCCCGGTATAAACCTCGCGGATCTTGCAGTCCGCCATCAACTCGGCTTCCTCAAGCGCGCGCTGGATCGCATTGACCGTGGCTTCGATATTGACGACCACGCCCTTCTTGAGGCCTTTCGACGGATGGCCGCCCATGCCGATGATCTCGAGGCCGCCCCCCGGTTTCACTTCGGCAACGATCGCCGCGATCTTCGAGGTGCCGATATCGAGACCGACGATCACATTCTTGTTTTCCTTGGCCTTGCTCATCGGTTCCCCTTGGCTTGCGTCGGGTCGCGCGCGGCCTTGCCGGCGCGGCGCGGGTGCTGTGGTTCGGGCTTTAATTCGGGTATGCGCACCGCGAAACCGTTCGGATAGCGCAGATCAACGTAATCGAGCTTGCGGTGCAGCCGGCTGAGGGTGCGGTCATGGACCGCGATGTAACGATCAAGCCGGGCTTCGACGCGCTCGCGTCCCAGGCGGAGCGTCAGCCCGCTCGCGAGCCGGACCTGCCACGCGCGGCGCGGCGATACCCGCACTTCCACCGCCACTTGTCCGATGGTGGCCAGGCGGCGCTGGAAATAGCCGTACTGGATCGCGATTTCCTTGGCACTCGCCTCGTCAGGAGCCGCGAACAACGGCAACTTTCCGTCGAACTCGGCGGTAAACACTTCGCCGTGCGTGTTGACGAGCGCCGCGTTGCCCCAGCGGGCAAGCGGCACGTGCTCTTCAAGTGCGACGTCCAGCCGGTCGGGCCATTGGCGGCGCACCTCGGCCCCTCGCACCCACGGCAGCGACGCGAATACGGCGCGCGCCTCGCCCAGATCGAGCGTAAAGAAATTGCCTTTCACTTCACGCCGGGCGAGCGTCTCGAGCTGCTCGCGCGTAACGTGCGCGAGTTCACCATCGATGCGCACCTCACGCAGCGGAAACACCGGCAGGCGCACGACGTATTGCACGCCGCCGTACGCCGCAAGCAGCAACGCCGCGGCAAACAGCAGGCCCGCGATTGCGTTCAAAATGTCCGGCTTATCCCACATGGCACCCCCCATGCGGAATGCACCGCGCCGGCCGCAGAACTGAAATGTCAGCCGACATGGGCCAGCTCCAGGATACGAACCACCAGTTCGTCGAACTCGATGCCGGCGGCGCGCGCCGCCATCGGCACCAGCGAGTGCGCGGTCATCCCGGGCGAGGTGTTCATCTCGAGCAAAAAAGGCTTGCCGTCGTCGCGCAGCATCAGGTCGGCGCGTCCCCATCCGCTGCAGCCAAGTGCTTCGACTGCGCGCATCACCAGCGCCTGCAACTGCTGCTCCTGCGCGGCAGGCAGGCCGCTCGGGCAGTGATAGCGGGTTGCGTCGCTGAAGTACTTGTGCTGGTAGTCGTAATTGCCTTGCGGTGCTTCGATTCCCACCAGCGGCAGCGGCTGCGCGCCGATAAACCCGGCGGTGAGTTCGCGACCGGCGATGAACTCTTCCGCGATGACCGAAGTGTCGTACTGCGCCGCGAGCTCGTAGGCAGGCGCGAGTTTTTCGACGCTGGCCACCTTGGTGAGACCGAGACTCGACCCTTCGTGCACCGGCTTTACGATCAGCGGCAGCCCGAGCCTGCCCACCGTCGCCGCCCAGTCGCAATGCGCGCTCAATACCTCGTGACGCGGCGTCGGCACACCGCAGGCGAGCCACACCAGCTTCGCGCGCAGCTTGTCCAGGGACAACGCGGAGGCCATCACGCCGCTGCCGGTATACGGAATTTCCATCAACTCGAGCGCGCCCTGCACCGTGCCGTCCTCGCCGTAGCGGCCGTGCAGCGCAATGAACGCGCGTTGATAACCGTCGCCCCTGAGTTCGAACACCGGGCGCCCGGCCGGGTCGAACGCGTGCGCGTCCACGCCCTGGCGGCGCAGCCCTGCAAGCACGTTCGCGCCCGACATCAGCGAGATTTCCCTCTCGGCGCTACGGCCGCCCATCAAGACTGCCACCTTCCCAAAGTTATTCATGCGCCACCTCGCTGGCACACGTTGTCTCCTGAGCGGCCCTGCGCGCCTGCCCGCCCCAGGCTGCGCCCGCCGAGTCCGGCGCGCCCGCCCATCAAGACTGCCACCTTCCCAAAGTTATAATCGTGAGGAGCGCTCATCCCGGCTCACCTATGATACGAACCTCGCGCTCGAGATCGATGCCGAATCTCTGCCTGACCGCGCCGCGCGCGGTCTCGATCAATGCTTCGATATCGGCGGCGCGCGCGCCTCCGGTGTTGACGATGAAGTTCGCGTGGTGCGCGGAAATCATCGCGCCGCCGAGCGCGCACCCTTTGAGCCCGCACGCGTCGATCAGGCGCGCGGCGTAATCGCCCCGCGGGTTGCGGAACACGGATCCCGCGTTGGGTTGATTGAGCGGCTGCGTCTCGGTGCGCCGCTCGAGCAGCAGCTTGATCGTCGCGCGCGCCGACGCGCCATCGCCGCGCGGCAGGTCGAAATGCGCGGCGACAAACCATTCCTCCGCAATGCTTCCGCCTTCCGCCTTCAATACGACCGTCCGGTATCCGATGGCGAAATCGGCACGTGTGCGCTGGCGCAACTGGCCCGCGCGGTCGACGGTGGTGACGCTCCCGACGATGTTCCAGGTCTCGCCGCCGTAGCAGCCGGCGTTCATCGCCAGCGCGCCGCCGACGGTGCCGGGGATGCCCGCCATGAATTCGGCGCCCCTCAGGTCATGCATGGCGGCAAAGCGCGCCAGCTTGGGACTGGGCACGCCGGCTTCGGCGAAAATCATGCGGCGTGAGTCGGGAAGGGTAAGGTGGTCCTCCGCGCCTATCCGGTTCAGCGCCCGATTCGTGAAGATCACCGTGCCGCGCACGCCGCCGTCGCGCACCAACAGGTTGCTGCCAAGCCCCACCAGGTACACCGGCTCGTGCTGCGGCAGCGACGCGAGGAACGCGCGCAGGTCGTCGAGATCGACCGGGATATACGCGCGGTCGGCGCAGCCGCCGGCACGCCAGCTCGTATGGCTCGCCATCGGCTCGGCCATTCTCAGTTCGCCGCGCAGCCCGTGCAACCCGGCGCTGGTGTGCTTGCTCATGTCCACAATTGGGTGAGGCACCGTTCGGCGAACTCACCGCGCTTATCACTCATCCTTCATCCCTCGTCGCCCGCCAGCTGCGCAGCAACGCCGCCGATCGAGCCGGCGCCCATGATCACCACTACGTCACCATCCCTGACCGCGTGGCGGATCGCCGCGGGAAAATCCGCGACCTGCTCCACGAAAACCGGCTCGACTTTGCCCTGCACGCGTACCGCGCGCGCCAACGCGCGGCCGTCGGCCGCGACGATGGGCGCTTCGCCTGCAGCGTAGACTTCAGCCAGCAGCAGCACTTCCACCGTGGAGAGCACTTTCACGAAATCCTCGAAGCAGTCGCGGGTGCGCGTGTAGCGGTGCGGCTGGAATGCGAGCACCACGCGCCGCCCCGGAAACGCGCCATGGACTGCCGCGAGCGTGGCCGCCATTTCGGCGGGGTGGTGACCGTAGTCGTCGATCAGCGTGTAACGCACTCCACCCGGCAGCGCGATTTCGCCATAGCGCTGAAAGCGCCGCCCGACACCCTTGAACTCCGCGAGGGCCTTGACGATCGCGGCGTCCTTCGCGCCGACTTCCATGCCGACCGCGATTGCGGCGAGCGCATTCAGCACGTTGTGCGTGCCGGCGAGATTGAGGGTGACTCCGAGATCCGGCAGCCGGGCGCCGCGCGCATCGCTGCGAACTACGCGAAAGCGCATCCGCCCGGCGTCGGGCTGCACGTCGACGGCGCGGATCTGAGCGCTTCCCGACAAGCCGTAAGTCGTGATCGGTTTCGTCACCGCCGGCATGATTTCGCGCACGTTCGGATCATCGACGCACAGCACCGCCGTGCCGTAGAAAGGCAGGTGCTGCACGAAATCGAGGAACGCCTGGCGCAGCCGCCCGAAATAGTGGCCGTAGGTTTCCATATGGTCGGCGTCGATGTTGGTAACCACCGCCAGCACCGGCGCCAGATAAAGGAACGATGCGTCCGACTCGTCGGCCTCGACCACGATGAACTCGCCGCTGCCGAGCTTCGCGTGCGAGCCCGCCGCCTCGAGCCGCCCGCCGATCACGAAGGTCGGATCCATACCGGCCTCGGCGAGCACGCTTGCAACCAGGCTCGTGGTCGTGGTCTTGCCGTGCGTGCCTGCGACCGCGATGCCCTGCTTCAGGCGCATCAGCTCGGCAAGCATCATGGCGCGCGGCACCACCGGTATTTTGTGGGCACGCGCTGCGACCACTTCCGGGTTGTCGTCCTTCACCGCGCTCGACACCACCACTGCGTCAACCGCCGCAATGTTGTCCGCCACATGGCCCTGCACCACTTTTGCGCCCAGTCTGCGCAGGCGCACGGTCACGGCGTTGTCATTGAGGTCCGAACCACTCACCTCGAAGCCGAGGTTGAGCAGCACTTCGGCGATGCCGCTCATGCCTGAGCCCGCAATCCCGACGAAATGAACACGCTTAACTTTGTATCTCATCGCCGGCTCTCGCCTCTCGCCTCTCTTTTCATGCCGCAAGTTCCATGCATGCCTCGGCCACCCTGCGCGTTGCGTCGGGTTTGGACACGCTGCGCGCGTTCTGCGCCATGCCGAGCAGCGCCTCCCGCGTGAAGCTGCGCAGCAGCCCGGCGAGCTGGTGCGGCGTGAACTCGGATTGCGGCACCAGCACCGCGGCGCCGCGCTCGGCAAGAAAGCGCGCGTTGCCGGTCTGGTGATCGTCGACCGCGTGCGGCAACGGCACGAGCACGCTCGCGATGCCCGCGGCAGCGAGTTCGGCGATGGTCGATGCGCCGGCGCGGCAGATGATCAGGTCCGACGCCGCGTATTGCGCCGCCATGTCGGTGATGAACGGCGTAAGCGTGACCGTCACGCCCGCGCGCTGATAGCTGGCCTCGGCCGCGGCCAGCTGACGCGCGCCCGCTTGATGGGTGACCAGCGGGCGGGCGGCGGCGGGCAACAGCGCGAGCGCCTGGGGCACGGTTTCGTTCAACACCTGCGCACCGAGGCTGCCGCCTATCACGGTGAGCCGCAGCGGACCGGAGCGCGCGCGATAGCGTTGCTCGGGCGCGGCGAGCGACGCGACTTCGCTGCGCACCGGGTTCCCGGTCCAGATCACCGCGGTCGTTGCCCCGAAAGCATCGGGAAAGCCGGCGAGCACGCGGTCGGCGAGCCCGGCAAGCACCCGGTTGGCGAGCCCCGCGATTGAATTCTGCTCGTGGATCGCGAGTGGCCGGTTAAACAGCGACGCCATCATGCCACCCGGGAACGAGGCGTAGCCCCCCATGCCGAGCACGACATCGGGACGGTGTGCAAATATCGCGCGCGCGCTTTGCCAGAATGCGATCAGCAATTGCAGCGGCAACACCAGCATCCGCAGCCAGCCCTTGCCGCGCACGCCCGACATGCTGATCCACGCCATCGCATAACCCCGCGGCACGACGAGCGCGGCTTCCATGCCGGACCTTGAACCGAGCCAGACGATGTTCCAGCCCTGCGCGCGCAGGTTTTCAGCCACCGCCAGCGCCGGGAAGATGTGGCCTCCGGTGCCGCCCGCCATGATCATGATGGTGCGGCTCATACCACAAGCCCTCGCATCAATTGTCGGTTCTCCCAGTCGACGCGCAGCAGCACCGCGAGCGCGCAGCAGTTGGCGACGATGCCGCTGCCGCCGAACGATACCAGCGGCAGCGTCAGGCCCTTGGTCGGCAGCACGCCCATGTTGACGCCCATGTTGATGATCGCCTGCACGCCGATCCACAATCCGATGCCGTGTGAGACCAGCGCCGGAAAGTGGCGCTCGAGCGCAGCGGCCTGGCGGCCGATCGCGAACGCGCGCATGACGAGATACGCGAACAGCACAATCACCGCCGCGACCCCGGCGAAACCGAGCTCCTCCGCAATCACCGCGAGCAGAAAATCGGTGTGCGCTTCCGGCAGATAGAACAGCTTTTCGACGCTGCCGCCCAAGCCGACGCCAAGCCATTCGCCGCGGCCGAATGCGATCAGCGCGTGCGACAGCTGATAGCCTTTGCCGTACGGATCGGCCCACGGGTCCATGAAACCGGTCACGCGCTGCATGCGATACGGCGAGACCCAGACGAGCAGCAGCAGGCCGGCAACCAGCGTCACCAGCAGGATGGCAAACAACCGCCAGGTGAGGCCGCCGAGAAACAGCACGCCCATTGCGATCACGCTGATCACCGCGAGCGCGCCGAAGTCGGGCTCGCGCAACAGCAGCCACCCGATCACCAGCATCACCGTGAACAGCGGCAGAAAACCTTTGCTCACGCTGTGCATGTAGGCCGCCTTGCGCACGGTATAGTCGGCGGCATACAGCACCACGAACAGCTTCATCAGTTCGGAAGGCTGCAGGTTGAACAGATACAGCGACAGCCAGCGCTGGCTGCCGTTGACCTCGCGTCCGACGCCCGGCACCAGCACCAGCGCAAGCAATCCGGCGCCGCACAAGAACAGGTAGGGCGCGGCCTGCTGCCAGAAGCGCAGCGGGAACTGGAACGCGACCGTCGCGAGCAGCAAACTCAACGCGAGGAACAGCGCGTGCCGCAGCAGATAGTACGTCGGCTGTTGGCCGGTCGCGCGGCTGGCTTCCGCAATCGCGATCGACGATGAATAAACCATCACCAGCCCGAGCGCGAGCAGCAGCACGCCGCTCCAGAGCAGCGCGTGGTCGTATTGCACCGGTGGCGGCCGGCTTTTTACATCCGTATAAAACATGGCTTTATCCGCCGGGCGCGCACCCGGAAGTGCGTCGTCGCTCTTCACCCGTGGCTCCTCGACAGCGCATGGACCGCCGCTGCGAATACCTCGCCGCGGTGTGCATAGTTGCGGTACATGTCCAGGCTCGCGCACGCCGGCGACAACAGCACCGCATCGCCTTCGCGGCAAGCCGCCACGGCTTTTCGTACGGCCTCTCGCATATCGGCGGCGCGCTCGAGCGGCACGCCGCAGCCGTCGAGTGCCAGCGCGATGCGCTCCCGGTCGCGGCCGATCAGAACCACGGCTCGCGCATGACGCGCAACCGGCGCGCGCAGCGGCCCGAAGTCCTGGCCCTTGCCGTCGCCACCGGCGATCAGCACGAGCGGCCGCGCAAATCCGCTCAGCGCGGCGACGGTCGAGCCGACGTTGGTGCCTTTCGAATCGTCATAGAACGTGATGCCGTTGACTACGGCGACCTGTTCCACGCGGTGCGGCAAGCCCCGGAAGGCGCGCAGCGCCGCGGCAATCGGCGCATCGGCAATGCCGATCGCATGGCACAACGCGCCCGCGGCGAGCGCATTCGCCACGTTGTGCGTGCCGGGGACCGGCAATTCATCCGCCGGCATCAGCGCCGTGTCGCCGCGCGCCAGCCACGCTTCGCGCCCGCGCTGCACCAGACCCCAGTCATTGCTGGCCCGCGGCGCCTCGAGCCCGAAGCGGTACACGGCGCGGCCGGGCAGCGCCATGGCGCTGCTGCACGCGTCGTCGCGATTGAGCACCTGGGCGCCATTGCCATTGAACACGCGCGCTTTCGCCGCACCGTAGGCGCCGAACCCGTCGTAACGGTCGAGATGGTCCGCAGAGAGATTGAGCATCGTCGCCGCATCGGCATCGAGGTTTGCGGTGCTTTCGAGCTGGAAACTCGACAGCTCAAGCACGAATGCGCCGGGGACAGCACTGCCGTTCTCGATGGCGGTCAGCACGTCCAGCGCCGGGGTCCCGATGTTGCCGGCAACCCTGGCGTCGAGACCGGCTGCGGCGCAGATATCACCGGCCATGCGTGTCACCGTGGACTTGCCATTGGTGCCCGTAATGCCAAGTATTCTCGGCGTGAGGTTTGAGGCCTGGGACGTGAGGAGTTGTGCGAGCCCGCGCGCAAAAAGTTCGATGTCGCCCACGACCGGCACCCCGCGCCCGATTGCGGCCGCCACCGACGGGGTGCGGCGATCGACGCCGGGACTGATCGCGATCAGTTCGGCTTGACGCATGCTGGCGGCGTCGAATTCGCCGCACGCGAGCGCGGCCTCCGGGATTTCGCGGCGCAGTTCGCCGGCGCGCGGCGGCTCGGCGCGCGTGTCGGCGACTGAGACGCGCGCGCCGTGCCGTTGCAGCCAGCGCGCCATCGACAATCCGGTGTCACCGAGTCCGAGCACGAGAACTTTTCTTCCTTCCAATTCCAGCATCGCCATTTGCCGTGAGGCGCAAGCTCATCGCAGTTTCAGCGTCGACAAACCAACCAGCACCAGCATCATGGTGATGATCCAAAACCTCACCACGACCTGGTTCTCCTTCCACCCTTTCAGTTCGTAGTGGTGATGCAGCGGCGCCATGCGGAAGATGCGCTTGCCGGTCAGCTTGAACGACGCCACCTGCAGCATCACCGACAGCGTCTCCACGACGAACACGCCGCCCATCACGAACAACACGATTTCCTGCCGCACGATCACCGCAATGGTGCCGAGGGCCGCACCGAGCGCGAGCGCGCCGACGTCCCCCATGAACACTTCCGCCGGATACGCGTTGAACCACAGGAACGCGAGGCCGGCACCGGCCAGTGCACCGCAAAACACTGCGAGCTCGCCGGCGCCGGGTATGTAAGGAAAGCCCAGATACCTGGCGAACACCGCGTGCCCCGCGACGTAGGCGAACACGCCGAGCGCTGCGCTGATCATGACGGTCGGCATGATCGCGAGGCCATCGAGGCCGTCGGTCAGATTCACCGCATTGCTGGTGCCGACGATCACGAAGTAGGTCATGACGACGAACCCGATGGCGCCGAGCGGATAGGCGATGTTCTTGAAGAACGGCACGATGAATTCGGTTTGCGCCGGCAGGTTGGTGCTGAAAGCGATGATGAGTGCCGCAACGACGCCGATCAGCGACTGCCACGCAAACTTGGCTTTGGCAGACAGGCCTTTCGGATCGCGGCGCACGACCTTGCGGTAATCGTCGATCCAGCCCACCGCGCCGAAACTGAGCGTTACCGCCAGCACCACCCACACCGAGCGGTTCTCGAGATCGGCCCACAACAGCGTCGTCACGACGACTGCGACGAGGATCAGCGCGCCGCCCATGGTCGGCGTGCCGGCTTTGGGCAGATGCGTTTGCGGGCCGTCGTCCCGCACTGCCTGGCCGATCTTGTACGTGGTCAGTCTGCGGATCATCATCGGCCCGACCGCAAAAGTGATGAGCAGTGCGGTCAGGCACGCGAGCACCGCGCGCAGCGTGATGTAGCTGAACACGTTGAACGCACGGATGTCTTTCGCCAGCCATTGCGCGAGCTCTAGGAGCATTCGCAAGCCCCGGTCATGAGTGAAGCGTGGCTACGCATGTCCCACATTTCTTGCTCCCGGCTCGTCGCCCCTGACTTCGAAACTTTTCACCACTCTTTCCATCTGCATGAAGCGCGAGCCCTTGACCAGCACCGTCACGCCCGGCGCGAGCGCGTTCTCGATTTCCGCGAGCAGCTCCTCGATGCGCGGGAAGTGGCGCGCGCCGGCGCCGAACGCCTGCGCCGCTGGTGCGGAGAGTTCTCCCAGCGTCAATAACCGGTCGATGCCCGACGCGCGCGCGAACGCGCCGACTTCGGCGTGCAGGGCTGCCGCCTGCGGGCCGAGCTCGCCCATGTCTCCCAGGACCAGCAGCCGGGTGCCGGGCAAACGCGCCAGCACTGCAATCGCGGCGCGCGCCGAGTCCGGATTCGCGTTGTAGCTGTCGTCGATCAGCGTCGCGCCGTGCAGGCCGGATTTGCGCTGCAGCCTGCCCTTCACCCCCGGAAAGCGCGCAAGGCCCGCGGCCACCGCCGCCGGCGGCACCTGCAATGCGCTCGCGGCGGCGCTTGCGGCGAGCGCATTCCTGACGTTGTGCACCCCCGGCGCCGGCACCACTGCGCGCGTCTCGCCGAGCGGCGTCTTGAGCATGATTTCGCTGTCGAGTCCCCGCAGCCGGTAGCTCGCGCTCACCGCAGCCCCGGCCTCGAGCCCGAACTCGAGTTGCCTTCTGCCCGCGGCGAGTTCGCGCCACAGCGGCGCGTAGCGCTCGTCCGCGTTGATTACCGCCACTCCGTCGGCTTTCAGCCCTTCGAAAATCTCGCCTTTGGCGCGCGCGATTGCTTCGCTCGAGCCGAGAAATTCGATGTGCGCAAGTCCGGCGTTGGTGATCAGAGCGACGTCGGGCTCGGCGAGCCGCGTGATGTAGCTGATTTCACCGGCGTGGTTCATTCCCATTTCGATTACCGCGTAACGATGCTCGCGCCGCAACTCGAGCAGCGTCAGCGGCACGCCGATGTGGTTGTTGAGGTTGCCGCGGGTGGCCAGCACCAGGGATTGGGGATTTGCGACACGCGGTCCGGAATCGACCGCTGCGCGCAAAATCGCCGCGAGCATTTCCTTGACGGTGGTCTTGCCGTTGCTGCCGGTCAGCGCGACCAGCGGTATGTCGAACTGGCGGCGCCAGTGCTGCGCGAGCTTGCCCAATGCGAGCAACGTGTCCGCGACGACAATCAGCGGCAGCTGTACGGCGGGATCCCGGCTCGCGGATCCCGGATCCCGTACCTGCTCGACCATGGCCGCCGATGCGCCGGCAGCGGCGGCCTGCGCGACAAACCCATGGCCGTCGAACCGCTCACCCCGGAGAGCAACGAACAGATCACCCTGCCTGACCGCCCGGCTGTCCGTGCTGACCGCGTTGAATTCCACGTCGCGGCCCGTGAACGGCACGCCCAGCGCCTGCGCTGCCTGTGACAAGCGCATCATCATGGCCCGGCCGCCTCCGTTACCGCGATCACCGCGCTGGCGCCTGCGTTGCTCATACCTCCTCGCGTACCTCCGGCGTATTCGGCGGCGGCAGTACCACGTTATTGAGCGGGGCGTCGGGTTTTATGCCGAGCCGCCGCAGCGTGCCCGCCATGACGTTGCTGAACACGGGGGCCGCGACGGTGCCGCCGTAATAGCGGCCGGCGCGGGGCTCATCGATCATCACCGCGACGATCAGCCGCGGCTCGGAAGCCGGCGCGAAACCAATGAATGACGCCACGTACTTGTTGGTCGAGTAGTTTCCGCCTTCGAGCTTGCGCGCGGTGCCGGTCTTGCCGGCGACGCGATAACCCGCTACCTGCGCGAGCGGCGCGGTCCCCCCGGGCTGCACCGCCATTTCGAGCATGCGGCGCACCTGCAACGCAGTCCCGGACGTGATTACGCGCGTGCTTTCGCCCGGTGCATCGCGCTTCACCAGCGTCACGGATTTGATTTCACCGTCGCTTGCAAACATCAGGTAAGCGCGGGCGAGCTGCAACAGGCTGAGCGAGATGCCGTGTCCATAGGCCATCGTCGCCTGCTCGATCGGCCGCCAGCTCGCGTGCGGGCGCAGCCTGCCTGACGCCTCGCCCGGAAAGCCCGACTGCGGCGGCGCGCCGAAGCCAACCTGGTGGAACATCTTCCACAGGGTTTCCGACGGCAGCGCCAGCGCGATCTTGGCGGCGCCGATGTTGGACGATTTCTGGATCACCTGCGTCACCGTGAGCGCGCCCATGGGATGCGCGTCATGAATCGTCGCCTTGCCGATGACGAGCTGCCCCGGCGCGGTTTGAATCACCGTATCCGGGGTAACCGTTCCGGTTTCGATCGCCACGGCCACGGTGAACGGCTTGAGGGTCGAGCCGGGCTCGAATAAATCGGTAACGGTGCGGTTGCGGGTACGCGCCGGCTCGAGCTTGCCGCGGTTGTTCGGGTTATACGACGGCAGATTCACCATCGCCAGGACTTCGCCGGTCCTGGCATCGAGCACCACGATGCCGCCGGCCTTGGCCTGATTCGCGGCAACCGCGTTCTTCAGTTCGCGATACGCGAGATACTGAATCCTGGCGTCGATCGACAATGCAAGATCGCGCCCCTGCTGCGGCGCGCGGATGCTCTCGACGTCTTCCACGATGTGGCCGAGCCGGTCCTTGATCACGCGGCGGCTGCCCGGCTTGCCGGCGAGCTGCGCATCGAACGCGAACTCGAGCGCCTCCTGGCCCTTGTCGTCGACGTCGGTGAAGCCGATCAGATGCGCGGTGTATTCCCGGCCGGGATAATAGCGGCGGTATTCGCGCTGCAGGAACACTCCGGGAATGTTGAGCTCGACCACTTTCGCCGCCTCCTCAGGCGGCAGCGCGCGCTTCAGATACACGAATTCGCGCCGGGTGTCGGCCAGCCGTTTTTCGATTTCGCCGACACCGAGTTCGAGCAGCTGGGCGACGCGCTTGAGCTGTAGTGGCGATATTTCGATACCGGCGGGACTTGCCCACACCGCCTCGACCGGCGTCGAAATCGCAAGCAGTTCCCGATTGCGGTCGGTGATCACGCCGCGCGTGGCGGGGATTTCGATCACCCGGCTGTAGCGCGATTCGCCTTTCTGCTGCAGGAAACCGTAGTTGAGCCCCTGCAGCCAGACCGCGCGGCCGAGCAGCACGCCAAACGCGCCCAACAGCAGAAACAGGATCGCGCGCGAGCGCCAGACCGGCAGCCGCAGCGGCATTGCGTGCGTGGCGGCATTCATTGCGCGGGCTCCGGCGGGACCACCTGCACGCGGGACGGCGGCGGCACGTGCATCATGAGCTGGCCGCTGGCGATTTTCTCGATGCGCGCGTGCATCGCCCAGGTGCTTTGCTCGAGCTGCAGCTGACCCCACTCGACCTCGATCTGTCGCGCGCGTTCCTGTTCTTTTTGCAGCTCGACATAAAGCTTGCGCGCCCTGTGCTGCGAGGTCACGACCAGCAGCGCGCAAACGACAAGAATGCCGAGCAGAACCAGGTTCAGCCGCACCATCACGGGGTTCCCCGGCGCTCAGCGACGCGCATGACCGCGCTGCGCGCGCGCGGATTGGCTGCGACTTCATCCGCAGTGGGGCGCCGCGCGCGGCCGATCAGCTTGAGCGGTGGCACCGGCAGTTCGGCGGCGCGCAACGGCAGGCGTTTGGGCAGTTGCAGCGGCTGCGAGTGCTCGCGCAGGAAGCGCTTCACGATGCGGTCTTCGAGCGAATGAAAACTGATCGCCACCAGGCGTCCGGCCGGCGCCAGCGCTGCAACGCATTGCGGCAGGACCCGCGTCAACTCTTCAAGCTCCTGATTGACATGAATCCGTAGAGCCTGAAAGGTACGCGTCGCCGGATCCTGCCTTGCCGCGCCCTTGCGGACGACCTTGGCCACGATCCCGGCAAGCTCGCGTGTGGTAGCGACAGGGCCCCGCGCTCGAGCCGCAACAATCGATCCTGCAATCTGCTTAGCAAACCGTTCTTCCCCATAGTTGCGGATGACCTCCCTTAATTCGCGCTCGTCCGCTTCCGCCAGCCACTGCGCCGCAGTCGCGCCGCGGCTCGGATCCATGCGCATGTCGAGCGGTGCATCGAAGCGGAAGCTGAAGCCGCGTTGCGCGTCGTCGAGTTGCGGCGAAGACACGCCGAGGTCGAGCAGAATGCCGTCGACCTGGGTGACACCGTCCGCGTGCAAGACCTCGCGCAGGCAGCTGAACCTGGCGTGCGCAAGCTGCAGTCGCTCGTCATCGATCCCTCCATGCGCTGCGATTGCCGCTGGATCGCGATCCAGCGCAATCAGGCGTCCGCGCCGCCCGAGCCGCGCCAGAATCTCCCGGCTGTGGCCACCACGGCCAAACGTGCAATCGACGTAAATTCCGTCCTGCCGCACCTGCAAACTGTCTACCGCTGCCTCCAACAGAACCGGGGAGTGTGAGCCCACGCTCACAACGAGAAGCCCTCCAGTTCGGGCGGCAGATCGCCATCACCGAAGCCGGAGCTGCGCTCCAGCGCCTGTTCCCATTTCTGCTTGTCCCACAGCTCGAATTTGTTGCCCTGCCCGACCAGCACTGCGTTTTTCTCGAGCGCGGCGAACTCGCGCAACGCGGGCGATACCAGCACGCGGCCTGCCGCATCCATTTCGATGTCTTCGGCGTAACCGATCAGCTGCCGCTGCAGATCGCGGATGCGCGGGTTGAGACTGGAAAGCCCCATCAGCTTCTGCTGGATCGGCTCCCAGTCGGGCAACGGATACAGCAGCAGACATTTGTCGAAGTCGGCTGTGATCACCAGTCGCCCGGCACAGCGCATAAGCAGCGCCTCGCGATACCGCGAAGGCACCGTGAGCCGGCCTTTGCTGTCGAGACTGAGTTGCGCTACCCCTCGAAACACGACTCCCCCTTTTAAAGGCGCGGAAGAACGCTTTTCCCCCACTTTTTACCACTTGAACCCACTATATGAAAAATTTACCGCAGGGTCAAGCACGAAGTTATGGTTTTCTGTTTTCAGGACAATGACTTATCGATACTAATTCAAGCCATGTTGGGGCTCAAAACCATGTTTTATCGTAAAACCAATGGCTTATTCAACAATTCAAATGTAAAACATTAACTTTAATTTGAAGGATCAAAGGGTTACGGTGGAATGTTGGCGTTGCGGAAAAGCAACACGCGATCTGCTCAAAGCATTGCGCAGGTCATTCCGGACCGAAAGGTCCGGCAGACACGGAAAGAATTAGCGCGCACCGACAATAGGCCGTCGAAAACAGCCTCATCGCCCCGGCGCAAGCCGGGGTCCGGAAAACACGCCTCAGGCAATCAAAACTTGCTGCTGGATACCGGCTTTCGCCGGTAAGACGGGACCATGGCGATGGCGGCGAATTTCAACGAATGGTTCGCCATGAGAACAGGCCAGGAAGGACCAGTGCCGAATGGTTCTTGAGTCGTGTCAAAGCGCGGCGGCAACTGCCTTGCCGAGATCGCCGGTTCTGGCTTTGCCGCCGATGTCGGGCGTGCGCGGACCTTCGACCAGTATCGTTGCGATCGCATCGACGATCGCCCGCGCGGCATCGGGATGGCCGAGATGTTCGAGCATCATCGCGCCCGACCAGATTTGCCCGATCGGATTGGCAATGCCCTTGCCGTAAATGTCGGGGGCCGAACCGTGCACCGGCTCGAAGAGCGACGGGAACTCGCGCTCGGGATTGATGTTGGCGGACGGCGCAATGCCGATGGTGCCGGTGCACGCCGGGCCGAGGTCCGACAGGATGTCACCGAACAGATTGGAACCGACCACGACATCAAACCAGTCAGGGTGCAGCACGAAATGCGCCGACAGGATGTCGATGTGGTACTGGCTGGTCTTCACGTCGGGATACTGCGCCGCCATCAACTTGAAACGCTCGTCCCAGTACGGCATGGTGATTGAAATGCCGTTCGACTTGGTTGCGGAGGTCACGTGTTTCTTCCGCCCTTTGCGCGCGAGCTCGAATGCGAAACGCATGATGCGGTCGACACCACGGCGGGTGAACGTGCTGGTCTGGACCACGGTTTCGTGATCCGTACCGTCGAACATGCGGCCGCCGATCGACGAATACTCGCCTTCGCTGTTTTCCCGCACCACCCAGAAATCGATGTCGCCGGGCGCGCGGTCGGCGAGCGGGCACTTGATGCCCGGCATCA
>Ga0080064_1001917_pt1 | contig 38522 bp, 33 predicted proteins | sample Subgrocontami54m_FD_69260 | JGI IMG/M metagenome (GOLD analysis project Ga0080064, IMG submission 69260) | Subsurface groundwater microbial communities from S. Glens Falls, New York, USA - GMW46 contaminated, 5.4 m (SPADES assembly) (version 2) ...
GCGGCCAGCTACGACCCGCAGACGGACACCTGGCGATCGATCTCGTTAGATGGCGCCCCAAGGCCGAAAGACCGGCACACGGCGGTCTGGACTGGATCGGAGATGCTGATTTGGGGCGGCCAGTCCAGGGCGAACAACGGGCCGAACTACCGAGGTCCCTCGCCGCTGCGCAGCGACGCGGGCCGATACGATCCGTCCACTGACACCTGGGCAGCCATTTCGAGTGAGGGCGCTCCCCGGCCGAGGGTGCACCACACCGCTGTCTGGACTGGGGCGGAGATGATTGTCTGGAGCGGCCGAGGCGCAGAGAGCTTCAACGACGGCGCGCGCTACTCGCCACCCTGATCGCGGCACCGCTGTGCGCGAACAGGATTGTTGCTACGTGAGTTCCCACTGGTAGCAGTCCCAGGTTGTGCTATGTTGCCCGCTCGAGTTGGGGCGGGGACGCGCGTTCTTCAGGCTCTTGTGCACGGCGATCGGCTCTGCCTGGTAGTAGAGCGGCAGGCAAGGGAGCTCATTGGTGAAGAGCTTCGCCAGCTCCACCAGCCTCGCCTCTTTCTCGCGCTCTTCGAAAGTCGATTCCAGGCGCTCCAGGAGGCGGTCGGCCTGGGCGTTGTTCCAGCGAGGCAGGTTGTCGCCGAGGAAACGATTCTCGGCCGTGGGGATGAAGGTCGAGTGCCAGCGGCGATAGAGCGCGGCCACGGTCGTCGACCCGCCCAGGACTGAGACGCCGAGGTATTTCGCCACCTCCTGGTTGTCGGTGTAGAGGTTGCGAGGCATCGTCTCGAACGTCGTGCGGACTCCGATCTCCTTCCAGAAGTCGCCGATCGCGCCCTGGACGTTGAGGTACTCCAGATGGCCAGATGGGGCGCGGTACGAGATCTCGAAGCGGTCGCCCGCCTCGTTTGCCAGCACGCCGTCGGAGCCACGCTGCCACCCGGCGGCCTGCATTAGGGCCAGGGCTTCCCGTGGGTCGAATCGGTACTTCGTGATGACGGGATCGGCAGCCGTATATCCGGCGTCGTTGGGGTGCAGCAGGCTGTGCGCCACGACGACGGCGTTGTTGAAGAGGGTGTGGTTGATCTCGTCGCGATCGATGGCTATCAACAGCGCGCGGCGCACACGCACGTCCCTGAACAACGGATTGTCGGGCGGCAAGGCCAGACGTTGGAGAGACACGGGCGTCCAATGCACCGTGCCGTCCCCCGTCGCCGCCCAGTGGTTCTGAATGAACTGACCGTCGACGAAGTTGAGGCCGTAAGCGTTGGTCATTCGCACCTGGCCGGCGAGGAGCTGGGTCAGGAGGGCTTGGGACCCATCGAACTGGTGGAAAACGATCTGGTCGATCTTGGGGCGACCCAAGAAGTAGTCGTCGAACGCCGCGAACACGATCGAGTTGTCTGGGTTCCACCGCTCGACGCGATACGGGCCGAGGCCGACGAAGCCCCCGTGGAACCAGTCGTGGCCCAGGATGCGCTCGCCCTCACCCGTCGCCCACAGCGGGCGGACGATGTGCTCCGGGTAGATGTAGAGGTCGCTATTGGTCATGACGTGCGCGTACGGGTTGGAGATGCGCCAGTGCATGACCAGCGTGTGGTCGTCCACGACGTCGATGCTCGAGATGTTGTGGTGGGTGAGGCGTCGCACCGTCGGCAGCGATCCCTCCTGGACAAGCTCCAGGCTGAAGCGCACGTCTCGGGCCGTGAACGGTGCGCCGTCGTGCCACTTGACATTCCGGCGCAGGCGCCAGGTGACCTGCATCGTGCCGTCAGCGTTCACGACCCAAGATCCATCGCTCAGCGACGGAATTTGCTCCGCCAGCATGGGAACCGGACGATCGTCGTGGTCCAGGATGCTCAGGGGCGCGTGGCCGATGCTCATCGCTTCGGGCTGGTTCAGCGCCTGGATTCCCTGCATCTCGACGAGGCCGTTGAACATGCCACTGCCCGTGCCGATGCTCACCGTCGTTCGTCCTGACGGCGTGCGGGCAACCTCCGAAGGTCCACCAGAGGTCGCACGGGTTGCGTCGGGAGCTGCGCCGGGCGCGCAGCCAAATGCGGCGAGGCCAGCCACTGTGGCTGCAGATGCGCCGAGAAAGCTCCGCCGCGACAACCGCCGGTCGTATCGTGCGATGTCAGCCACGTCCCAACGTTAACGCGCCGGCAGCGGCCGTTTCAATTCCTTCGCGGTGCGTCAAGCCAGCAGCGTTTCGGGAACCTTGAGGTTGTGGAGCTCCACGACGTTCCGGCTCACCAGCTTCTCGCGGTCGTCGGCCGACAGGCTGTCCAGATCGCGCGTAATGACCTCGCGGGAGCGCGGCCACGTCGAGTTCTGGTGCGGGTAGTCGCTGGACCACATCAGCAACTCATAGCCGAGGTACTCCATCGTGAGGGGTCCGATCGCATCGTTGAAGAAGGTGAAGCGCATCTGGCGACGGACGTATTCGCTCGGCCGCATCGTGAGCGTCAGCGGAATGTCGCGGCGGAACCGCTCGTGGCCCTTGTCCATGCGCACGATCAGCGACGCCAGCCAGTTGTACTCGTTCTCCACCGAGACGATCTTCAGGTTGGGGAATCGCTCCAGCACGCCTGAGAAGATGATGTCGAATACCGACTGCTCGATCTCGTGCTGCATCATCACGTTCGTGCGGTACCGCTCGATGCCTTTTGGATTCGTCTCCACTCGGAACTTCGTCACGCCGTGGTCCGTGAGGATGTGGAGCGAGATGGGCATGTCCATCTCCTGAGCCGCGGCCCAGAAACGGTCGTTCTCGGTCGTCGTGAACGGGTGGCTGGAGGGCGGCCGCAGCCAAACCATGCCGCCGCGGAGGCCCGCGTCCTTGCAGCGTCGGAGCTCGGCGACGGCATGGTCCACGTCGTACAACGAGATCATGGCGATGCCGATCAAGCGATCGGGCAGCCCGTTGCAGTAGCCGATGAGCCAATCGTTGTAGGCGCGGAAACAGGCCTCCTGAAATGCGGGATCGTCGATGCAGTAGAGGCCCAGCCCAAGGCTTGGGTAGACGACTTCGGCGCTCACGCCGTCAGCCATCATGTCATCGAGCCTCGCTTGAGGATCCCAGCCACCAGGCCGCGCGGCGGCGTAGCCGGCTTTGTGCATCTCTGGCAGGTCGTCGAGGTCGACACCCGCGACGAAGCTGAAGGTGATGGGCTGCGGCGTCACCTCCTCGCAGCCAAACATCCATACGCCTCGCGCTTCGCTGTAGAAGACGCGCGGAGCACGGCCGCGCATGGCGGCTGGCAAGCCTTTCGTCCAGAGATCGGACGGCTCGAGGACGTGAGAATCGGCGGAGATCAGCAGCTCGGACATGGCCCCTCCTCTACCGGTGCTGTTGAGTGTGTCGAACCATCCTTCGACAAGCTCAGGATGAGCGGATCTATGAGCTCCTTCAACAGGCTCAGGGTGAGCGGGTTTGTCAGTTGGTCGCCGCGGTTAGAAAGCCGGAAGCCTCTTCGCGGAGCCAGGGGCGGAACGCGGCGCGGGCGACTCGCTCGTGTTTGATGGCGATCATCGGGAAGTTCTTCGCCGGATCGCGCACCACCGCCATCGGGTCCTCGCCACGCTCGACCTTCTCAACATTCTCCAGCAGGAGGTTGTGGTACAGCGCCACACCCTTGTCCGACGTCACTAGGTGCTCGGCCGTGCGGTCCGAGATCGGACTCTGGCCGATCCAGGCCGCCTCATCCTGCCGAATGACGTCGGGCGCGAAGACGCGGCCCAGCTCGTCGTATTCGACTTCTTCCCGGATCACCTGGAGCCCCTCGATCGGTTCGGCTCCCGGCTTTCGGGCTGTACCGCGATAGAGGACGTGCAACGTATGTGTGTCGTCCACGGGGACGCGGATCTGGTAGCTGTGGAACGCGTCCTGGAGCTGGGCGAGGATGTTGGGGAACAGGATCGGGTGACCGACGGTCCAATCGTCGCCGTCCTCGGGCTCGCCCTCGACGAGGCGTCGCTTGTACACGCCGTACTCGAAGACGTCGAAGTCGATCTTCAGGTGGCGCGGCGTCTGCATAGCGGGCGGCTTACCCAGGCGCTGGTTGACGTAGTTGCCCCAGTGACCGTGCAGGTGCTCGAAGTGGACGGGGTCCATGGAATTGTCCATGCACTGGACCCAACTGCAGTTGAGGAGCTTGATGCTGACCCGCTTGTCGAGGTCCGTGCGAACGAAGCCCTCGTAGCGCGGGAGGAGCGGTCGCGGCTCGGGACCCAGATACGCCCAGATCAGGCCGCCCAGCTCCTCGACCGGGTAGGCGGTGATCTTGAGTGGGAGGCATGCGGGCTCGAACGGCATGTCCACGACCTGGCCCTGCTCGTTGTAGGTCCAGCCGTGATAGGCGCAGCGCAGTCCGTTCTGCTGCGGAATGCCGTAGGCGAGCGAGATACCCCGATGGGCGCACCGCTCGGCAACGAGACCAAGATTGCCAGCCTCATCGCGGAAAAGGACTAAGTCTTCACCCAGCAGCCGAACTGGGCGAACAGGGTCCTGGTCCAGCTCGGGCGCGGTACCGATCACGTGCCAGTAGCGCCGCAGCATGTTGCCCATCGGCGTGGCGGGCCCGGTCTGGGTCAATCGCTCGTTCGTCTCTTTTGTGATCATGCCGTGCCCCTCCGGTTGACCGTTTGACCTTAGCCGTTGCCGTAGAACTTGGCTTCGTGTGAGTCCTCTTTGCCATCGGGAAGCTTCTGGCGGCGCGCCATCCCCGAGAGCGCCTGTTCGCGGGTGCCAGGACGGTACTCCTGCCAGCCCTGGACTGCCTCGGAGTCGCGTGCGGCGTACTTGTCCCCAACCAACACGCGCGACGGCGAGAACTCGATCAGGCGGTTCTTCTCCGGATCACGGAAAACATTGATTGGGTCGCCGCCCGCCTCGACGATCGCGATCTGCTCTTCCAGGAGCTGCCGCCACATCGCGATCCCGCGGTCCGACGCGCCGAGATGCTCCGCGGCGCGGTTGAAGACGGGGCCTTGGGTAACCCACGCCATGCTGTCGTGGCTGGGGTACGTCCGCATGTGGAAGTCGCCGGCCTCGTCCATGAGCGAATCGACGTAGACGAGCTCGGGCTCCTCCTCGTACGGGTCCGTCCAGCTCCCATCGGCCGACGGCGTGAAGCCGAGCCAGATCACCTGGGTGTGTGTATCGTCGATTGGGATGCGGAAGTGCATGTCGATCGGCATCGTGCCATCGAAGGGGTTGTGCCCGTCGCGGCCCTCGCTGTGGTGACGGAGCATGTTCGGGAAAACGGCGGGGTGGCCGGGCTCCGCATATGCGTTGAGGCCATCGCCCTCGTAGATGCGCTTCTTCATGATGCCGTGCTCGAACTGCTCGAAGTCGTAGGCCGAGATCGGCCGATACGGGTTGCGGGGGCGGAGACCTTTCGTGAAGAGGGTGTGGCCGTGCAGGTAGTAGACGTGGGTAGGGTCGAGGGAGTTCTCCTCGGCCTGGAGCCAATTGCACTCGATGACCGGCTGCACCTCGACGAGGCGCGTACCGTCTTCCCTCGCCACCACGTCCCAACGGGGGAGCAAGGGCGCGGGATCGGGACCCATATACGCGAACAGGATGCCCGCGATTCGCTGGACGGGATATGCCTTCATCCGGACGACGTGCTTCATCATCGACTCGGTCGGCTCGAAGGGCTGCTCGCGGCACTTGCCCGAGCGGTCCCACAGCCAACCGTGATAAGCGCAGCGCAATCCGCCATTTTCGAGGAAACCGTAGTAGAGCGAGCAGCCGCGGTGAGCGCAGTTCTCGGCGATGAGGCCGTAGCCGCCGTCCGAATCCAGAAAGATCACCAGGTCCTCACCCAGCAGGCGCACGCGCTTCTTCGGGCGCTCGCGTGTGAGCTCGGCCGCTGGAATGACGGCGTGCCAGTACCTGCGGAGAAGCTCGCCCCCTGGCGTCCCCGGCCCGACCCGCGTCAACCGCTCGTTCAACTCCTTGGTGACTGCCAACGTTTTCCTCCCGGCTCGGTCGCGTCTTTGACCGCAGTGTAGTCAGCAGCGAGAGCTCAGTCAATCACAGGTCGGACCCATTCTGGTCGCGCCGTCTCTGACACCGAGCATCAGGCCGGTGGCGGCAGTCTCCGGTCAAGCTCCTCCGGCGTGAACTCGTAGAAGTCGCTGACCTCCGGTTCGAAGGCCAGATCATTGAACACGTAGTCGGCCTGATAGGTCGGGTCGCTCAGAGCTCCCTCGGGTGGGTCCCACTCCCGAAACGTGCCGTGGAGGCGCACCACTCCGTCTGGCTCGCGCACATGGGAGACTCGGGTGCAGATCATCTTGACCATAGCGTCGTTCCTGCTCACTTCCGCCACGAGGACTCTCTCCAGACATTGTCCCACGAGTTCGAGTAGGACGCCGGCACGACAGCCCAGATCGGCTCTTGCGTGAGTCGGCGTGGGCAAGATCGTTTCGATTCATGGCTGGAGAGAGGCGCATCATAGCTTGCGGATGTGCGGCTGCCAGAGCAGCACGCCAACGACGAAGACGAGACTCCCGAAGCCAATCGTGGCCATGGCGACCGCCGCGTTGGCGCCATCAGCCAGCGCGCCGATGAGTGGCGCGATCAACGTCCCGAACGAGCGAAAGGCGCCGTCGAGGCTCATCACGCGTCCTCGCATCTCTTTCGGCGTCGCGGCTAACAGCAGGCCGTTGTTCGCCGCACGGAATGACGTTTGCGATCCGCCGGCCATCATCAGGAACGGCACCGCGGCCCAGAAGAGAAGCCACGTCTTGGGCAGGAGCCCCAAGGAGCCCATGCCGATCATCGCGACGCCGTTCAAGACGCCAGCGATCATCAGCATGCGCCCTCCGCGCGCCGACGCGCCGAGAGACGCCACCATGAGGCCTCCCAGCAGAGCACCGAGGCCGGCGAAGCTGTAGAGCGCGCCGTAGGCGGCAGCTTGCTGACCGAGCGTGTCCTTGACGTAGGCGACCAGCATGGCTTGATATGTGAACCCGATCGTCAAAGGGCCGACCCCGATAATGAGCTGCGTCAGCACCGGCCGCTGGCCGACGATGAACGTCCAGCCTGAGAGGAACGAGCCCATCATCGAGCCTGTCGGCGCCGGCGGCGCTTCGACTTGTCGCATCAACCAGGTCGTCACCATGACCGCGACGTAGAGCACCGCCGAGACGGCATAGCCCCAGCCGCCATTGCCCGTGATCTGAATCAGCGCGGCGACCGTGATGGGGGCGCCCATTCGGGTCGCGTTCGTCGCGATGGAGTTCAGCGATAGGGCGTTGATCAGGAGGTTCTCGGGTACGAGGGACGGGACGAAGGCGGTTCGGACGGGCTGATTCACCGCGTCGGAGAGGGCGAGCGCGATGGCGCTTCCGTACAGGTGCCAGAGCTCCAGGCGGCCGCTCAGCGCGACAAGCGTCATGACGGCGTAGCAGGCCAACGTCCACGTCTGGGTCAGCATGAGCAGAGCTCGCTTGTCCACGCGGTCCGCGAGCACACCGCCCCACATGCCAAGGATCAACGACGTGATGCCGCGCGTCAGCTCCAGCGCCCCGAGCTGGAACGCCGAGCCGGTCATGTCGATGGCAAGCCAGCTCCGCGTAACACGCTCGCCGAAAGACGCAGACGTCTGCGCGAACTGGCCGAACCATAGAAAGCGAAACTCGCGATACGCGAGGGACTGGAAGGGCCGCCAGAGGCGCGGAATCGCGGGCTCTGCGACCTTCGTCGCGTCGACGGGCACATCTGTAGCTGATGGTTCTGGCGTCCGCTGGTCCAACGTGCAGTCCTGTCGTTGGGATAGGCGAGGATTCCCAGAGTGGGTCGTGAGAGCAGCCGATTGTCACACTCGAACCGCCGCGCTGCAAATGCGGGCGATATTGGGCGAAACTGCCCGCTGAGTACAATCGGCTCTAGAGGCAGGAGTGCATCATGACGGAGCCGGGCTACGCGCAGAGGGGGACCAGCGGCGATGTCTGGCCTGAGCTACCCCTCGGAGCCGGACAGGATACAACGGACACGCTACATCGATGGACGCAGGTCATCGGCAAGATTCGACTCGCTCAGGCGCCGATGATCAACCATTGGTGGGGCACGACGCTCTATGTGACATCGCGCGGGCTCACAACGTCTCCGATGCCCCACGGGAATCGGACATTCCAGATCGACTTCGACTTCGTCGATCACCAGCTCCGAATAGCCCGGAACGACGGACAGATCCAGTCGATAGCGCTCTTCCCGCGCTCGGTTGCCGACTTCTACCGCGAGGTCATGGCGACCTTGACGGCCATGGATCTCGTCGTACGTATTTGGCCAATGCCGTGTGAGATCCCAGACCCGGTGCCCCTCGACGAAGACGACGAGCACGCCTCCTACGACCAAGAACACGTCCACCGTCTCTGGCAGGCGCTCGTCCAAGCCGACCGCGTCATGACCGCCTTCCGGTCTCAGTTCCTTGGAAAAGTGAGCCCCGTCCATTTCTTCTGGGGCGCCTTCGATCTTGCAGTGACCCGGTTCTCCGGCCGCCGTGCGCCGACCCACCCTGGATCGCCGTGGATGGCTGATTTTGTTACCCAGGAGGCTTACTCTCACGAGGTCAGCAGTTGCGGCTTTTGGCCAGGGAACGCGCAGCAGGAGGCGATTTTCTACGCGTATGCGTACCCCGAACCGCCCGGTTTCAGAGAGGCACCTGCCGGACCTGCAGCGGCCCTATACAGCGGTGAGCTTGGCGAGTTCGTCCTGCCGTATCGGTCCGTTCAGCAGGCGACGGCGCCCGACGAGATGTTGAGCGAATTCTTCGAGAGCACGTACGCAGCCGCAGCAGTGTGCGGCAACTGGGATCGCGCTGCTCTTGAACGCTCGGCGCCAGCCTCTTAGCAACGTCGATAACCTTGGCCAAAGCACGCGAGGCATGAGTCAACCACAAAGCCGTGGCGAATTCGAATACGCTGTCAACTCAACCCGAGGCATCCGGTAGGAATCGTGCAGGCCGTCTTCTATTGCGCACCAGACGGCTCCGAGCCCGTGGCGGCCTTTCTGGATGCGCTCACTCCGCGATGTCAGGCCGCGCTGGACAATCAGATCGACCGCCTGAACACACTCGGGCCAACTGACGCCCCACTACCGTTCCCGCACAGCTCTCAGGTCGAAGGCGAGCTGCGAGAACTTCGCTGCCACTATGGACGCGTGCTCTACCGCATCCTCTACCGCCGCTCGGAAAACCTGTTTGTCTTGCTACACATCATTCGAAAGACCACGGGCGCCATTCCGGAGCTAGACAAGCAGATCGCCCGCGACCGTTGGGACGACTTCAAAGCGCGAATGGATGCGTTGCATCGGCGACCACCGAGAGCAGCCGGCCATGATGCTCCGTAGGCTTACCAAAATTGGTAATGCCTGTGTAGACTTAGGGCATGAGTAACGAGCCTCGAACGACCGTCAGTCCAGTTGGAGCAACTGCGAGCGAAGCAGCCGCGCGCCGGGCGCTTCGTAGCCCCGAATATCGTGCGGAGCGTGAGCGGCTGCGTGAATTCGAAGACATCGCGCGCTTGGTCATCAGCCTCCGTGGCAAGCGTGGCCTGACGCAGCAGCAGTTAGCTGGTCTCGTCGGCACCAGGCACTCCGCCATCTCGCGCGTCGAGAGTGGGCAACACAAGACCAGCGTCGAGACGCTCCGGCGCATTGCACAGGCGCTCGATGCTCGTCTCGTCGTGGGGTTTGAATCGGGTCCCGTCGAAAAGCCCGAACGGGACCTCGTGACTATCTAAGCTGTCCCCCAACATTCGATGGCAAATGCCCATGACCGATTGCCTTGCCTCGGGAGAATGGACTCATGAGCGTAGCCAGCGAACCCTTGTCCGATTTCCTGCCAACCTTTGTCAATGCCCATACGCACAGCGCAGTGGCGCAGTACAAGGGATTGACGCGCTCACGGCCGTTCGAGGCGTGGTTCGTGGAGCGGGCGGCCAGACAGGCGAAGCCCCCGACGCCTGAGGAGTTGGCGGCGTGCGCACTGGTCACCGGGCTCGAGAACCTGGCCGCGGGAAATAGCGGGATCATCGACCATGTCAACGCGCCCCAGACGAAGGAGCACATCTATGCGATCGCGGAGGCGTACGAGGTGCTGGGCTTGAGGGCATGGGTGCTAGTGGACGCGACGGACCTGCCGCGCCTCTGCTACACGCGCGAGGCGTACCCTCGCTATTCGAAGGCCATCGCGACGGAATCGCTACCGGTTGAGATGCAGCCGCTCGTAGCCTTTCCGCGGCCGTGGGATCAGCAGCTTCGCGACATTCGCGAGATCATCCAAGGCTGGAACGGGACGCGAGTGAAGCTCGGACTCGCACTCAGCAGCCCAACGTGGTGCAGTGATGGCTTGCTCGAAGGCGGCGCTGCGATGGCGAAGGAGCTTGGTGTGCCGCTCGCGGTGCATGCTGACGAGTCGCCAGTCCAGCGGGAGGTGTGCCTCGCGCAGTGGGACATGACGGGCATCCAGCGACTCGCCCACTTCGGGGTGCTGTCTCCTCGCACCATCGTGGCGCACGTGGTCCAGGCCGACGACGATGACGTAAAGCTTCTCGCGCAGCACGGCGCTTCCGTGGCGCACAACCCGCTCAGCAACTTGAAACTGCAGAACGGCATTGCGCCGGTGGGCAAGATGAGGCGGGCCGGCGTCAACGTCTGCCTGGGCACCGATGGAGCCTCCAGCGGCGACGACCAGAGCCTGTTCCCGGTCATTCGAGTCGCCGCCGCGCTCGCGCGTCTCAACGGCATCGCGGACCTCGGCGGCATCGTGGAAGATCACGTGCTCCACATGGCGAGCAGCCACGGTCACCGACTGTGGTGGGAGGGGAACCCATCGGCCGATCAGATGCGGCTGTCTTCGCCCGTCGGGCCTTATGCTGCTGTGTGGACGGATCTGTCACATCAGATCGACGAAATGCTGGTCGAGGGCGAGCCGGTTTTGAAGCGAGCACGCGATGTCGCGGCGAAGCGAAATGCAGCCGCCACGGTGAGCCGTCTCATGGCGGAGGCGATGGCTCCTGAGAGCTTGGCCCGCGTAGAGACTTTTGTTGACGCGGTCTCGCCGCGGCAGTAGGGGCTGTACGAAGGCAGCGCTCAATCCTGCTGGGTCTTGTCCTACTTGGTGGGCTGGACGCGCGCCAGATTGCCGCTCCGCGTGTGCATGCGCGCCAGGGCGGCTTCCCGGCCAACAAGGTCTCTAAGTCCACGCCATCATCGATCCAACCACAGCTGAGGCACCAGCGTAACATCCCCGCCAAGCGCCCCGGTTGGGACACACCAGGCATACCATGTTCGGATCGTCGCGAGAATCAGTAACCACGCCGCCGCGATGGACGGCTTGCATCGTACGCAGGTATGCTCCAACCAACGTAAGGGCTCGGCAGCGCTTTCCGTTGCCGGGCACGTCGGTCTACTCCATCCGGGGAGGAACACAATGCGTTCGCCGAACCGCTTCTTGGGGCTATCGCTGCTCGTCGCGGGCTTCGCGCTCGGGTGCGCATCTCCAACGCCTGCTGCTCTTCGTGACTCCGCTGTGCCGGCGCCCCTGGTCTCAGAGAAGCGCATCGTTCTGGCTCACCCGTTCCTCCTCGATTTCCACCCAACGGCACCCGGCCCGGTCAAGTCAAAGAATTTCCCTCTCGTTGCGTCGGGACTCACCATTGGCGATGGCCAGGGGAATCGACGAGCCATCCTGGCGGAGGCGGTGCCTACCTTGGAGAACGGGCTGTGGCAGCTCAATCCCGACGGCACGATGATCACCACGTATCGGCTCCGCCCCGCAGCCAAATGGCACGACGGCACTGCTATCACCGCGGAGGATTTTCTCTTCACTCTGGAGGTCGGACGAGACCCGAAGCTCCCTCTGTTTAGCCACCCTGGCTACGCCGCGATTGGCGACGCGTCGGCACCCGACCCGTTCACGCTGATCCTCCATTGGAAACTGCCGTTCGTCGGTGCGGATGCGCTGTTCACCGGAGACGACGCGCCCTCCGGGAGCCCGCTGCCCCGGCACCTGTTGGAAGAGGTCTATCGATCGAACAGCGACGGATTCCTTGACCTGACGTACTGGAACCAGAGCTATGTCGGCACTGGGCCCTTTCGCGTCGAGACCTGGAACCCCGGGGGCAGCATCCTGCTCGCCGCTCACGATGGCTTCGCATTGGGCCGGCCCCGAATCGATCATATCGAGCTACAGTCAATCCAGGACCGCAGCGCGCTCATGGCCGGCATCCTCGCCGGTACCATTGACGTGGCGAGCTCGCTCAGCGTAGACGAGGCTCTTCAGTTGCGGAACCAGTGGCAGGACGGGGTCGTTGGTTTCAATCCCCATCCGGCAACCTGGTCGATGATGGCTCCCCAATTCATCGAGCCCGAACCTCCGATCATCGGCGACCTGCGCTTCCGACGAGCGTTGCTGCTTGCCGTCGATCGTCAGGCCATCGTGGACACCGTCATCGGCGGGCTTTCACCGGTGCCGCACAGCTTTCTCAGCTCGGGTCTGCCGCGGTACGCGGAGATTGAGAAATCCCTGCCCCGCTATGGGTACGAGCCGGAGCGAGCGGCCCAGATCCTGGCCGATATCGGCTATCGGAGGAGTGACGATGGAGTCTATCGGGATGGATCTGGCCAGCAGCTCGCGGTAGACCTGCGCAGCGCGCCGGCGACCGCGGAGCTTCAGAAGGCCGCGGCGGTGATCGGCAATTACTGGCAGCAGGCGGGCGTCAGCTCCACCGTGACGGCGATCCCGCCCCAGCGGGCCAACGACCGTGAGTACGTCGCGACCTTCCCGGGCTTCTACCTGGTGGGAACACCAACCGATGAATCTGGGCTCAGAGGCTTTAGGAGTCTCGCGGCGGCGCTGCCCGCCAATAACTTCTCGCCGCCGGCGCCGCCGAACTCGTCCCGCTACATGAACCCCGAGCTCGACATCTTGATCGATACCTATTTTCGCACCGTACCGCTGGCTCCGCGGCTCGAGGTGCTCGGGCAGATCGCCCGGCTGATCAGTGAGCAGCACGTCGTGATGGGGTTGTATTACAGCCAGGTGTCCCTAGTGCACCGGAACCAGGTGCTCGGAGTGAGCCCGTCGTTCCCGGGCACCTTCACTTTCTGGAATGCATTTGAGTGGGACAGGCGGGCCTAACGACCAGTCACCATACCCATCCACGATGGCGGAATCGTGTTGGATCGACTGGGCCTAGAAGGACTTCGGTGGTGATCGCGCAGACAGGGATCGATACTATCCCTGGGGGACGGCATGCGTACCTATCTTCCCTGGAAAAAGCTTCGTTGCCGGAGACGTGTCGGCGTCCGGAGGTGCACTGTGCCAAGGATTCCTGATGGAACGCTCGCCAGCGTTATCTACCTGTATCCCTCTTCGGCACACGCGGAGCGAGGTGAGCGGATGGGTGGTTCTGGCTTTATTGTGGCCGTTCAGTCTGCCACGATTAATGACCCTTACCGCAAGCACGTCTACGCTGTCACGAATCGTCATGTGATCCGCGATGGCCAGAGCCCGGTGATCCGCCTCAACACGTGGGAAGGAAGCTTTGACATTCTTGATCTGTCGCCGCTGAACTGGAGCAACCATCCTGAGGGAGACGATATTGCGATCGCGCCCCTCAGCCTTGACCGAGGGATCCATCGTGCTTGGTGGGTTGACAGCGAGCGACTCGTCACCAAAGAACACATGAAGGCGTGGGATTTCGGACCCGGCAGTGACGTGATGATGGTCGGTCGATTTGCCCAGCACGAGGGCGAACAGCAGAATCGACCGACGGCGCGCTTCGGCAACATTGCAATGCAAGGGTGGGATCCGATTTTCGATAGCAACCGCCGCCCACAAGACAGCATCCTGGTTGAGGTCCGCTCCATTCCTGGGTACAGCGGTTCGCCGGTGTTTGTGGCGCTAGAGCAGAGCAAGCGGACCGAAGAGTACGAATGGGAGCGCGAGTCTAAATTCCTGTTGCTTGGCATCGATTGGTGCCACATTCCAAACTACGATCAAGTGCAGGAGCGGGGTGCTGACGGCACTTGGCATGCAGTCCCCAACTTACGCGCTCGCTCCAACACCGGCATGATGGGAGTAGTCCCAGCATGGAAGCTTAAGGAGTTGCTCGACTCGCCGGAGTTTATGAACGCACGAAGCGCGAAGGATCGGGAGTGGTTGGCAGAAAGGTCCGGTCAATCATTCGGAGCTGACGATGCCACCTCAGGAGCTATCTCTCAGCAATCCAACGATTCCAGCACGACAGGTTCCACCAACCGCCAGGGGGAGGCCGAGGCAAACGGTTCCCCGAGCTGAAAGCTCGCGCCCACTATTTGGAATCACGATCTCGCCATAGCAGGTGATTGGAGCTATCGTCCGTTCAGCGGCCCGATGACCCCATCGTTGGCGCGCAGGCGCGAGTAGTCCGCCAGCGTCGCCGCGTCGTCAATCTTGGTGTCGCCGGCGAGCTCGACTTCGGCTAGGCCCTCCGACAGGGTGTCTTCCCGGATCGCAGGGCCGAAAGGATCAACGATTCGAGGAGGGGTAGCTACCCAGGCCGACATGAACCCTTAACCGGCCCATTGCCGTGACGGTTAAGGGATAGGGCCTCTATTCCGCGTTTTCCACGCGCTCGTTCGCGAACCCCGCGTGCTCAACACTGGCCGATGACGTCTCGCCGCGGTCGGAATCCAGGACAAACACAGCGACCACGATGGCACAGAGCACCAGCGCTGCCCCTACCTTGAACGCGAGGTGGTATCCGTCGGTTAGCGCGACGAGGGGATCCGCGCCTTGATCGAGGAGACCCTGCGTCTGTGCGCTGGATAGGGTCGCCAGGACCGCGAGGCCCAGCGCGCCACCCACCTGAGAGGCCGTGTTCACGACACCAGACACCAGTCCGGCGTTGCTCGGGGTCGCATCAGCCATGGCCAACGTGGTCAAAGCAGGGAAGGCGAGACCGCCGCCGATCCCGATGAGCAGCATGACCGGTAGCACGTCCAGGACGTACTGTCCTTCGACAGGTGCCCGGGCGAACAGCAGCAATCCCACAAAGATGGATACGAGACTCGGCAGGAGCACGGCGCGGCCACCAAAGCGGGTTGTTAACCGCGCTGAGATCTCGATGGAGAGTCCCCCGATGGCAACCGCGACCGGCATGAATGCCAGGCCGATCTGCATCGCGGAATAGCCAAGAACACGCTGAAGATACAGCGTCCCAAGGAAGAACATGCCGAACATCCCGGCCACCATCAGGATCTGGACGAGGTTCGCGCCAGATAGCGTGCGGGACCGAAAGATGGAGAGCGGCATGAGGGCATGCTCTGCCGTGGCCTGGCGAACCAGAAAGCCGATGAGCGACAGCACCCCGAGCGTACCGAGGATGGCCGTTTGCTCGGCACTGCGGTCCGGCTCGGCAATTCCCACAATTGCGTAGACGCCGAGCATGAGAGCTGCAGTGATCAACGTTGCGCCGATCGCGTCTGCGCCCGCACCTAGCCCGATCCCTGGGTCCGATGGAATGAGCCGCTGCGAGAGAACTAGCGCTGCGATGCCGATCGGCAGGTTCACGAAGAAGATCCAGTGCCAGTTGAGGGCCTCCGTGAGCACCCCGCCCGCGAGCAGCCCGATCGATCCACCAGCCGCGGCGACGAAGCTGAACACGCCGATCGCCCGAGCTTGCTCCTTGGCATCTGGAAAGGTCGTTACGATCATGCCGAGGATCAAGCCCGAGACCATGGCGCCGCCAACCCCCTGAAGGAACCGGGCGACGATGAGCATCTCCTGACTTACGGAAACACCGCAGAGCAGCGACGCCGCGGTGAACGCGGCCAACCCGGTCATCAGCACGCGTTTGCGTCCGATGAGATCGCCCAGACGCCCCGATAGAAGGAGCAGACCGGCGTACGCGATGAGATAGGCGTTCACGACCCATGCCAGCCCCGCCGGCGAGTAACCCAGGTCGGTCTGAATGGAGGGGAGCGCAACGTTCACGATGGTCTGGTCGAGAATGATCATCAGCATGCCCGCACATAGGACGACCAGCGCCAGCCAGCGCGATTCCTTGTGCAGAGCAACAGGCACACGAGTCTCCAGAGAACAGCAATTTTGAGGCGATCCGGTTCAGCCGATGTTCGTGAACTGGAATCCCGGGGCTTGAATCAGGGGCCAGTCCGCTATGACTCGAGCACTCCCCCAAAGGGGCGGCTGTTGTCGTTAACGCAACGTGGCCGGGATCTCATCCCGCTCGGGGCTTACGCACGGCGGTATGGGATAGCTGATCGACTCTGCGGCGTTGGGCGCGACTGACCTGACCGCTCGCCGCAAGTGTTGAAAGGCAGGGAGCGAGTCACCAGGCACGCGCTGAATGTCCGCCGGCCGCATAGGGTGCCCGCGTCGCAACGCCCGAAGCCTTCGACGGCCCGCGCGAAACACCCGTCGAAAAATGTGTCACGGGTTTGGCGGCGTGTAACCCCCGAATATCCTATCCCGTCCAAGATTCGGCACGTTGAACCTACGCTCACCTCTGGGTTGATCAGGCACGATGACCGAATAGTCGGCGTTAGGTGCAGCGACGGCCTAGGGGGTATCGATCGGTATGGCCTCAACGATGCCGTGCGCCCCCGCCGTCGGAACGGTAGCGCTTAGACAATGCCCCGCTTGTGAGAACAGACCCTCGTACTCCGCCAGCGTGCGTTCTTGACTGCCAAAGAGGACCTGCATCAAGAGATCAAGCCGCTCTCCATACGGGAAGAGCTGGTTCCCAAAGCCGATGATGATTTCCACGACAAGGAGCTTGCTTGTCGGCCCCATCGCTTGCCGGCAGGACCTCAGGATTCGAATCGCGTCCTCATCAGACCAGTCATGAAGGACTCGTTTGAGCAGGTAGGCGTCCGCCCCCGACGGCACAGTCGCGAAGAAATCACCGGCCACTACCTGACAACGATCGGCGACCGCCTCACCGCTGAGCGCCTTCTGGGCTACCGCTGCTACGTGGGGTAACTCGAAGAGCGTGCCCTCCAGCTGAGGGAAGGCTCGGAGCACCGTCGCGAGCTGCAGTCCTGCGCCCCCACCCACGTCGACGAGGGTATGGAACTGTGAGAAGTCGTAGGCGGCCGCTACTTGCGGGGCCACAAGCCGGGTCTCATCGCTCATGGCCTCGTTGAAAATCGATCCGACGGGTCGACCAGGATAGAACCGGAACGGCGGCTCGCCCCCAAACGTGGGAGAATGCAGCGGCTCCGGTCCGCACGCTGTAGGTGAGCTCGTCCCACGAGCGCTGATGGCTCTCGTCACCCAGGAGCAGGACGTAGGAGCGGATAGAGTTTGGCGCCCCGCGCTGCAAACAGGCTGCTGACGGCGTGAGGCCGAAGACCCGATCACTGACCTCCTCGAAAATGCCCTCGCTGGCCAGAGTTCGGAGGAGGCGATAAAGGGTGAATGAGTCCGTCTCCGACTTCGAGGCGAGATGGTCCACGGAACGGGGGCCGTCTATCAGGTGGTCGGCGATGTCCAGGCGGGCCGCGGCGTAGATCGCACGGCTGACGACAAAGGCCGTGAAGGCCTTCAGAATCGCGCCGTGCGCTGCGACGCCCGTGGAGAACGTTTCATCCAGCATTTCCTACCCCTGCGACGGCAACGAGCGGATCGAAGCCGCCTATCGTCCCATGTTTGACGCTGATCTCCGTTTGACGCTGATCTCCCGAAGTGGGGAATGTAGGGCAGCAGCCGGTGCGGATCAACCGCCGATGGAGGAGATGACGTGCGAAGCGTGCGGAGCGTTCCTTGTTTTTGCTGCGGCGGTGAACGGAACGACACACGGCGGAATCGGTCATGCGAGCTTCACCTGGCACCACCGCGGATGAAGATCGACGCGCCGGTTGGTGCGGAAGATCGGCACAATCATGGCGCTCGGAAGCCGAGACATGGAATCGGAGCCGGCGAATCGCGGTTCGGTCCACCCCATGTGCGTGGCGACGGATGTTTCAGGTCGAGCGGTTACGGGCCGGTCAGACTCCCGCGGGGCGTGGGCGGCTGCAGATGTCGAGGGCGACAAGGGCGTAGATCTGGGCGGCCTTGACCATGTCCTCTATGGCGATCTCCTCCGTACGGCCGACGCGCTTGCCGCGAGGGCCGAGCTTCACGGCGGGGATGCCGAGCTCGTTGTAGATGTTGGTGTCCGTCCAGATGCTCGCGCGCTCGGGCGTCTCGGTCTTCAGCTTTTGGCCAAACAGGTGCATGTTGATCTCTTCGAGTGACTGGACGACGGGCTCAACGCCCTTGCCCTCGTAGCCCATCAGCGACTTGTACATCTCCATGTCGTACTCGATGCCGAGCGGCGCGAGCGCCTGCTGGATCTCGTGCTGGACCGTCACGGCGCGAAGCTCGGGAGGAGTGCGCACGTCCACGTAGATGCTGCAGACGCCGGGGAAGTAGTTGGGCCGGAAGGGCGCGCCGCCTTCGATGGCGCCCACATTGACCTTGGGGAAGATCGAGCCCGTGGGTGACTGGTAGATGCGGTCGATCTCGAAGCCCTCGGCCCACCGCTCGATCGCGTCGATGATTCGCGTCATCTTGACTATGGCGTTGAGCTCGCTCGGCGGGTGGGTCTTGCGGCTCGTGCCCCATGCCGCTTCTGCACGGCCGTAGGTCGTGATCTTGAAGTCGATGACACCTGCCTGCGTCCACACGATGTTGAGGTCGGATCCGTCGGCCACGACGGCGTAGTCGGACTGGATGCCGTGGGTGAGGATGTGGCGCGTGCCTGCGCCCTCGCCACGGTACTCCTTCGTCTGCCAGCGGCCGATGGGGGTGCGCGAGATCTCGCCGACGACTGCCGCGAGGATGACGTCGCCCTTCAAGGGAATGCCGCTCTCTTTGAGCGCTTTGCCCGCCATCATAAAAGCGGCCAGTCCGCCTTTCATGTTCGAGATGCCCATGCCGTTGACCTTGTCACCCACGACCGAGCCAACGAGCTCATCCATGGGCTCGAGGTTGGCCACCATCATTCGATCTTCCTCGGTGCCGGTGAAGCTGGTGTCCATGTGGCCGTTGAACATGAGGCTGAGTCCGTCGCCCGTGCCCTTGAGAATGCCCACCGCATTCGGCCGGCCGACCTCCGTCTCACGACGAATCGGCGTAAGTCCGTTCCGGGCGTACCAGTCGAGGATGAACTCGGCGATAGCCAACTCCTGCCCGGTCGGGCTCGGGATGTTGACCAGATCGCACCCGAGTTGGGCGATCTCATCGCGATCGATCTTGGCGAGAACCCTCGCGGCCAGCTCTCGATCGATGGGCACGGCACGCCTCCAGTGACAGTCAATTGATGTGGCACAGTCTACGCCATCGCCCGGCGTGCACTGGGCCTCGTTCGGTGGTACCCTCGTCTCAATTAGCCGGAGGAATGAGTCATGTCGAGAGTGGTTGGCCTCGGACACGTCGGCATCTACACATGGGACCTCGAGAAGATGGTTGCCTTCTATCGAGACTTCATGGGCATGCAGGTCACGAAGCAGAACTGGAAGGCGGGCATGGTGTTCCTCAGCACCGACCCAGACCGCTCGGACCACGAGATCGCACTGATGCGCGGCCGGCCTGCCGGCGAGGAGCCGTACCTCATCAACCAGATCTCAATGCGGGTGGAGACGCTCGCCGACCTACGTGACTTCCACCGTCGCATCCAGGCCGCCGGCCTGAAGGTCGACGAGGTTGTGAGCCACTGCAGCGCGGTCGGCTGCTACTTCTTCGATCCTGAGGGCAACCGTACCGAGGTGTTCTGGCTCTCGGGCCGCGCCTGCTGGGTGCCCACCGTCGACCGCGTCGATCTCGACGAGATGTCTGATGAGGCGATCGAAGAGATGGTCGAGCGCCAGTGGCAGCGCATGGGCCACGTGCCGCCCGGCGGGCTGCTCGACCCGGCCATGGGGGCGCCCGTGGCCTCCAGCAGGAGCTGACGCAAATGAAGTTCGGCGCCTACGCGATGCCGAGCTACCAGCCGTCATTCGGCCTTACCGAGGGCGAGTTCCTCCGCAAGACCATCGATCAGCTCGCCGAGGCCGAGACGCTTGGGTTTGACTCCGTGTGGTCAAACGAGCACCATTTCCACCAGTACGGCGGCCTCATGCCCCAGCTTCCAACGATGCTCGCCGCCCTTTCTCAGCGAACCTCTAAGGTTCGGCTCGGTAGCTCGGTCGTGCTCCTACCCTTGCACAGCCCGATCGACACCGCCGAGCAGCTCGCAATGGTCGACTTGATGTCGGGCGGGCGGCTGGACCTCGGCATCGGGCGTGGGTTCGTCGCCCACGACTACGAGGTGCACGGTCTGCCCCACGCGGACGCGCAGGAGCGGCTCATCGAGGCGCTGGATGTGGTCCTGGAGGCGTGGTCCGGCGAGCCGATGAACCACAACGGCCACTACTACACGTACAACGGCGTTCGGGTTTGGCCTCGCCCCGAGCAGCGGCCACACCCGCCGATCTGGATCGCTTGCTCTGGCAATCCGTCGAGCTTCGAGTGGACCGGAACCCACGGGTACGGCCTGCTGACGATCGGCTACCTCAGGCCTATCTCAGCACTGGCCGACCTGACCAAGATCTATCGGGATGCTTGGTCAGCGGCCGGCCACAAGGGGCCGACCACGATTGGCACTCACTATCACGTCGTGGTGGCGGAGGACCGTGGAGAAGCGCGCCGCATCGCTGAGAGCGCGCTCGCAGAGCACGTCCGTCTGAATCGCGCGGCTCAAGCCGTCTCGGTTGGAGCTCCGCCCGCGGCAAACGCCGGGATCCCGATCGAGCAGCTCGTCGACGAAGGTCGGCTGATCGCCGGCGATCCGGACGACTGCGCGAAGGTGCTGCGCCGTGTAGCAGACGAGATCGCTTGCGATGAGGCCCACTGCCTCTTCCAGTTTGGCGACATCCCCTTCGCGACGGCTCAGCGGTCGATGGAGCTCTTCGCCAAGCACGTCATTCCTCGCCTCCGAGAAGCGGCAGCGAGCTCAGCAGACGCGTCGGCGCGTTAAATGTCATTCTGAAGGCGCAGCCTGAAGAATCCGCGCCCGTCGCTACGCATGCTTCGCTCTGCTCAGCATGACACAATGCTCAGACGATCGCTGACAGAGCGGTAACCTGGCGATCGACGTCATTCCCTCGGATGGTCTTGCGCGTCAGACCGGTCGGCATCGGGTGAAGATTGCGACAATGAACCGATGCGAGGTCGCCGGATGTTGATGTTTCATGCTGCCTGGATCCCAGGTGGGAGCGCGGAAGAGGGTCGCTTCGTCGTGTGGGGCGAGCTGCCTCGCACGAAGCGTGCCCGTGGTGGCGCGACGGAGAGTGACCGTCCGCGCGCGCACCCGTTCGCGGCCTCGATCGCGGATCTCACCGGGGCTCTGGGACAAGACGTCACTGAGGGCTTGAACGCCCATTGGGGAACTACCTATGCGAGCCTGCCTTCAGGTGCCGACGGTCCGCTGCCATCGACGGGTGCGCTGACCGCGGATGACGAGTCGTCCGAGCTCAGGTCCTGGCGCATCCCCGTTCTGGCCTTCGAGGCTGGCGATGTGCTGCTGCTCATCGAATTGTTCAAAGACAGCGACAGCACGCCAATAGCGGACGACCTCCGATTCTGGTCGTTTGCCCGCCTGTTCACACTGGAGCTGCTCGCACGCCAGCGCTTCGTGCCCAGCGTTCAGCACGAGGACGGGACTCTCACTGCTCGCTGGCAACCGGTCCTGGACACGGATCCCGAGCTGGAGCGATTCGAGCAGCTCGGGGAGGCCATGCCAGGCGTGGCAGCAGCGTTCTCGTGGGATGCCAGCGGCCGGACGTCCAGCGCAGAATCTCGTCTGCGCGACTTCATCGCATCGGCTGTCGACGTCGTCGCGCGCCGCAGCATGCAAGCTGAGCCGCCCGAGGAGCCACAGGGCCGGGCTGTCGAGGCGTGGCTGGGCGCCCTCTGCTTCGAGCCCGAGATCGTCGGGCTTACGAAACGGCAGGCCACTGCTCTTACCACGGGGTATGACACGTGGGCTCGTCCCGCCGATGTTGCCGCACAAGAGGCGTCGGCGTTCCGCGTGTGCCTTCGACTGGATCCGCCCCTCGCTTCGCTCTCCGGTCAGGACCCGGCGGGCGGCCGCGACTGGTCGCTGAGCTACCTACTACAGGCGACGGACGACCCCAGCCTGCTGGTACCCGCGGAAGCAGTGTGGCGCCAGCGGAGCACGGCGGCGCGCCTCCTCGGACGGCGGATCACGAACCCGCAGGAATTCTTGCTGGCCGGGCTCGGACGCGCCGCGCGCATCTTTCCGCCGTTGGAGCCGAGTCTCCGCACTGCACGACCCGTGGGCTGCGAGCTTTCGACGAATGAGGCGTTCGCGTTCGTGCGAGAGGCGGCCCTCGTGCTGCAGGCGAGCGGATTCGGGGTCATGATCCCCGGCATCGAGTCGCGTGTTGGGGTTCGGGTCCGCCTCGGCACGCCTCGGCAGAGCGAGAAGAAGTCCGAGGGCCTCGCCCGCATGGGCTTCAACACGGTCGTGGACTACGACTGGGAGATCGCTCTTGGCGACGAGGTGCTCTCACGACAGGAGTTCGAGGCGCTCGCCGCGCTGAAGCAGCCGCTGGTCGAGGTGCGCGGACGGTGGGTCGAGCTACGTCCCGATCAAGTGAACGCCGCCCTCGCGCTCTTCTCGAAGCAGGGGCGGCACGGAGAGCTAGAGCTCGCCGACGCTATCAAGCTTGCGCTCGGGGCGGACGGCGAGGCCGGCGCAGCTCCCATCGAGGTGACGACGGATGGCGCGTTCAAGGAGCTCATCGAGGGGATCGAGGGCGGCGGGGGTCGGGAGGAGCTTCACGAGCCCGTGGGGTTCGTGGGACAACTGCGGCCGTATCAGTCAGTCGGCCTGAGCTGGCTCGCAGGCCTGCGGCGATATGGGCTCGGGGCGTGTCTCGCGGACGACATGGGCTTGGGGAAGACGATTCAACTGATCGCACTGTTGTTGCACGCGCGAGAAACGTCCGACGATTCAGACTTTCCTAATGGGGGAGAGATCGTTGTTCCTCGGGACAGCGTTGAAGACGGAGGTTCACCCCTCACCCCAACCCTCCCCCGCAAGGGGGGAGGGGGAACCCGACCGACGTTGTTGGTGTGCCCGACGTCGGTGGTTGGGAACTGGCGACACGAGCTGGCTCGGTTTGCGCCCTCGCTGCGTGTGCTGGTGCACCAAGGGGCCGACCGGACTCGAGAGGACTTCGCAGGGGAGGCGCTGCGCCACGACGTCGTACTCAGCAGCTATGCGCTGCTGCATCGAGACGAGGCGGCGCTGAAGGAAGTCGAGTGGGGCAACGTCGTACTGGACGAGGCGCAGAACATCAAGAACGCGTCCACGCACGCGGCGCAGGTCGCTCGTCAGCTCCACGCCGACTGGCGCGTGGCGATGACGGGCACCCCGGTCGAGAACCGTCTGGACGAGCTGTGGAGCATTCTGCACTTCCTGAATCCTGGCTACCTTGGGTCGGCCGAGGAGTTCCGCCACAAGTTCGCGAATCCGATCCAGAAGGGGCGCGACGCCGCAGCCACGGCGCGACTGAAGAGCCTGGTCGCCCCATTCGTCCTGCGCCGCCTCAAGACGGACCGCTCCATCATCCAGGACCTACCCGAGAAGAACGAGGCCAAGGTCTTCACGACCCTCACCCGAGAGCAAGGCACGCTCTATGAGGCAGTCGTCCAGGCCGGGCTGCGCGACGTCCAGGAGAGCGAAGGGATCCAGCGGCGGGGGCTGGTCCTCGCGATGTTGGCGAAGCTGAAGCAGATCTGCGACCACCCTGCGCTGTTCATGAAAGACGGAAGCGCTCTACCTGGCCGGAGCGGCAAGCTGGAGCGGCTCACCGAAATGACAGAGGAGCTGGTGGACGCCGGGGATCGCGCCCTGATCTTTACCCAATACGCGTCCATGGGACGGCTGCTCCAGGAGCACCTCGCGACGCACTTGGAGCGTGAGGTGCTGTTCCTGCACGGAGGCACGTCCGCCGCGGCGCGGGATCGCATGGTGGAACGGTTCCAGAACGAGGAGCACGGCCCCCCGATCTTCGTGCTCTCCATCAAAGCCGGCGGCACGGGGTTGAACCTGACGCGCGCGAACCACGTGTTCCATTTCGACCGCTGGTGGAATCCCGCGGTCGAAAACCAGGCGACCGACCGCGCGTTCCGCATCGGCCAGAAGCGCGACGTGCAGGTGCACAAGTTCGTCTGCGCTGGTACCCTTGAGGAAGCGCTGGACGAGCTCATCGAGCAGAAGCAGGCGCTCTCCGAAGCGATCGTCGGCACCAGCGAGGCATGGATCACCGAGATGACGAATGACGAGCTGCGTGCGCTGCTCGCCCTCAGCCCCGACGCCGTGGCCGCGGATTGATGCGATGAGTCCCTGGGGACCCGATTGGCAGAGTGGGCCGCGCATCCGTCCCAAGAACGGCATTCGCTCGCGCAACCAGCGCGGCGCCTTCGCCACGACGTGGTGGGCGAGCCGGTGGATCCTGGCGCTCGAGCGGCTCGTCGATCCTGGGCGACTGATGCGCGGGCGGACCTACGCGCGGCAGGGCCAAGTCGTGGAGCTCGACCTACGCCCGGGGCTCATCGAGGCGCGAGTCCAGGGGAGCCGGCCCCACCCCTACGAGGTGACTATCAAGGTGCCTGCATTGTCCGACAAGGTTTGGGACGGCGTGGCCGATGTTCTGGCGGAGCGCGCGATCTACGCCGCCCAGCTCCTCGCTGGCGAGATGCCGAACGATATCGAAGAGATCTTCGCCGCGGCGGGAACGAGCCTATTCCCCGCGGGCCGACGCGAGCTCGTGACGGACTGCACCTGCCCCGACTGGGCGGACCCGTGTAAGCACACGGCGGCGGTCTGCTATCTGGTCGGCGAGCGGTTCGACGAGGATCCGTTTCTCATGCTCGAGCTGCGCGGCAGGACTCGGTCGGAGATCACCGATGCCCTGCGGGATCGTCGCTCAGTCAGCCAGGATGCGGGCGCCGATGATGACATGGATTTGAGCGGCCTCGGCACCGAGTTGGTTGGAGCGAAGCCGCGACACTTCTGGAGGCTGCCGGGCTCCCTCGACGCGCTCGGCATGAGCTTCGATGCCCCAGAGGTCAATGCGCTGCCTGTGAAGCGACTGGGAGCGCCTCCGTTCGCCGAGGACCCCGCGGAGCTGACTGAGCTCATGGAGCAGGCGTACCGAACGATCAGCGCGGAAGCCCGCCGTCTGGCCCTCGGGGATGAATGAGCCGGTGGGGACAGCACGGACCAACACGGCCGTCGGTCCGCTCCTGATTCGACATCTGGCATTGCTCGTCATCCCGATGCTCCTGGTCGTGGGACTCGACAGAATCACCAAGGGCTGGGTTCAAGCGAACATTTGGGATCCACCTCGCGAGGTCGTACTCGTGCCCGGCTGGCTCGAGCTGACACCCGTCGCCAACCGGGGGATCGCTTTCGGCATCATGCAAGAGGCGGGCGGCGCCCTCGCAATCGTCGCCGTCGGCATGCTCGCGGCGGTGGCAATCAAGAGCTGGCGGCAGCTCCTGAAGGCGCCCGGTATCGTGCGCCTGTCCCTTGGGCTGATCGCCGGTGGCGCCATCGGCAACGTCATCGACCGTGCCCAATGGGGCTACGTCACGGACTTCATCCGTGTCCCGCCAATCGTGATCTTCCAGGTGTTCAACATCGCCGACGCCTCCATCTGCGTGGGTGCCGCGATCCTCGCCTTCGCCCTTTGGTGGGGTGACCGCGAGCGCAAGCCACAGCCTGCCAGCGCCGCCCCCGCCTCCGAATAGCGCTACGCGTCGCTTGCGCGCTCGGTTCCTGGCCGGTATCGTGAGCCGTCCGAAAATCGACCCATCGTGCCCAGGGGGTGTGGCCTGTCTCCCGTCAGCATCACGGATAGCAACTCGTGAGCCAGGCCAGCCGCAACCTACCGGTTCTGATCGCAGGCGGCGGTCCTGTTGGCTTGTCACTGGCCATAGAGCTGGGCACCCGCGGCGTCGAGTGTTTGCTGGTCGAGCGGGGCAACGGCAGCGTGCCGGTCCCCAAGATGACCCAGCTTACGACGCGGACGATGGAGTTTTGTCGCCGCTGGGGCATCGCCGACCAGGTGAAGGCGGCCGCGTGGCCCGCGGATCACCCCGGCGACTTCGTCTACATTACGAGCCTTACGGGGTACGAGCTCTTCCGCCAGCGCGTGCCCAGCTTCAATGAGTTGCGCGGGCAGATGCGCGACGTTCCCTACACGCCCGAGCCTGGGCGCCAGTGCCCGCAGATCTTCTTCGACCCGATCCTCCTTCGCCACGCGCGCTCGCTGCCGGCCGTCACGTTGCGCCACCACGTGGAGCTGCGGTCCTACGAGCAGGATGCGGATGGCGTTGAGGCGGAACTGGTTGACGTGCAGTCGGGGAGATCGGAGACGGTCCGTGCCGAGTATCTCGTGGGCTGCGACGGATTCGACGGCTGCGTACGGAAGTCGCTCGGAACCGAGTACGACGGCTCTGGCGTCCTGAGCTACAGCGTCAGCATCTACTTTCGGTCTGCTGAGCTACCCTCGCTGCACGACAAGGGCTGGGCGCGCTTCTATCGGATCGTCGACGCGAGCGGCCACTGGGGAGACATGATCGCCGTCGACGGGCGCGAGCTTTGGAGGCTCACGGTACTCGACGCTGATCCCGCAGAGGACATCCGCGACTTCGACGTGGACGCGTGCCTGCGTCGCGCCATTGGAATCGACTTCCCGAGGGAGGTGCTCTCCGTCCTGCCTTGGAGGCGACGCGAGTTGGTCGCCTACCGCTATCGCGACCGTCGCGTCTTCATCGCAGGCGACGCGGCGCACCAGAGCTCGCCGACGGGCGGGCTTGGGATGAACACCGGCGTGGCCGATGCCGTGGACCTCGGCTGGAAGCTCGCCGCCCTCCGTGAGGGGTGGGGAGGACCCGTGTTGCTCGACTCCTACGAGATCGAGCGACGCCCGGTCGCCGTGGGGAGCGTGATGGCGTCGAGCCGTGTCTACCAGGAGACCACGTCGCTGCCCGGTGGCGAGGCAATCGCCGCGGACTCGCCCGAGGGCGAGTTGGCGCGGAAGCGATTCATGGAGGCGTTCGGCGGCGTGCGTCCCGTGTCCGAGCCGATCTCAGAGAACGTGCGGCTCGGCTATTGCTACGAGGACTCGCCGATCATTTGCCCGGATGGCACGGAACCCCCACAAGACGGCCCGACGTTCATCCCATCGGCTCGACCTGGGACGCGGGCCCCGCACGTTTGGACCGCCCCCGGCCGCTCCATTCTGGACGACTTCGGCGGTGGCTACGTCCTGCTCCGGCTCGGCGCAAACCCACCCGAGACCGAAAAGGTCGTCGAGGCGGCGAAGGTCCGCGGCGTTCCGTTGAAGGTTCTGGATTTGACAGACGCAGGAGTCCACCAGCTCTACGAGCGGCAGCTCGTGCTCGTGCGGCCGGACGGGCACGTCGCGTGGAGGGCGGACGAGCCGCCAGTGGACGCAGACGATCTCATCGCTCGGGTCACGGGAGCGATCCTGACCCCGGCCCGAACATCGAGTTGAGGCTGGCGTGCTCCGACAATAGTCAGACGTTGGAATACATCGACATAAGGCGAAGGAGACGCAGATGCGAATCGCTTCCTTGAAAGCTGACCGGCTGGCCGTCGTGAAAGACGATGGCTTCGTGATCATCAGCGATGCACTGGCTCAGGACGGCTCGCTCCCAAAGGGCGCGTCCATGGTGGACCTGATCTCGCGATACGACTCGCTGAAGGGCAAGATCGCCCAAGCAGCTGACCAGGGCGCCAAGACGCCGCTCGATACGAAGCAGCTCCAAGCGCCGGTGGCGGAGCCCTCAAAGATCTGGGCTGCGGCGTCGAACTACCGACGGGGTGGCACCGGGATAACCGACCAGGCGGGTCGCGGCGAGGCCACGGAGACATCGGCAGCCGAGCTGCTCCAGATGGCGTTCCTCAAGCCGCCGTCCGCCGTGATCGGTCCCGAACAAGCCGTGATCATTCCCCCGGACGTCGAGGGCGTGTATCCCGAGCTGGAGCTATGCGTCGTCATCGGCAAGGAGGCGCGCCGGCTCTCCCGCGAGGAGGCGCTGGACGCCGTGTTCGGCTACACGATCATCCTGGACATGACAGCGCGGAGCAAGGCGGCGATCAGTGCGCCCGGCGGGTTGATCGCGACACGCTGCGTCCGCAAAGGCTACGAGACCTTTGCGCCCATCGGCCCATGGATTGCGACGAGGGACGAAGTGCCCAATCCGCAGGGCCTACTCGCGCAGCTCTGGGTGAACGGGGAGCTCACCCAATCGGCGACGACCGAGGCGATGATCAACGGCGTCGCGGAGCTGGTGAGCTACCTCTCGCACATCAGTCCGCTGCACCCCGGCGACCTCATCGCGACAGGCAATCCGGATTCACCTCAGTTCCAGCGCAGTCTGGTGCCAGGCGACGTCATGAAAGCCGAGATTCAGAACATTGGAGCCATGAATCTCACGGTGGTGGGCTCGGCCGGATAGGAACGCGTCACCTCGTTCCTTAGGAGTTGGCGGCAGTTCGTCGGTCCAGATCCTTCACCTCGGAGCCGATAGGCGCAAGACCGCGATGCCTCCATCCCCGTCTGCAACATAGACGTGGCTACCGTTCCCTGCCACAGCTAGGGGGGCTCCCGACGGAGTTCGGAGCAGACCGACTCGCCTCGGAGACCGTGGATCGGAAACATCGAAGACGTGCACGCCTATCTGCTGGCCCTCGACAGCCATATAGACGTAGCGAGCGTCTGCCGTCAAGCTACCGCGTGCGTGGCTGGCAAGGCTGTTCCTCGTGGAGGCGAGTCCGGATCTTGTTCCCACATTTACTGTGCCAACTCGCTCGATCTGGCCCGGCTCAACTTCCCGAAGCACGTCGAGGCGCAGAAGCCTGCCGTCGTAGACGGCAAGAAAGATATTCCCATCTGCAAACGCAATGTCGTCAGGCACACCATCAGTGGGATACGTCCCAAGGACAGTAGGAGACAAAGGGTCGGAGATATCGATCACGTGCAGCGTCAGGTCATCGACCGTGTAGAGGCGCTGGTCTCCGAGAGCAAGACCGCTCTGGTTATGCCCAACATATGTTCGACTGGTGACAGGATCGGTGTCGGAAGTGGACAAATCCAAGACGATCAACTGATCCGCCGCGGTGACGTACGCGTAGGTTGCGCTACTTGCAATCCCCGTAACTCCCGCGCCTGCAATCGCAATCGAACGCCTAGAATTCAGGCCACGGTCATTATCGAAGTTCAATAACATCGTTTGTCGACGTGGCTGCCGCAAGCTGACGGTGACGTAGGTGTCTCGTCCCCTGGGCATGAGAGCGCGAAGCATGCCACCCGTCGCCGGGCTGAAGCCGCCTAACTCTTCCCGGGCACGGACGGCTCCCTGGCTTTGAAGAGCTCTATTCAAGTCGGCAGAAGCCACCACCCTTGGCCGCTCGAGGTCCGTGACGTCCAGCATCACAACTTCCCCGACGGGGTAGCCGTCTGTTCCCGCCGATTCGCTCTCCGTGAAGAGACGGGATCCGTCGATTCCAATAGTCTTCACGGCTCGACTTCCAACCGCGAGCCGTCCCATTTCTCGGGGATGGGTGGGGTCAGACAAATCGAGGACGCTGAGATCGCCAGCGATCATGTACGCAACGCTGCCTTCCACTGCAATTTGCGTAGGCAGTTCGATAGTGACGAAGGAGCCGATTCGTCGTGGATTGGTCGAATCCGCAAGGTCTGTGAGGATTACGCCCGGGCCGTCATCGACCTCATGCACGGCGGTGTAGGCCAACGTCCCGATGATGGCCGTTGCCGCGCCATCGATTCCCGGAATGTCGGCAACCTGTCTTGGAGCATTCGGTGTAGAGACGTCAACAACGTGCTGAAGTTCCTGCCCAAAATCGCCGACCAAGGCGAGGCTGCGGCTGGCCACGATGTTGTATGTCCCACCTGCATAGGCGCCGAGGTGCTTCGGGCGAGCGGGATTTGCAAGATCGAGGGCGTGCAAGACGTCGTTGCTCGCCACGAGCAAGACACCATCCGCGATCGCCATGCGGTATGGACGGGGCGGCGTGATGATATCCCCCGATGCACGGTCTGCGAGTGGGAAGGCGAGTTCTGGACCGTCGTGACGACCCGCGTACACAGGAGACCGTGGATTGAGCAAGTCGTACACGTGAATTCCGGGGCCTGTGTACAAGTAGCGGCTGCCAGCGACTATGCGCCTGGTGGCGCGAGCGGTGGAGTAAATGACTGCCGGACGTGAAGGATCCGCTACATCAAGGACGACCATACCGGCCCAGCCGAGCGCGACATAGGCTATCGTCCCAACTATCGTCAGATCCGTCACGACTCCCGCAAGTGGAGGTGTTTCCCCTTTGATCGTCAGACGCGACGGAACACTCACGTCTACGATCCGCACCCTGGGGCCGACGCCCAGATACAGCGTGCCTGCGTTGGCCGCAATCGCGTTGACCGATCCGCCAATCTGCTGAACGAGCTCAAGGCCCTGGGCTGTTGCAGCCGCGTTGCGCGCACCGGTGGCAACCGTCGGGAGTTGGGCGTAACTTGTTCCCAAAGAGATCGCCGATAGGAGCGAGATCGCGAGCAGGCGCCTGATCCGAGACACCATAGACGACCTTCTGATCAAAATGTTCTCGATTATAGAGGCCGATGGTCAGCAGGTCGGGATTAGACACAATCTCGCTGTGTTCTATGAATCAGAACCACACCACCACGCTCGATCGCGCACCTCTTGCGAGATCACAGTGCCGCTTTGCCGCCTGAGGCAGCCCAGAGGGCGAGGCCCACGCGTTGGGCGGTCCAGTCGCCGCCGAGGTCGGCGGCGCGGTTGCGGAGCGCTTCTGCGTAGCGAACGTAGTAGGGGGCGGTGAACTTCGGCTCTCCGAGCTCTGCGATCGCCGCGCCGACCAGCTCGTCGAGGAAGGGGTAGAGGTCGCCTCGGCAGGCCCCGAGGACGGCCGAGGCCGTCGCTGGGCCGACACCATCCAGCTTTGCCAGTCGCGTCAACGGAGCTCGTGGCTCGGGCGCGAGGGCGAACGCTTCCTGCGAGGCGGCGCGGATGTCGGCGTCGCGGTTACTCCTCACCAACAGGAGGTTCCGCTGGTGCCACTCGCCGCGCATCATCTTCCACTTGACGATGCGGGTCAGCTCCTCGCGGTCGATGTACGGCTCATCGCGCTCGGCAAGGAGCGTGGGAAGCTCGTCGGTGTACCAACGATCGAGATCGCCGAGCTCGGCGATCTGCTGGGCGGCCACGACGGATGGATACGCCCGCAGAGCCGCGGTCCAGGGGCGTACGTCGATGATGGTCCAGAGATCCCGCGCGTCGGCGGCCGTCATCTCTCGCCCCCTCCGTCGCCAAATGAGGTTGACGACCGACCTGGTGACTCATATATTCGGGTCAGCCACCGGATCGCGCAAGATCGGAATCGTGGAGCAGCCGCCATGGACATCAACCAGGTCAACGACATCCCAAGCCTCAAGCAGTGGGTGACCGAGCACGCGTTCAGAGTGGGCCACCTCGACGGCGAGGGCGCGTCTCAAGAGCCCGCCAAGGGACCACAGGCCTATCTGTGGAAATGGGCTGATGTCGAGGACTGCATGAACAAGGTAACCGAGCTGGTCTCCTTGAAGGACGCGATCCGCCGCAACATCGGCCTGGTCAATCCAACGGCAGGCGGCAAGCCGCGACTAAGCCTGGGTTTGCAGGTCGTGCTCCCCGGCGAGCAGGCGCCATCCCATAGACACACGGCGAGCGCGATCCGATTCGTCGTGAAGGGCACGCCCAACGCGTTCAACCTGGGCAACGGCGAGCCGATGCCGTTCGAGGAAGGCGACCTGATCACCAACCCGCACCTGACGTTCCACGGCCACGTGAACAACGGCGACGGCCCAGTCTGGTGGCTGGATGGACTGGATATGCGCTTCTCCACCCTGGCGTACGAGTTCCGCCAGAACTACGAGGGGCAGGAGCCCGTGGACGTCGAGCGACTCGGCTATACGAACAGGATGCTGCGCCAGGTGCGACCGTCCTCAGCGACCCAGTCGGTGCAGCCACCGCCGTTCCGGTACCCGTGGTCCGAGACGCGCGCGGCCCTGATGACGATGAAGGAGAGCGAAGACGAGCCGGACGTCCACGACGGCTACATGGTGAGCTATCTGAACCCGACGAGTGGTGGACCGACGCTGCCGACGGTTTCATGCGAGATGCAGCTTTTGCCAACCGGGTTCAAGGGCCAGGCGCATCGCCACAATAGCCAGGTGGTCTACTTCGTCTTCCGCGGCCACGGCGCGAGCATCGTGGATGGACGGCGCTTCGAATGGTCGCAGGGCGACTATCTGGACGTGCCGTCATGGTCGGAGCACCGGCATGAGAATGCGTCTGGCGAGGACGCGATCCTATTCTCGTTCAACGATCAACCGACGATGGAAGCCCTAGGGCTTTACGAGACGCAGGAGAGCCATGCGGCGAAGGGCTTACCTGCCTCTCAGCGATAGCAATTGCCCTAGAGAATACAAAAGAGGCCCGATCGTCATTGATGATCGGGCCTCTTGCTACGCTATGCGATTTTGACTACCGAACTAGTACCGATCGCGGCGGTTGGACGATGCATACGGGCGGTCGCCACGTTGGGTTGCAAAGCAATCCGAGCAGTAGACCGGCCGGTCGTTTCGCGGCTGGAAAGGCACCTGGGTGTCCTTACCACACGAGGCACAGACGGCCGGGAACATCTCACGCTCGCGCCGACCGTAGTCGTTGCTGCCGCCGAAGCGGTTTCCGCCGGCTTCGCCTTGGCTCTGCTTACGCTGGGCACGGCATTCCGGACAGCGGCTCGGCTCATTGGAGAAGCCTCGACTGGCGAAGAACTCTTGCTCACCGGTGGTGAAAATAAAGCTCTGGCCGCAGTCTCGGCAGGAAAGGATCTTATCGTTGTACACGCGCTGACTCCTCAGTCAAAAGTTGGAACTGATCGGTCAGCACAACACGGAGGGGGACACAAAAGGGATGCGAACGATCCTTTACGGAGACCCAACCGAGCGGTTGGTGGCCTACTCAATACCACTGGAAGTGAGTATATCACGGGAAGGCTTCGGCTGCATAAGCTCAGATTGGCCATCGGGTTCACCGGCGCGCTTGAACGACTTAGACTGATCACCACTGAGATTCGGGCCAGAAGATCGCTCATTTCTGTGTCAGCACGCCACGAATCTCTACGCTAGACTGGGGCGTGTGGCTTACCCGGAAGGAGGAGGATTGTGAGGCGCCTACGGACCATCGCATTTGTGTTCTCGTTCGGAGCTCTCTTGTCCGGTTGTATCGGGCCGACGCCCGGTCGTCCGGCCCCAGCGCAGGGTGAAGCTCCACCCACAAAGACGCTAGTCGTCGCGACCCGCGCTGAGCCACCGAGCCTCAGCCCAAAGCCATTTCGATCGCTGGGCCTCACCGCGGATCTCTCCCGACGCATGTTCAACGCCGGGCTGACGATCCGCAACGACGATGGACTCCCGGTGGCGTACCTGGCTGAGAGCGTGCCTCAACTGCACACGGACGCATGGCGAGTGTCCCCCGATGGAACGATGGAGACGACGTACCGTCTCAGGCCGAACATCACCTGGCACGACGGTCGTCCCTTGACCGCCGACGACTTCGTCTTCGCGCACGAGGTGTTCAGCACACCCGCTCTCGGCCTTTCGGGCTTGCCGCCGGTCAACATGATGGACCGGGTCACCGCGCCCGATCCCCGAACGGTCGTGGTTCATTGGAAGCAGACCTTTCCCAATGCAAACGCTCTGGCCGCGAGCGGCACTGACAGCTCAGACGACTCCTTCCCTCCGCTGCCGCGACACATCCTTGGCGAGGCGTTTCAAACGTTGGAGGCCGAGGCCTTTATGGCCAGCCCCTTCTGGGTCAGCCAGTACGTCGGCGCCGGTCCCTACAAGCTCGAGCGCTGGGAGACCGGGTCGTTTCTCGAAGGAGTCGCCTTCGACGGGCACATCCTTGGGAAGCCGAAGATCGTGCGGATCCGTGAAGTATTCATCGGCGACCCCAACACCGTCATGGCCAACATGCTCGCCGGCGAGGCCCACTTGACCTCGGGGGACTCCATACGGTTCACGGACGGCCAGACCCTGAAGGTCCAATGGGCCGAACAGGGCAAGGTGTTGAACTTCCCGAACCTCTACCGGATCGTGCAGTTCCAGCGCCGTCCGGAGCTCGCGAGCACTCTCGCGTTCACCGATCTCCGCGTTCGACAAGCGCTCCACCATGGCGTGGACTTCGCCACGCTGAACGAAGCTCTACAGGACGGCCAGACAACCGCCGCGGTCGGGCCGATCCCGCCGACGGCGACCTACTATCGCCAGCTCGCCCAGGCCGTTGCCCCGTACCCCTACGACCCACGAAAAGCCGAGCAGCTCATGACCGACGCAGGCTTCGCTAAAGGGTCGGAGGGCGTGTGGGCGAGTCCAGATCCGAAGTTCGGGCGGATGGCTTTCGAGACGAACGTTCTGGCATCTCCCGACAGCGACAACGAGATGCACCTCATGGCGGACACATGGCGGAAGCTTGGCTTCGACGTACGAGAGGTGAGCTGGTCACCCGTTCAGGGGCGGGACAGCGAATTCCGCAATAATTTCCCCGGGCTGTCGACCACGAGCACCCCGCCGGGAGAGACGGCGCTCGGAGAGTATCGCAGCGACCGCGTCCCGACGCCGGCAAACCGCTGGCGGGGCTCCAACCGGGGTGGTTGGATCGGAACGCCAGAGTACGATCGGCTGGTCACCCTTTGGGAAACGGGGCTGGACCAGAACGAGCGCATGCAGGCGGTGATCCAGATGAACAAGATCCTCAACGATGACTGTGTCGTGATCAACCTCTACTGGAAGCTCAACGCTCAGGCCGTCGCGAATGGTGTTGTCGGTCCGCGACTGACCGATCCGAACGGCACGCCAGAATGGAACATCCAGGAGTGGGCGTACCGCTAGCTGCTTCTGCCAACGGCGCCGAGCCGTATGCTATAGAGACGCGAGCGTCGAGCAGCGTCAAATTCGGCGCGGACGCCGCGAGGAGTATCTCTCGTGCGAGAAAACGCTGTCCCAGACGCTGATCTGAGAGCGCAGCTCAAGCCCGATCAAAAGGTCATCGCCGAGAATGACGAGGAGATCGGCGAGATCGTCGACATACACACGCGCGGCAGTGCAGAATACATCCACATTCGCCGGTACGGCCCGGGCCAAGATGACATCTACGTGCCCGTCGTCGGCGTAGAACGCGTAGTAGCCAATCGCGTCTTCTTGCGCCTCAGCGCGCTCGATCTTCTCGGAAAGGCATGGCACGAGCTACCCGCATCTTGAACAACATTCGCTCCGCACCGACCAACCACAGGGCCAAGCTACGAATTGCTTCGACGCTTCCCGTTATCTTTCTTCTGTTGGCCGTCGCCCTCATCGCCTGTTCGAGCCCCACGGCAACCGTCATCCCAAATGAGGTGAGCCGGTGGGATTCCGATCTGCGCGACTCTATTGACAAACTCTCCACGGAGGACAGGCGGCTGGCGGTCGCGTACCTCGACCGGACACGCTCGGCGGCTGCCTCAAGCGGGCAGCCCGTCGCGACCGGCGTGACCGTAGGAGAGGCGATCGAGAAGCAGCGAGCTTTCGACCGCGATCAGGCACAGCAGCGACTGGCGAGTCGCGCGGAGCGGGATCAGCAGGACCAGCAGCGGAAGGACTCTGAGCAGCGGGCGGCGGAGGTCTTCGCCGTCAGCCTGACCAGCAAACAAATCACGCCGGCCGATCTCCAAGCTGGCACGCGGACGGACCAGGTGACGTTCTCCTTCGAGTTCAGGAATGCAGGAGCCAAGGAGATCACAGAAGCCGTGGGCACCCTTACCGTGGCCGACAACTTCTTTGGGACGGAGCTGAAGGTCATTCCGCTGGATTACCGCCAGCCCCTCGCCCCTGGCGTCACCGAGCCGTGGCAAGCGACCGTTCCGATGAGCCCCCAGGCAACGCTCGACTCGCGGATTCGAAACACCGACCTCGGCCAAATGAAGGTGACCTTCACGCCGAATAGGATCGCTTTCTCGGATGGCACTCGGTTGGATTTCGCGACGGCCGCACGGTCGTAGCGACGACGGGAGATGGAACCATGATCGCGGCTGGAATTGGCGACTACGTCGAGATTGACGGGCTGAAGACGTTCTACGTGAAGCGAGGAACGGGTCCAGCGCTCGTCCTCGTCCACGGTGGCTCACCTGGCGCGTGCGCGCGGGTGAACTGGGGCCAGAACATCGATTACCTGGCAGATGCTGGGTACACCGTGTACGCCTTCGATCAGCCCGGGTTCGGCCGCACGGAGAACTCGAGCGACTACTCGCTGGAGTACCGCGTCCAGCACGCGAAGCAGTTCGTCGACTCGCTCGGGCTCGATAGCTACCGTTTGATGGGCAACTCGCAGGGGTCGTACATCGCGGCCCGCCTGGCTCTAGAGGACCCAAAGGTGCTGAAGCTCGTGCTCGTGTCTAGCGGCACCCTCGCTCCCCGCGGATCGGACCAGGCGGAAGAGCTGGCGCGCGAGCATGCCGAGCGCCTCAACGCGTACGTGCCGTCTCTGGAGAACATGCGCGACTTGACCATGCAGACGCTGCTCACCCACGGGGACGGCTTCGACCAGATGGTCCAGGAGCGCTACGAGATGAGCATCGGCAAGAACGAGGAGGCAAGCCAGAAGCGGCGCGGCACGCCCCAGCCTCGGCCGATCCTTCGAGAGCTGAAGAACCTCAAGATCCCGGTACTCCTCATGTGGGGCGCCAATGACAGCGGCGTTGCGCTGGAGCGCTCGCTGCTGCTCTTCAATGCGATCCCAGGAGCGGAGCTCCACATCTTCGACCGGTGCGGCCACTGGGTTCAGTGGGACCAGGCCGGGCGATTCCACACGATCGTGCGGGACTTTTTCAGCCGCTAGCTCAAGACCAAGAAGGGTTCGCCGCCGCCTCGAGAACAAGGCTCCGGACGTTTCCCCCAGGATCACTATGGACCGATGCGTTCTTCACACGCATCCGTCGGTACGCTCATGCCCCCAGACCATAGAGTTTGGCCCCATTGTCCCAGAGAATGGCTCGTTTGGCTTCGTCGGTAATGTCCGCGAGCGCCAAGAAATGGTTGCTGGCTTCTGGGAAGGGTGAATCGTGGTGTGGGAAGTCGGAGGACCACAGGAGACGGTCAGCACCGACATAGTCGATCGCGTACTTGGCGACGCCCTCGCTCGGGTCAACGACCGCGTAGCATTGCCGCTTGAAATACTCACTCGGCTTTAGAGAGAGCGTGTATTCCTGGTCGGGTCCGTACGTCTCCCACTTCTCGTCCATGCGCCACAGCAACCAAGGCAGCCACGTAACGTTGGACTCCATGATCACGACCTTCATGTTGACGTACTGTTCCAAGACCCCGCCCAGGATGAGCTCGGTGAGGCAGGCCTGGGCGTAGAAGGGATGCGACATCGTGCTGGAGACGACCTCCGTTCGACGGTGCCCGCTATATCGGGCCGCAACGTCATCATCCAGCGCGGTAATGCCCGTCACGTGCAGGCCTAGCGACGTGTTGAGGCGATTGATTTCCCCCCAGAGCGGCTCAAAGCTTTCGTCGGTGAGAATCGTGCCGTCCACGCCCGCATGGGTCATGGCAACTCCAACAGCGCCGAGATCCTCTACACAGCGTCGCGCTTCCTCCGCCGCCAGGTCGGGCGCCTGGCGAGGCAGCCAGCCCCAAAACTTGAACCGACCAGGGTTCTCACTGGCGAACTCGGCGGCATAGTCGTTATAGGCGCGGCACAGCGCGAGCGCGTGACCAGGTTCGACCCCGTCAATGTTCATGATGTGAAAGCCAAGCGATGGCGTTAGGATTGCGACGTCAATACCCTCGGTGTTCATCCCATCAATGTAGGTTGTCGGTGAGCAGTTCGTCCGCGCCTCGAGAAGTTGGCGGGGGGAGTTTTCCCACCGTCGATTCCCCTGACGGAAGACGAGGGAGGCTTTCTCATCGTCGCCAGACGGCCGCTCGGCCCGCGAGCGCCTTGGCGCGACGCGATCTCCGAGCTGGATCTTGACCTGGCCCGTGTCCAGGTGCCCACCCGGGGGTTCGACCAACTTTGTGCGCGAGCGATAGGTCTCCGGCAGGCGCTTTTCCCAGAGGTCGAAGGGTTCCTCTAGATGCAGCTCGCTATCGATGATCTTGAAGCCATTCTTCGCCATCGTTCCCCCTCACAGACTGCTTGTGCCATATATCGTTTCGGCCACAGTCTTATGGCCGACTTTCAGTTAACCTGGGCGACGGGGTCACCCCCGCCGCCCGGCTTCAAAACCGGACGTGAGGCTTTCACCTCATCCGGCTCCTCAACGAATGGGCTGTTGTCAAGAGTACCAGTGGCCGT
>Ga0080064_1001919_pt1 | contig 38513 bp, 36 predicted proteins | sample Subgrocontami54m_FD_69260 | JGI IMG/M metagenome (GOLD analysis project Ga0080064, IMG submission 69260) | Subsurface groundwater microbial communities from S. Glens Falls, New York, USA - GMW46 contaminated, 5.4 m (SPADES assembly) (version 2) ...
ACGGACAGTGGCAGGCTTCCGGGACTTTGCGCGGTAATTCAAATGCAGACACCGGTGGAACAACACTAGCGGTGTCCCCAGGCATCCAGTATTTTGTGAGCAACAGTTTCTTGGCTGAATTGTCATTTCCCATTCCCGTGGTTCGGAATCTCAGTGGAATTCAACCAAGACCTGAGAACTCAGTCGTTATGGGATTTCGGTATCTTTTCTAACCTCTTCGGACGAAGCTATCTATTGGAGGCTAATCATGGGTAGATTGGCGTGGCTTTTGTTGATGCTGTCCATCGTTACGGTACTCTCGGCTGTTCCTGCTTCAGCGCAAGTCGAGAAGGCGACGGTCAAGATCAACGGCATGATATGAGGGCTTTGAGCCAAAGGGGCCCAGAAGGCCCTGCAACGCCTGGATGGCGTTGATCATGCAGAAGTGAACCTTGTGAAGGGCGAGGCTCAAGTCTTTCCCAAATCGCAACAATCATTTGACCCCGCATTGATTCCCGGAGCTATCAAAGATGCCGGCTTCACGGCCGTTGAGGTGGTTGTGGTAGTTGACGGAACGTTGGCTCGGAAGGAAGGGCAGCTACAGCTGGACGTAGCTGGACTGAAACACCCGTTTTTGCTGGCCGGAGGGCCAGAGGCCAATACGCTCGGGGAACGCCCTGACCTAACAGGTAGAACGGTGCAGGTGACCGGGAAGCTCCAGACCCGCCAGGCCGGCCCCTCGGCAACGCTTACGGTCGAGGCTTTCAGACCGGGGCATTGAGTCTAGAACGGCCCCGTTTGGCGGAGACCAGTCGAGTCGGATCAGGGCCCACTTGACTCTGTCCTCAAAAGACTCTGGGGGAATCAAAGCATGAATAAGAAATTTGATCTTGTCGCACTTGGTACCGGATCGGCTGCCTCGGGTGTGGCGTCGAAGTGCCGCTCAGCAGGTTGGCAAGTTGCCATCGTTGATTCGCGTCCGTTCGGGGGCACGTGTGCGCTTCGAGGCTGCGATCCGAAGAAGGTGCTGGTTGGTGCCGCCGACGTAATGGACTGGCTGCGACGTATGGAGGGAAATGGCATCCGCAACAAGCAAGCTCGAATTGATTGGGCAGAGCTCATGAAGTTCAAACGTTCCTTTACCGACCCTGTCCCGGAAAACCGCGAGGCGAGCTTTGCGAAAGCCGGCATCGCTACGTACCGCCGACGGGCGCTTTTCGTGGGACCGAATACGGTTCAGGTTGGCGAAGATGTCCTGGAAGCACGCCATGTTGTCATTGCGACCGGGGCAACGCCGAGAAAGTTACATATTCCGGGCGAAGAATTTCTCACGACCAGCGACCAGTTCCTGGAGTTGGAGGAATTGCCGAAGCGTATCGTCTTCATCGGCGGAGGCTACATCTCCATGGAGTTCGCCCATGTAGCCCTTCGTGTTGGCGCAAAGGTCACAGTGCTTCATCGCGGCGAGCGCCTCCTTGAAGGTTTTGATCCCGATCTGGTTGAACAACTCGCACAGAAGACCCGGTATCTCGGGGCTGATGTGCAATTGCGCACGGAAGTCAACGCCGTCGAGAAGACAGCCAATCACCTGATCGTACGTGCTTCTGCCGGCCACGGGCAGCACGCCTTTCACGCCGACCTCGTCGTCCATGGCGCCGGCCGGGTTCCTGAAATCCAAGACCTGAACCTGGCGGCTGCTCAGGTGGAGGCTAATGAGCGTGGAGTGAAGGTCAACGAGTACCTCCAAAGCACATCGAATCCAGTGGTCTACGCAGCGGGAGATGCAGCAGCCAGTGGTGGACCGCCGCTGACTCCGGTAGCTGGATATGAGGGGCGGATCGTAGCTACGAATCTGCTGCAAGGAAACCGTATGACGGCCAGCTATTCGGGCGTGCCCAGCGTAGCGTTTACTATTCCGCCGTTGGCGGCTGTGGGACTCTCGGAACGAGCCGCACGCGAAAAGGGCCTGCGGTTCCGAACGCACCATGAACTCACGACAGCGTGGTATTCCTCTCGCAGGATCGCCGAGGAGTCCTCCGGATTCAAGGTTTTAATAGAAGAAGATACTGACCGCATCTTGGGCGCTCACTTGCTTGGCCCGCACGCCGAGGAAACCATCAACCTGTTTGCGCTGGCCATCAAGTCTGGAATACGGGCATCCGACCTCCAGGAGACCATTTTCGGCTATCCGACACTTGCATCCGACGTGCGCTACATGCTGTGACTCGCGCTGTCCTTGAGGGGCAGTTGGCGCGTACATGCGGAAAGAACATTGGTCCCTGGACTGTCATTTAGCGCTCTTTCGACAAGATTTGTGTCTGGGGATAGAAATCCTGCCAGGCGAACCAGAACACCGTGGTCGACGGCAGAACGCCCCCTGATCTATTGGTAACCCATGCGGTTTTCGACTTTCGGTCGAAGTGGATCAGCACAGTTTTGTCGCCTACCTCATCGGCAAACTGCGCGGGTCTGTTCTTCAGGACCTCGAGCGGATAGGCTTTCTGAATGCCGCCGACTGCGATGCCGAGCACTCGCTCCATCGGGTTGATCTTCTCTTTTGCCGTCTTGCTGTCTTGCGGACTGCGAAACGTGGGCCTTCCTTGCTCCACATATTCCCTGTAGGGGTCGACGCCGTAGTCGCGCTTGAAGCCCGTATCCAGTGACAGGACCAGAGTGTTCGGATGCTGAGTCCGCCAATGTTCCCAGGTTGAGTGTTCGGCGGGGAGCATCGCCAGCACCGCGCCTGTGAGGGGCCCCGTGATGGCCCGCTGCAGCATCTGCGACCAGAGGCTCCCGGTTTCGTGGTCGTACATCAGGAGATTGGATTTGTATATTCTTCCTGAAACCCCGAAGGTCAGTCGGTTGCCCCCATTTTCCGGGTCATAAATAATGCCCGACAGGCAGAGTGGACACCAGGTGACAACGACGGGTTTTCCGTTGTAGGTGTCATTCACGACTTCGTGCCAGTTTAGAATTCTGATCGGGTAGGCTTTGGCTACCCCGTTGTACTCGATGGCCAGTACTCTGTCGTGCTTTTTCAGAAACCTGTCCCCTTCGGACGCGGAGACAAACTTGGGGTTGCTTAGTGCAGGGATGCCGTCCTTGGGAGGGCCACCGGAAAGGATCTCTTCAATCGCAACGGAGTGGCGTGTAATGTCGAAAGGCGGCTGGCCTTTCCCCGCCTCCAGATACTGTTTTTCCTGCTGCGCAAGGGCAAACCCGGAGGTCGGAAGCATGCAGATCAGGAATGATGCGATCCGAAGTCGAGATTTGTTTGCAGTCCACATAGCGAATCTCAATGTCCCACGTTCGATAGATTGGCCCCCGAGCGACGCAGCGGCCACAGCCCAAGTCGATTTGCATAGGCGCTGACCGACGAGACCACAAACGGGATCGCAAAGTTCAAACAAATCTTGACCAGCAGACTCGCGGGAATCGGACCACGCAAGATCACGTCGAACTGGTTGGCCACCGTCAGCACGCTTCCCAAGATCAGCGCATAGCGAACGGCGCTGATGACCTCGTTGCTCGGAATCGTTTTATCGAGCGCTGCCGCTTCGACCTGTCTTGACATATCCAGGCTCCGTGGGCACGGGAAGGTCAAAACCCTAAGTTGCTAGATGCGCAAACCGGAAGATGGTTACCGGACCGCAGGAACCTGCTTTTGAACTGATTCGGCTTGATCCAGCAGGTGTGCGGCGGTTTGTGGGTCAGCAGTCGGCAGGTTGCAGACATAGTTCTCGCAGATGTAGGCGGTCGCGCGGCCCTGTTTGCGGGTCACATTAGCCAACAATGGCAGCCAGCGTGCCAGCTGTCTTTGCCCTTCAGCGCCATCCGCAAGCAAAAGCACCCGGTTGGGGATATAACGTTGCCACACCATGCGAAGCAGTGCGCGTGTGTCGTCCGCACCGGGGGCGCCGGCGATGACGATTTGCCTGTGCTTTGCCAGGCTGAAGTCCAGCGCTGACATCATGTATGGCATGGCCTCCGGCATCTGCTCCAGACGAGGCGCGAAAGCGGCCAGGGTCTTGTCCGCTTTGTCCTTGTAACCTTGCTTGTCTGTTATTTGCCAGAGGCGCAGCAGATTCATTGCGGCCACGGAGTTTGGAGAAGGTTCGACACCGTCGTACGGTTCCCGCGTGCGCAGCAAAATCGACCGGTCCTGGCCACTGGTCGTGAAGTAACCGCCCTGTTTCTCATCCCAAAACAAACGATCCTGTGCCTGCTGAAGCTGGGCTGCCCAGGAGAGCAATCGCACGTCGAACGACGCTTCATACAGGTCGAGAAGACCCTGGGTCAGAAACGTGTAGTCGTCGAGATAGCCATCAATGTCTGCGCTTCCCGCGCGATAGCGGCGCTTCAACTTGCCAGAGGCCGGCTGATACAAGTGAGATCGCAGAAATGACTTGGCGCGGTTGGCAGCATCAAGATATTTCGGTTCGTCCAGGGCCTGGCTGGCTTTGGCCAAGGCGGAAATCATCAACCCGTTCCACGAAGTGATGATCTTTGTGTCCACCGGCGGCCGCGGCCGAAAAGAACGTTGAATGAACAGTTTCTGTTTTGCGTCGTTCAGTATCTGGCTTGTCTGGGCTTCAGTCTTTCCAAACTTCTTTGCCGTTTCCGCTCCGGAGTGGCCCTTGTAAAGGACGTTCTTTCCTTTAAGCCAGCCTTCGATGTCTTGCCCGGACGGGACGTTTCCCGTGGCTTCCACCCCGTAACGAAAATCGAAGATCGCAGCTGCTTCTCCGCCAAGCGCACGGTCGATTTCCGCTGCCGTCCACACGTAAAACACACCTTCACCGTTTTCTGGCTTGTCCTTTTCAAGCGGGCTGTCCGCGTCCAGCGCGGAATAGAAGGCGCCTTCGGGACTACGCATCTCACGGAGCGCAAAGTCGAGAATGTCGTGCGCCACGTTGGCGTAGGACTGGTCATTCGTTGCCTGGTACGCTTCGGTGTACAGCGTCGCGAGCTGGGCTTGGTCGTAGAGCATCTTCTCGAAGTGCGGTACACGCCAGCGACCGTCAGTGGAATAGCGATGGAAACCGCCGCCAATCTGGTCATGCACTCCGCCCCCGGCCATGGAGCGCACATTGTTCAGCACCATGTCCAGCGCTTCCTTCTTCCTGGTTCGCGACCAGTACCGCAGGAGGAAGTTCGGGACGACCGGCCGTGGGAACCTAGGGCCTTCACCAAAACCGCCATTCGCAGCGTCATACGACTGGCGAATCTGTTCGTACGTCTTGTCCAGTAAGTTTGCTTGTAACGGACCGCCCCCACCCACACCGCTGTTCACTGCCTGTTGCAATTTCTGCGTGATGCTGTCCGCGGAACGCATGATCTCTTCGCGCTGCTTGCTCCACACGTCCGCGATGCGCGGCAGCAGAGTGCGAAGACCGGTAGCGCCATACTTGTCCTCCGGCGGGAAATACGTTCCGCCGAAGAATGGCTTTAGATCGGGAGTCAAGAAGACGTTCATCGGCCACCCGCCACTTCCAGTGGTCGCCTCGACGAAGCTCATGTACTCGTTATCAATGTCCGGACGTTCTTCGCGGTCCACTTTGATGGAAACGAACCAGCAATTGAGCAGCTCCGCAATCGCCGGATTGGAATAGGACTCGCGCTCCATCACGTGGCACCAATGGCAGGTGTAATAGCCCACGGAGAGAAAGATCGGCTTGTTCTCACGTTTTGCCTTCGCAAACGCTTCTTCACCCCACGGATACCAGCCGACTGGGTTGTGCGCGTGCACCAGGAGGTAAGGACTCTTCTCGTGAATCAGCCGGTTGGTATATGGGTACTGACCTTTAGCTTGAGTCGATCGGGTGGAGGCAGTCGCCTTTGTTGGTTTTGCCGACTCTTGGTCGGAAGGGATTCCGGCTTCGCCCGGAGCCGCCGCCATTAGAAACGCTCCACAAAGCAAGAGGTGCGCAATGACTTTCCATAGAACAACGTCACGCACCGCGCGCAGCTCTCCCGTGGGAGCCATCGACGTCGACGCTCTGCCTGCAATCCTTTTCACAGTAGCTCGTACTCATCCACTTCGAGCGAAAAGTGCTTGGGCGAAAAGTTCGCATTCGCGACCGGCTCTTCTGTGGAGCAGATTCGAGTGCCTACTCTACACCAAGTCCTACCGCTTCAAGACAATCTTGGCTGCGGCCAATAGCAGCTCGGAATCCAGCCGTACCTGATAGTCAGGGTTCACGTACTCAAATTGAATTACGCCATTCGTCGCCACCAAGAACACCGCTGGCACCGGCAACATGTGATGTTTCTGCCCGGAAGCTGCCTCCACGTCGATACCGTGCTTCTTCAGCTGCGCCAAAGTTGCGTCATCCAGTCTGTACGCGACGCGAAAGCTTTGTGCCGCAGCCATATCGCTGTCGGATAGCAGTCGGAAGCCTAGCTTGTGTTTGTCGATCGTCTCCTTCAGCTTGGATGGCTGATCGGGAGAAATTGCCAAGAGCTGCACACCCAAATTCTGGAACTGAGGCTCGATCTCGCGCAGTTGGACCAACTGCTGGTTGCAGTGCGGTCACCAACCGCCACGATAGAAGACGAGCACGGATGGCTGCTGCCGCACCGCGTTGTTCAGATCGAAGGCCTCGTCATCCACGGTCCGCAGAGTCACTTGAGGTATGGCTGTTCCCGTGAGTACAGGACAGACGTCCTGCGGCGAGACAGGCATCCTAGAAGCTGGCATGATTCATGTCCTTTCTTACTTCTGGTTTTCGTAGTCGACGTCGCCTTTGTTGCTGTCCCTGTTTTATCGCTTGAGTTCGGCTGCCGAGGCCGCGCTCACGCGGATAAACTTATCGCCCGCCTTCTGGGGTGGCCTTCGGCAAGGTCCGCACATAGAACACCAGATCCCAAATGTGTTCGTCGGATTCGACTCTCCCAAAGGCCGGCATGCCGCTCAAGCGGATGCCGTTCTTAATGATCCAGAAGACTTCCGGATCGGAATACGCCTGAACAGCGGGCGAGTTTAGATCGGCGGCTCGCGGGTACATCCACCGGCCCGCATCCGTGGGATTGTGCCCACTCGCTCCGTGGCAGGCAGCGCAATCCGTGCCGAACAGCCGCTCGCCTTCCTTGATGCTTGCCTGCCGGTCGGCGGGTGCGGGCGGAATGCCCTCCCGGCTGCTTCTGTGAACCAGATACCGCTTCGCTTTAGTCGCCAAGAACGTTTCCGTTCGTCCCGGCTCCGGCAGGGCGCTCAACGTAAACTGGGACGCTGCAACCACGGCGATCACGGCGACGAGAACGAGTCCGCCGATTCCCGCAATTACAAACCTCTTCATCGGAACCTCTCCTCAAAAAAAAGCCATGTACCTCAGCAACAAAAAGGGAGAGGGCTGGCTTGTTGGACCAACCCTCCCTGAAGCGGAGCGAATTACGAACCGGGTTCGATGTTCGTGACGTGAATCGTCTCGCTACCCTTGTCGATGGTGCCTTTGACCTTTACGTTTTGCCCCGCGAACTGCTGGGGCTTGGTCTGATCGTCCAGTTGATAGACTTTCTTGGAAGCAGCGTCGTACAAAACGTACTTGCCGCCCATCTTTACGCAGTTGTCCGTGCACATCTTCTTGACCATGGGATCATTGGGGCTTTTGTCTCCCATGCCTTCCTTCTTCAGCATCTCGGCATGAGAACTATTCATGGCGCACTGGCTGTCCATGATCTCCCCTTTGAATGTTTTGCCCTTGGGCGACGCGAAACTGAGGCTGCTCAGGAGAACAGCGCCCAAAACTGGTAGCAGATAGCGTTTCAATGGTTTACCTCCGGATATGTGGATTTTGAACTCTGACTGTGGATGCCAGTCTGTTTGCAGGATGCGCGGCCTCCGAAAAGGTTACGGCCCGGCTGCATACTATCGGCGAGTTTTGAGCGAGTACCGTATCCTTGCCGTAACCTGTTCCGATTGAGGGAATCTTCATAAGATATGCTCCGCAAGCGATTCATGCCCGTCTTTGCAGTTCTGACGTTGGTTGTGGTGGGCGTTACCCAGGTCCATCGATTGCCCAAACCGCAAATTGAGTCCGCCGAGGGTCAACCTGCACCCGACTTTACGCTGCGAGATCAGTTGGGAAAGGACTTTCGCCTAGCGGCGCTTCGAGGCAGTCGAGTACTGCTGATCTTCTATCGCGGGTACTGGTGACCGTATTGCATGACTCAACTGCGCGAGTTCGCGCGGCACAAGAAGGAATTCGACGAACGGCAGACTCAAGTCGTTGCCCTGAGTGTGGATGACGTGCAACATGCTCGTCAGGTATGGGAAAAAATCACAGACCATAACTTTACGATCCTGAGCGACCCTGGGGCGAAGGTCATCCGCAAATACGGCCTGCTGCACGCAGCCGGGGCGGATGGTAAGGACATTGCGATTAGGACTACGATCTTTATCGATGAACAGGGCGTCGAACGCTGGCGCCGTGCGAGTGAAACCGTCTCTGATATTCCCAGTGTCAACGACGTCTTGCAGAGGATCCCACCAGCAAAATGACGGGAAAGGACACACATGGCGTGGATCAAAATCATTGACGACACGGAAGCTGACGGCGAACTCAAAGAGATCTACCAGGCACAAGGCGAGAAGGCGGGAGCGTTGGCGAATATTCTCAAGATTCATAGCCTTGCGCCCAGAACGCTTTCCACCCACATGGCGTTCTATGAAGCCGTGATGCATGCCCCTGGCGACCTTTCGCGCATACAGCGCGAAATGATCGCCGTGGTGGTATCCAGCCTTAACCGCTGCCATTATTGACTGCGCCACCATGGAGCAGGTCTGCTCCGGCTCACCCGCAAGGAACGGCTGGTCGAAGCACTGACTACCGACTTCCGCCGGGCAGAAGGCCTGGAGCCGCGCGACCGTGAAATGCTGGAGTACGTCGCACGCCTGGTCCAGGAGCCTTGGGCAATGTCCGCAGAGCAGGTTGACTGTCTGCGGGGTGCTGGCTTTTCCGACCGTGCCATCCTGGAGGTCAACCTGGTCGCGAGCTACATGTCCTTCGTGAACCGGCTCGCGCAAGGTCTGGGAGTCGAACTCGAGGACTATTTCCGCAACTTTACCCGTTAAGGTAACCTGATCCCCGCCGCTGGTAACCAGTTCCGCTGAAACCTCGATCCTCCCCGCGCATCATGCAGGAAGAGGCCCAATTTCTGCATGGCGGAGCGCAACTTTTTGGCAACGACAGAGACTGAGGTCATGCGCGACGAATCCGCGCTCATCGAGCGGATCCGGGGAGGTGAGAAAGCGCTGTTCTATGAACTGATTCGGCCCTACGAGCGCAACGTCTACCTGTCAGCCTATTCGGTCCTGCACAACCAGGCGGATGCGGAAGAGGTGGTGCAGGAAACGCTGCTCAAGGCCTTCACTCATCTGGACCAGCTTCGCGCAAACGGCAAATTCAAGGCGTGGCTCATGCTGATCGCGGTCAATGAGGCCCGCATGCGCCGGCGGAAAGACCGCCAGCATCTGTACGAGTCGCTGGAGGAACATGCCATGGAGACGGAAGAGGGCGAGTTCATGCCACGGCAGTTTGCCGACTGGCGCGAGATCCCATCGGACATTGCAGAAAGGAAAGAAATTAGGGCCGCAGTTCAGAGCGCTTTGGAGAACCTGCCCGAGAAATACCGCGAGGTGTTTGTCCTGCGCGACATGCAGCATCTGAGCGTCGCAGAGACCGCCGCAGTGCTGGGACTCACGGCTTCGGCAGTGAAGACCCAGTTGCACCGGGCGCGGCTTCAGATGCGGGAGCAGCTCACGCCTATGTTCGGAAAGAGCTGGATAGAAAAGTTGCCGTTTTGGAAGGGGAAGAACCCATGGTGAAATGCGATAGGGTTTTGCAGGAGTTGTCGAACTACATTGACGAGGATGTCGATCCCGTCCTTCGGGGGGAGATCGAGGAGCATCTGCGCGGCTGCCACCGTTGCTCGGTCCTGGTGGACAGCACTCGCAAGATGCTCTACGTCGTCGGAGACGAGAGGGTACTCGAGATTCCGATTGGCTACAGCGAGCGGTTACATTCGGTTTTGTCTGAGCGTCTGGGGATTCGAGATCACGATTCCTGCTGACGAATGGCGCGGCAGCGGCATCCCTAAGATTGTCCGCGGTTCAGCTTTCATCGTCACAATGCGATGACCCAGAGAAATCCTATGCCCCACCTTGCTTCAAACCTGTGGATCAGAGGTATCTGGGCCCTTACCCTGGCTGTCGGTCTGATTGCCGCATTCGTCCCTCCCTATTGCGGGGTACTATTCCATTGTGGTTGCCGACCGTTATGGGCGGGTGGAGCCCAATCCTGCAACATTAACAATGATGTGCCTCCCCATTGTCCTTTCTGGAACCACGGTACTCTTGGGGCAAGGTTTGTGCGCATGAGCATGCTCGGTTCCGAGGCCCTTGCTATTGCTTTGGCTCTGCGTCGAAACTGGTCCTACGTTAGGCTAACAATCCTGGTAGTGGTTGTATTTCTCACCAGCGGTGCTGCCGCTGCTGCGCTCTTTGCTTGGAACGACGGGTATTGCGCTCCATTCAGCCCCTGTTGGTGGCAGTACTTCTCGATGTAGAACAATCGCGGTTTGAGGACGGCCGATGAAGAATTCTTTCCGGAAACGAACCAACGTACTGCTGGCCAAGGCGTTTACTCGTTGGCCGGTGCTGGGACGCCTGTGGAGCAAAACGGCGCCAATAACGACGAGCACCGACGTTCCGTGGACCCCGATGAGCAAGCCGTTGAGTGATTGCCGTATCTCCCTCGTTACCACCGGCGGCCTGCATCTGAAAACGGATCAGCCCTTCGACATGGACGACCCTCAGGGAGATCCGACCTTTCGCGTGATTCCCGCGAACGCGAGGCAGGCTGACCTCGCCATCACACACAATTACTACGACCACGCCGACGCCGATCGTGACTTCAACCTCCTGCTGCCGCTTGACCGGGTACGGGAACTGGCACTTGCCGGCCACCTCGCCGGAGTGACGCCTTCACATTACTCATTCATGGGACACATTGATGGACCCCATGTCGCCACGTTGGAGCGAGAGATACTGCCCGCGCTGGTAGGGCGAATCCGCACCGAGCGGCCGGGCTTCGTTTTCCTCACACCGGCTTGAGGGCTCTGTAATCGGTCCGTGGGACTGATCCAGCGCGGTATCGAGGCAGCCGGTATTCCCACCGTTTCCCTTTCCATCCTGCGGGATATCACGGAGAGGGTGAGACCACCCCGCGCCCTGTTCTTACGCTGGCCCTTCGGCCATCCGTTAGGGGAGCTGGGCAACACAGCCCAGCAGTTCACGGTTCTGCACGACGCTTTTGACTTCCTATACACAGCCGCCCCCGGGGAAATCCGCGACCTCCCCTACCCCTGGCGCCGACATACGTACTCGATGCCAGCCGCTTGGAATCTCAAGGCGACGCACCCTATGTCGTAACTCTTTGTCTGGTTCGAGCATCCTGTCAAAGAGGGGCGACTATGCTTGAACCGGTTCCTCATGCAATTCCTACGCTGCGGCTGTCGGATGTTCTCTCCGCGTTGTCTTTCGCTCTCGATCTGACGGAGGGCCAACCGCTGGGTCATGCTGTCAGGACGTGCGTCGTCGGCATGCGGCTGGCCGAAAAGCTGGGTCTCCCTCCGCAAGAAAACGCAGACCTGTATTATGCCCTCTTGTTAAAGGACTCGGGCTGCACCAACAACGCTGCCCGCATGTACCAGATTCTGGGCAGCGATGATCGCAAGGCCAAGCGGGACATGAGGACCACCGACTGGAGCCGCATGTCACTGGAGACATTTCACTATGCTCGCGAGAACGTTATGCCCGACCGGTCGTTTTTGCAGCGTGCCATCGCCATCATGAAAATGGCGATCAATCGGAAAGAACAGACCACCGAACTTTTCTCTCTCAAGTGCGAGCGCGGCGCACATATTGCGCGGCAGATGGGGTTCTCTGCGGAAACAGCCGCCGCCATCTACAGCATGGATGAACATTGGGACGGCAGCGGCTATCCTCAGGGACTGAAAGGTGCGGCAATTCCCCTCATCTCCCGCGTGGTTAATCTTGCGCAGACATTGGACTTGTTCGCCTCCAGTCATGGAACGCCCACTGCGTTTGAAGTGGTTAGGGAACGAAGCGGCTCCTGGTTCGATCCAGAGCTGGTGCGCGCAGCGCGAGAATTGGAAAGCGACCGCCTGCTATGGGACGAGCTCCAGCAGGAAGAGAGGGCACGTGAGCTGGCGATTCAGTTACAGCCGGCACACGACACCATCCGGACAGATCAACCTACTCTCGATGACATCTGCAACGCGTTTGCGGAGGTCATTGATGCCAAGTCGCCGTACACATTTCAGCACTCAACTGGTGTGGCCACCACGGCGGTGGCCATCGCCAAGAAGCTGGGTTTGCCGCAAGAGACCGTCGTGATGATCCGCCGCGCCGCGTTGTTACACGACATCGGGAAGCTGAATCTTCCCAACGCTATCCTGGACAAGCCCGCCAGCCTGACCCCGCGCGAGTGGGAGGCCGTGAGGCTCCATCCCTATTACACCTAGCGGATCCTCGAAAAAGTTGACGGCTTTCAGGAACTAGCGTTCGTCGCCAGCACACACCATGAGCGGCTGGATGGTTCCGGATACTTCCGCAATCTGCGAGGTGAGCATTTGACGCTTCCCTGGCGAGTGGTCGCCGTGGCTGACGTTTTTGATGCCCTGTCCTCCTCGCGTCCCTATCGTGACAAGCTTCCGCCGGAGACTGTGCTTCAGATCATTTCCAACAAGGTGCCGCATGCCCTGGACCTTGGCTGCTTCGAAGCCCTAAAAGCGGCAGCGTAAATTGCGCGCCGCGGAACTGGAGATGGACGCAGAGTCAGGTCTCAGCACTGCTTAGCCCGACGACGGACAATTCAGTCAGCGCTGGGTTGGGCGTAAGGTGGTGGCGTTTTGCCCGGCGCAACATCAAGGCACGCAAATCCATGCGCAGGTCCTCCACCCTCGGGCGTCCCACGTACCACCATCCGTCACACTTGGGATTTACGGTGCGGACGGTTCGCTGGCCACTTGGTTTTAGCGTGCGCCTTTGTCTGGTGCAGCAGGTACGCCACCCAGGTGGCAGTTGCTGGAGTGGACCACATCGACAGCTCAGACCTGAGCACGCTTTCCAACATAAGCATCCGGGAAACAGTGGTGGCCTGCCAGACGTGTGTGCCGGTCCCGCTATGGGTCGACGTCCGGGGTAGCGGTGTGCGGTGGTGTGGATAACCTCCGTGCGCCGGCTCCATGGCTCCAGAACTCAACAAGTTCCCTGCCACACCTCAGCGGACGTTCACATTCTTCCACTGTACTCCGGCTTTGAGGCTCCCGTCGTGTGTGGCGTGCGGACCGATTGCTCTGGCGATGATTCCTCGGCAGGTCCGCCGAGTAAGCCGAGGAGTCCGCCGTAAACGATGTGGCCGAACAGTGAGGCCAAAACAGCCATTGTCCCGCCTATGTTGGAGCTGAAAAGCCCTGCTCCCATGAGCGGCATGACCACCAGCTGCGACAGCAGCCACAGTGAGACTCCAAAGCCGATACCCTTCGCAAGCGGTGAGCCGGCGAAAAATCGGTACAGCAGCAGAGCATAGATCAACGGGAAAAGAATAACGCCGTTCATGATGTGCAGCAGCATCCCCATTTTCCAGCCACCAAGCATGCTGCCCAGCATTGCGGCAATATCCAGTTGCACTCCCATGGCAGGAGCGAGTGTGTACATGAATACAGTCATAGCGGGAGTGGCCACACAGCCACCGCAAATGACCCTGCCCACATTAGGTTTCATAGCGATTGCCCCTTTCCCAGAAGAAAGAAACCTCTGGAGACCGATGCTTCTGGGTCAAAGATTCGCCACAGGTAGGACGGTTTCGGGTGTTGAGAAGCTGATCCCAAGGTGGGCGCAGGGGAGGCTCAGAGGAAAATTCACTCCAAGACAAACAGCCAAGCAGTTGCCGGGAGAAGCCTTATGCGAGTCGCCGGCGAAGCTCCTGGATCGCGTACTGGTAAGCCGGTTCGAGCAACATCCATGCGTTGTCGAAATCCAAGAGTTCAAGTTTTGGCTCAAGGCAGGGCTCCAGGATGTGCAGTTCCGCAAGATTCCGGTACAAATGCAAGTCGCATCGGAGGCGAGCGTTAATCGCTAACGAAAAGCATTGCCCCAGTACAGACGTAAGACTCAGGTTTCCGTCCAAGCCTTTCGCACAGCTGCAAGCAATCCCGATTACGCGATCGGCGCCCCGGGCTACCGCCAGGTCAATGGGCACGTTATTAGAGAGCCCACCGTCAACTAGCTTCTGCCCTCTCCGCGAAATGGGCGGAAAGAACCCCGGCAATGCCGTGCTGGCAAGAATCGCCTCGACCAGATCACCGTCGCTCAAAGCAACGGTGTCTCCCGTTTCCAGGTCCGTTCCCACGATGACCAAGGGTATGCGAAGTTCGCCGAAGTCCCGCACCGGCAATCGTTCCTGCAGCAGCTTTCGCAAGCTTCGATTGCTGAAAACACTCGAAGCACCGGTTAAAAGCCGCAGGTACTGCCAGCGCGACCCGATAACGTCCCGCGTGCGCAGGGCCCTCCAACAGTCCTCAAGCTCCCCAGGACTTAGGCCGCCGGCAATAAGGGCCCCGTTGACCGCCCCGATTGAACTGCAGACGATCAGATCGACAGGAACACCCAATTCCACGAGTGCTCGGTAAACCCCCACTTCCACTGCGCCGCGGCTCCCGCCTCCTCCGAGCACGAGCGCGGTGACGGGGGCTGTCTCTCGCGTTGTCATCGAGGCACCTCCGGACGGCACATGGCCGCCCTGTTGACCAAAATTCTCAGAGGGACGACAGGTTTCCCTATGTAGCAGGTGAGACACAGCGCCGAATCGCCGCTGTCGTTGCCGCCCGACTCGTTGGCGTACTCGGCATGCTCACCAGCGCGGTGCTTGGCTTGCACGCCGGGCCTCCACCGCAGACGGCCTCGTTGCTCGCTCAACTTCAGGACAAGAATCCGGAGGTACGAAAGGATGCGATTCGACATTTGGCTGACCTACACGACGTACGCGCCGTGGACCCGTTGATCGAAGTGCTCTCCCGCGACCAAGATGGCGACGTGCGCCGCAGTGCCGCCTATGCCTTGGGCCGCCTTCAAGATCCGCGGGCAATCCAACCCCTGATTGCTTCCCTGAAAGACGAGCACCCAGAGGTCTGCATTAATTCGATATTCGCCTTGGCGCGCATGAACAGCGGGAATCGGTTGGACGCTTTGACAAAGGCCCTGGCCCACCGGAATCTCCACGTTTGCCGCGCCGCTGCAGTCGGCTTGGCTCTGATGGGAGATCAGAGAGCTGTGGACCCCCTGATTCACTCGCTCCAAGACGAACGTCTCACGGTGCGCTCCGGCGCCGCGTTCGCGTTGGGTTTTCTCAGTGACAACCGGGCCGTGCCGGCTCTCCTGGAAACACTGCACGACAGCCGGCCGGATGTGCGCAAAGTCGTCATTGCTTCGCTCGGTCTTCTGGGAGACAGTCGCGCCCTACCGGCATTGAAGGACGTAGTCAAGCTAGACCCGGACCCTGAGGTACGGTTGCGCGCCTCAGAGGTACTCAAGAAACTGAATGAAACCCCGAAGAAGTAGGTCTGCATGAAGCTCTCGCTCCTCCCGATTCGTAAACTTGCCAGACTCCTATGGATCCTGGCGGTCACAACGACCGCTGGCTTGGCGCAAGGAACCGGCGCCATCCGAGGCGCGGTCACTACGGCGGCGCCTGACGGCGTGTCCGTTTACCTGCCAAATATGCAAATTTCTCTTCGCTGCGAGAGGATCCCTGCCAACGCGCGCGACTCGGTGACAGACGAAACCGGCCGCTTCTCTCTGCTCGGCTTGGCGCCTGATCAATGCAGCGTCACAGCCTCGGGCGAGGGCTTCCGGCCTGAAACCATGTCTGCAGAGATCAAAGAGAACGCTTCGCTCGAGCTATCGTTCCAACTCGGTCTTATGACCGTGGAAGAAAAGGTAACTGTTTCAGGGGATGCTCCCAGCGTTGAAACGACCGACACTTCTCCCAAGGAAGAAATCAAGAGTAGCACCCTTGAGCAGGCACCCCTGGCTACGGAGCGCGTCACCGATGCTCTTCCGTTGTTACCGGGTGTGGTTCGTGGTCCGGATGGCCTGCTCAACATCAAGGGTGCGCGCGCCAGCCAGTCCGGATTGTTGGTCAACAGCGCTAACGTGACGGACCCGGTCACCGGAGAGTTTGGCTTCAATCTCCCGGTGGACGTAGTGCAGTCGGTGCAAGTCTTAGCCAACCCATACGACGCCGGATACGGAAAGTTTACGGGCGCGGTGACCACGGTACAAACGCGCTCGGGTGGAGACAAGCTTAAATTCACGTTTCAGAATTTCTTACCCCGGCCGCGCAATCGCGCGGGCGACATCGTCGGCATCGAAGGCTTCACGCCGCGTCTTACCGTGGGCGGGCCCATCAAAAAGGGCAAAGCCTATTTCCTCCAATCCTTCGAATATCGCTTTATCCGCACTCGCGTGCCGGGACTGCGCCATCTGGATCGGGAACTGCGCAGCGATACGAACTTGGAGAGCTTTGATTCTCACAGCCAACTGGATGTGGACCTCAACAGCAGCAACCATCTGAGCGTGGGGTTCTCGCTGTTTCCTCAGAAACTGGGTTTCGTCAACCTCAATACCTTCAACCCTCAGGAAGCAGTACCGAACTTCCGTCAGCGGGGATTCCTGCTGGGCATCAACGAAAGAAGAATATTGGCCAACCAGTCACTGCTGGAGTCATATTTCAGCATCAAGGACTTTGACGCCGATGTGCTCCCTAGCAACCCTGCCCCGGTCATGATCCTGGCCCCGGAGCAGAATGGCGGAAGCTTCTTCAATCGTCAGGGTCGACAGAGCCGGCGGTATGAGTGGCAGGAGGTCTACCGCTTTCGGCCGGTGGTCCATTTCGGCCAACATCTCGTATCGACTGGCCTGACCATTTCACACAGCAATGTTCATGGAGTGAATACCAGCCACCCGATTGAGGTACTGCGCAGCGACAGCACGCTGGCCCAACTCATTGAATTTGACGGCGCTCCAGGATTCCGCCGGGAAAGCACCGAGGAGGCCTTCTTCGTTCAGGACAAATGGAACCCGCTCCAGCGGATCACCTTCGATCTCGGCCTGCGCTACGACCGCGATACGCTCGCAGAAGACAGCAACATCGCTCCCCGCGTAGGCGTTGCCATCGCGTTGACGGGCGACAATCGCACTGTGCTTCGCGGCGGTGCGGGACTTTTCTACGACAAGGTTCCGCTGAACGTGGCGGCCTTCACACAATTCCAGACTCGCCGTGTGACACGATTCGGTGCAGATGGGACGACCGAACTGGGTCCGCCCCTGAATTTCAGCAACATGCTTTTGAACAATAATGTCAAGAATCCTCGCAGTGTTGCGTGGAATGCCGAACTCGACCGCGAGATAGCCCGGAGCCTTCTCATTCGCCTTGGCTATCAGCAGCGTCAGAGCCGGCACGACTTCGTCCTCGATCCCGTTGAATCTCCTTCCCCTGTCCTACTCCTGAGCAGCACGGGGCGCTCTCTTTATCGGGAATTCGAAGTGACCACCAAGTACCAGGTGAACGAGCACAGTCACGTGGTCGCTTCCTATGTTCGCTCGCGTTCTACCGGAGATCTCAACGATTTCAATTCCTTCTTCGGCAACTTCGAGAATCCGATTATTCGCCCGAACGAGAGGTCTCTCTTGGCATTTGATGCACCCGACCGCTTTCTGACTTGGGCAGAACTGTAATTCCCTCACAGTGTCAGCATATCGCCGGTGTTCGAAGTGCGGAATGGCTTCCCCTTCTCCTTGGTGGATGCCAACCGGGATTTTGTTGGAGTCCGAAATCGAGCGGGGCGCTTCCCAACTTTCGCCAGCCTCGATCTGCAAGTGACCAAGGGACTTAATCTAAAACTGCTTGGAAAGAAGTACAAAACGCGGATTGGGCTGAAGATCTTCAACCTCACCGATCACTTCAACCCGCGGGATCTGCAAAACAACGTCGACAGTTCGCCGGTTGCATTCCGGCAGGAATGCAGCCAGTTCAGAGAGTTCTGTAACAGTGTGGGCCGGAGTTTCCGTGGCAAGTTTGTGATCGAGTTTTGATGCCTCTGGGACGGCGTAGTCAGCTCCGGCTCGCGGGACAACCTGCTGGTGCGAGGTCGGATTCAACTGCGGAGTCATTCGGCACGCCATCCCATGGCCTGCCATTGCCGGTTGCACTCCAGAGGTCGGCGCGATAACGCTCCTGACAACTCCGGCGTGAGACATGAAACCTGTGGGGCTTTCGTGAATCCGAAACATAGAAACAGGACTCGACACCTCAGCGGATGGGGATCGTAGAGATGGGATCCAATTCGCCAGCACTCCCATCCGCGGGCGCACGGTCCACGAGATTGCTGGAAATCTTGCGACTAGAACGGTGAGCACTTTGATGCGTGAAAGTTCGCAGAGACCAAGCAAACACCCCGAGAACCCGCTCATTCAAGCCGAGGACAAAACCAACAAATCCGGCGACGCACCTGCTCCCTGGCCAACGAGTCTCGCTCCCAAAGCCGTCGATCTCAATGCCCGCCGCAAGTCACAGCGAACCAGGGACGTTCACATTCGGATTCCGATCCACAGTTATCAGTACCTGAACCAATTGGCTCTCCGTTACGGCATGCGCAGCCTTGGCAGTGCTGTTAGTTTCCTTATTGAAACCCATCGGGAACAAGGCACAGAACCCCTTTCGTCGACCTGACAATCCTCCGGACAACTCCGGCAAAGCATCCCAGCCGTTCGGAGTGCCGCGCCTGCGAGCAGCGGAGCGGCGCAAATGTGAAAAGAGGAACCTGCAGACACAGCGCCACAGGTGGCAGCGGATCCTCAGCTCTCTGGAGGGTTCACATCTCCCAGCCGCGCTTGGATTCTTAAAACTGTCCCACTTTGGGATCACTTCGGGAGCAGTTTGGGACTTCGTGTCGTCCGGATGAAACCTAGCGTAGCCTCGCCAATCATTCCGAACATCCAGAGACTCGTACCTCCCAGGGAAGGTGTTAGGCCGTGGCAGCCAATTAGCTCTTGAGCTCATCCGTTATTTGGCTTCCGCGGCTAGTCGAGCATGAGAAACGGCAGCTCGCATACGAAAGGCTGCATGCGGTCGAGATCCTGCGTCCGCCGTTGTGCCCCAGTTGGTCCCAACCTGGGACCAACTGGGAACCACTCTGGGACGTTGGGCCGCTCCCATCAACCTAGGGTGTTAGGGTTCCTGCACTACACACACTGGATGACGTTACTCATCACACCACAGATGGATAGAGCGATAGAAGAGGGTCGGCTTTTTCTTTCGTTCAGTTGTCTGCAGCCCGATTGCTCTGAGAGCGGATCAGGGCGTCTCGCTGCCGTCGTCCAACGCACTCACGAGCACACGTTTGATCATGAAATTGGTATTGGAAGAAACCGAAAAAGGAGCAGGTTGACATGAAAAACATGATGATGGTGCTACTGGTTGCTACCTTCAGCTTAGCTTCAGCCAGCGTCGCGTTTGGGCAGAGACTGGACGGCACATTGCGCGGCACGGTTCTGGACCCCTCGGGAGCAGCCGTTCCCAAGACTGAGGTCAAGGTTACGAATCAAGACACCGGTGTGACCTCGACGACCCAGACTACTACGGCGGGAATCTACATTTTCCCCAACCTGCTGGTAGGCACATACACGGTCGAGGTGAAGGCGACAGGCTTCGCCGGCTATGTACGGCGGAATGTTGCCGTGGTTTCCAACCAGGTTACGGAGGCGAATGCCAACCTGGTCCTCGGCAAGGCCGAGACCACGATCGAGGTAAGCGGCGGGGCCGAGTTGGTCCAGACCACTTCCTCCCAGCTGGCCAACACGTTCGATTCGGCAGCCAAGGATCTACCCGTGGGCCAACTGAACGGCAGCGTACTCGCGCTGGCGGCGCTCGCGCCTAATACGACGCTGCAGGGCAGCGGCGTGCTGGGGCAGGGCGGCTCCATTGGCGGCACCCGCCCACGCATGAACGGTTTCCAGGTTGACGGCGTGGATAACAACGATGTGGGGGTGACCGGGCCTCAGATTGACGTGATCCAGGATGCGGTCCAGGAATTCCAACTCATCACTAACCAGTTTTCCGCCGAATACGGCCATTCCGCCGGCGGACAGTTCAACGTGATCACCAAGTCGGGCACGAACCAGCTGCACGGTGAGGCCCATGAATACAACGTAAACCGCGACTTCCTCGCCCTGGACAACCTGGAAAAGGGGAGCGGCCTTACGGAACCTCGGCGCTTTGACCGCAACCGCGCCGGCGGCAGCGTCGGTGGACCGGTCCTGAAGAACAAAATCTTCGTCTTCGGCGCCTACGAGTACAACAACCGCGGCCAGGCCGCTTCCAGCGTGGAGGTGCTGGCTCCAACCCAGGCAGGGTTGACGGCTCTGAACTCGCTGGCTGCCAATCAGTCCCTGAAAGACATCCTGGCGCATTTCCCTGTGGCTGCAACAGCAGATCCCTCCAACACCCAGATCGTGAACGACATTCCGATTGAAGTGGGCGCCTTCCAGGCCGCCGCTCCCGATTTCTTCAAGCAAAACCAATTCCAGATCAATGGGGACATCAACCTTTTCCCCAAACACTCCATTCACTTGCGGTATCTCTACGACCGCTTCCGCTCCCCCAACCAGAACGCGGACCTGCCGATCGCCGAATTTACGGGGACCGTGTTCAACAACAACCACAAGGCCATCGTCACCGATGTCTGGACCATCAGCAACTCGTTGATTAACGACTTCCGGGCTTCGTACTCGCGTAATTCAAACGGCTTCGGCGTACCCGGGCAGTTCGCCAATTTTCCCAACGCGATCATTGACGACCTCTCGCTGAACATCGGGCCCAATGGCAATTCGCCCCAGGGCGGAGGCCAGAATGCCTACCAGATTTCGGACCAGATGAGCTATGCTCGCGGCGCCCACACCTTCAAGTGGGGCGCGGAGTGGCGGCACTGGATTGTACCCAACGACTTCCTGCCCCGCGCCCGTGGCGAGTTCGACTATTCCACCCTGCAAACGTTTATTAACGACGAAGTTCCCGACGGCTTCAATGGCGCACTGCGCGGCGTCGGCAGCGGCTTCTTCGCCGGCAACCAGAACGCCCTCTACTTGTTCGCGCAGGACGACTGGAAGGTTTTGAACAGGCTAACACTCAACCTGGGTTTCCGGTATGAATGGAGCGGCAACCCGCGGGACGCCCAGTTGCAGGCGCTCAACTCAATTGCCACGCTGCCCGGAGTGTTCGATTTCCGCATTCCCAAGGACGACAAAAACAATTTCGGCCCGCACATCGGGTTTGCCTACGATCCGTTTGGCAACGGCAAGTGGGCGATCCGGGGCGGGTTCAGCCTGGCGTACGACGTGACTTTCCAGAACCTGACCTTGCTGCAACTGCCTCCGCAGTTGCAGTCGGAGCAGAATCCGAGCTTGACCTGCTCCGGCGCGGCCGGTCCACCGCCGGCGTGGTGCGCCACCGGGCAAGGCTTCCTGGCGGGCGGCGGTCTGGCGCAAGTGAATCTCCCACCAACCGACGAGGCGAGTGCCCGTTCGGCAACGGGGTCCATCATCGTGGACACGAAGGCGCCCGAGGTTTACACGTGGTCTCTCGGCGTCCAGCACGAACTCTGGCGGAATGGCAAAGTGGAGGTCCGTTACCTGGGCACGCACAGCCTGTTTCTGCCGGTCCAGGTCCGGCGGAACGCCATCACCATCTTTGAAAATGGCTTCCCGGGCTTGCCGACCTTTCTGAATGCATCGGATGTTCCGGGGACTTTCCCGGACTCGGCGCCTACGCGGCAGGATGCGCTCAACCTGGAGGATCTGCGCTTCTCCGCCCAGGGTTTCGATGGCGGCTTTGTCACCGCTTTCGAGCCGGTGGGCAGTGGCATTTATCACTCGGGTTCAGTGGATTACACGCAACGGGTTTGGAACGGTTTGTCCCTGCGCGCCAACTACACCTATGCCCGCAACATTGATAACGCCACCAATGAACTGTTCAGCAGCCGCGTCAACCCGCGCCGCCCGGAGAATCCCTTCGACCTCGCGAACGAGCGCGGACGATCGGTGCTGGATATCCACAGCAAGTTCGCATTGTCGTGGGTATATGAACCGCCGAAGTTCACTTTCACAGAAAACCGTGTCCTGAAGAATCTCATCAACGGCTGGCAGTACAGCACCACCTTCGTGGCCCAAACCGGACAGCCGGTCACCCCGCTGTCGGGGGCGGACCGGAACGGGAACCTGGACTCCGCAGGCGATCGCGCCTTCTTCAACCCAGCCGGCATTTCCGGTACCGGCAGTGGCGTCGGCTTTGTCTGCCGCGACCCATCTACAGGAGCTAGCAGCATCTCTCCCACGACAGCTGGCTGCGGCGGCAGCATCAATGTGGTCGGGTTTGTGGCCAACGATCCCAACGCGCAGTTCGTCGTCAGCCAACTCGGAGCTATAACCGGTAACGGGTTGAGGAGTAGCGGGCGCAATCAGATCTCGACACCGGGGATCAACCTGTGGAACATGTCCTTGGCCAAGAGGGTCCCGTTCTGGGGTGAGTCACGCTACGTCCAGTTCCAGGCCACCGCATTCAACGTATTCAACCACCGCAACTTTTCACTGGTAAACCCCGACGTGTTTCAGGACAACACCAACGGCCTGAGCACCTCTTTTGCCAACGTCAACAGCGCAAACTTTCTGAACGCGCAACAATTCAATGGAGGAAATCGAACGCTGCAGCTGGGGCTGAAGGTGGTGTTCTAACCACTTGCGCTAAGAGTCGTGTGTTTTGGCGGGAGGGGGAGGATTCTCCCTCCCGCTTTCTTTGGTTGGCATAGCTGGACAACTACCTCTGCGAAGGGCGCGGAACCACAAACACACCTCATGGCCAAAGTGCCTTCGCGGTTTTGCAGAAGCGGGTGGTAAATGGAGAGAAGGATTCGGATGAATCGCTTCTCGATAGCCATTTGTCAACTTGCGGCACCCGGAACTCCGGCGTCCTCAGAGGATCGAGATCAGTCCGCGATGTTCCTCCACTTGCGCCCGTTGCCTCCCATTAAATCTTCCGATTCCTTTGGTCCCCACGAACCGGCCGAGTAGTTTGGGAAACCGCGCGGGGGCAGAGCGTTCCACACATCCTGTACAGGAGCTACCACGCCCCAGCCCGCTTCTACCATAGCTGCGCTCTGGAAGAGTGTGGCATCACCCAACGTGCAGTCATACAGGAGAACCTCGTACCCTGTGTTGGGTGTCTCGCCAAAATGGTCGGCATACCTGAAATCCATTTCGACCGATCCCATACGCATGATCGGTCCCGGAACTTTGGCGCCGAAACTCAAGGAAATTCCATCATCGGGCGCGATATGCAGGACCAACTGATTTGGCTTGCCAGCCATCGCGGTAAGGAACCAAAATCGGAAGGCTCAGTGACCACCGCAAATGCTGAACTACAGATAGCCAACTATTCTATCCTCCGTGCGAAACCTGCTTGGCGGGACGACATCATGTAGAGAAGACCCATGATCGCAGCATGGGCTGCGTGATCGGCGCACTGGCCGTCTACCCGATTCGAGTCAACATTACTGGCATTCGGCCTTCCCGTTTTGGGTCAGAGAGGCGTGGTTGTGTCTGTAGAGGGGAAGACAAAGATGAGCAAAGGTATTCTTCGAACAGCATCGGGCAGGAAGCTTCTTTTGGAACTTACTTACCGTGAATCGTCTGTGTTCGGCGAAGACGAAACAAGTCACGGCGCTGGGGGGCAAAAGAACTTGGAATGGTTCCCCGACCAAGACAGCCGAGAATTTCCCCCGCTCGTCCCTGCAGCGACGGGGAGGCCCGAGTTATGACCCAGGAAGAAATCAGACTGAAAGAATCAGCCGAGCGCACCAAGCACTGGAAGCGCTGGGGCCCGTACCTGAGCGAGCGCGCCTGGGGTACCGTGCGCGAAGACTACAGCCCGCACGGAAACGCCTGGGAGTACTTGCCTCACGATCACGGCAGGTCCCGAGCGTATCGCTGGAACGAGGACGGCCTGGCCGGCATCTCGGACCGCCATCAGTTGAGCTGTTTCGGGCTGGCTCTCTGGAACGAGCGCGATCCCATCCTGAAGGAGCGCCTCTTTGGGCTCACCGGCAATCAGGGCAACCACGGTGAAGACGTCAAGGAATACTACTTCTACCTGGACAATACCCCCACGCACTCCTACATGAAGTATCTCTACAAATACCCCCAGGCAGCTTTCCCATACGCGGAATTGGTGGAGGAGAACCGACGGCGCGGCAAATCCGATCCGGAATACGAACTGCTGGATACGGGCATATTCAATGATGACCGCTATTTTGACGTCTTTGTAGAGTACGCCAAAGCCGATACGGAAGACATTCTGATTCGCATCAGTGTGGCCAATCGCGGTCCGGAGGCAGCTCGCCTGCGCCTTCTGCCGACCGTCTGGTTCCGCAACACCTGGTCCTGGGACAGTAACAACGTTGAACAGCGTCCTCTTCTGCACAAGTTGAGGCAAGTCGAAACCAACCCAGTGATCGAACTCAACCATCCCGACCAAGGTCGCAGATGGCTGCATTGTGAAGGCTCGCCCGAGTTGCTTTTCACCGAGAACGAAACCAATCTACAACGGCTGTTTGGCGTCCCGAATCGTGTTCCGTACGTCAAGGACGGAATCAACGAGTACGTCGTGGCAGGCAAGCGAGAGGCCGTAAACCCTGAGCAGGCCGGAACCAAGGCGGCGGCGCACTATCAACTCACAATCGGTCCCGGGCAGACGACCTCGGTGAGGCTGAGGTTGACGAACAAGGAATATACCGAGAGCACTTCGGCACCTCCCCTTGGACAAGACTTGGACCGGATTTTCTCGAAACGCCAGCAGGAAGCGGACGAGTTCTACGCCACGGTCATTCCGCAAGACCTCTCCGAGGATGCACACCGAGTCATGCGTCAGGGTTTCGCGGGGATGCTGTGGTCAAAGCAGTTCTATCACTACGTGGTGAAAGATTGGCTCGAGGGAGATCCGGCACAGCCAAAGCCTCCGGTCGAACGTCGGCAGGGACGAAACCATGAGTGGGCTCATCTGTACAACGCCGACATCTTCTCCATGCCCGACAAGTGGGAGTATCCCTGGTACGCAGCCTGGGACCTGGCCTTCCACTGCATAGCCATCTCTCTGGTGGATGCGGATTTTGCCAAGGAACAACTGGTGCTTCTGCTGCGGGAATGGTACATGCATCCGAACGGCCAGTTGCCCGCGTACGAATGGGCATTTGGAGACGTGAATCCTCCCGTTCACGCCTGGGCGGCGTGGCGGGTATACAAGATCGAGAAAAAGCGCAAAGGAAAAGGGGACCGGCAATTTCTGCAGCGCGTCTTCCATAAGCTTCTCCTGAATTTCACCTGGTGGGTGAACCGGAAGGATGCTGAAGGCATGAACATCTTTCAGGGAGGCTTCCTGGGCTTGGACAACATCGGCGTGTTTGACCGCAGTGCGCCCCTGCCCACGGGCGGCTATATCGAGCAGTCCGACGGCACTAGCTGGATGGCGATGTACACCCTCAATCTACTGGCCATTGCTCTCGAACTGGCGCGTGAAGACCCTGCCTATGAAGACGTTGCGAGTAAATTCTGGGAACACTTCGTATACATTGCCCACGCCATGACCCATCGTGGCGAGGACGGCCTGGGTCTGTGGGACGATACAGACGGTTTCTTTTACGATGTCCTGCACTTTCCCGACGGTAGCCACCATCCCATGAAGGTGCGATCCATGGTAGGCCTGATTCCACTCTTCGCCGTGGAGACCCTGGAACCAGAGATGCTGGACGTGTTGCCAGACTTCAAGCGGCGCCTGGAGTGGTTCATTAACAACCGCCCGGACCTTACCCGCAACCTGGCATGCATGCGTACTCCAGGCAAAGGCGAGCGACGCCTGCTCTCCATTGTGAACCGGGAGAAACTGCGGCGAATTTTGAAGGTCATGCTGGACGAGCGCGAATTCCTTTCCTCTTGTGGCATCCGCGCCCTTTCCTCCAACCACCGTGACCATCCTTACTGTCTGGCCGTAGACGGTACCGAGCATTGCATCGACTACGAGCCTAGTGAATCGACTTCCGGACTATTCGGCGGAAATTCAAACTGGCGGGGTCCCATCTGGTTTCCCGTGAATTATCTCCTGATTGAATCGCTCCAGAAGTTCCACCACTATCTGGGGGACGAATTCAAAATGGAATTCCCGACCGGGTCCGGAAACCTGATGAACCTCTGGCAGATCGCAGCTGAGTTGTCACGCCGTATGAGCCGAATTTTTCTTCGAGGCCCCGAAGGGCGCCGCCCCGTCTACGGCAATGCGCAGAAATTTCAAACCGACCCACACTGGCGAGACCTTCTTTCTTTCTACGAGTACTTCCACGGGGACACGGGCGCGGGCCTTGGCGCCAGCCACCAGACGGGATGGACAGGCTTAATTGTTAAGTTGATGCAACAGAGCGGCGAATCCTACCAGCATGAGGCTGCGGATGAGACATTGCTAACTGCGCAGCCAGAACAGAAGAAGAGGACAGAGTCAGGCAACGGAGAGGTTGTCCGACTTGAAGAAGCACCTTAGCGACGCTGGCGTGGGTCAGGTTTCGGAAATCTTCGACGGAGATGCCCCTCACCAACCGCGGGGCTGCATTGCCCAAGCATGGAGCGTAGCGGAGTTGCGCGCCGTCGTAGAAGACATTCGCGGTATCGATGCGCGGCGCTGGTCAGACTTCTGTTCTTAAGGCGCTAAGGCAGGCGAACTGCAGACAGTCTCGGGCATTCGCGCCTCGGCCGAGTCTGATGGCCGCGCCGCGCCCTCATCCGGCAAATCGGTCCCCGTGGTCAGCGCAGTCAGGTTGGCACCTGTTGTCTTTCGCGCGGGAACGTGAAACCTGCTCCTGTTGCGCGAATCATCTTCTTTAGTAAGCGGTTCCAGCAAGGACCGCAATCATTTTTAAATCGGAGAAACATAATGGCTAGCCCCAAGAAAACTGAAATTCGTCGTGAGTCATCCGTGCCCGCAGACCCTGAGCCGAACCTGGAGGAGGCGATCCGTAAACGCGCCTATGAGCTGTACGTGGAGCGGGGAAGGACGGATGGGTCTGCCGAGGAGGACTGGTTTCGCGCCGAAGCCGATATTCTGACGCAGCGTGGTAAACGTAGTAACGGAACCCCCAAGGACGCCGCGTAACAGCGGCGATCCCCATCCGCAACCACAACTGCATATGCCTCCCACGAAAGCGAAGTCGACACACATTGTCATTCTCGGTGGTGGATTCGCCGGGGCTACGGTCGCGCGGGAACTCGAGAGAATCTTCGACAAGCGCTCAGACCTGGAGATCACTGTTGTCGATCAGGAAAATTACTCTCTGTTTACGCCGTTGCTACCGGAAGTACCTTCCGGGGCGCTCGAACCGAAACACATCGTATCTCCTCTACGAGCTTTTCTGCGGTATGCCAATGTTCGGCAGGCTGAGGTAAAGAGGATAGATTTGGCACAGCGGTTAGTGACCGCGGCGCATTGCCCGGACTGCGAGATTGCTCATTTCTCGTATGATCACCTGGTGCTCGCCCTCGGATCTGTTACGAACTTCTTCGGATTGCCTGGCATTGCGACTCATGCGCTGCAGATGAAGACTCTGGCGGATGCGACATCGCTTCATGCCCAGCTGATCGGCATGTTCGAACACGCAAGCGTCAACCCGGCGCGGCACCGCGAATTGCTGACTTTCGTCGTGGCCGGAGGAGGCTTTGCAGGCGTTGAAACCGCCGCAGAGCTGAACGATTTTGTGCGAAAGGCAAACCGTTACTATCCTGGCGTGCAACAGGAAGATATTCGGGTCGTACTCATCCACGCCGGCACCCGCATCCTCCCGGAGGTCAGTGAATCGCTGTCCTCGTACGCGTTGAACAAGCTGTGCAGCCGGGGCGTGGAGGTTTTGCTGCAGACCAAGATCCAAGGCTACTCCGACAACCGTGTCCGGCTTTCAACCGGCGAGGAGATCGCGAGCCGCACCCTGATATGGACGGCTGGTACCAGGGCGAATCCGCTGCTTGCTGGGTTAGACTTGCCAAAGGCCGCAGGAGGGAAAGTCGTCGTTGACGACACCTTGCAGGCGCATGGAGTTCCTGGAGTTTGGGCGCTCGGGGACTGTGCTTCGGTGCCGGATCGAACCACCGGCCAGACCTGCCCGCCCACCGCTCAGCATGCGATCAGGCAAGCTAGACGGCTGGCAAACAACATCGCTGCGACGATTAATGGACAGGCACTAAAGCCGTTCCGATATAAGCCAATGGGTGTGCTGGCTGGGCTTGGCCGGCGGTCGGCCGTGGCCGAAATTCTCGGTTTGAAATTCTCGGGGTTCTTCGCATGGTGGCTGTGGCGTACGGCGTACTTGCTGAAGCTTCCTGGACTGGACCGCAAAGTACGAGTTGCGATGGACTGGACCTTGGATTTGATGTTTCCGCGCGACATTGTCTATCTGCGCCCACTGCATCTTGCGCATGCATCCAGACCCGCCGATGGCATCTCGGAACACCCGGATATTCCCCCAGATGTCGTTTCCGCTGCTATTGCTCGTCTTGAGAGCTAGAACCGCACAGAAACCTCCGGTGGAGGAGTCCTTCGGTTTCGAAACGCACGCAATGCCTCACCTGCCCTGAGATTCGCCAGGACCTGCGTGGTCACGCAGCATTTCGAGGTATTCCGAGTGCTGACACCAAGCTGCCGGCCGAGCATCTTGAATATTAGGAAGAGGCTTTTCAGAGAGGAGAATTCTTATGAATCTGCTGGATCATGTAACGCGACTACTATTTGACTGCCACCATCCAAACCTCAGTCGGGTGTTTACCATTAAACGCAGGAGCTACCAGGTTTGTTGCGACTGTGGCGCCGAGTTCGATTACTCCTTCGAAACCATGTCCGCTCATCGGGTTCGTCTCAGTCGCCCGAACTGTGGCAGCTTTGCATTGCGCCCATCGTCTCCGGCAGCGATCTAGACCCATCAGCGCGAATCCCGCGCCCGCCTTTCGCGCAGCGGACTCGCCGCGAGGCCCCGCAAGGAACTCCGATGGGGCCAGACTCCGATTATCTCGCTCCCGTAGTCCTGACAGCATGGCTCGCCTGAGCTAGGCCACTTCGTGCTCCGGGCGCACAAGCTGGTTCGCCAAGTCAGTTACGTCGGACGCAATAAATTTCGGCCTCGGCGTAAGCACATCGAGCACCTGGCCCGGCCGCGCGAGGAAAGCAGTCGTACATCCTGCTTTCGCTGCGCCCGCGATGTCCCAGGAGTGGGCTGCTACAAACAGGAGAGATGCTGTACCCATTCCCAGTTCTCGGGCCACCATCTCGTACGGTTCAGACGCGGGCTTGAGCCGGTGAACTGAGTCGGCCGAGAATACATGGTCCAGAAAATCCCGCAGCCCGGCATTCTCGAGCTGCAGTTCCGCCACTTCAAGCGTTGAATTCGTAAGTGCCACGAGGCGCCAGCCACCGTTCCGCAGCCGCTTGAAACCCTCTTTCACATCCGGGTGGGGCGGCAGCTTCCGCATGGTCTGAAGGATGCGCGAGCGCTGCTGTTCCGAAAGGCACATCTCGTGCCGCTCCTCCACCACCAGCAAGGCTGACGTGGCGATAGCACCGAAATCGAAATAGGTACCAGTAATGGTGGTAACAAATGCCTGTTTGAGAGCCTCGCCAAACCACTCTTTGCGCACCGAAGCGTTTCCGAAACTTGACTGGAACTGCAAATCCAGCGCCGAGAGGTCGAGCAATGTTTCATTTACGTCAAAAGCAATGATTCCAGACATGACACTCTTTTCCTCAAATCGGAAGTTAGAGACCGCGCTCCTGCCACCGGCTGACATCGTACGGAACACTCTTTCCGGCTAGCGAGTTCCGATCGCATCCAGGCTGGAGGAAAACCTCTCGTACTCAGCCACATCATCCAGACTACCAATCGCGAGTGGACCCCGCTGGTGGATGCTCTCGGTGCGCACGTCCAGGACCCGCGCAACGCCCGTGCTGGCCCTTCCACCGGCTTGCTCCACGACAAAGGCCAGCGGGGCACACTCATACAGCAAACGCAGCTTTCCCTCGGGATGTTTGGCGTCTGCGGGATAGAAGTAAACCCCTCCTTCAAGAAGACAGCGATGAAGGTCAGCGGCCAGAGCGCCTGAATAGCGTGACGAATACGAGGATCCCGAATCGGGATCACTCAGCAGCAGACGATCTGCATACTGCCGGACTCCGGCAGACCATTCATGGTAGTGCCCTAGATTGGCGCTGTAGGAGTGACCACGCCGCGGACAGCGAATGTTTTCATGGGAGAGCAGGAATTCCCCTAAATCGCGATCCAGGGTAAAGCCATGCACACCGTGCCCACAGCTATAGACCAATAGGGTGCTGGTCCCGTACATCACGTATCCGGCGGCCACTTGTTCCGATCCTCGCCGGAGCATTTGGCCGGTCAGGCCGCCTTTCAAGTCGGGAGAGCACCGATAGACGCCAAAAATCGTCCCCAGCGCGCCGTTGATGTCCGTGTTGGAGGATCCATCAAGCGGATCTATGCACAGAAGGTACCGGGCCGCCGTACCGCTAGTCACTTCCCGTACCTGATCCAGTTCTTCCGACAGAATGCCGGCCACCAACCCGGTCTCGGCAAAGGCCTCGATCACGGTTTCATTGGCGAACACGTCTAGTTTTTTTTGCGTATCGCCGGTCGGATTCTTTTCCCCAACCAGTCCGAGCTTGCCCACAAGGGCGGCCCGGCCGACCTCGCGCGCGATTATCTTGGCCGCGAAACCGATCTGGACGAGCAAGCGGGAGAGTTCGCCCGTAGTGTTGTGGTGCCGGTACTCGTCTTCGATGATATGGCGAGTCAGCGTGACAGCGGTTGAATTCATACTTCCTGCCTTTCAATCTGGGTCAGCTAGCCAGTCAAGCCTAAGCTGCCAATTCCCGCAGCCGAATCCCCTGTCGCATGTGCACCTTCGCCAGCAACCAGTAGCACGGCCACTTCTCCATGCCGGTTCAGATCCAGAGTCATGGTCAAGGAGCATTTGCCGCAAAGCCACCGGAAAGGAATCCCGCCTGTCCATCGCACCGCTCCAGGGCCATCCCCGAAGCAAAATAGCCGGCCTTCATTCAGATATCGGAAAGAAGTAGCACACGCCGGATTTGCACATTTCGAGATCACAGAGCCCTTCGACTGTCTGGGATGCTCCGGTGGCTTTGAGGTTTCGCGGGCTTGCGCATAAAAGCCGTTTCCACTCTGAAATCAGGATGTCCGTCACTGCCTCTTTGCAAGGGTCCGTCGCATGTAGACTGCGGTGCCGTGCTCGAAGCTGAACTGCACATCTTCCATCAAGCGGTTGATCAGGAAGATGCCTCTGCCGTGGTCCGCAAATATACTTTGACCGACCACCGGATTGGGAAGCCCACTCGGGTCAAACCCAGACCCAGCATCCTTGACGACGATGAGCATCCGGCAGTCCGCCTGGACGGCCACACATATACGCACAGACTTCTGTGGGTCCGAACGATTGCCATGAACAATCGCATTGGCCAAGGCCTCGCGGAGCACAAGGTCGAGGCTCTCCGCATCGTCCCAACAATGGCTTTGCTCGATCAAACCCATGATCTTGTCAACCACACCGTCGATCATGCTGACTGCGGACGGAAACACCTCATCGAACTGGATCACAAGTTTATCCATGTCGAACTCGCAGCGCGTTGGGGTTTCGTGCGGCTCGGGCATACTTGCCTCCCTACAGTACTCGTTCAATATCGAAGATTCGCAGCTCTTCAGGAGGTTTCGAAGCCGTCCGGATCAGTTGCTCGCACGGTCATCTTTAATCGGAGGCGATGCAGGGGGCCCACTCACCTCAATCTGTGTTTGATTGGAACGGATGACTTATAGGATGTTGAAGGCAGAGTGGAGTGCGGCAGGTACTCTGCCGACCGGCGCGTCGTCAACTGGAGGCAAGCTAGCGCACTGCCGGTCTAGGAGCCGCTGCTGGCCAATTGAAGCACCTTGTCCTTCGAACCGAAGATATGCTCGTACATGAGCTTCCGCGCCCGTTGCGGGTCCCGCTCCCGGATCGCTTTCAGAATCGCGCCGTGCTCGTGGACGGGCAGTTCACCGTAGTAGCCGATATCGATGGCGGCGTACATAATGCGCTCCATCTGGCAGCGCGCTTCTTCCACCGCGCGCACCAGCAAGTGGTTGCGGCTGAGCTTGGCGATCCCGACGTGGAATTCCGTATCCGCCACGATGAAGCGCTCATAGCTGGCCCGGTCATCGATCGTGTATTTCATCTCCGCGATGTGATTGAGCCGCTCGCACAGATCGGGATTGAGCGTCTTGTTCGCCGCTAGCTCGGAAGATGCGCATTCCACCGCGAGGCGAAACTCGTAAATCTCATTCAGTTGCTGCAAAGTGATGTGGCTGACGAAATAACCGCGGTTGGGCACGATCCGCAACAGGTGTTCCTGCTGGAGCCGTACGGCCGCTTCCCGTACCGGCGTGCGACTGCTCTTGTACAGCTTAGCCAGGAGATTCTCGGTGAGCGCTTCTCCCGGCGGGTGAACATTTCTGACAATATCCCGCTTAAGGGCGCGGTAAACGCGCTCGCCGAGGGAGTCGGGGGCGGGGTGAGTGGACTTCCCCGCGACCTTGCGGGGCCATTCTCCGCGGGCTGGTTTTGAAACTGCCAAGAGTTCCTCTTTCCTGACTGCCGAAGGTCCCTGCTGGTTTGTGTGCCTGCGTCCCGCGCGCCACCGCGCGCTCCTCGGAGTTGTTATTGTTGCCTAAACGCGGGACGCGGTCAACTCGGCATGCAGGTTGTATACAACAATCATTCTGCTTGACATGCAGGCTCGCGCAAGGTTATTTTGTGCAGCCGGGACTCGGATCTGGGATCCGAGCCCCTTTGCGGGGATGTTCCCCTGGAGGAACCATGATGAGCCGTGCTTCTCTGCGTTTGCTGGCTGGATGCCTTTCCCTCAGCCTGGTCGTGATACTTCTGAACTCCGCTCTGCTCGCCCAGGGTGGTACCAGCGAGATCGTCGGCCATGTCCGCGACAACAGCGGCGCGGTCATCAATGGAGCTACCGTCAAGGTCGTGAGCAAGGCTTCCGTACTGGAGCGGACGGCGGTCACGGCCGTGGACGGCAGTTTCACGATCGCCAGCCTGCCCCCTGGACCCTACGAGCTCACCGTCAGCCAGACTGGATTCGGCGGCCAAGTCCGCCACATCACATTGCTCGTTGGCCAGTCGCCGGATTTGAACATCGCGATGTCCCCGGCCACGCTGCAGCAGAAAGTGGAAGTGCAAGATGAGCTTCCCCTGGTAGAAACCACCAGCGCGGTCGTCCACAAGACAATCACTCCGGAGCAGGTGGACAGCCTGCCCATCAATGGGCGCGATTTCTCCTCTCTGGCTGCCCTGGTTCCCGGCGTGACCACGGGGGACACGGCTATCGATAAGAACTACGATCCGGTGAAGCGGAACGTGCCAGCCATCAGTATTAACGGCCAGAGCGGCCGCAACCTGTTTATGTCCATCGATGGTGGCGACAATACCGACATATTCATGGGCGGGAGCAACATCTCACTCTCTCTGGAAGCGGTGCAGGAATTCGAAGTCATAACGCACGATCCCAAGGCCAACTACGGACGCGGTATCGGCGGGGTGATCAACGTGGTTACCAAGTCGGGAACGAACAATTGGCATGGTTCCGCGTTCGGCTTTTTTCGCGATTCTACGTTCGCCGCCATTGACGCCATTTCCGAGCAGAAAAGCAAGCCCAAACCACCGACCGACAGCCAGCAGTTTGGAGGGACCGCCGGTGGACCGATTGTGAAGGACCGGTTCTTCGCGTTTTATAGCTACGAACGCCAACGGAAGAATCAGCAGCGGGTGTTCAACAGCGGATCGGACAACCCGAAAATTGCTGCCCTGGACGGGACCGCCACACCGCAGGCCTTCCGGCAAAACTTCAATGACGGCCGGCTAGACCTGCGAGTCAACAACAATAATAGCTTGTTTGTTCGTTATGCTGAACAGGACAACGTGTCGAGCAACGAGTTCTTCAGCGACCTCGACGCCCCTGACTCCGGCGCCAGTGAAACCAACAAACTGCACGACGTGGTGGCTGCATGGACATCAGTCATGGCCTCGAACAAGGTCAACGACGCTCGTTTCCACTACCAGTTCTTTTCCAACGCGATTAACAACAACGTCAGTTCTCTGGATGTTCCGACGATCATTCTGAAGTCAGGTGTGACGTTTGGCGCCAGCCAGGCGGGCACGCAGGCGCCAAAGGAAATCAGCTATCAGTTCAGCGACGACTTCGCCTGGACCAAGGGACGGCACAATCTCCGCTTCGGCGCCAACTTCGTGATCCAACCGCATATTGGCATCTTCGGAGATTTCCGCCACAATCGCTACCGTTTCAACACCAACGATTATGACCCCGTCACCAAGACCATCCTCGCCAGCCAGTGTACAGACAAGGACGGCAAGGTTATCCCCTGCCTGGCCAACTACCGTTCCTGGAGTTCGCCGGCGTTTGACATCCTCAACAAGACGATGGCCCAGAGTGGCTTCTATGGCATGGACGAAATCAGGCTGGGGCGCCTAACGGTGACGGCCGGTCTGCGCTACGATTTTGCCCACAATCTGATCTACAACCGCGGCACGCTGGCGGAGAAGTTGGTGCGAGACAATATCGGCCAATTCCCGGGCAGCCCGAGGAACCGCGTACCCCACGATGACAAGACCAATTTCGCGCCGCGTCTGTCCGCCGCCTACGACGTATTCGGAAATGCAAAGGCCGTCATCCACGGGGGCTGGGCTCGACTTTTTGACCCTTCGTCGATTTTGGCCAGCACGCTGTTCGCGGATCTGGAAGTGCCCCAGGCCAACGGCAACCCGCCCTTCAACTTCGTGTTCGTGCCTGGGGCGTTCGCGGGTTTTTTTGACCTTCCGTGCGCCACTACGCCCTGTCAACCGGCCGCCTTCGACGCCTCGACGATCCCATTCAGCTTCCCCATTGGCTTTGTTAACACACCCGATATGAAGGTAGCGCGTGCCGACCAGTTCAATGTAGGCGGGACCTATCAGATCCAGGATGGCCCGCTTGCGGGCATGACCTTTGGTCTGGATGGAATTTATTCACGCACTCGCCGGCTCACTCAAGGCCGGAACTTGAACTTTTGCGTCAACAAGGGAGACGTTGAGGCCTATGATGAGTGCTTGAACGGAAGTTTCAATCCTGACGGCGTAAACTTTCCCCAGGCCGGTTTCAACGATCCGATTACGAACATCCCGCGCCAGGTCTACTTGCAGGACACGACCGGGCGCAACGACTACACAGCCGTAATGTTCTCCGTCCAACATCGCTTGAAGAACCGTCTCCAGTTGCTGGCGCACTACACTGTTTCACGCGCCATCACCGACACCAACCAGTTCACCTTCATCGTGCTCAACCAACTGAACCCGCACGCGCCGGGGGAACTGGGGCCCAGCGAATTCGATGAGCACCACCGCGGTGTGATTTCAGCAACCGTGACCTTGCCTTGGGGTATGCGGTACTCGACCATCCTGCAGGCGGCTTCGGCACGGCCGTACACGCCAACGACCACGGCCAAAGGTGGTGATATCAATGGTGACGGCGTTCCCACGGTCTTTGGAGCGATCAGCAACGGATCGGGTGGTTCACGAACGTTCCAGAGCGAAGGCGACCGCGCCGGTGGCCGAGGAACTCTGCGAGGCGATCCCACCTTCACCTGGGACATGCGGTTTGCGAAGACCTTCTCGCTTGAGAAGTTGATTAAACACAGCGCTCAGATCGAACTGCTCGGCGAAGTCTTCAACCTCACCAATCGCGCGAACTTCGGCCAGAACTTTTTCGACAACGAGGATGACAAGAATACGTTCCGAAAACCAATCAACATCATCACCCCGCCGCGGACCGGGCAGTTCGGGTTCCGGTTTACCTTCTAATTCTCCCCCCAGATCCATCGCGGCGCCTGAACAACCGTTCGGGCGCCGCGTGGCAACGAAAACTGATCGTGTGCAAGTAGGAAACCGGCTCAATGCTAACTACGGATCGAGTGCGCGAAATCCGCTCCCGCTTCCCCATCCTTGGGAAGAAGATCTACCTGAACAGTTGCTCCCAGGGGGCACTTTCGGATGCGGTAGAGGACGGCCTTCGCCAATACATCGCCAGTTGGCATGAACACGGTTCGCCCTGGGACATCTGGGTCGAAGAGTATGAGGCGGCGCGGTCGCAATTCGCTTCTTTCATCGGCGCGGCCAGCGATGAAGTCGCCATCATTCCTTACGCGTCGGCAGGCATCAACTCCATCGCCAGTGCTCTCTCCTTTGCGCAAAGGAAGAAGGTAGTCCTGGGAGAATTCGAATTTCCCACCATGGGCCATATCTGGCTAGCGCAACAGAGGCGCGGAGCACAGATCGAATTTGTCAGTTCCGTGGGAAACGTCATTCCCAGCGAAAATTATGAACGTGCAATCGACCGCGACACTCTCATCGTCCCAGTGACCGGGGTCTGTTTTATGAATGGATTCCGCTCGCCGGTAAGCGAACTTGTGCAGCTCGCGCATGCCCATGGTGCGCTGGTCATGTTGGATGACTATCAGGATTGTGGTACCCGGCCTGTGAACGTCCGTGCAACGGGTGTCGACTTTTACGTTACGGGCACGCTGAAGTACCTGCTGGGACCGCCTGGTCTCGCGTTTCTGTATGTCAAAAAAGAATTGATCTCGTCGCTCGAACCCACCATGACCGGTTGGTTCGCGCAAGCAAATCCCTTTGCGTTTGATGTGAGACATCTCGATCCTTCTCCTTCTGCCCGCAGGTTCGAAGCGGGTTCTCCGCCTGTGCCGAACATCTATGCCGCCGTGCGGGGGATCGGATTGTTACAGGAAATCGGATTGGACAACATCGCCGCGCATATTGAAAGACTGGCGCAGGCACTTCTGCGGGGTGCGAGCCAGCTGGGCCTGGCATCGAAGACACCCGACGATAGCGTAGGTCCTCTGGTGGTCGTGCAGTGCGCCAACGCTGCCGCGCTCGTCGAGAAGCTAGCCACCGGCGGCGTCGTGTGTTCCAGCCGCCATGATGGATTACGGCTTTCTTTTCACGTGTATAACACTTTGGACGATGTGGAATCGGTGCTCGAGGTCCTGAAGCGGAATCTCGACCTTATGGCCATCGGCTCGGCCACCGCGTAGCAGAACTGGTCTCAAGAATCGGTAAAGGAAGGACATGGTTCCAGCCGTTGCTGGCGTGGCCAATGCTTTCATCGTGGCGGTAATGACGAATTGAAGAGGCAATGATGCCTAAGCTGCTGGGCGAAGGTGTGCGCCACATGTTTCCCGCTCTAAGCCGGGGCGAGAACACCGTGTTTTTCGACAATGCGGCCGGAGCGCAAATTCCCCAAAACGTCCTGGACGCGGTCAACGAGCATCTGCTCACACGAAACGTTCAACGCGGCGCACCCTACCGGCAAAGCCAGGAAGTCGACGCGGCGATCGCACGCGCGCGGCGGAACGTGGCCGTTTTCCTGAACGCGGCCGATCCTGACGAGATCGCATTCGGGATGAATGCCACGTCCTTTATCCGGCTGGTAAGCCTCGCGCTCGCCCAGACCCTCACGGATCGCCGCGAGTTCATCGTGACCGATCTTGACCATGAAGCCAATATCGCCGCGTGGCTCGCCTTGCAGCGGGAGGGCGCCATCATCAAGTGGTGGAGGGTTCGAGAGGATAGCGCGTTGCATCTCGCCGATCTCGAGCCGCTGCTTTCTGCCAAAACCCGGCTGGTGGCGTGCACTGCGGCCTCGAACGCCATCGGCACCCTGGTCGATGTGGCGGGCGTGGCGAAAGTGGCACGCGCCGCGGGCGCCGAAGTCTTCCTCGATGCCGTCCACTATGGACCCCACGCTTCCATCGATGTTCAAGCTTGGGGATGTGACTACCTCGTTTGTTCGGGATACAAGATATTTGCCCCCCATATGGGTTTCTTGTGGGGTCGCCGCGAGGCGCTCGACAAGCTGCCCACGTTTCGGGAAGACTTCATCCCCAACACCCCGCCATCAAAAATCGAAGTCGGAACATTCGGGTATGAAAATGTGGCGGGCATGAATGCGGCCATTGAATACCTGTCTGGGCTTGCAGGACCGGACGACGGCCATGATGCCGCCGCCCCCACCAGGGAGCGCCTGCAAACTGCGATGACAGCCATCCGGGATTACGAGGCAACCCTGTCGCGCATGCTGTTGGAGGGCATAGGCGCGATCCGGGGAGCCAAGACATATGGCACACAAGATCTGAAATCCCGCGTCCCCACTCTCTGCTTCAACCTTGGCAAC
>Ga0080064_1001921_pt1 | contig 38486 bp, 26 predicted proteins | sample Subgrocontami54m_FD_69260 | JGI IMG/M metagenome (GOLD analysis project Ga0080064, IMG submission 69260) | Subsurface groundwater microbial communities from S. Glens Falls, New York, USA - GMW46 contaminated, 5.4 m (SPADES assembly) (version 2) ...
GGAGGCAGAAAACGCGAACGCGACGGCGAACGTGCCGGCAGCAAGCACCCCCAACGACCGGGTTCTTCCATGCGCGATTCGTCTCCAGAAGGGCAGCGACGCCGCCAATCCGATCGCACTGGCCATCGAAGTGATCGTGAGCCAGCGCCAGGGAAACTGCGTGTCTTGCAACGGATGAATCAGGTTCCAAACAGGTCTTGATAGCGGCGTGGCCATGAACATCGTCAGGAACAGCAGCGCGAACAGCGCGCTCAAGCCGCGAAGTTCGCCGCGGATGTTCTCTCGTCCTGAACGACGCAGCAGCACCAGTGCCGGCCAGAACATTGCCACGGTCGCCAGCAGCAGAATGTTCATCCACCAAACATTCAGATAGTCGGGCGAGAAAGTCGAAAGAACAAAATTGTCTCGATAGTTCAGTCCGGGTTCGGGATTAATGTTGTCCGCGCGAATCCACTTTAGTTCGAACAGCATCGTGGTCCAGTAAGACGCGCTGGCGGCCAACCCGATCGCCACCGAGAGCGCCAGACTCGCGAATGTTGCTAACCGTCTCTTCGCATCAGCACGAACGATCGCGTAGACGAACAGAGCTATTGACCCGATGACCGCTAACGGCAAGTGCGTGAGAATCAGGATCGCATACGCTCCTGCGAGTCCGGCGATGTCTCTCGGCCGGCGATGCTTGCAAACTCGTTCAGTGAATGCGAAGGCGAATGGCAGAACGGCCGCGCCTGCGAACTCAGCCAGCATGAAAGCCTGAAAGAATTGATTGAGGTGGTATGGTGCGATGGCGTAGAAAATCCCGGCCCACATCGCCGTTTCGCGGGGCATCAGCTCTTTCGCCCAAAAGTAAATCCCAATAGCGCCCGCAACTGAAACCAGCGTTGCTGTGAAGAGCGTCGCCGTATACCAATTTCCGCTGACGGCTTTCGCCAACGCCAGAAGGTAATAGAGCGCAGGTGGATAAAAGCGAAAACTGGCGTCGCCGTAACCACCGTTGGACTCAGCCAGCCAACCTGGCGCGAGATGTCCGGCGCGCAGCGAATCGTAGAACGGCAGGGCGAAGCGAAAATGATTCGAGAGGTCACGGCTCGAGGGCATGCCCCACCACAGCATCGGCGCCAGGATCGCCGCGCCTGCCAACACGAGCCAAAACACTCTCCGTGTCTCAGGTGAGACTGCGAAGGTGGAACTCTTTGTAGGCGGGAAAGTGGTCGCGGGCGAAATCACAACCTGAAACCTCATTTAAGAAAATGGCGGAGGCGGAGCTTTTACTCCGACCTCCGCAAATTGTGACATCGACAAACGAACTTCTTAGTTGCCGACAGGTGACATGGCCAGAATGGCAGCCTCGCTGGCGGGAGCCGTAAGGGTTGAATCTCCGCGCAAAACGCCGTCTTCGGTAATTCCGAATCTTCGGGTGCCCGTCTTTCCTATGCCGGATGTGGTTGTGGGAATCGCATAGGCCCAGAATTGATCGGGTGGACCGACCACCGGGTTTGACACGAAGTCGTAACCGCTCTTTGAGCCCGAGGCCAGGACACTATCAGTGAGGGTCTTATTACCGAGCGTGGCTAGATCGGTATAAGAGCCGTTACCGTAGGTGTAACGGTAAGATGCCTCACAAGAGCTGATTGTGCGTATTGAAGATTGTGCGGAAGCTTCGTTAGCGGCGCGCCGGGAGGCGAGCAGGTTGGGAATCGCAATTGATGCGATGATCCCGATGATCGTTACGACAATCAGTAGTTCGATCAGCGAGAAGCCTTTGTCCTTGTGTCTCTTCATGTCTTTCCCTCAGGAAAGTAAGAGTGTGGAGTCTCTCACGTGGTTAGTTACCTACTGGGTTAATGGCCTGCACCGCGGCCTCGCTGGCCGGAGCCGTGAGCGTGGTGTCGCCTCTTAGCACCCCGTCCTCGCTGATCGCGAAGCGACGCGTGCCCGTTTGGCCAACGCCGGAAGTGGTGGCCGGTAAAGCATAGCCCCAAAACTGCGCGGGCGGTCCTGCTACGGTGTTCAAGGTGAAGAGGTATCCGCTCTTCGCGGTTACGTCCGCTTGTCCGAGAACGCTGTCAACAAGATTCTGGCCCATCAAATTGGCCAGCGTGCCATAAGCACCAGCGCCGGCGGTGTTCAGGTAAGTCGCCTCAGCGCTGCTGATGGTTCGCAGCGACTGTTGTGCCGAACCTTCGTTCGCAGCGCGCCGGGAAGCAAGCAAGTTGGGAATTGCGATCGCGGCGATGATGCCGATGATCGCCACGACGATCAGTAACTCAATTAACGAAAAGCCCTTGTTGTTTTTTTCGACCATTGTTGCTCTCCTTGAAGATGGTGTTTGTTCAACTCAAGGATCCTTTGCAGCGCTTCTTGACGAACGCTGTCGGGGCCGATGTTCTCAAGCGATGAACCGTGTCTCTCGTGAGAGGTTCGCGTTTGAAAAAGTGAGGGCAGGGGTAAACAGACCCTGCCCTCGTGAGAAACTTAACAGTAGTTGGCAGGTCTTAGTTGCCGACCGGGTTAATAGCCTGGACTGCGGCTTCGCTAGCCGGAGCCGTCAGGGTCGTGTCGCCTCTCAGCACGCCATCCTCGCTGATCGCGAAGCGGCGAGTACCGGTCATGCCAACGCCCGAAGTCGTGGCTGGCAGCGCGTAGGCCCAGAACTGAGCCGGCGGACCCGCAACCACGTTCATCGTGAAGTAATAACCGCTCTTGGCGGAGGCAGCGGCGGTCGCCTGACCAAGGACGCTGTCAACCAAACTCTGACCCATCAACTGGGCCATCGTGCCGAAAGCGCCGTTGCCGGCCGTCGACTGATAGGTAGCCTCAGCACTGCTCATCGTACGCAGTGACTGTTGGGCTGAACCTTCGTTCGCCGCGCGCCGCGAAGCGAGAAGATTGGGGATCGCGATGGCGGCGATGATGCCGATAATCGCAACGACGATAAGCAACTCGATCAGCGAGAAGCCTTTCTGGTTTTTGTTCATCATGTCTGTCATTTGCTCCTTAAAGAGATAAGCTGGTTGTTTTTGCCTTCGCGCCACCGGCTTTGTCTCATCGAACAACCGCAGCGCGCGATTTGTCGCTGCGACTATCATCAAGCCTCGTGCCAAAGCGATTGATCGATCGAAGAGTTGGAAAACGGGAGTGTTTTGTCAGAGAAGGCTTCGAGCTTCAAGAACTGGAAGTGACCAGGCTGGGTTCCTGACAATTTCTGTCAGCAAGCGGGTGACGGTTTTAGGCAGAAACCCGACCGTGAGGAAGGGTGCGTTCTTCGTCGCAGGCCGCTATGCGGCACCCTCCCTCACGGTCGGGTTTCTGCATCGTCACCGCTCGCCGGCGCGAGCCGCCTGTTCAGCATCGTTCACTGAATCGGGAATGTCTTCGGCGCGACGGCGCGGATAGGAATCGCCCGAGCGGCGACGAGGGATCGCCTCTGCGCGACGCTCGTCGCGCATCTGGGCCGTCAGTCCGCGAATGCCGTGCTTGTCCAGCAGGTGGCGCAGTGATCGTACCGTCATCTTCAAAAGCTCAGCCGCGTTGGTTTGATTTCCTTCGGTGCGGCGCAATGCTTCAAGGACGTAGGTTTTTTCGAGCTGGTCGAGATGCGCCGTCAGGTGAAGTCCGTCCGTTGGCAGCTCAAGCTCGGAACTAATTCTTGCGGCGCTGTAGTTGGTAACTTGCGTCGGCAGACGTTCCGGTTGGATCGCGTGGGTTGTCTCCAGCGCCACGGCGCGCTCGATGGTGTGTTCCAGTTCGCGCACGTTGCCGGGCCACGAATAAGCTTCCAGCAGGCGCATGGCTCCGTCGCTAATCGAGATTGAACGATTCGCTTGCGCACAAAACTTCTGAATGAAGTGCTCGGTAAGTTCCGAGATGTCCGCACCGCGCTCACGCAATGCCGGCAGTTCGATCGGAATTACCGAGATGCGATAAAAGAGGTCTTCGCGGAACGTTCCTTCTTTGACCAGCGCCGAGAGATCGCGATTCGTGGCGGCGATGACGCGTGTGTTGATGAGCGTCTCTTCATGCGCGCCGACGGGGCGCACCTTGCGTTCCTGCAGGACGCGCAGCAGCTTAACCTGCATCGCCGGCGACATTTCACCAATCTCGTCGAGAAAGATCGTGCCCTGCTCAGCGGCCTGGAACAACCCCTTGCGGTTGGCCGTCGCACCCGTGAACGAGCCTTTGATATAGCCGAACAGTTCCGATTCCAATAACGTCTCGGTGAAGGCGCCGCAGTTGATAGAAACGAAAGGTTTTTGCGCGCGCGGGCTGAGGTCGTGAATCGCACGCGCTACCAGTTCCTTGCCGGTGCCTGATTCGCCCGTGATCAAGACTGTCGATTGAACCTGAGCTACGGTTTCGATCATTTGAAAGACCGCCAGCATCCGATCTGACTGGCCGATGATGTTGCTTAGTTGGCCGCGGGCCCGTTGGCCCTTGATGAGCGCCTGGTTTTCATCCAGCAGCGTTTGCTTTTCCTTGACCAGCGAAATCTTGGCAAGGGCTCGGGCCACGATCTCTTTCAAGTGATCGTTGTCGAAAGGCTTCTGAATGAAATCGAATGCTCCGAGCAGGAAAGCCTCGCGCGCCGTGTCGACGTTCGCGAAAGCCGTCATCATGATGAACTCAACGTCTGGTTGCAGTTCGCGCGCCGCCCGCAGTAGATCGATGCCGCCCATGTCGGGCATCTTCACATCAGAGATAACCACGTCGGCAGGCTGCGCGCGCAGCGCAGCCATCGCGGCCCGACCGTTTTCGGCGACGCGCACGGCGTGACCTTCATGCTGAAACAGATGCGTCAGGAATTGACGCATGCTCAGTTCATCATCTACTACGAGAATGTTGGGCATGGCTTAGCTTGCCGTCGGCAACTCAACCGTAATCGTCGTTCCTTCTCCCAATCGGCTGCGTACATTGATTGTACCATTATGATCGCGAATGATCTGATAGACAATTGAAAGCCCAAGACCGGTCCCGCCCGTCGTTGAAGAGAATGGCTCGAACAGACGCTCTACTTGTTCCGGCGCCATGCCGCAACCGTTATCGATAAAAGAAATTCGCAGGCGGTCGGGCTCGGGACGGGTTAGGGAAATTCGAAAAGTGCCGCCGTCCGGCATTGCCCGCAAAGCGTTGCGCGCGACGTTCCAGCAAACTTGCTTCAGTTGTTCCGGGTCGCCTTTCGCAAACACAGACTGCTCAGGCAGTTCGTCTTCTAACGTGTGGGTATCGCTCAACTCCGCGCTGTTGCGCAAGAGCTTGAACGTTTCGCGTATTAGAGCGCACACGTCGACGTTGTTCAATTGCGCCGGCCGCGGGCGCGCATAATTCAGGTAATCCGCAACGATGTTATTCAGCCGGTCGGATTCGCGCAGGATGATGTCCATCAACTGTGCCTGCTCCGAATCGCCATCCATCTCTCCGCGCAACATCTGGATCGAGCCGCGCATCGCCGCCAGGGGATTTCTGATCTCATGGGCAATCGAAGCCGCCAGACGCCCCACCGCGGCCAGACGATCCTGGCGCCGCGACGTTTCTTCCATCGCGCGCACGTCCGTTAGATCCTGAAAGGTGATCACCATGCCGCTGGTTTCGCCCGACTCAGCGAACAGCGGAAAAATACTGAAGCCCAATCGCAGCACCAGACCGTCAGGCGCCAGACTGTCGGCTTCAAAGCGCGGACTGGCTCGGCCGGCGGCGGCTGCGCGCATCGAGTCGGGAATGCGCTGCGCCATGTCGCCGAAAAAAATCGAGGCGTTCTGGCCGCGTACGTCCGCCGCGCGATAGCCGGTGATCTCTTCGGCGGCGGCATTGAACGTGTAGATATTCCCCTGAAGGTCGGTCGTGATTACTCCGGAACGGATTGATTCGACGATGCGCTCGTGCAGCGCGCGTAGACTGGCAAGCGTCTGCGTCGTCGCCGCCAGTTGCACGTCAGAGCGAGATTGCCGTTCGGCAAGTTTCGCGGCAAGCAGTCCCACTACGAGAAATGAAACGTCTGAGAGTCCAAGCGACTGAATGGTGTTTGCGATCGAATCTTCTGCATTGACGGCGGCGAACGGGCCAATCCCGTTGATGGCCAGCAACGCGCACGTATTAAAAGCGGCGACGCTCCCCACTGAAGTAATCATCGCGCCGCGCGGTCCGATGAACAGGCTGGCAACAGAAATGACCACGATATAGAGCGCCGCATAGGGAGAATGCACGTTGCCCGTCGCCCACACCAACCATGTGACCAGAAAGACGTCGACGAAAAATTGTATCCGCGCTTGAGTGAGACAATCTTTCCACAGCAGATGGGCGGCGCCGTAAATCAAAGTAAGCGCGGCCACTGTCAGAAGAATCGGCGCGACGATGTTGAGTGAGTTGATTAGGCTGGGACCCGGCGCACTGCGCTTCCAGAGGACACTGATAAGCAGCAACAGAACCACCGCGCCCGCACGGCCCGAAATCAGCCACCACAACCGCGCGCCGAGGCTCACTTGCGAATGTTTGCCGGAATCATTCGCCATGGAGAAAGCGTACCACAACTCTTGGTTTCATTGACGCTGCCCTACGCAAGACAGACGAGGGCGACCCGGAACTGATTCACTTTCGAGAGGGAGTGTGTAGAATGTCGCCATGCTCGTGGTTGACTCTCACCTGCCCGGCCCAATTCACTGGAAACGTTCCGGCGCCCACGGCGACGATCTGGCTTCGGACTGTCAATCTAAGAAGCCCGCGAGTGGCGGAATTTGGCTTGAAATAGACGTTTAAGACTTTGTATCTCAATGTACATTCTGGCTCGCTTCATGATCGTTACGCTGCTTGCGGTTGGGTTGTATCTGCCCAACGGCTTCGGGCAGCAACCAGGGACGGTCAACATTCGACCGCGCATGACCACCGCCCAGCCCGGCCTCCCCAATGTTCGGGTGACCGTCGATCGCAATCGCGTCCCGCTAGGCGATGAAGTGACGTTTACTATAGTTTCCCCAGGCATCGCCGGTGATCCGCGGTTCACGGTCACGATCGATTTTGGCGATCCTTCGCCGCCACAGAAGATGGGCCGAGTGCCAGTCCGTCACTTATATCTCGATCCCGGAACTTACACTTATAAGGTCAAAATCGAGCGGCCGCCGCTCCCCAGCGTGAAACTGATCGCCAATCCAACCACGGTGGCGACGAACAGTCCGGTGAATTTTGCGGCGCAGCTCTCTGGCAATTATCCAAACATTCAATACCGGTTTGTGTTTGCGGATGGATCGCAAACGAAATGGCAGGATGCATCGCAGACTTCGCACCCGTATGCGGCGGCGGGAAGATATTCGGCCTTTGTCGATATCGGTGAAAGCAGCGGGGGATTGACGACGCAGTTCGGCGGCAGCCCGCGACAAGCGATTCAGGTGACGAATCCACCTCCGCGTACGAATACCAATACGAATCTGCCTCCGCGTGGGAATACGAATGCGAATCTGCCTCCGCGTGGGAACACCAATACGAATCTGCCTCCGCGTGGAAATACGAATACGAATCTGCCTCCGCGTGGGAATACGCATACGAATCTGCCTTCGCGTGGGAATACGAATGCGAATCTGCCTCCGCGCGGGAATACGAATGCGAATCTGCCTCCGCGCGGGAATACCAATACGACTACGCCTGCGAATACCAATAACAATACGACCACGACCACGACTACCAATACGCCTCCTTCCCCTCCATGCGTGGGTGAAGGCTGCGACGGATCTTGGCCTTGGTGGATCCTTCTCCTGCTGGCGCTGCTGCTGATTCTTCTGGCGTACCAGGCCGCAACAGTTTTCCTTTTGCCGCGTCCGCAATTAGTGCCGAATCTCGATCCTGGAAAATCACGCGTGGCGCCGGGGAAACCTCTGTCGATCGGCTTCCAACTGGCGCTCGATCCGAATGTGACAGGCGGTGAGTACGGCCTTGAGACGGGGGGAAAGGGCTTGATCAAATCTGAAAGGGGAAGTGATGGCTGACGAATTGAAAGCAGAAACATTGGCCCGCGAAGCAACAGCCGAGGTCGCGGATGACGAGGTGACAATCAAAGCTGTCGCCGCAGACACTTCGGCCGATGCCGCGCCAACCGTTCGCGAGATTTTTGCGCTGCCGGAAAAGGACACTGACCCATCCGACGATCGATGGAAAGAATTTAGAGAGCGGATCAGCAAAGAAGTTAAGGGTATCAAGTGGACCGCGGCCATGCCTGATTTGGCTGAAAAGGTCTGCGAACTTTTGGACATCAAGCTCCCAAACATTCTGGTCGCCGCCTGGAAAAAAGCTAAGGAGCTGCAGACGGTGCTCGAAAAATCAAAGGCGACGCCGGACGAGGTTGTGTACCTCGAACTCGCCGAGCACACCATCAACAGCGATCACAAACCGTCGCTGGACGTGAGAATCAAGGGCGCGACCATTAAGAAGATCGAGCTGGGCGTCCAGCTTGGCTTCAAGCTCCGAGGCTTTGTGTTGAAGGTGCAGAACGGCAGCATCATTGAAATGCAAACAGGTCAGTGCGAAGTCAAAGGAACAATCAAGTACGGCACGCTCATGATCGCGGAAAAAAAACTCGAGCCCATCAAATTGCCTCTCTCGATCCCGATTCCGGCCGCAATCCAAACTTTGACATCTCCGAAACTCAACGCGCCGGAGAAATTGGAAAAGGCAAACGCGGCGACCGCCGGTGTCAAAGCCCCGGCCAGCGACGTCGAGCGAATCGAACTGTAGTTCCTCTCTGTGTCGGTTTACTCTGCAGTTACTTTCGAGACTTTAGGGCTGTGGTAATGGCCTGCTCAGCCAGCGGCGCCATCACTTCGTAACCCTTCTGATTCGGATGTAAGCCGTCTTCGCTCAACTCATCTCTCAGAAATCCTTTGTCGTCCGTCATTGCCGAAAAGTAGTCGAGATAAATTCCGCCATGAACGGCGGCATATTTTTTCATCCATTCGTTTAGCGCTTTGATCTGTTCAGGCGGCCGCTGTTTTGTGCGAATGATTGGTTGACCGTCCCTGGTCTTTTCGTAATCGCTGATCGGGAGTAGGGACGCGAGCACTACGCGGATTCCGTTGGCATGCGCCAAGTCAAACATCGACACGAGATTGTCTTCGATCATTTCCAGAGTCATCGGCCCCGTGTTGCCGGCGATGTCGTTTGTCCCGGCGATAATCACGACCACCCGCGGCCGCAACGCGATCACATCGGGCCGAAAGCGAACCAGCATCTGCGGCGTCGTTTGTCCGCTGATGCCGCGATCGAGGTAAGGCTTGCCGGGAAAGAAGCCGCCGTATTTTGGGTTCTGCCACGAGTCGGTGATCGAGTCGCCCATAAAGACGACCCGGGCCTCGGCTTTACCCGGAGTTGTGGTCTTTGTGTTGGCTTCGCGGTAGCGCGCCAGCGCAGGCCAATCTCTAAGTCGCGCATCGGACCTCGCGGCTAGCACTTTGATGTCGGCGCAAGGGTCGATTGGGCTGGGTGACGGCGTCGTTTGCGCCGAAACCATCGTGGCCCAGACGAGCAAGGTGAGACTGAGAAGAAAGAATCTGAACATGTGGTTGCCTTTCATGAAGGATGTGGCTTATCCCTGTGCCGCGATCACCGCATTGCGCAGCGTGCCGAGCTTCTCAACCGTAACTTCATAAACATCCCCGGCCTTCAGCAGCACCGGAGGCTTGCGAAAGATGCCCACGCCGTCGGGCGTGCCGGTCGCAATGACATCCCCAGGCTCGAGCGTGATCCCCTGCGAAATGTAAGAAATCAGATAAGCAACTTTGAAGATCATCTTGGCGGTGTTCGATGACTGCATGACCTCACCATTCAAGCGCCCTTCGATCTTCAGCGCCTGAACGTCGGCAATTTCGTCGCGCGTGGTGATGAAAGGACCAAGCGGTGCGAAAGTGTCGAGACCCTTACCGCGAGTCCACTGGCCATCCCCATATTGCAGATCGCGCGCGCTGACATCGTTCATGAGCGTGTAACCAAAAACATAATCGAGCGCGGCGGCCTCGCTCACTCGCGTCGCGGTGCGCCCCATTACCACCGCGAGTTCGGCTTCGTAATCGACTTGATTGCTGATTGTTGGCAGCACAATCGGCTCGTTGTGGGCGCTGAGCGAGTTCGGAAGCTTGTTGAAAATCAGTGGCGCTTTGGGCGGCTCAGCGCCGCCTTCAATCGCGTGGTCAACGTAGTTGCGACCGATGGCCACGATCTTGCCGGGATAGACGGCGGGCAGGAAATCGATCGAATCAAGCTGGAACGCTATGGTTGCGCCTCTGCCTGAGCCGGTTTGAACATCAATTAGGAGGCCTTCGATATCGCGAACGGCTGACTCGCCGCGATCAATAACATCCTGAGTCCTTGTTGCCTTAAGCAACCAGCTTGGGGGTCCTCCACCAGTCTCTTTGAGTGCCCGAGCCAGGTCCGCGACGTCGCAAACCACATCGCCGACTAATACGCCAAGTCTTTGCTCAGCCGATTCACCTGTTTTGAACTGGACCAGTTTCATCTGTTTTCGCTCCTGAAGAATTGATTCATGACCTGGCGGTCTCCAAACGCCGCCGCTGAAACTCATCGAACGTAACTGCGAGTACGATCACTGCTCCGATCACAATCTGTTGCGTGAACGATGAAATGCCGAGGAGGTTTGCTCCGTTCGCCAGCACGCCCATAATCAACGCGCCGATGATCGTTCCGATTACGGTGCCCTGTCCGCCGCTGAGCGAGCCGCCGCCGATTACCACCGCGGCGATCACGCGCAGCTCGTAACCTTCGCCGGCGGTCGGTTGTCCCGTCACCAGACGCGCGGATTCAATCGCCCCAGCGAGTCCGGCCAGCGCGCCCAGGATCAAATAGAAAATAATTTGATAGCGCGCGACGCGCACGCCCGCGTAACGCGCGGCCTCGACATTGCTGCCGATGGCATAGCAATAACGACCCAGACGCGTGCGCGACAAAAGAAAATGAATTGCCAGCGCGACCGTCACCACGATCAAGAGCGGCACCGGGATTAGACGTAAGATATTTCCTTCCGCGAGGTAACCATATGTTGTTGGTAATCCAACTACGGCTTTGCCGTCGGTAACCAGCAAAGCAATTCCGCGATAGATGCCCATCGCTCCAAGCGTGACAATGAAAGGCGGGATCCTCAGCGTGGTGATCGCGGCGCCATTCACTACGCCACAGGCGGCCCCGGCAGCCATGCTCGCTGCGACTCCCACAATCGTTGGTGCGCCGCCAGCCAGGGCAAATGCTCCGGTGATCCCAGCGAGGGCCATCACCGATCCGACGGAAAGATCGATTCCACCGGACACCATCACCATGGTCATGCCCATCGCCATGATCGTGATCACAGCCGTTTGGCGCGCGACGCTGCCCAGATTTCCTGTCGAAAGAAACTTTGGCTGAAGCACCGCGATGATCACGCATAGTGCAATCAAGCTGGCGAAGGGAATTAGTCTTTTGATCCAGTCTGACATAAGAACGTGGTTTCAAGTTTCAGGTTTCAAGTTTCAGGTTTGGGCTGCGGAAACAGCGCATTCAAGTTCAACGCATGGCGCCGTCCCTAACTTGAAACCTGAAACTTGAAACCTGAGACTCTTCTTCATCAACTGCAGCGTGGCGCAGAATTTCTTCTTGCGTAGTCTTTCGCGCATCGAGTTCGGCGACCAGACGACCGCGACGCATCACCAGGATTCGATCCGCCATGCCCAGCAACTCAGGCAAATCTGAAGAAACCATAACCACTGCGGCGCCGGCTTTGGCCAGTTGATTGATCACGCGATAGATTTCCGATCGCGCCGATACATCCACGCCGCGCGTGGGTTCGTCGAGCAAAAACACCCTTGAGCCCGCAAAGAGCCACCGCGCCAACAGGACCTTCTGTTGATTGCCACCGCTCATCCGCGCGACGGTCTTGTCAGGGTCGGGTGGACGGATGTGAAGCTTTTCGATCTGCTCTTGCGCGGCTACTTTCTCTCGCTTGGCATCGATCCACAAACCCCGCGCCAAGGATCGTAGGTTTGCGAGCGTAAGATTTCTTGTCACCGACTGATTCAGACACAAACCCGTGCGCTGGCGATCTTCCGTGAGCAGACCCAGCCCGCGGGTGACCGAAGTTTCCGGTTGCGCCTTGTGAACTCGCGCGCCATTCAAATGGATCTCGCCGGCGTCTGCCGGGTAAGCACCAAAGATTGTTTCCACAAGTTCAGTGCGTCCGGCGCCTGCGAGTCCGGCGATGCCAATCACTTCACCGCTGCGCACTTCAAAAGTCACATCGCTGAATTTGCCCTCGCGCGCGAGATTCGCGACGCGCAGCCGGACTTCACCCTTCGCTGCGGCGCGCAGGGGAAAAATCTCTTTCAATTCGCGTCCGGCCATGTGTCGAATGATTTCGGTGCGCGAAATTTCTCCCCAAACACCTGCATAGACCGCCCGTCCGTCGCGCAGAACCGTCAGGCGATCGGCAATGAAATCGAGTTCTTCCAACCGATGCGAGATATATATGATGGCGAGCCCGCGGTTCTTCAATTCACGAATAAGGCGGAAAAGGTCCGCGACTTCATGAGCGGTAAGCGAGGAGGTTGGCTCGTCCATTACCAGAACGCGTTTTGCTTCGACCGTCGCCCGGGTAATCTCGACTAGTTGACGATCGGCAGCGCTCAGACGCTTAACCAGCGTACGCGCGTCGATCTTGAACCCGTATTTCTTCAGCATGCCGGTGGCGCGCTCATTCATCTCGCGCCGATTCACAATGCCAAGCGGCGCAAAGCTGAGCGGCTCGCGTCCGAGAAAGATATTCTCGGCCACGGTTAGTTCAGGCGCCAGAGACAGCTCCTGATAAATCATCGCGATGCCGCTCGCGAGCGCGTCCGAAGGGCGGGCGAAAGAAACTTTCCGGCCGTCGATCAGAATCTTGCCGGTGTCTGGGTGATACACGCCGGCGAGGATCTTCATCAGGGTGGATTTGCCCGCACCGTTTTCGCCAACGAGCGCGTGCACTTCGCCCGCGCGCGCCGACAGATTCACGTCGACCAGCACCGCGTTTCCCGCAAATGATTTATTGATGCCGCGCATTTCCAGCGCGGACTCTTGCGTAGCCATTTTCAAATGTCCGACAAACTTCAGTTTGTCGCTTTCTTCGTTTCCATTCGAGTTGCGCTTGAAGATCGTCAACGACAAACTGAAGTTTATCGGACATCAAACTCTATCGACCAACTCGCTCCGACAGTAATTCCAACCGCCATTCTCGCCACTCTCTTGCTAGTCCCGCTTTGACGGGATTATTGAGCACATACTTAATCGTTTGGTAGAAGTTACTTGCGCGCACCACCCGATCAAAACTTTCGTGCTCCCAAAATTGCCCGGTGCGCGACAATATGCGATTGCACTCTCTGGAGCTGCCACCCTTTAGCGATTGCATGATCCGCGAGAGGCTTGGGTGTTCACTGGTGAAGATTGGACGACCATCATCATCAAGACTCTCCCGCAATTCCCTCTGCGACAGAATTGGTTTGAAAACTGCATGAACGTGGTTGGACATTACACAGTGGGCATCGAGCCTATAGGCATCGCCATTGAGCTTTTGTAGGCTAACCGCGACGGCCTCTGCTACCCGTTCATCTTTCATCCACATCGGACCGTTGTTCGCCTTGTGCATGAAGTCTTCGAACTTGACGAACCAGTCGCGGTTGAAATTCTCAACCTGCTCAAGCCATCTCTTTGATTCTGGAGTGTCTCTTTTTCGCGCCTCATTACTAACAATGCTGAGTTGACCGGCAAGCCACTCTTTCTTTGCCTTGTATTCACGAACCGTAGCCCTTGGTATTGAGCCAGCCAGCCGATAAGTTACAAAAAGAATGGAATCAGGCGGATGGATGTGCGGTCGATGACGCTCGCTGAATTGTTTGTAATCCAGATTACCCATTCAGTGTCCGACAAACTTCAGTTTGTCGTCTTCCCGGTTCCATTCGAGTTGAGACTAAGAGTTGCATCGACAAACTAAAGTTTGTCGGACATTGTCTCTACGGAGACTTGAGCAACTCTCTCATCCGTGGCGTGTCGAGATTCTCTTTCGTTAGCAATGCCACGCCGGTATCGATTATGCGCGGCGGTGTCTGGCCATTCAGCTTTGCCACGATCGCTTTGACGGATTCGTAGCCGATCTTGAACGGATTTTGCAGCACCAGCGAATCGATCGCTCCGGCTTTGAGATCGTCTATCAGATTGGGACTTGAGTCGAAGCCGACCAGAATCACTTTACCGGCCAGACCTTTTTGTTTCAGCGCCTGCACGACGCCGACCGTCGATGATTCGTTCGAGGCAAAGAAACCATTCAGCTCGGGATGTGCCGTCAGCATGTCGGTCGCGCGATCGAGCGAACGAGCGCGGTCGCCATCACCATACTGGAAGGCGACGATCTCGATGCCCGGATACTTTTGCTTGATGGTGTCCCGAAAGCCCTGCTCACGCTGCTCGGTCGAAGCGGACCCGGCTTTGACTGCCAGAATTGCAATTTTGCCCTTGCCGCCGAGTTTGGCTGCGAGCCTTTCGGCGGCGACAGCGCCGCCCTGCAGATTATTCGTAGCCACGTAGGAAACGTAATTCTCGGTGCCGATGCCTGAATCAAAAATCGCAACCGGAATGCCTTCGCGTTGGGCCCGCTCTACAATCGGAACCATTGCATCCTTGTGAATCGGCGCGAGCGCGATCCCGTCGACGCGGCGATTGATTGCGTCTTCGACGATGTTGATTTGCTCGGCAGCTTCATTTTCGTGCTCCGGTCCTTTCCACATGAGCTCGACTTCCAGTTCCTTCGCGGCCGTCGCAGCGCCGGCATGAACGCTCTGCCAGAAAAAGTGCGAAGTCCCTTTGGGAATGACGGCGATCACACGCTTGCCGTTGGTGCTCTGACGACGACAGGCGGGCGCTAGGAAAAGTGAGGCCGCGATCATGATTGCGAAGGCTACGGTTAGTTTGGTTTTCATTTGTCCTCCGTCCGACGACGCGCCGGCGAGCTGCCGTGGAATGATGATTCGCTCGTCAGCTTTGGGTGGACGAATCTTACCGTCATCGATAACTTTCCGCCAGACCTGCGTTGTGCCGGGCAGCGGCCATCGCAACCACCGAGGGGCATCGATGCCTACTCTTGGCACAGAAGGTGCCGATGGTGTTAGACCTTGCCCCACAGGCGGCAAGGTGATGCGTTGTGCAGCGGTTTTTCCAGGCACCGGTCCAATGTGCCGCGGCGAATTGCCCCGACTCTAAGGCGTAGCAGGACCGCCTCGTTCTTCATAAAGAACCCTTCGAATCAAGGGCGCGCTCGAGGAGCGGCTCACATCAGCGATGAATACACACACTGAACTCCGCCCGTCCAAACTGCCGTCGGTCGGATCCGCGTCGCTTGCCAACGCCCCAGGAGGGCTGGCTATCGTCGCGTGGCATACGCGGAACAAGACCCTCGTCCCGTGCGACTGAGGTTTATGACGAAAGCAGGTCAAGGAAAGGTCATGCGCGATCAAGCGACTATTCTGTTGTCCGCCGGTTGAAAATGATGAAAAAATTGATCTCATTCCTTCATAGTGATTCTCACTTGGGCGCAATGTTAGGGCTGTCGTTTGGGCTGCTCATTGCACTTCTGCTCTCAGTTGGCTGGCTGGGGCTTTACGAGCGGCGCCATGTAGATGCGGATCTCAAGAACATTCAAAGCCAGTCGGACCAGGTGCGGTTATCGGAAGAGGCCTTAGCTTACTCAAACCTCAATAACCGAATCACGATGCAGATCTTTCTCATCAACGACCAAACGGAGATTCAGTCGTTATTGACTCGCCGAGCGGAAAACAGCCAAAAGATTTCCAACCTGATAGATCAGCTCGACAGCATCATTGACTCACCAGACGAAAAGCTACTGGTTGCCGCCATCCATGAGAAGCGGACGCCGTATCTGGAAAGCTACAAGCGCGCATTACAATTGCTGGTTGTCGAACACAAGCAAGCCGAAGCAAGGGCGGCGATGGTGGGGGAGGCGCTGCCCCGGCTGCTGGAGTATCACAACGCGGTTAGTGCTTTCGTCAAGTACCAGGACAAGGAAACGAAGCACGTGCTGGATGAAAGTGCTGCCCGCACTACTACGGCCCGCCACGACGCGATTTTACTAATTTCGCTCACCGTTCTTCTCGCGGCCGGAATTGCAATCTTCGTCACCCGAAGCACTACCTGGCAGGTGAATAAGATCAAGCGGGCCGAAGCGGCTCTGCGTCAAGCTCATGACGAATTGGAAGAGAGAGTCCGCGAACGCACCGCAGAACTTGCTAACGCCAACGATGCATTAGGTGCTGAGATTTCAGAACGTAAGCGGACCGAGGCCAAGATCCTCGGTGAGCAGTTATTTTCTGAAGCCATCGTTAACAGTCTGCCAGGTATCTTTTACCTGATCGATCAGGGTGGAAAATTTACGCGGTGGAACAAGAACTTCGAGCAGGTCACTGGCTACTCTGTTGCGGAGATCGCCACCCTCAGCCCGCTTGACCTCTTTGTCGGCGAGGAGAAAGAGTTAATCGCCCAAAGGATTCAGGAGGTTTTTGCCAGTGGCGCCACAGACGTCGAAGCGTATTTAGTTTCCAGAAGTGGCCAACGCACGCCTTACTATTTGACCGGTGCGCGGGTCGACTCAAATGGCCAGCCCTGCCTCATCGGCCTGGGCCTGGATATCACCGAGCGCAAGCGGGCCGAGGCAGCCCTGGGCGAGAGCGAAGAACGCTATCGCGATCTATTTGAAAACGCCAATGACATTATCTACACCCACGACCTCGAGGGTAATTACACCTCAGTTAATAAGGCGTCCGAAACGATCACCGGCTACACCAACGAGGAGTCCCTCAAGATGGACGTCTCTCAGGTAATCGCGCCTGAGTATCTGACCATGGCCAGGAATATGGTGGCGCTCAAGGCCGCCAACATGGCGCCGTCCGTTTATGAACTCGAGATGATCCACAAAGACGGTCATCGAGTGGAGCTCGAGATTAACTCTCGTCTCACTTATGAGGACGGAAAACCAACCGGAGTGCAGGGCATTGCTCGCGACATCACCGAGCGCAAGCGGGCCGAAGCCGACATCCGGGCGTTGCAGGAGTTTCAGGCAGCCGTCCTCTCGGGCGTGGAGCATGGAATCCACGGCATTGATAGAGCGGGAAACTTCGTCTTCGAGAACCCAGCCGCTGCGAGGATGCTCGGCTGGGAGGCGAACGAATTGATAGGCAAGCCGTCGCACGTGACGATGCATCACCATCGCACCGACGGCAGCAGTTATCGGGCCGAAGACTGTAACATCTACGCCACCCTCCACGACGGCCAGCCACGCCACATCATCGATGAAGTGTTCTGGCGACAAGACGGGACATCATTTCCGGTCGAATACAGCGTCGCCCCGATGCACAGCGCTTCCGGCGAGGTTACCGGCACCGTCGTAGTTTTCGATGACATCAGCGAACGTAAGCGGGCGGAATTAGAACGGCAGGTCATCTTTGAAATAGTCGGGGGAGTTATCGCGACGGCTAGTCTGGATGAGTTGTTTAATCTCGTTCACGTCTCAATCGGCAAACTTCTTTCGGCGGAGAATTGCTTCGTTGCGCTTTACGATAAGACATCCGACCTTCTCCACATCCCTTTCTGTAAAGACGAGTTTGATCCGGTCGCTGCACCCCAAAAACTTGGCAGGGGGCTTACCGCTTTTGTTTTGCGCAACGGGCGTCCGATGCTTCTGACTCCTGAACTCATTCAAGAATTAGTGTCAAAGGGCGAAATCGAATTGGTAGGAACGCTTCCGGCGGCTTGGCTAGGTGTACCGCTGCGAACATCGACCGACATTATTGGTGTGCTTGTCGTCCAACACTATGAAAACAAAGATGCCTACAGCCAGCGCGACCTTGAGTTCCTCTCTGCCGTCGGAGATCAGATCGCCCTGGCTATTGAACGCAGGCGTGCCGAGGAAGCGCTCAGAGAGAGTGAGGCCAAGTTCAAAGCGATCTTCGACGATGCGCCGGTCGCTTATCACGAACTTGATCGAGACGGGCATATCACCAGGGTTAACCGCGCTGAGCAACGATTGCTTGGTTACCCAGCCGAAGAACTGCTGGGGCGACCGATTTGGGATCTCGTGTTCGAGAAAGCATCGCAGAACGAAGTCAAGCGAAAACTCACTGGGACTGTGCCGCGAGAGTCATACGAACGGAGATTTATCCGGAAAGACGGAACGTTGGTTCCGGTGCTGGTCGAAGACCGATTGATTTACGATGCGGAAGGCAGCGTCACCGGCATTCGCACAACGCTTCACGATATTACCCAGCAAAAGCAGATGGAAGAGGAGCAGCGTCAGGCACGCGATGCGGCGATTGAATCGGCGCGTCTTAAATCAGAGTTTCTGGCCAACATGAGCCACGAGATTCGCACGCCGATGAACGGCGTGATCGGCATGACCGGGCTCTTACTGGACACCGCCCTGGATGAAGAGCAACGCGACTGTGCTGAGACGATTCGCGCCAGTGGCGAAGCGCTCTTGACGATCATCAACGACATTCTGGACTTCTCGAAAATAGAAGCCGGCAAGCTTCAATTCGAGACGCTCGACTTCCTGCTGAACACCGCGGTTGAGGACACGATCGAACTGCTGGCCGAGCGGGCGCACAACAAGAAGATCGAGCTGGCATGTCTGGTCTACAGCGATGTGCCAACCGCGCTCCGTGGCGATCCCGGTCGCTTGCGTCAAGTGCTCACCAACCTGCTGGGCAACGCGATCAAGTTCACCGAGCGCGGCGAAGTGATCCTGCGGGCAGAGAAGCAAAGCGAAACCGACCACGAGGTAGTCATTCGTTTTCAGATCACCGATACGGGAATTGGCATCAGCGATGCCGCTCAGCAAAGTCTCTTCCAAGCCTTCACGCAAGCGGACGGCTCGACGACGCGCAAATATGGCGGAACTGGGTTGGGCCTGGCCATCTCAAAACAACTGGTCGAGTTGATGGGCGGAGAGATTGGAGTCAACAGCACGCCCGGACAAGGCTCGACTTTCTGGTTCACGGCCAGGTTTGCGAAACAGCCGGCGGATGCGGGCATTGCGCCACCGCCACTGGTAAGCCTTGATAAGTTGCGAGTTCTGATAGTCGACGACAACGCGACGAATCGAAAGATTCTGTCTCACCAGCTTGGCTCGTGGGGAATGATTCATGACGAAGCCGATTCCGGAGCGCGCGCGCTTCAGTTGTTGCGGGCCGCGGCGGCGCAAGGCTCCGCCTACGATCTGGCGGTATTGGATTTGATGATGCCGGGCATGGACGGATTTGAGTTGGCTCGTGAAATCAAATCGGATCCAGCCATCGCTTCGGTTCACCTGGTGATGCTGACAAGTTTCGGAGCGCGAGGACATGGAGCGGCCGCCCGCGAAGCCGGCGTCGCGGCTTATCTCACCAAGCCCGTACGTCAGTCTCAGTTGTTCGATTGCCTCGCTAACGTGATCAGCATTGCTCAAACGGCGCCCACGCCAGACGATTCGCACCCGACGGCCAAATTAGTCACGCGGCACACCCTGAAAGAAGCAGAGATGATGTCGCACAAGCGCATTCTGTTGGCTGAAGACAATGTCGTTAATCAAAAGGTTGCCGTCCGGCAGTTACAAAAGCTTGGCTATCGGGCGGACGCCGTCGCCAATGGGCGCGAGGCCCTCGAGGCATTGGAACGCATTCCCTACGATCTGGTGTTCATGGATTGCCAGATGCCCGAAATGGACGGCTATCAAGCTACCGGTGAAATTCGCTGGCGCGAAGGAACTGCGAAACATACGTTCATCGTGGCGATGACGGCGAACGCGATGGAGGGCGATCGCGCAAAGTGCATTGCCGCCGGAATGGATGATTATGTTTCGAAACCGGTGCGAGCAGAGGACCTCAACGCTGTTCTTGCAAGGGTGCTCGGTAGCGGCGGCAATGGCGACGAGCCGCCCAAAGCGTCCGTTGGGGAGACTGCGGCTCCCGTCGATATGAAGCGACTTTCTCAGGCAATGGGAGATGAGCCGCGCGAGCGCGCAGAGATTATCGACGTTTATCTGGGGCAGATGGTGACAAGTTTGGAAAGACTTGAAGCAGCGATCGAGTTACAGGATGCCGAGACGATCGACTTGATTGCCCACAACTGCGCCGGCGCCAGCGCGAATTGCGGCATGGTGGCGGTGGTCAACCCACTGCGGCAAATGGAACGCCTGGGACGTGAGAATCGATTGGACAACGCCCCAGTGTTGCTCGCCGACATCAGTCAAAAGTTCGCGCGGGTTCAGTCCTTTCTGCAAGAGAACCTGCCGGTGGTTCGGGCTTGAGTAGAGAAAGGGAAATGCGATGCAGATGACCGTCAAACATTCGTCGAACCGCATTCTGATTGCCGACGATGATCCGGTGATCAGACACTTGGTTACTTCAATCGTCGCGAAACTGGGATACACGCCGGTGACTTTGAATGATGGCCGCGAGGTGTGCCGTCTCTTGTACACGGACGCGGATTTCAAAGCCGCAATCCTGGACATGTCGATGCCCCATCTCGAAGGCCTGGATGTGATTCGCTACATGAGAACCGAAAAGCGTCTCATGCGCATTCCCGTCCTGCTGATTACCGCAGAGCAGAGTATCAAGCTGATGAGTGACAGCTTTGCGGCCGGCGCCACAGCCTTTCTCCCAAAGCCCTTCACGCCGGAACAACTTCAGAGCTTGCTGCGGATGCTGCTCGACGCAAAACCCAGCCGGCGGGCTGCGTGATGGAATCAATGAAGAAGCGAGGATGGAATCATGTCAACCGAACTGGTGAGCAACGATATCTTCCTGGTGCAAGCGTTAATCCCCACGGCGCCCACGAACAGCGCTAATCTCGAGGCGATCGATTGGGGAGTGCTCGCGACCCTGGAAGAGATTCGCGAAGATGGCGAACCCGATCTGATCGTGGAATTGATCGATCTCTATATCGGCGACGCTCCGCATTGGATCGAGGCGATACGCATCGCAGTGGCCGGCAACGACGCGCCGATGCTAAAGCGCGCGGCCCACAGCCTCAAGGGCAGCAGCGGCAGCCTGGGTGTCCGTCAGGTCGCTGAGACTTGCAGAATGCTCGAATTGAATTGCAGCGATTCGGCGGGCAAAGTGGAGGAGCTGTTGCAGATTTTGAATCGCGAGTTTGCGGCCGCATGCGATGCGCTCGTCGCTGAGCGCACCAGGAGACTTGGGTGAGAATTTTGATCGCCGAAGATGATGCGGTCTCGCGCCGGATTCTGGAGACGTATCTGCGGAATTGGGGCTATGAGGTCGTGACGACGCTCGACGGCGACGAAGCGTGGCGCGCGATGAGCGAACCCAACGCGCCGAATCTGGCGATTCTCGACATCATGATGCCGGGAATCGACGGCCTCGAGATTTGCCGACGACTTCGGCAACTATCTGGCGCGATAACCCCGTACATCATTCTGCTGACAGCCAAACACGGCGCCAGCGAAATAGTAAAGGGAATTGAAGCCGGAGCCGACGACTATCTAACCAAGCCTTACGATCGCAGCGAGCTGCGCGCGCGTGTGCAGGTCGGCGTGCGGATCGTCGAGTTGCAGAACAAGTTGGCCGTTCGCGTGAAGGAACTCGAAGGCGCGCTTGAGCACGTCAAGCTGCTTCAGGGGATTCTGCCAATCTGTTCATACTGCAAGAAGATCAGAGGCGATCAGGATTATTGGCAAACGGTCGAGAGTTATGTTGCGGATCATTCGGAAGCTGAATTCAGTCACGGCATCTGTCCCACTTGTTACGAAACAACCGTAAAGGATCAGCTCGCCAGATTTCGCGCGTTTACATCCCAGGATAGTGAAAGCGCCCCGATCAAGCGGCGGCTTATTGAGACCTAGCGTGGTGATTAGCAACTCGCTGACCTGGCAGTTGACGCGACCGGTCGCGCACGCGGGCCGGTTAACCTGAAACCATGGGTTTGATATATGAGCCCTGCGGCCAAACTCAAGATGCTTCTTTCCCCTCGCCGACTCTTCTTTAGAGTGCTGTTAGTCGCTTTCCTCGCGGAGATGGTGGTCCACTTCTTCCTTTTCCGCGTGGAGCGGCTCGTTCCGGCCGGCTTTCCCCAGGAACTATTGGATTCTGCAGCGTTGAGTTTGATGCTCGCGCCATTTCTCTGGTGGTGGATCGTTCGCCCGCTGGGCAGCGCTGCGATGCGCGAGAGAATGCTTGCCGCAGGGGTCATCGACACCTCGGTGGACGCCATCATTACGATTGACGACCGGGGCCGGATTACTACGTTCAATCCCGCCGCCGAGCGGTTGTTTGGCTATGCGAAGGACGAGGCCATCGGTGAGAACGTCAAAATGCTCATGCCACCGGCGGAGCGAGAGCAGCACGAGGAGCACCTCGGTCAGTACCTCCGCACCGGCGAGAAGAAAGTCATCGGCCTCGGGCGCGAAGTGATCGCGCAGCGCAAGGACGGCGTCACGTTCCCGATTTACCTTTCGGTGGGTGAGGCGCGCGAAGGCGGCCGGGCGACCTTCACGGGCATCATTCATGACCTCACGGACCGCAAGCGCGCCGAGGCTAATATCCTTAATGAGCAGTTGTTCTCTGAATCAATCGTAAACAGTCTGCCGGGTATCTTCTACCTGTTCGATCAGGATGGAAGATTTCTTCGCTGGAACCAGAACTTCGCGCAGATTACTGGTTACTCCGCGGAGGAGATCGCCACGCTTAGTCCGATTGACCTCTTCACGGGCCAGGAGAAAGAGTACATCGCCCAAAGGATTCAGAGTGTTTTTACCAGTGGCGCCTCAGACGCCGAGGCGCATTTAGTTTCCAAGAGCGGCCAACGCACGCCTTACTATTTCACCGGCGTGCGGATCGACTCAAATAACCAGTCCTGCGTAATTGGCATGGGCTTGAACATCACCGAGCGCAAGCAGCTTGAGGAACAGCTACGGCAGTCGCAGAAGCTGGAAGCGATCGGGCAATTGGCTGGCGGCGTGGCGCATGATTTCAACAATTTACTAACGGCGATTAACGGATACAGTGCGTTGGCGCTGCAACGAATTGGCGAAAACCATCCGCTCACAGGTTATCTCGAGGAGATCAAGAAGGCCGGCGACCGCGCGGCGAATCTGACGCGACAATTGCTGGCGTTTGGACGTAAGCAGATATTACAGCCGGTCAAAATTAATCTGAACGACTTGGTTACGGACATGAACAAGATGTTGCGGCGATTGATCGGTGAAGACATCGACCTCACCGCCAAGTTGGACCCGGCGCTGAAAAGAATAATGGCCGATCCCGGACAGATCGAGCAGGTGCTAGTCAATCTGGTCGTGAATGCCAGGGATGCAATGCCTCAAGGCGGCAACCTGACCATCACAACCACAGGCGTCGAACTCGATAAGGGATATGCCAGTGAGCATGTTGGCGTTTCGCCGGGCAATTATGTGATGTTGGCTGTCAGTGATACAGGCACCGGGATGAACGCAGACACCCAAGCTCGCATCTTTGATCCTTTCTTTACTACTAAAGAGCAGGGGAGAGGAACCGGGCTGGGGCTATCCACGGTTTACGGCATAGTCAAACAGAGTGGCGGCAACATCTGGGTTTACAGCGAGCCCGGCCATGGAACCACGTTCAAAGTCTACCTGCCGCAGTTGGCGGCCGCGCCCCAGAAGACCGAGGTCGCGGTCGTTGAAACATCTGTGCCTCGCGGATCAGAAACCATTCTGTTGGTGGAAGACGAAGACGTCGTTCGAGGTCTGGCGCGGCAGATTCTTGAAAGCGCCGGCTACCACGTTCTGGAAGCGAGTCGCGGCGAAGAGGCCATCCGCTTGGGTATCGAGCACCCGCAAGAAATTCATCTGCTGCTTTCTGACGTGGTAATGCCGGGAGCCAGCGGCAAGGAAGTTGCCGACCGGTTGCTCGCGCGCCGTCCAGAGATGAAAGTGCTGTTTATGTCTGGGTACACCGACGAGACCATCGTCCACCACGGCGTGTTGGATTCAGGAGTCAAATTTATTCAGAAGCCGTTCTCTTTCGCGGCGCTTTGCAGAAAAGTTCGGGGAGTTCTGGATTCGAACTGAGAGACGAGCAGAATTGACATGCGTGAAGGTCATGGCCGAAACCGTCACAAGTTCATGCCCAGACCTTTCAAGTGATAACGCGTGGTGTCGTAGTGGCGCGCAACATCCACAGCGTTGAGGGTTCCCTGAACCACTGAGAGATCGACAAGCGACAGCGTACACGCCGGCGCAATGCCCCGTGCGGACACCATCTTCCCAAAGTCATCGTTGGCGACGGCTTCGGCCGCGCGCGCGCCAAACAGCAAACCCATGATGCGATCGACCGGGCTGGGCGCGCCGCCGCGTTGCGGATGTCCGAGTGTGACCGCGCGCGCCTCGTAAGGCGTTTCGTCCATTATGTTTTTCGCCAGTACTTCGCCGATGCCCCCGAGCCGCGCATGGCCGAATGCGTCGCGATGATCGTCAATCGTGACCGTCTTACCGTCTTCAGCGTACGCGCCTTCGGAAACCACGATCACGGAATAACGCGAGCGATGGAAACGATCTCGGGCCAGCTCGGGCTCTCCCAGACGAGCCTTCAACAGTTGAAAGACTTTGTCGTAACGAAAGGGGTGCTCCGGAATCAGAATCAAATGCGCTTGCCCGGCAACGCCGGCCCAAAGCGCGAGATGGCCGGCATGCCGACCCATTACTTCAATCACCTGGACCCAGCGATGGGAACCGGCGGGCGTCCGCGAGCGTTCGATGACCTCAGTCACATTGCGCAGCGCCGTGTCGAAGCCGAGCGTGTAATCAGTGCCGGCAAGATCCTTGTCGATAGTCTTCGGTACGCCGACTACGCGCACGCCTTTCTGGGCCAGTCGCGCCGCGACGCCCAGCGTATCCTCTCCGCCGCAAGCCACAACCGCGTCGAGGTTCAGTCTGGCAATGTTCTTGATTACGTCATCCGAGCGATCGACTGACTGTGCTTCCGACGCAACTCTAAAAGGATTAGTCCGCGATGAGCCGAGGTTCGTGCCGCCATCGCGATCCCATCGGCTGACCGCCTCGCGATCGAGCGGCATGAAATCAGCGAGCGGATCCAGTAAACCTCGCCAGCCGTCGAACAGACCGATGACGGTCAATCCAAGTTCAGAACCGCGGTAGACCAATCCCTTGATCGCCGGATTCAAACCGGGAGCGTCACCGCCACCCGTTAATACGCCCACACGCTTTTCGGACATCAGTTATCTCGCTCTTAGGTCGGAGGATTCGTTCCCCTGGAATTCTACTATCGAAGGGTGCGTCAGCGAAACAAGATCGCTGGCCGCTCGCGCTGACACGGTCTTCAGTTCAAGTAGTCATGCAAACAGAACTTCGAACCGCTCTTTGCATCGAGAGGTGACCGAGTCTCGAGCATCTGATATTCTGTGTCTTGGAAAGCGCCTTGCCCACGCTCAAACGTGAACGACATGAAGTATCCCAAAGTCCACGTCTTATTTGTTCTGATCGCGGGTCTGCCGTTGCTCGCGCTGCTCTTGTGGGATGCGAGCCTGACCCGAGGCCAGTCGCCGGGTAGTGCAAACTCCAGCAGCAGTGATCAGTCGCGAGTGAGGCCTACGGTCCTGGTTCCGGCTTTCGGTCCGGCGGCAGCCCGCAATGCAGCTTTAAGTACCGAACTCAATTGGACGTTTGGCAGCAAGCAGCAACACGGCTGGTATTTCTACACGGCACTAATCAAACGTTTGATTGACACCAAGGACAACCCTCCTTCGAAAGGTTTTGCCGTGGCGCTCGCGCGCTGGCAACAGAAAACGGGACTGCAACCAAATGGCGTGCTCGACGAAGAGTCCCTTTACGCGATGGTGGCCGAGTGGCAGCGAAGGCGGATTGGCGATCGGACGCCTGCGCTTCCAGAAACGTTGGTCACGGCGCCGCCTTCGGACTACTTCGACCCGGAGCGGTTGGAAGAACTGCGGCAAGTCGAGCGCGAAGCTTATGCGGCTTACAAGCGCATGGTTGCGGCGGCGCTGGCGGATCGATCGCTGGGTTTGGCTAGAAGTCGCGACGGCCAACTCGCCGCGAACGAAAAATTGCTGAAGATTATTTCTTCATTTCGCAGCCGCGAGTATCAGGAAAAACTTCGTCGCGAATCACCAAATGCCGGCAGCGCCGGGCTCGCAGTCAACAGTCCACACTTCACCGGCCGGGCCTTGGATCTGTACGTCGGCGGCGAACCAGTCAGCACCAACGACCGGAACCGTGCAGTTCAGGTTCAGACACCGATCTATCAATGGTTGGTCCGCAACGCCGAACGCTTCGGATTCCGTCCTTATTTCTACGAACCCTGGCACTGGGAATATGTGAGCGCAGGTAGCAGCACGGGACCTCGCTGACAATGGTGATTCCAGCAGGACTCGAACCTGCGCGCGGCTGAGCGGATTACCAGCTGGCGTTCGTCGCAGCCACGCATGACACTTGATGGCCCGCCTGTCAGTTTGAATCGAGAACTTCGCGAACTTTTCTGCAAAGGGCCGCCAGCGAGAACGGCTTCTGGATAAACCTCACGCCTGAAGCCAGCACGCCGTGGTGAACGATCGCTTCATCCGTGTAACCCGACATAAAAAGCACTTTCGTTTTTGGGCGCAGTGACCTTAGCTGCTCGGCGACTTCGTTGCCACTGGCTCCCGGCATTACCACGTCAGAAAGCAGCAGATGAATTTCGTGTGGGTGCTCGATACCCAGGCGGATGGCTTCTTCGCCCTTACCAGCCACGAGCACTTCATAGCCGGCGGCTTCCAGAGTTTCTTGCGCCAGGTTGCGGACAACCTCCTCGTCTTCGACCAGCAGAATTGTTTCCGTTCCAATCTGGGCGTCGTCGTCCAAAGGTTTGGCAGCGGCCGTCTTCTCTGCATCCACTACCGGCAAGTAGACTTTGAAGGTCGTGCCGTGACCAGGCTCGCTGTAGACCCAAACAAAGCCGTCGCTCTGCTTCACAATCCCGTACACGGTGGAAAGGCCCAAGCCGGTTCCTTTATCAACCTCTTTCGTAGTAAAGAAGGGTTCGAAAATCCGAGCCTGAGTTTCCGCGTCCATCCCCGTTCCCGTGTCGCTGACCGCCAGCAGCACATAGTGACCGGGCTTAGTGGGCATATGTTCACGCGCATACTCATCGTCTAGATGCACGTCCGACGTTTCGATGGTCACCTTCCCACCGTTCGGCATGGCATCGCGAGCGTTGACGACGAGGTTCATGATGATCTGTTCGATCTGTCCGGGATCCGCCTTGACCCGGCCCAACTCGCGCGCCGGGCTCGTTGCCAGTTGGACGTCCTCGCCGATCATTCGCCGCAGCATCTTGGACATGTCGCCGACCACCTCGTTTAAGTCCAGCACTTTGGGTTCGAGTATTTGCTTTCGGCTGAAGGCCAGAAGCTGGCGCGTGAGATTCGCGGCCCGGTCGCCGGCCTTCTTTACCTCTTCAATGTAGGATTTCAGAGGACTCGCGTCATCAAGACGTTTCAGCGCCAGCGAGCTGTAGCCATTGATGGCCGTCAAGAGGTTATTGAAGTCGTGAGCGATACCGCCCGCGAGCTGCCCGACGGCTTCCAGTTTCTGGGACTGGCGCAGTTGCGTTTCGCTCTCGCGCAACGCTTCTTCGGCTTGCCTGTGCTCAGTGGTTTCCAGAATCGCGCCGCACATCCGCAGCGCCTGGCCGTTCGCGTCGAAACTGAACTCGCCTCGGCCCATGATCCAATGCACGGTGCCGTCGGGCCAGACGACGCGGAACTCGCGTGCGAACGGCTCGCGCGCGGCGATGCAGCGGGCGGCTTCGGCGTTGATTCCCGGCAAATCATCCGGATGCACGCGTTCTGAGAACGATTCATAGGTGCCGCCAAATTCGCCGGGCTTGAACCCCCACATTTCTTCGTGCCAGCGCGACCAGGTGATGCGATTGTGCGGCACATCCCAATCAAAAGTGCCCATGTGCGCGGCGTCGAGCGCCAGCCGCAACCGTTCCTCGCTCTCCTGTAACTGCTTTTCGGCGTGCTTGTGCGAGGTGACATCAATGAAGTGGCTGTGCATCTCGATCAGCGCGCCGCTTTCATCAAACACACCCTGCAGGTTTTGCACCACCGACATGCTGCTGCCGTCGCGGCGAACCAGTTCCGTTTCAAAGTTCTCGAGTTTCTTGTGCTTGTAAACGAGATTGAGAAGCTCCTCGCGTTCTTGCGCGCTGCCGTAGAACGAGCGAGTCGGCGCCTGGAGCACTTCTGCGACCGACGGGAACCCAAAGATGCGCGCAAACGCAGGATTGCAGGCAAGAATTCTTCCGTCCGCGCTGGAGATGCACGACCCCGTAAGATCCATTTCAAAGATTTCGCGATAGCGTTCTTCGGACAAGCGCCGGGCTTCTTCAGATCTGTTGCGCTCGATGGCGACGGCTATCTGACGACCAACCGAAAAGAGGAATTCAACGTCGCGATCGTCGTAGGCCTGATCGTCTTCATAGTGCTGCACAACCAATACCCCAATTGTCTTTGACGGAGTTTTCAGCGGAACACCAAGCCAGGATGCTGGCGGAGTTCCAATCGATTCGATTTCGCCCTGCTCGATCAAACGCTCGAACAGTTCGTTGGTCATCACAATCGGCGCTCCGGTGCGAAAGACGTAACCCGTACGGCCGCGACCTACCTTCTGCGGCGCGGGCAGCGGATCACGTTGGTCAACGAAGAACTGCATGTTGAGCATGCCAGTGTTTTCTTCATTCAGCGCGACAAAACAGTTCTCGGCATAGACTACTTTCCGAATTGTTTGATGGATGAGTTTCAGCAGCGAGTCCATGTCTGTGCCCGCATTGACTCCCTGAATGATCTCAAAGAGAGCTTGGCGATCGCGTTCCATCCTCTTTCTCTCAGTGATGTCGCGCACCACACACAAAGTCATAGGCCCGTCTTCGGTTTCGACGGGGCTGAGGCTGATTTCGGTCGCGAACTCCGTGCCGTCCGGGCGCAAGGCAAACAGCTCGCGGCCCTGCCCCATCGGACGCGTGGTAGGCGCGGCCGCATAACCCGCTCGCAGGTGCGCGTGGGCAGCGTGAAAGCGCTTGGGCAATAGGGCGTCGACCGAACATCCGCCCGTCAGCACTTCTGGTCTGTAACCGAACAGCTCCGCGGCCTGGCGGTTGGCTCTGGCAATACGACCGTCAGCCTGCACCAGCAGGACAGCGTCCGGAGACGCCTCGAAAAGCTGGCGAAACAGCGTCTGACTCTTGCGCGTGGACTCTTCGCTCCGCTGTCGCGCGGCAAGATCGCGCCGCACCATCATCCCAGCCAGGAGGACTGTGGCGATTCCCATCGCCCCAGCCAGCAAGAGAAAGACTTGCGTCGCGCGGGCGGCATCCCCGCTGCGGGCGGAACGCTCGCTCAACAATCCCCGTTCCTCGTTCACGAGTGCGGCGACCGTCGTGTGGATGGTTTCGTCGGTCGCGCCATCGAGAGCGAAGGCGCCTTGCCGGTCCGTGCCGTCGCCGCCTGGCCTGGACAACGCGATCGATTTGCGGAACTCCGCCAGCTTTTGGCCGACGACCGGCTCAAGTTGGTCCAGACGCTGTTGCTGGCGGGGATTGTCCGCCGTGAGGCGACGCACGCTTTGCAATGTGCCTGGCACCTGCGCTACTGCCCCTTCGAAAGGCTTCAGGAACTCTTTGTCGCGTGTCAGGAGAAAACTGAGGCGGCTGCTCTCAGCGGCGGCTAGCAGATTAGGGATCTGCTGCAGTTCGTCAATGACCTGGTAGGTGTGGCGCGTCAATTCCTGGCTCGATACAAACTGGCGTTGGCTGCGCACGACAAGGATTGCCACGACCAACAGCAATACCAACATTAGGCCAAAGCCGAGATAAACTTTTTGAATCAGGGAAAGTTTCATGTGCGCCCGTTTACGTAACTGGATTGGCGTCCCTCGAAACCGCCAACTCTTCGATTATCTTCATCAACTGCGTGAACGCGCTCGATTTTGATAAGAAATGATCTGCTCCCCGCTCAACGCATTTCAGCCGGTCGCAAGACGTGAAGAAAGATAAAGTGCAGCCGCGGAATCAAACATCAGGCTAGCCATGATAATTCAGTCAGGCATGGGCGTTTTTCGCCATCAGAGTCTGCCCTACGTGATCTGACCCAAACAACTAACTAACCCAGACACTTAAGCCGACACACTAATGAAGACGAACGGATGAGCCGCGTGCTGTATGAATAGAGAAAGGAACGCGACCGCATCCGATTGCCGCGAGCTTATGCTTTTGTTCCAAGCTGAACAATCAGGAGAACCCCAAGGCCTAATCAGGGAAACCCTTAGAGGAAAGTTGGCTGTTAAGGCAGGTTAGTGTGAAGCAAGACGGACGACTGGTCGTCGAAACAACCCATCGATTTCTAAAATGGTGAGCCGAGCAGGGCTCGAACCTGCGACCCGCTGATTAAGAGTCAGCTGCTCTACCAACTGAGCTATCGGCCCACAGCGGAAGTCGAAATTATACGTGGGCACACGTCTGAGTCAAGCAGCCCGCCGGAAAAACACACGCGCGCGCGTCGATGATCCCCGATCGCTTAGGATAGGGTCGTGATTTGACGGCGTATAGAGTACCAACTTTAGTTGGGTCTTTTCTCGCCTTACAAAAGCCCGACTAAAGTCGGTACTCTGAACACCGCTTATCAAAGCAGGACACCGCCGATCGCTCGAGTTTGAGTTGGCAAAGCAAGCCGTTTTCGCAGACAATGTCTTTTCTTTCTTTGTTGGTTGATAGATACTCTTCTTAACAAGAAAACCAGACATGGACTATTACGAAAACGTGCTTGGCCTGGTCGGCCATACTCCACTAGTAAAACTCAATCGTCTGAACAAGGGATTGAAGCCGCTGATTCTCGCCAAGATGGAGAATCTGAACCCCGGCTTCTCAGTCAAGGATCGCATCGGCATCTCGATGATCGACGCGGCTGAGCGCGCGGGAGCGCTCAAGCCCGGCGGCACGATAGTGGAAGCGACTTCGGGAAACACCGGCATCGGTCTGGCGATCGCTGCCTCGGTCAGGGGTTACAAGTGCATCTTTGTGATGACCGACAAAGCGTCGGTGGAAAAGTCGCGGTATCTGAAGGCGCTCGGCGCCGATGTCGTGATCACGCCAGTCTCAGCCAAACCGGGCACGCCCGATCATTACGTTTCGACGGCAAGGCGCATCGCTGCTGAAACTCCTAATTCGTTTTATCCAGATCAGTATTCGCATCCCGCAAATCCAGAAGCGCACTATCGTACGACGGGTCCGGAACTATGGGAACAGACCGAAGGCAAGATCACTCACTTCGTTTCCGGCATCGGGACGGGCGGGACAATCTCAGGAACCGGAAGGTTCTTGAAAGAGAAAAATCCCGACATCAGAATCATCGGCGCGGATCCGTTCGGATCGATTTATAAAACTTACAAGGAGACGGGAAAGATCGCCGAGACGACGCCGTATCTGGTCGAAGGCATTGGTCAGGAAGTTCTGCCCGCGAATGCGCACATGCAGTACGTTGATGAAGTGCTCAATGTTACGGATCACGATTCATTTGAAACGGCGCGCCAGCTTGGCCGGGTAGAAGGGATCTTTTGTGGCGGCTCAACCGGAACCAACTGCGCCGCTGCCTTGCGCGTCGCGCATGACCTGGATGAAACCGCGATCGTGGTCTTCATCGTGTGCGACACGGGCGAACACTATCTCTCGAAATTCCACTCAGACGAATGGATGAAAGAAAAGCGCCTGCTGGAGCCGCAAAAGATCACCGCCGGATTGATTTGCGAAACGAAAGGCGCGCGCTCGCCAAAGGATCTGGTGACGGTTGCGCCGACGGAAAGCGTGGCCGCCGCCCTGGCCAAGATGAACGAGATGGGATTGACGCAGATTCCGGTGCTGGAAGACGGAAAGTCGGTCGGATCATTGAGAGAGGCGCACCTGCTCTCAAAAGCTTTCAATCAACGCGATTTGCTGGAAGCGCCGGTGAGCGAAGTTATGGACAAGAGTTTTCCGATCGTCGACGTCGATGACGACGTGAATCAGGTCACCCGCAAGCTGCGCACAAACCCCGCCGTGTTGATTGAAGAGTACGGCCGCATCACCGGGATCATTACGCGGCACGACATGCTGGATACGGCGGCGTAAGGGAATTAGGGTCGTGTCAGAAGCCCGCGCGTAAGCAAGGGCGACGTTCGTGTCGAGAACTTTGCGTTGTAGGGAGTGTGCGCGGAGGTAGCCCTCCCTCACGGTCGGGCTTCTGACACGCGCTCGTAGAACTTCACGCGCAAGCCCTCATCCAGTTGCCGCATTTCATACATCTCAAATTCATCGAGAAAGCCTGCGGGCATGAATGTGTCCGCGCCGTCGACTTCGAGCGGAACCTCAGTGACGATCCATCGATCGATGTGCGGCCGGAATGATTCATAAACCTGCGCGCCGCCGATCACAAAGAGGTGACACTCCTGCTGGGCCGCGTATGAGAGCAGCGACTCGACATCATTCATCACGATCAGCGAATCCTGCGAATCAAAAGTCGCGTCGCGAGTGAGAACGATGTTCTGTCGATCCTTCAGTGGCCCTTTCATAGTCAGCCAGGTGCGCCGGCCCATCACGACTGAGTTGCCAATCGTCGTCTCTTTAAAAAACTTCATGTCGGCGGAGTAATGCCAGGGCAGCCGGCCGTCTTTGCCGATGGCGAGATTTCGATCGATTGCGACGATGCCGATGATCATGGTCTGACCGTTTAGAGGCGGGACTTGTCCCGCCGGGGCGGACAAGTCCGCCCTCTAAACAAGATGTCCTACTAGACTGCCACTTGCGCCGCGATCTTCGCGTGCGATTCGTAACCAATCAGGTGCAAATGCTCGTAGCGAACGCTGAGCAAGCCTTCCAGACCACGCAGCTGATTTGCTTCATCCTTGATCTCCAGATGTGGCAAAGGCAGCGGTTCGCGCGATAGCAACTGGTTAACTTGCTCGAGGTGGTTCTGGTAGATGTGATAGTCGCCGAGCGTGTAGATGAACTCACCAACTTCCAGTCCGCAGACGTGCGCCACCAGATGCGTCAGCAAAGCATAGGAACTTATGTTGAAAGGCACGCCCAGAAACGCGTCGGCCGAACGTTGATAAAGCTGACAGTGCAGCAACGGGGCAGTAGCCCGACCGTCAGGGGGGGCGTTGGTCTGCTCGACTTTGAATTGAAACAGTGTGTGGCATGGCGGCAGATCAACGTTGTCGCATTCGCGCGGATCCCAGCCGCTGACGATTAGTCTGCGCGAATTTGGATTGTTCTCGATCTCATTGATTAGCCGCGCGATTTGATCGACGCCGTCGCGCTTTGGATAATGGCCGCCGAACGAACGCCACAGGTAACCGTAAATCGGGCCGAGATCGCCGGGCTCGCGCCCAAAGCGCTGCGTGTGTCCTTCATCGGCCCATTCCTTCCAGATGTCCACGCCCCGCGCGCGCAGGTTCGCTTCGTTAGTGTCACCGGAAAGAAACCAGAACAACTCTCCCGCGATCCAGCGGAAGGGCACCTTCTTAGTCGTGACGATCGGGAAACCGTCTCTGAGATCGAAACGTGTTTGGAAACCGAAGTGCGAAATTGTGCCGACACCCGTGCGGTCTTCGTGCTCGGTGCCGTGTTCGAGAATCGAGCGGAGGATGTCGTGGTATTGCTTCATTGGTAATGGAGTCCCGTTAGGGACGTAATGTTTATGGAACTACGCGTCAAAAAGAATTTTCAAGCTCCGTAGGAGCGAAATATTTATAGAACGGAGTAGCTATGTGTTCCCTCCCAAGCTCCGTAGGAGCGAAACATGAACATGCCGCTCCTACGGAGCTAGGATATCTTTCACGCGGCGGGGCTATAAATATGTCGCTCCTACGGAGCTTGTGATGAAATAGGCGTTGGTAGCTATAAACATCACGCTCCTACGGAGCTAATAAACAGCGATTTCTTTTATCGCTTCAATCAACCGTTCAATCTCTTCATCGCTGGTGTAGCACGCGCAACCCACGCGCACCAGGCCTTCGGGCTGAAGACCCAGACGCTCAATCACTGTCGCCGCGTAAAAGTCGCCATGCGAAGCGAACAGGCCGCGATCGGCGAGTCGGCGGGCGACGTCGGTTGACGCGACGTTCTTCACGGTGAATGAAACCGTCGGCGTACGCTCAACGTCCGGCGGTGGGCCGTACAAACGCACGCCATTGATATTCGACAAACTCGCCCACAGCCTTTTCACTTGAGGACCACTGTGCGCGCGCAGACCGGCGAAGGCGGACTGCAAATTTGCGCGGCGACGTGGGGTTGGCTCTATGAGCCGGTCGCTACCGCTCCCGGTTCTGACACGCTCGCTACCCCGATGCGTTGGGGTTCCGTAACCAGCCAGCGACGCGTAGAAATCAACCGCCGCCGCAGCGCCCGCGATACCTTCGTGATTCTGCGTGCCCATCTCAGCGCGTTCGGGTCCAATGTCGGGAGCGGGTTGCAGCTTGGGGAAATCGACCGATTCGAGCAAATCCTTCTTGCCATAGAAGACGCTCACGTGCGGGCCGTAAAATTTGTAAGCCGAGCAGGTCAGAAAATCGCAGTTCGTTTCTTTCACATCGCAAAGAAAATACGGCGCGTAGTGAACCGCATCGACTAGGGCGAGCGCGCCGACTGAATGAGCGAGTTCGACCGCGCGACGATAATCGTTCACCGTGCCGAGCGCGTTGCAGCCCGCGCCGAACGACACGACCTTGGTCTTCTTTGAAACCAATCGCTCGAAGTCGTTCCAATCAAGCTGGCCAGTTTCCGGATCCATCTGCGCCACTTTCAAGGTCAAACCCCGTTCCACCACGAGCGCCTGCCACGGCGCCACGTTCGCGTGATGCTCGAGTTCGGTAATGACGATCTCGTCACCGGGACCAAGCGTCCGCCCGAGTGCCCGCGACAGGTGATAGATCATCGTCGTCGTGTTGGGACCGAAGACGATTTCGTTCGCGGAAGCATTCAAGAAATCGGCGAACGCATGCCGTGCGGATTCGATGATCGCATCCGTCTCGTGACTGGTTGGATATTCCCAGTGCGTGTTCGCGTTGTGATTCAGCAGGTAATCCGCAACCGCATCCACAACCACGCGCGGCGTCTGCGTGCCGCCAGCGCCGTCGAAATACGCGACGGGATGATCGTTATGACGGCGTTCGAGAGAAGGAAATGCTTCCCGGATCTCTTCGGTCGACAAAGTCTGTGCTGATGGCTTGCTGATTGGTGTGCTCATGTCAATCCTGCGGGCAAATGGTTTTGCGCGGTCGCGATGCGCGAAGATGCTATCAGAAACGATATGAAATTTCTTGTCGAGCCGAGAGGGCTAAACCGCAGCGGTCGCGCTTTGTTGTCGAGGAGAGGTGGTCATCCCTGATTGCGAGAGGTAAGCGCGCACTTTTGGCGGAATGATGCGGCGCAGCAGAGCGTTGCGCGCCTTCCATTGCTCGGCAGCGTTCATCTCAACCAGGAAGCGAATCTCTTTCGCTTCCAGTAAGGCAATGGGCACGCCATCGCGATAGAGCACCCGGTTTGACGATGCCGACGAAAGGCGCCCACCCGGAGTGATCACCCCCACCAGATTGAGCGGGTCGGCAGCGCTAATCGAAATCAGCGTTTCATCCGGCGTCGTGCGCCGAATCGATCGGAGCAGTTGTACGGCTTCCGTCGATGCAAACTGCTCGCCTGAAAATCCGCCTACAAAACGACCGCCGCGAAGCTCTCCGCGCGCTTCCAAACGCCGGTAAACTCTCAGCAGATCGCGCCACGGCACGTTGATCGATTCGCGTTCGAGCACCTTGCGAAATACTACTCCGTAACGCGCGAGCAGCTTGTGCGCTACCGCTTCGATCGCATCGCGATCGATCGATTGATTGCCGTTCTTTCCGTTGCTAGGCGCAGTCGGGAAGGGGGCTTGCCCCCGCTCTTCTCGCTTCAGACAAACCCATCGCCCGGCATTGTCCATGCTGTAAACCTGTTTGTGTTTTCGTCGACGCTTCTCGATCTCTCGATGCGTGCTCTTGCTTAGCGGTGTCAAGAGCGCGCGCAGACCGGTGAAGCTGTCGGCACTAACCAAACCGCGAAACACAAGCTCACCCAGCGCTTCTTCAACCATGCTGGGCAGAAGGTTCGTGCCGGCGATGATATCCACAAAGAACGACGCGCCTTGATCTCTGAGATGTTCGAAAACAGCTTGCGTGTTGGTCGTCAACATCACGCCGTTTGATTCTGACGGAGCGGGGAAGACGGTTCGCCAGATGGAAACATTCCTGCGGCTCAGCAAAACCACGGGAGTGCTGCGCACCGGCGAGGAGTTGCTGACCTTTTCCGGCGACAGGCGCGGCGGCGACAGACGCAGCCAGGTGAGTTTGCCGGAGAGACAGAGCGCATCCAGCCACGCAGGATCGTAATCAGTCAGCCGCGCCGGCAGGATTTCGGATTCCCACGCGCCCGCCGGCGCTTCAAAGCCTTCGAGCTGATCGAGAATTGAAGCGGCGCTCTCAGGTCCTTCGACATGATGATCGGGCGCGACCTTTTGCCAGACGAACAGGAAGCGCAGGAAGTCGGCGGGTGAAACGGGTTCGATCTCTTTGCGCAGACGGTTGAGCGTGTAGCTGTGAATGCGCGCGAGCAGACGGCGCGAACACCACTCGGTTTGGAGCGCACGCATCCCTGCGTGCGGTTCGCCGGCATCCTTGCCGGCCAATTCTGAGCCGGTCGGGCTACCCCGAAGCTCCGGCGTAAACTTGCCCTGCATCGCAAAGCCTTCACCTTCGAGGCGCGCCAGGGCTTGATCGATTTGATTCACTGGAAGCGAAAGCGAAGCGGCTAGTTCGTTGACGGTTGTTGGCCCAACACCGTCGAGCCGCATGCGCACAATCTCAACCAGCGCATCTTCAAGCAACCAGCTTTCGTTGGCGTAGCTCGCCGGCGGATCGATCAAAGGAGTAAGCAATGCCTGCGGATAAACTGCCCGCAGCATCGCCAATCGCTCAGCTGCAATCCACAGGTCAGTACCACCTGCGTCAGCGGGTGGGTCCAGCTTCGTGCTCAAACAAGTTGCACGACGATCATTAACAAGTTGATCAAACAACTCAGTCCAGTTGTTTCGCCGTCCTTCGTCAACCGTCATGAAACCAAGCTGCATCAGCGCATCGTGCAACTCATCAGCGCTTTCGGCCTGTGGCCACGCCTCTTCGCGCACCCGATCGATCGCCGCTTGATCCAGCTTGCCCAAATCGGCCGCGGACTCTGCGTCGAGAAAGCGGCGATTCATTACTGCCAGCGTGCGACGTTCTTCGGCGGGCGCGTCGTCAAGAAACGCATAAGGCTTTGCAGTCAGAATCTCTGCCGCGAATGGCGAAGGTTCCACCATGTCGCGGGCGATCAGGCTGCGCTCGCCGCGCTCAATCGATTGCAAGAGTGCTTCGAGGGCGCGAATGTCCATGGCTTCGTCCAGACAATCGCGGATTGTTTGTGTGACCAGCGGGTGGTCTGGAATTTCAATTGGCCCAGTGAGATTTTCCGCACACGCGACTTGATCCGGAAAAATGAGCGCCAGCAAATCTTCCGCGGCCATGCGCTGCAGTTGCGGTGGGACCTTGCCGCCGCTGCGCCAGCGCGGAATCGCCAGCGCGCGCGTCCCGTTCCAGCGCCAGCGAATATTGAACATTGGCGCGTCGAGCAGCGCCTGCGTCAAAACGTCGCGCACAGTTTTCGAGTTGAGATAGCTAAAGATCGTGTCGAGCGGAAAACTATGCGTGGGTCCCAGCGAAAGCACGATCGAATCTTCCGTGGCCGCAGCCTGCAACTCGAAATTGAAAGTGCGACAGAAGCGCTTCCGCAGCGCCAGGCCCCAGGCGCGATTCAAGTGGCTGCCGAAGGGCGCATGAATGACGACGTGCGTGCTGCCGTTTTCGTCAAAGAAACGCTCCGCGACGATCTGTTGTTGCGTCGGCATCACGCCCAGCGCCAACTTTGTCGTGACCAGGTACTCGACAATTTGTTCGGCGGCGCCATGGCTCAGCCCGACAACATCGACGAGCCACTTAATGCCGGGAGCGCGGACGTCCCCGTCCGCATCACTGGCGGCAGCCTCGACCTTATCCGAAATCTCCTGTCGCAGACGCGACACGGCCTCTGAAAGTTCCGCGCTGCGTCCGGGCGCTTCGCCCAGCCAGAAGGGAATTGAAGGCGGCTGCCCTTTCGCATCCTCGACGCGCACGCTGCTCGGCTCGACGCGTTTGATGCGATAGGCAGTATTGCCAAGTTGAAAGATATCGCCGGCCATGCTCTCAATCGCAAAGTCTTCGTTGAGCGTGCCGACAAACGTCTCGGACGGTTCCATGATGACGCGATAATCGGCCGTGTCGGGGATCGGGCCGCCACTGGCGG
>Ga0080064_1001924_pt1 | contig 38440 bp, 28 predicted proteins | sample Subgrocontami54m_FD_69260 | JGI IMG/M metagenome (GOLD analysis project Ga0080064, IMG submission 69260) | Subsurface groundwater microbial communities from S. Glens Falls, New York, USA - GMW46 contaminated, 5.4 m (SPADES assembly) (version 2) ...
GGGTGCCAAGCGACTACGCACCTGACTGGGCCACTTGGCCTAGTCGGTACAGTCGTGGTTCCTTTCCGCAACCATTGGATTGATAACCCTTTGCGACGAAGAAATTGGGCGACTAGGCCACAATGCACCGACACTCCACACACACACATGATTGTTACCCGGTTTTGAACCATGCCCCCTGTCGCGATCCAATTCTTCCATAACTCGCTTCAAATCAAAGACTTAGTGAATTGACCGGCGACTCGCCCGACAGGGCCAAGTGGCCCTGTCGCTTGGCTCCCTCGCAACGCCCTCTTTCCACGATTTGGAAGCCGAGGACAAAGGCACGTGCCTGTAGCTCGAATCCGCCGCCGGCAAGAAACTCGCCGAAAACGACGACATCAGCCCGGACAACCAAAACTCGCGCCTGATCTTCACGCCGCCCGCCGATGGCGTCTACCGCATCATCGCCACGTCGTTCGAGCAGCGCGGCGTCGGCGCCTACACGCTGCGCATCCGCGAGTTCAAGTAGCCCTCAGGCTCCGCGTGAGGCGAGCCATCCTCACGCGGAGCCTGAGGGCTGCAAATAGCCAGGCCAAATTTTCCTGCAATTTCTTGTCGCAATTTCCGGCGCAACCGGGTAAACTTTGAATAACGTAAATCCTACCCCCAAAACCGCCCTGCGGTTGCCCGATTTACCTGCCGGTTTAGGCTCGCCCGTTTTCTGCCGAACTCACTCCCGGAGGCCGTCATGCTCCTTCGCCATGCTTCGCTGCTCGGTTCCGCCCTTGCCTGTGTCTTGGCCATGCCGGCGTTTGGGGCCGTCCCCACCGACCCGGCCGCCAAGGCGAAAGTCGTCGGCCAACCCGCGTCGCTGCAGGTGCAGCCCGCGACGATCATGCTCAACGGGCCGCGCGCCCAGCAGCAACTGGTCGTCACCGGCAAATACGCCGACGGCACGGTCCGCGATCTGACGCCGTTCGTGGACATCACGCTCGAAGGCGATGCCGCGAGTGTCGATGGTGAGCAGGTGGTTTTGCCTCGGAAGAATGGCGCCGCCAATGTCGTCATCAAAGCCGGGGCGCAAACCGTGAAGGTGGCGGTCAACATCAAGGACTTCGACAAGGCCCAGCCGGTCAGCTTTCGCAACGACATCATCGCCGCCCTCAACGTCGGCGGCTGCAACTCCGGCGCCTGCCACGGCACCCCTAGCGGCAAGAACGGCTTCAAGCTGAGCCTGCGCGGTTACGATCCGGCGTCCGATTACGTCCAACTGACGCGCGATGTGCTGGGCCGCCGCACCGATCGCCAAGGCGAGTCTAGCCTGATGATCATGAAGTCACTCGGGCGCATCCCGCATGAAGGCGGCAGCCGTTTCCCAGCGAGCAGCGTTCCGGCCCAGGCACTCATGGCTTGGTTCAACGAAGGCCTGCAAGACGATCAGCCGAGTCTGCCGGAAGTGAAGAAAGTCGAAGTTCTGCCCGGCGGCCGCACGCTGAACGATCCCAGCCGCTGGCAGCAACTCGCGGTCAACGCCACTTTCAGCAACGGCGAAGTGCGCGACGTCACCCGCCTCACCGTGTTCACGTCCAGCGATCCGGCCATCGCCTCGGTCACGCCCGGCGGATTGGTCGAATTCACTCAATCGGGCGAAGTCGCGATCCTGTGCCGCTATCTCATGGAATTGGTGCCGGTGCGGCTGATGTACCTCGAACCGAAGCCTGGCTTCAAATGGTCCAACCCGGCCGAGAACAACTACATCGACAAGCACGCCTTCGCCAAGCTGAAGATGCTCAATATTCAGCCGTCGGAATTGTGCACGGATCAGGAATTCGTCCGCCGGGCCTACATGGACGTGTGCGGTGTACTGCCCAATGGAGAGCAAACCAAGAATTTCCTCGACAGCAAGGACGTGCAGAAACGCGCCAAGCTCGTCGATGAATTGCTTGAGCGATCGGAATACTCCGACCTGTGGACGCTCAAGTGGGCCGATGTGTTCCGCAGCAGCCGCAAGACGATTCAGCAAAAGGGCACGCACGTGTTCCAGAAGTGGCTGCACGACCACGTCGACAAGAACACGCCGCTCAACGTCGTCATTCACGATGTCATCACCGCGAGCGGCAGCACGTTCGCCAACCCGCCGGCCAACTACTATCGCATCGCCAAGGAGCCGACCGCCTTGGCCGAGACGACGGCCCAGCTCTTTTTCGGCATCCGCATGCAGTGCGCCAAGTGCCACAACCACCCGTTCGAGCGCTGGACGCAAGACGACTATTACAGCTTTGCCGCGTTCTTCGCACGGGTGAAGCAGCGCAAGGACCCGATCGAGCCCGGCACGGCCCAGAACAAGGACGGCGCCGAGTACGTCTATTCCGAACGCGTCGGCGAAGTGAATCAGCCGCGCACCGGCAAGAACATGGACCCGAAGTTCATGGGTGGCGCCATCGCCAAGGTCGCCCCCGGCAAGGACCGCCGCGAGTCTCTCGCCGCCTGGATGACCAGCGCCGAGAACCCGTTCGTGCCGAAGTCGGTGGTCAATCGCATCTGGTATCACCTGATGGGCCGCGGCATCGTCGATCCGGTCGATGACTTCCGTGATTCGAATCCCTCGGCCAACGACGAGTTGCTCGACGCTTTGGCGAAGGACTTCGTCGCCAAGGGCTTCGACGCCAAGCAATTGATCCGCACGATCTTGAACTCGCGCACCTATCAACTGAGTGCGATGACGAATGACTTCAATAAGGACGACAACAAGTATTTCTCGCACGCCGTCACCAAGCTGCACACCGCCGAGACGCTGTTTGACGCCTTGTGCTTCGTGACCGACGTGCCGGAGAAATTCCCCGGCTTCGCCCTGGGCACCCGCGCCGTGCAACTGCCCGACGGCGAGATCAATCACCCGTTCCTCAAGACGTTCGGCCAACCGGCGAGAGAATTGGCCTGCGAATGCGAGCGCGAATCGGACAGCAACCTCGCCCAGGCGCTGCAGCTGATCAACGGCCCCGCGGTGAACGATCGCTTGCGCAATCCGACCAACCGCATCGGCAAGCTGATCGGCGCCAAGAAGACTGACACCGAGATTCTGAACGAGTTGTTCCTGGTGTCGCTGTCAAGAACGCCGACCGCGGACGAATCGAAGGCGATGCTCGACCACGTCACGAAGTCGATGGACAAACGCAAGGCGTGGGAGGACGTGCACTGGGCGCTGATTAACTCGAAGGAGTTTTTGTTTAGGCATTAACCAACGTAGCCGACGCTGCCAGCGTCGGCGTTGATCTTGGCCGACGCAAGCTGCGTCGGCTGCGAAGCCCACGGGTATCTGCTCGTGGGCTTTCTTGTTGGCTAATAGCCTGCTACAATGCGTTCGTGAATTTACCCGCATAAGGAATGATCGCCGTGGCTGGCAGACCGAGACCCACGCCATGTTATCTCGATAACATGGACTACTTAGGATTCAAAAATGGCCAGCAACTCTGGCGATCACCTCAAGGAAGCCGCTATTACACCTGGGATTCGCTGCATGGCGAAATTGAGGCGTACACCAAGAATGGCAAGCATTTGGGCGCTCTGGATGCAGTGACGGGAAAACTGATTAAGCCTGCGGTTCGAGGGAGGTACGTCGATGTCTCATAAGAAGCGCAGTTTCGTGGAGCAGTGCATCGCGGGCCAAGTCGCCGAAGATGCCATCGACGAACTGGTCGACCGCTGGCACGCCGGCGACGGCGACAGCGATCTGGCTGAGTATCTCGGCTTCACGCAAGAAGAATACGCTGTGTGGGTGGAGCGCCCCGAATCGCTGCGATCGATTCTCGATGCGCGACGAGCATCAACGGTGCTGAGATAAGCCCCCATCGACCCGTCAGCGCTTTGTCCCGCCGGATCCCGATCATCGCTTGTGCGACATTTGAGGATTGCCATAACACTTCTCAGAGAGGTTATCGATTCGGCCATGGCCGACGTGCTGCGGCAAAAAACCTATGCCGAGCGCCTGCAAATCGCCTGGGGCTTGTGGCGTTCGGCGCGGTTGATGCTGGTCAACCTCTTGAGGGTGGAACATCCCGATTGGAACGACGCCGAGGTCAATCGCGAGGTTGCGCGGAGATTGTCGCATGGAGCAGTCGGATCATTTGCGGCACGCCAGCGACGTGTGTGAGCAGTGTCGCTCACACATGCGAGACTTTCACTCCGGCAACAACAAATAACCGAGCCGTGCGGTCGTTGCAGATTTCTCCGGCAACGGCGCGTTGACATAGTGCACCAGCGAACGGTCGCGCGGGATTGGGATGCCGCGGTCCCTGGCCCAGCGTCGCAAGAAGGGCGAGATGCCGTCGCCGTAGCTGGCATCCCACAAAAGCAAGCGCGGCGGTTGGTTGGTAGCGTCGGGCAAGGTGAGCAGCGGGTATTCCAGGCAGAGGACGCGCGACGCCGGGAGGAGATGCCGCAAGTTGCCGCCTTCCTGATGGGCTTGAGTCCAGACGACGCCGCCGCTGAAACCGTCGGCACGTACTTGTTCCGCCAAGGCGAGATACATCGCATCGCGCGGCGCATGGTGGCGGGCTTGATACACGCGTACCACCGCCACGGCCAACACGCTCGAAAGCACGATCGCTCCAAATCCCAGCCAGTGCCGGCGTCGGAGTTCCGCATTCTCGATCCGTAGGAAATATGCAAGCGGGACGACGGTCAGGAATGGCAGCATCCAGTAGAGCCGGATGTGGGCCATGCCCTCGGTCAACACCACGATCGCGAGCAGCAGGACCGACACGAGGAGAAAGCGATCGAGCCAGCGCCGCAGATCGCCGCCGGTCCAAGCGGACCACCGCCAAACTTTCGGGAAGCAGATCATGAGGATCGCAAGCAGCGCACCGACCACCTGCACGATATTGCTCGCGATCATGCTTAACCCGCGCAGCCGTGACATCATCGGCCCGCTTTCATTCACAAGTGCTTTCGCCCGAATCAGCGCGAGCAATTCCGGAACGTGCTCGGTCAACCAGAGCAGATGCGGCACGACGAGCAGCAGCGCGACCGCCGCCGTCCAGGCCAGTTGCCGGGTCAGCAGCCGGCCTCGATACGCGGGCATCGACAGCGTTGCCAGCAAAAGCGCGACGGCGAAGAGCGCGTAGTTGTACTTGCACAGCATGCCAAGTCCCAGGCAAACGCCCAGGAAAACAAACCAGCGCCGCCGGCCGTCGTGCAGCACTTGCAACGTCGTGTACGCCGTCGCCAGGCAAAGCGCACACAGCAGCGTTGTGTGCGTGCGATCGGCGACCGCTTCCCAGCCGAGCGCGGGAATCAACAGCAAAGAAGCGGTCACCAGTAATGCACGCTGAGGATCGCGCAGCAAAAGTCGAGCGCTGGCATACAGGAACAAATAGGCCAGGCCCAGAGAAGCAAGTCGCAACAACGTGAGCGTGACCAGCGACTCGCCGAAGACTTGAGAAAGACCCCAAAAGCACCAGGTCAAGAGCGGCGGCTGCGTGTTGTAGCCTTGGGCAAGCGATTGCACGAGGAGAAACTGTTCCGCCTCGTCGAATTCCAGCGAAGCGCTGCCCGTTAGCCGCAAGACAAAGTGCAGGGTGAGATAAGCGCCAAGCAACACCAGGAACGGCGCCCATGACGTGGCTCGGAGCGAGCGCGTCGGCGCCGGCGGTGCCTGACAATCCATCGTCAAGGAAGAGGCGTGCACGACCATGGGAACTCATGACTACAAAATCACCGGCTCATTGATACTCAAGATGATCGATTGAATAAAGGCATGTCTGGAACAATCCGTGGATCGGCCAAGTTAGGCGCTTGCATTGAAAGACGCATGATCGAGAAATGACCGAGATTCTGTGAAACCAGGCAAGATACGCAGTCATCAAGCCGGTGCGTGGTAGGGCCGCCGCAGTGCGAGACGGTTATTGCAGCGTGCTATCGATTTAGATCCTCGAGTTTTGTCCCCTTGCCGCGGCGCAGACTCTCCCGGGCGCGGGCGATCCGTGCTAGAAAATGCGGATCATGTTCGAGTTTGTAATCAAACCAATCGTCCTCCGAATTGAAGCCAATCAGTATGCCGGCCGGTTTCCCGTGCCTGGTGATGATGATCTCTTCCTTCGCGGCCAAACGGAGGAATTTCGAAAGGTCGTCTTTGACATCAGACAGCGCTATCTGTTTCATCGGCTTCACCATGTTCCTTGAGCCATTGGTCGGCATCCGATTTTCGAACGATGGCCAGAACTTCGACGGTGTCTTCCTTTACGTCGTAAAACACTCGAACATCATCTTCAACGCGAAGGCGATACTGCGGGCGCGACGTTCCTCGCAGCCGTTTGATACGGCTCTTGCTCGACTTCGTCGGCTCGTGCCGCAAATGCTGCTCGATGGCGTCGCATACTGTGGACCGGACGCTTGCCTTGAAGCGGTGCAGATCCTCAATGGCTTCGGGCGCCAGAATGATCGCATATCGCATTCTGGCTATATTCTAGCCAGAATCGCCAACAAAAGCAATTTTGCAATCCCCTCCGCCGGATGCTATGCTGCAAATCCCTCTGGAGCCTCCCGATGTTGGAATCACCAGTCAAGGCGCCGCCGCGGGCCTGGGTCGTCACCTTCGCGGGGACGGCGGTCAACTTGTGCCTGGGCATTCTTTACGCCTGGAGCGTGTGGAAGGCGCAGCTCATAGCCAAGGCGCCGCAATCGCCCGGCGATGCGATGACCGGTCTCAACGAAGGTTGGACTTATCTCAGCAAGGCCGAGGCGACCTGGGCCTACGCAATCTGCGGGCTGGTCTTCGCCGTCGTCATGATTCCCGGCGGCCGGCTGCAAGACAAGTACGGACCCAAGCTCGGCGCCACGCTCGGCGGACTCTTTCTCGCCAGCGGCTGCATCCTGGCCGGACTAATGAAGAGCTACGTGGGCCTGATCCTTGGCTTCGGCGTTTTCGGCGGCATCGGCATGGGCCTAGGTTACGCAGCGGCGACCCCCGCAGCGGTCAAATGGTTCGGGTCGCATCAGCGTGGGCTGATTGTCGGTCTCGTCGTCGGCGGCTACGGCGGCGCGGCCATCTATATCGCCCCCCTCGCCACAACGCTCATCGAAAACTACGGCCTATCGGGCAGCTTCATCGGCTTGGGCATTCTGTTCGCGATGGTCGTGATTGTGGCAGGGCAGTTGCTCGCCTGGCCGCCCGCGGGCTATGTGCCTCCGGCTCCGCCGGCATCGGCGGCGAAGAAGTCGATGACAACGACCGATTGGTCCGCCGCGGACATGGTGAAAACCTGGCAGTTCTACGCGCTGGTGTTTCTCTTCATCGGCTCGGCGCAATCTGGCCTGCTGGTGATCGCCAACGCCACGCCGATGCTCAACGACACCGCCAAAACGATCGCCTTCTTCGCCGCCCATGCGTGGCTGCTTGCTTCATTCGGAGGGATTGTCAATGCCGGCGGCCGGATCGGGACGGGTCTCTATTCGGACAAGATCGGCCGGGCCAACGCCTACCTTGTCAACGGCATCGTCTCGGCGGCATGCTTGCTGGCCACACCGTGGATCATGCAATCGGGCAACGTCACGCTGTTGTTTCTGGCGGTCGGCGTCGCCTACTGGCAATACGGCGGTGGCCTGGCGCTGATGCCCGCGTTCACTGCTGATTACTTCGGCTCGAAGAACCTCGGTTTCAACTATGGTCTCGTCTTCCTCGGCTGGGGCATTGCCTTCTTCGTCCCTCAGCTTGCCGGCTATATCGAAGACATCACCGGCAACCTCGATCACGCGTTCTATCTTTCCGGAGGCCTTTTGATCGCGGCGGTGATCGTCAGTCGGTTGCTGAAGAGGCCGAGTGAACCGTACGTCAAGCTGCTCGCCTGACCGACCGTCATCCGTGCAGGCGAGCCGCCTACACTACGGCCGCGCGAACGGCCACGTCTTGGTTCGCGCCGACCAAATGAGATACACGAATACTCCCACCAGCAAAGTGACCAGGCCGATCGCGATGTTGAGCAGGTCCTGGGTCACATACATGTAGACCCAGCCGACCAGGGCAAGAATGCACGGCAGTGGATAGAGCCAAATTTTGTACGGTCGCGGCCGATCTGGTTGCAGCTTGCGGAGCAGCACGACGGCGACAATCTGGCCGATGAATTGTTCGAGAATGCGCGTGACGATCAGAATCTCGATCACGCTTTGCAGATCGAAAAAGCTCCAGAACAGCGTGAGGCCGCCGACGAACAAGAGCGACACGTGCGGAATGTGGTGCACGGGATGCACCTTCGCCATGCCCGCGAAGAAGTGCCCATAGCGCGCCGCGCCGTAGGGAATCCGCGAATAGCCGAGCAGGCCCGCGAACGCCGAGCCGAAGCAGCTCCAGACCAAGAGCAGCGTCGCCCCGGCAGCGATCCATGGCTCATGCAGACGCTCCATAAAATCCGCGACGAGGCTGTAATCGTCCCCCTTGGGCAGAATATCGATCCACGGCACGACACTGAGCAGCGCGGCGTGCACGGCCACGAACAGCACCAACACCAGCAGCGAACTCAGCAGGATGGCGCGCGGAATCGTGCGGCCCGGATTGCGAACTTCATCGCCGATGTAGCAGACGTTGTAATAGCCCAGGTATGAGTACATTGCCAACGCCATGACCTTGCCGAGCCGCTCGGCGAAGCCGTCGGGAATCGACTGGGAGAGCACCTGGGCATCCATCAGGGTCGCCGAATCACCGCACGTCAGTCCGTCGAGAAGAATCCATGCGATGACGCCGAGCACTCCGAGCACAATCGCGATGGTCCAGCGCCCGAGCGTTGCCATGCGGCGATAGAGCAGGAAAATCGTCAGCAGGCCCAAGCAGAACGAAATGAGTCGCGCCGGGTTGACCGTAATTCCGAGTTGCGTGTCGGGCCAGAGATTCCAGCGCCACACGTATTGCTCGTTGAGTTCTTTCAGTCCGGGCAGATTGCCGGCGAATTGCGCCAGGGCAATCAACCCGGAAGCGATCTCGAGCGGCCCGCTGATGAGGAATTGCCAGACGAACAGAAACGCCATCAGCCGGCCCCAACGCTCGCGGCCATAGCTTTCGAGAAGATACAGGTACGAGCCGCCGGAGCCCGGAATAGCGGCGGCGAGTTCGCTCCAGATCATGCCGTCGGCAAGCATGAGCAGCCCCGCCGCCAGCCAGCCGAGCATCGCGTACGGACCAGGCAACTCCTTGATCATCAGCGGAATGGTGACGAAGACGCCGGCGCCGACGATTTGCGAGACGTTGAGCGCGACGGAGTGCGTCAGGCCGAAGTGGCGCTGCAATTGCGGAGACGCGGCGGGGGAGGTGGACATGGCGTCCCATCATGGCGGATGGAGCACGCTTTGTAAAGTGGCCCGCGACTTCGTCGCGGAATGACGGGCTACTGCGCCGCCTGCACGGCAACTGGAATCCTTACGCTCTCACCCTGTGGCTCGGCGAAATGAACCTCGACAAATCCTTGGCTCGATGTGATTCCCTTGGCGGCTAGAGTCTGAATTCTCACCGTCGCATCGTTGCCCGGCCCCGTCGCCCAGGTGCAATTCAATGACGGATCGCTCGACTTGATCTTGGCGATGCGGACGGGCTGATCGTTCGCGGAACGCAGCCGCACAACGGTTGACGCCGACGGCGCCCCCTGCAGCAGCCGCAATTCGACCTGCTCCGGCACGCAACGCACTGCCGACTCGGACGCTTTGGTTACGACGATCGGGATGCTGAGCTGGCCGTAGTCGGCGTCGTCCGTCGTGATCGTGAGGACGCCCTCATGCCGGCCGACAGCGAGTTGTGTGCCGTCCGCCGTCACGGTAATCTTCGTCGTCTTGCCGGCGCGTGCGATGCCTGTGACTTTGACGCCGGCCGCCCGCACATCGACATCCACCACGCGCAACGGTGTCGGCCGGACGTCGGTCAGCGTGATCTCCTGTTGCACGGTCTTGGTCACGTGCAATCCCAGGATCGCCGGCTGCACGGTAATCTCGCTTTGCACCGTGCCGCGCAGGCTGAGCGCCAAGCTCTTCGTTTCTTTGCCGGCGCGATACTGCACTTGCAGGTCCCAGGTGTGCGGGCCATCCGCTTGGCCCAGGGTGCGCAGCTCCAGCGGCAGCGACATTTTCCCACCGGGTGGAATGACGCGCTGGCTGAGCTTGGACGACAAACAACCGCAGCCGCGCTGCACGTCGAGGATTTCGATTCCTTCCGCGCCGCGGTTGAACAACTCGAAGCGATGCGTCAGATTTCGGCCGCCGCGGATGACGCCGAGATCGATGCTGGGCGACGCGACCAGCAACTCAGATCGCGCCGACACCGTGCAACAGGCGAAAAGAGCGATCGCCACGACAAACTGGCGAAACTGCGGAAGACGCATGCGAAACCTCCTGCCGAGAAACGAGCAGGAGGGTAGCGAGATGTTGAGGGGGAGGCAAGTCGAATTCGCCGTGAGGTGTCTTTACATGGCGGCCTTCGCGCGGGCCAGCGCGTCGGGATCGATCATCTGCAGAGCGTCCTCGACTTGGCGGCGGATCAGCGCATCGGGATCGCTGAGCAGCGACACCAGCATCGGCACGGCGTCCGCGGCTTCAGCGCCCATGTCCTTCAAGTTCTTCAGCGCTTGCAGACGCAACTTGCGCTCGCTCTTCTTGGCAACCTCGGTCAATGTTTTCAAAGCCGGCTTGGCGTTTCCCGTGACCTGGAAATGCGCGAACGCCGCTGCCAAGCGCACGCTCGGGTCGTCGTCTTTCAGGCGTGCTTCGAGCGCATCGCCGGCGTTGGAAGCAGCGCCAATCTTGCCGAGCACCGCTGCCGCGCCGAGGCGTGTCGCAACCTTTTCGTCTTGCAACAGCTTGATGACCATCGGCGCCACGTCGGCGCCGATGCCGCCCAGCGCATCCTGCACGTTCTTGTTGGCGCCGTCCTTTTTGAGCACTTCGATCAGCACCGGGGCCGCTTCTTTGGCGTCCGCGCCGATCCGGCCCAGCGCCGCCAGGGCCATGTTGAACGAGGCATCCTTGCGAATGATGTCGAGCAACACGGGGACAGCTTCCTTCGCGTCCGGACCAAACAGGGCCAAGGTACGAACCATGCGCTCCTTGACGTACTCGTCGTCTTCCTCGCGCAGCGCTTTGACGAGGCCGGGAATGCTGAGCGCGGCATCTTCCTTGAAATAGGCCAGCGACTCCGCCGCAGCGCTGCGCACCAAATCCTCTTTGTCGCGCAACGAGGTCACCAGCGCCGGCGCCACCAGCTTGGCGTGTTCGGCGAAGCGCCGCAGCTGCGTCGCCGTCGTCATGCGAATTTCGCGCTCGGTGTCTGCCAGCATCGCCACCAGCGGCGGCACGATTTCCTCCGGAAAGTCCTTTCCCGTCGTCAACGATTGCACGGCCTGCAAGCGCACGGCCGCGGAAGAATCCTTCAATGCCCCAACGAGCGCCGCGCGCACCGTTTCATCCTCGTGCCCCGGCTTTTTGAGCAGCGCCACGCCGCGCGCGCGCAACGCTGCATCCGGATGTTTGACGAGCGGCAGGATCACCTGCGTGAGATCATTGCCCTGGCCGATGAGCCGATTGATCATGGCGTAGGCATTTTGGCGGATCGACGCGTCCTTCAGCGCCTCGACGAGCGCATTTTGGGCCGCCTCGGTTTCGCCGTGATTGAGCCACAGCACCGTGAGCGCTTCGAGCTTGACGTCGATGACCTCATCCTTCGCCGCAGCCAGCAGGACCTTTTGCAGCCGCTCCGATTTGTCCGGCACGCCACGCAGCGCCTGCACCGCCGCTTTGCGCACCTTGGCGTCCTTGTCCGCAAGCGCGGCAATCATCGGCGGCAGCGCTTGCTCGAGATCGCCGGTCGCTTGATAGAGCGTTTTCGCCACCGTCAACCGCAGCTCGATATCCGCATCGCCCAGCGCTTTTGTCAACTGCGGCTCCGCCTTCTTCAGGGCGTCGAGCACCGCCTTGAGTTTCGCATCGGCGTCGGCTGGATCCTTGTCGTCGGGGACGCGCTCGCGTTCGCGCCGCACCATTTGCACAACGTCGAACAATCCCGTCGCGGCGACGCGGCGCACCTCGACCGTGGCGCTTTGCAATCCTTCGAGCAACACCGGCACGGCGTCTTTGCCGAGCTTCCGCAAGCCAAGCAGCGCATCATTGCGCAAAGCCGCGTCGTCGGCGAGCAACATCTTCTGGAACACCGGCGCCGCCAGCGCTTGTTGTCCGGATTCGGTCAACACCATGAGAATGCGCTGCCGACCGCGCGGATCGGCCTTCATCAGCCCCTCGGCCAGCACGGGATAGGCTGCCTTTTCCACGAGCTCGATCTTGACGAGCGCCCTGGCCACCGCCAATCGCACCCCCGCATCCTTGTCCTGGAGTGCCTGCACCAGCGGTTTGACGGCCGGCGACGCATCGATGCCGAACGGCTCCAGCGCGATGGCCGCCCCGCGCCGGGCCACGGCATCGTCGTCCTTCAATAGCGCGATGAGTTTCGTGGTGGCGATGGGGCCGATGCCGACGAGGACCGTGCCGATGTTCGCCTGCACCGCTTCGTCGTCGCCGCGCAGGGCCAGAAGCAGCGGTTCGACGAGGGCGATTTCTTTCGGCGCGACGGCAACCAGGGCGATACCGGCGCGGCGGCGCAGGGTTTCATCCTCATCGCGCAGCGTCTTGATGAGCGCGGGAGTCGCTGCCTTGGCATCGGGGCCGAGGTCCGCGAGTTGCCGCAGCGCCGCCAGTCGTTGCGCGGGCGTGCCTTTTTCCAGGGCTTGCACGAGCTTGGCGACGTCCTTCTCGCCGCGCTCGGCGCCCGAGGTCTGGGCCAAAAGCAAAGGCGCCGCCAACAATAACAGTTCGACCATCATTTCGATCTCCGCGCGAGATGCAAGCCCATTCATTATGGGCAGGGCCGAGAGCAGCCGTCCAGCATAAACAAGCGCGGGCTGTGGTTTTGCTTGGAGTGCGGCGGCACGACGCCGCTTTGGATTGAGCGTCGTGTCCAAAATCCAAAGCGGCGTCTTGCCGCCGCACTCCAAACTGCCTTAAGAGATTGTCATCCGCGAACCCTGCTACAATAAGACGCGTACGAACGTCGAGTCGCCTGGAACCGGTGTCATCACATCCGTCGAAACGATCGGCCTCTCTCCGGCCGGGTTTGAGGAGTTTGCCATGTCGAATGTCATTTTGGTTGCGCGCGGACTCTTGGGAAGTGCCCTGGTCTTCACCGCCATCATTTTCATCGCTGTCGATGCGGGCGAAACGCCCAAGCCGCCGCCCGGCTTCAGTGCCATCTTCAACGGCAAGAACCTCGACGGCTGGGAAGGCAACCCGAAATACTGGCACGTCGCCGACGGCAAGCTCGATTACAACCGCTTCATTATTTGGCGCGGCGGCAAACCCAGGAACTTCGAGGTGCGCGTCAAAGTGAAAGTCACGTCCGGCGGCAACAGCGGCATCCAGTACCGCAGCGTCGAACGTCCCGAACTGGGCGATTCGGTCGTCACCGGCTACCAGTGCGACGTCGTGCCCAACCGCGCCGACTACAACGGCATGCTCTACGAGGAACGCGGCCGCCGCATCCTGGCCCACACCGGCGAGAAGGTCATCATCGACCCCAAGGGCCAGCCGTGGGTCGTCGGCGAATTTCCGCTGAAGGAATTCAAAGCCGGCGAGTGGCACGACTTCCGCGTCCTCGCCGAGGGCAACCATCTGCAACACTGGATCGACGGCCATCAGACCGTGGACGTGATCGATCTCGACGAAAAGAACCGCCGGCTCGAAGGCGTGTTCGGCGTCCAAGTGCACGTCGGACCACCCATGAAGATCCAGTATCGCGATTTCTTCTTGAAGAAGCTGCCGGACAATCTGCCGATCATCTCGCCGGAGCAAGCGAAGATTCCCGCCGACGCCCAAAAGGTCGTGCCGCAGGGCAAGGACCGGCCGAAGACGCCGAAGAATTGATCCGCAGATTTCGCCGATTACGCAGAAAGCAAAATGCAGTCCCTGCAATTGATGTGCGTAATCTGCGAAATCTGCGGATGCATCACGAACATAGAATCACTGCACCGGCACGAACTTCGGCGGCGCCACGAGCTGGCCGTTGATGCGGTACAGGTTCGTTGGCAAGGGCGCGCTGTTGCCCCAATTGATCGCCTGATTCCACATCGCCTCTTCCAGTTCCGTTTGGATGTCGTCGCCCTGAAAGCGCAGCGAGTTGGGCATCGGAATCAGCTGCTCGGCTTTGTGCAAAACCGCGCCCTGTTGATCGAAGATGGCCGAGCGGCAGACGATCTGCTTTTCTTGCACCTTGACGAGCTGGCCGCCGGGGCCGAAGGGCATAACGGAGCCGAGTGGGATCGGCGGGCCGAATTTCGAGGCCTTGCGCAATTCGTAATCCAACGTCTTGCCCGTGGGACTGACCGTGGTGCTCACCGACAGTGTGACGCCGCCGGCGCCGGTCTTGTAGCCGAGCGTTTGCAGACGGTTGTTCAGCGATTGATCGACCGCGCTCTTGAAGCGATTGGAATCGGAGACGATGGTCACGCCCACCGTCGCGCCCGGCGGGATCAGCGGGGCGACCTTGCCGGCGGCGGCCTGCGCCGAGATGTCGGCGGCCTGCGGGTCGGGCACCGCGATGGCAGTCAGCAACGTCTTATCTTTACCGGTATCGTAAGTGAACCACAGCCGGCCGTCGGGGCTGGCGCCGGCGGCCTTGCCCTTGGCCGGCAGCGTGTAGGTGGCGATGGCGTTTTTGAAGTTGACGTCGAACAGCGTCAAATTGGCGAGCACGTGGTTGGGGCTGCACCACTGCAACGGCGCGGTCGCCACGGGGGCGCTCATTGGCACGTCGGCCGCGACTGCCAAGCGGTCTGGGGGCTGTCGAGCGCCCGGACTTCGTAATAGCCACGTTTCCGGGTTAATGACTTGCGTTGTTGCAACGCCGCCGATACGCTTGCATTTCGTGCATCCGCGTCTGCTTGAATTCCTCGTGTGAGCTTGGTCCATGCCCATTTCCTGGAATGAAATCCGCCACAACGCCGTCGCCTTTTCCAAGGATTGGGCCGGCGTCGCGCGCGAGGAAGCCGAAGCCAAGTCGTTCTGGGACGCGTTCTTCAACGTGTTCGGCATCAAGCGCCGCACCGTCGCCAGCTTCGAGGAGCCGGTCAAGAATCTTTCGGGCAACTGGAGCTACATCGACCTGTTCTGGCCCGGGACGCTGATCGTCGAGCACAAAAGCCGGGGTAAATCGCTCGAGAAGGCTGGGAGCCAGGCCATGGAGTACATCCGCGGCCTGAAAGATGCCGGCCGCGACGATGAGAATCCGCGTTACATCATCTTGAGCGACTTCAATTGGATCTACCTCCATGATCTCGAAGATGGCAAGACCTCCGAAATTCAGGTCGAGAACCTCCACCACTGGGTGCAGAAGTTCGCCTTCATCCCCGGCTACAAACAGCACACGCTCGATGTCGAAGATCCTATCAACATCCGGGCCGTCGAATTGCTCGGCGAACTGCACGACGTCCTCAAGGACGGCGGCTACTCGGGTCACGACCTGGAACGCTTTCTTGTTCGCGTTCTCTTCTGCTTGTTCGCCGAGGACACCGGCCTGTTCGATCGCACTGCGTTCACACTTTTCGTTGAGAACTACACGCGTCCGGACGGCCGCGACTTGGGCGCTCATTTAGCGAGGCTGTTCCAGACACTCAACACGCCGCAAGAACGCCGGCAGAAGAATCTCCTTGAAGAACTCGCCGACTTGCCCTACGTGAACGGCGACCTCTTTGCCGAGACGCTCGGCTTCGCCGACTTCAACAGCGACATGCGCAACCGCCTGCTCGCTTGCTGCCGCTTCGACTGGAGCCGCATTTCGCCCGCCGTCTTCGGCTCGCTGTTCCAAAGCGTGATGGTGCCGCGCGAGCGCCGGCAAATCGGCGCCCACTACACCTCCGAACGCGACATCCTCAAGCTTGTCCGCTCTCTCTTCCTCGACGATCTTCGAACTGAGTTTGAAAGCGTCAAGGGAAACAAAAGGAGACTGGATGAGTTTCATAAGAAGCTCGCCAAACTCACGTTCCTCGATCCAGCTTGCGGGTGCGGCAATTTCCTGGTCGTCGCCTACCGCGAGTTGCGCCTGCTCGAAATCGAGATCCTGCGCATCCTTCACGGCGATCAGCAGGTGCTCGACATCCACGGCTTCTCGCTGGTGGACGTGGATGCGATGTATGGTATTGAGATTCTCGAGTTCCCCGTGCGCATTGCCGAGGTCGCTTTATGGCTGATGGATCATCAGATGAACCAACGGCTCTCCGAGGCGTTCGGTCAATACTTCGTGCGGTTGCCGCTCAAGAAGAGCGCGACGATCAGGAACGCCAACGCGCTGCGCATCGATTGGCGCGAGGTGTTGCCGCCGGAGAAGTGCTCGTATGTGATGGGGAATCCGCCGTTTGTGGGCAAGAAAGCACGCACCATGGAACAAAAAAAGGACATGGATCTGGTTCTCGGCTCAGAAAACGGAACGTTGGAACTGGATTACGTTTGTTGCTGGTATCGATTTGCGGCCGGATACATGAACGGGACGACGATTCGCGCCGCTTTCGTCTCGACGAATTCAATTACTCAAGGCGAACAACCAAGCCTTCTGTGGCCCAGACTGTTTGCCCTTGGATTCAAGATTCACTTCGCTCATCGAACCTTCCCCTGGGAAAGCGAAGCCCGTGGCAAAGCGCACGTGCATGTCGTCATTATCGGGTTTGCGCAATCGGAACCGGTCCGGCGGCAAATCTACGATTATGAAAATGGGGCCGATCTCGGAGTGTTCATCGCGGCGCGCAATATCAACCCTTATTTGATCGACGCCAATGACACCTTGCTGGAATCCCGGCGTAAGCCGATTTGCGACGTGCCGCTGATCCGCTTCGGCAACATGCCCAACGACGACGGCAATCTGCTCTTGGACGACATTCAAAAGATCCTCTTCCTCCGCAACGCGCCGGAGGCCAAACCCTACATTCGGCGGTTCATCAGTGCCAAAGAGTATTTCGACAATTTAGAGCGTTGGTGTCTTTGGTTGGACGAGATTCCGCCCCAAGTGCTGCGCGCGTGCAAACCGCTTTTGGAACGCGTTAGGCGCGTCAAAGCCTACCGATCAAAGAGCCCGCGAAAAGCCACCCGAAAACTCGCCGACTACCCGGCTCTGTTTGGCGAGATTCGCCAACCGAAGTCAAAGTACATCCTGATCCCGCGGCACAGTTCCGAAAACCGCAAATACATTCCACTAAGTTATTTCGACCCGAAAGTGATCGTCGCGGACAGTTGCCTTTCGATTGCGAACACGACCATGTACCATTTCGGCGTCCTGTCGTCGGCAATCCACATGGCTTGGGTGCGTCAGGTTTGCGGGAGATTGGAATCTCGTTATCGCTATTCCAACGAACTGGTCTACAACAACTTCCCTTGGCCGGAGAGTCCGACGGACAAGCAAAAGGCGTTGGTGGAAGCGAAAGCACAGATGCTGCTAGATGTGCGGGAGACGTTTTCGAGCACTTCGCTGGCGGCGTTGTATGACCCCGAAACGATGCCGGGTAAGCTCGCCAAGGCCCACGCGGAACTCGACCGGGCCGTGGATGCCTGCTATCGCGCCAAGCCGTTCGAGTCGGACCGCGAGCGCGTCGAGTTCCTGTTCGCGCTCTACGAAAAACTGACCGCCCCGCTGACGGCCGGGATCAAGGAACCGATGACACGGCGCAGCAAGAAAAGCAAATGATGAGTTCGTTTACCGCCGCCAGGAAAGGATAGGCGCATGGGTCTTGCAAGTCGCTATTTGACAGTCACCCAGGGCAACCTGGACAACGACCACCTTTACTTGACCGAGGCAATGGATCTTTTTCCACCGGATGTGCTGGGCGGTCCCGACGAATCACTTGCCGCCCGAACAGTGCGCGTTGAGTGGAGCGACCAGTCGGTCGAGACCGACGTGGTGCGGGACAAGAACATCTTCCGCCGCCGCGGATGGGTGGGGCGGTTTTTCGCCGCCAACCGCATAACCGCCGGTGACCGCGTCTTGCTGGAGCAGATGGAGCCGTACGTGTTTCGCGTCTCTAAGGCAGTAGGCTGAACCGCCCATGCCAAGACCGCCCTGAAGCGGCACACCTTGGCGACGGACCGACAGATCGACCGGCTGGTCTACGAGTTGTACGGCCTGACCGAGGCGGCGATCAAGATCGTGGAGGAGGCGACGGCGGGCGCGCGCGCGCTTTGGAGTGCGGCGGCATGACGCCGCTTTGGATCTAGGTGCCGGGGGTCAGCTGCGAACCGGAGCGAACCGACGACATTACCGCCGTGTCGCTAATATCGAAGTCTCGTTCGTCGACCCGTTTCGTGTAGCCTGGAAACGATGCCCGGCAATTGCCGAGCATGCCGAGTTCATCGACCGAGCCGTAGGATATTACAATGCCGCTGATTATTTTGGGTGCATCAGTGCGTTGTACCCTCGAATTGAAGGCGTCATGCGAAAGTTCCACGTCGTTTCACGGTCCAACGATTCGACCGATCAAGTGCAAATGGTCAACCACTTGATTGCCGGGCAAAACGAAACGTCACTTCTTTTGCCGCAACGGTTCCGGGAGTACCTGCTTGCGTGGTATTTCAAGGGCGACCGCGAGCAGGCCTTGCCGCAATGTCGGTCCAATGTCAGTGGGACTTTCTCAGGACAGCGGGCGCACGGTGGACGGTTTCCTCGGTTGACCGGGCGCCCGTCACCCAGAAAAAGTGATCATATAACTCCTTGGGTAGACGTAACAAGAACAGTAATAAGAAGTTACGGACATGGACTTGGTGATCACTTGTCACTTGCCGAGCGCGATTGCGACTCCTTGACCTGTCGAACCAAGGTCCGGGCAATCATTTCGTCGGCTTACCGAGGTTCTTCCAAACCGTCACCAAATCGCGCTGGGCAAACGCCGGCGTCATGAAGAAGTTGCCGGTCACGAGATGCTGGCGGCCGTCGCCGTAGACATCGCCGACGGCGCAGGTCAGGTGATTGCAGGAGGCGACTGCCAAGGCATGGCGCTCGAACTTGCCGGGCGCCACTTGCTCCAAGAGCAGCACCGCTTCGGCCTGGATGTCCTTGAGCTGCGGATACTCTTCCGGAGGCAAGAACGCGACGGCGACGATGTCGCGTTTGCCGGCGCCGGTGAGGTCGGCCGCCACAGCGCGCATCACGCCGTGCATGTGGGCCAAGTGATGGTGGACGAACGGAAAGCTGCCGCGGTTTTCGAGCCACTGGATGCTGTGGTAGGGCTTGAGCACGTAGGGTGGATCGAGGATGTCGCCGTTGGTGTAGAGCACGTCGAGAGCGCCGTCGCCATTGAGATCGAGGAGTTGGATGCCGCTGGAGCCGTAAGCGGGATGGGAGGCTTCGTAAATGGTTTTCTTGGTGAAGCGCACTTTGTTGAGGGGGTCGAGGGGGCCCTCGTTCAGAAAGGCGACGATGGTTTCGTGCTCCTGGCTGATCAGGGCGACGATGTCGGGCTTGCCGTCGCGGTTCAGGTCGCCGACCGGAACATGGATCGTGCCGGGGCGGTCGTCGAGGACGTGCCGCGTGAATTGCGGCTGGGCCCAGTCGGTTGTGCGGTTTTCCAGGTAGAGAATGCCGCCGGTGCGCCAGCCGAAGACGGCGACGATGAGATCGAGCTTGCCGTCGCCGTTGAAATCGGCAACTTGCACGTCAGCCACGCGGCCGACGCCGTCGAGAAGAACGTGCGGTGTGAATTTTCCCCGGCCGTCGCCGCGCAGCCAAACGACCTGGCCAGTGCGGTCGTTGGTGGGATAGAAATTGCCCAGCTCGGCGACCAGGAGATCCATGTGGCCGTCGCCGTCGAAATCCACGGCTTCGACGTGGCAAGGCGCCAACACGGTGTCGCACAACAAATGCCAGGTGGGAGGCTCTTCGTACAGCTTGACCGCCCAGATGCGCCCCGGATTCGTATGGCAGACGATCAGATCGAGCTTGTTCTTGTGGAATAGCGGCGCGAGCTGCACGTGCGTCACGCCGGGGACCGCGGGACATTGCGGCGGCTGCAACCCCTGCGGTACGAAGGCGACCGGGAGCGGCTTGCGCGACAACCGCTCAGGAGTTGCCATGGGCAATCGTTGCGGCGCACGCTTTTCGTAGTAGCTGACGACGCCCTCCAGGTCGGGGGCCTCATACCGCAGGTTGGCGTCGCGAAAGAAGTCGAACGCCTTGCGTACTTCCTCGCGCCAGGCGGAGCGCGGAAACGTCTCGGGCGGCGGATAGGCGTGGCACAGGGCACAAAACGTGTGGACGTCCTTGGCGCTGGCCTCGACGGGCGCCGGCGCGAACCGGGGCACAAGCGGCGGCGCCTCGCGCCATTCGACCACGGCCCAGCCGAGCCCCGCGGCGATCAAAACGACCACGGCGCCGACGATCGCCTTCCGCATGATGCCCTCTCCGGAGTGAGCGGCAGGAACGTAGCGGCAAGCGGCCCGCTTGCCAGCGGTGCCTCACCAAGCTCACAAGCGAGGCCGCTTGTGGCTACGTTCCCGCCAAGGCTCGATGCCGGGCCGCCCGATGCGGCTGGCCGGTTTGCTCGAACAACTCCGCCAAGGCCCGATGCGTGGGCCCATGGCGCGGGTCGATCTGCAAGGCGCTGAACAGGTATTTCTGCGCTTCGCGGCCATTGTGCAAGCGTCGCCAACGGTCCCCCACCTCGGTAAGGACCGTGACGCTGGGAGTCGGCGCCTGCGCGGCCTGGACCACGAGGCGCTGCACGCGGCCCGATTCCAATTCGATACGCTCGATCTCCACGCGGCATGCGCGTGCCGGGTCGGCTTGGGCAGCGGCTAAGCAACTGGCTTCAAGGATTTGCCAGGCCGCCAAGTGATCGGGATTGATCTCCAGGGCGCGCCGCAACCAGCTTTGCGCCAAAATCGGATCGCCGACGCGCTGCTCCAGCCGGCCGCGTTCGACCAGAGCTTCGAGATGCTGCGGATGCTTGAGCAGCAGATGGTCGAGAAGCTTTTGGGCGCTGTCCGATTGATTGCGGTAGCCGCGGCAGCGGGCCAAGGCGAGCAAGACCTCGGCGTGGTCGGGGCGCTGCTGCCGCAGGAGTTCGAGATGCGCGGCCGCTTCACGCACCGCACCCAGCTGCAACAAGCATTCCGCAAGGCGCAACCGCGGCGTCAGGGCGTGCGGCAACCGTTCGACCGCCTTTTCCAGAAACGGCCGCGCCTCGGTGGGGTGTTGATAGCGCACGCGCAACTCCCCCGCGAGCAGCAGCATCGGCACAAATTCGGGATCGCGCTGGGCGATTTTGTCCAGGTAGGCCGCGGCCTCGTTGATTTGCAAAGTGTCCGCCAAACCGCCGGCCAGGGCGGCCAGAACGGTCGGCTGTCGCTCATCGGGTGTTGCCAACAACCGGCGCAGCGGCTCCTGATACGGTTGCAGATCACCCTGCTGCGCCTGCAAAAGCATGCGTTCGAAACGCACGTCGTCATCGGTCGGGGCCAAGCGCTCGCAGGCGGCCACATGGGCTTCCGCGTCGTCCAGCGCGCCGGCCAGCCGCGCCGCTCGGGCCGCGACGAGCAGTATCTCCTGGCGGTCGCCCCAGGCAAGCAGGCACGGTTGCAACTCTTCGTAGGCACGCCAGCCATCGTGGAGTTCAAGGGCGGCTTGGGCCGCCTGCCAATGCCGGTCCAGCGCGAACTCCCGATAGCCCCACCAGCCCGCAGCCCCGAGGCCGAGCGCGACGAGCAGCGCGAACGCCCAACGGCGAGTGGAGCGTCGGACCGGAGTTGGGCAGACCGTCATCGCTCGCTTGGCCTTTCCTCATCATCGTAGGACGGGTTTCCTAACCCGTCCCACTTACTTGGCAAACCAGCGGCGCACTTGTTCCAGGTTCGGCGGCTGCATCCTGCGGAGGATTTCGAACTCGCGCTCGGCCCGTTCGCGCTGGCCCTGTTGCAGCAGGGCTTGAATCAAGGAGATGCGCGGTTCCGGTTGCGTCGGATTCAAACGCGCCGATGCCTCGGCGGCAGCAGCGGCCTGGGGCCACTCGCCACGCAATGCGTGAGCGTTCGTCAGGCCGGCGTGAAAGCTCGCCGCTTCGGGATTCAGGGCGATCAGCCGCTGCCAATACTCGAGGGCTCGGTCGATCTTCCGGGCCGCCATGGCTGAGGACGCCGCTTGGTAGAGCGACATTTCATTCTTGGGCGCCCAGGCGAGCACCGCATCCGCGGCCGCAAGGGCATCGTCCGGTTGTTGGAGCACCATCAAGGCATTGGCGTAGGCATGCCAGGCGTCGAGGTCGCGCGGATCGCGCCGCGTGGCGAGTCGCAGTCGGGGCAGCGCTTGCGCGGCCAGATTCCGCTTCTGGGCAAGCAACGCGACGTTCGCCAAGGCAATGCCCAAGTCCCGTTCGAGTTCGGGTTCGTCGTCCCCGACCCCCCTTTCCCCCCCCTTCGCAAGGGGGGGCCAGGGGGGGTGAAAGACCGTCAAGGGTGTTTCGCCGGGCGCCAATTCCACACCGGCTTTCGGGGCGGCGGGCGCCGCCTCCGGTCGACGCAGGATGCGATGGTCCGTGATGCTGACATGCACGACGTTGGCGCTTCCCGTCCGCGGCATGTGGCAGGCGATGCAGGAATCGCCGCGTGCTTGGCGCTCGGCCGCCGGCGCTTGACACGCGATCTGCCGCACCCCCCCTGGCCCCCCCTTCAGAAGGGGGGGAAGGGGGTGGTGGCCGCCGTCATGGCAGGTCAAACAGCGCTGACGGTAATAAGCGATCTTGGCCGTCGGCGGCGGCGTGCGGTGCGAATCGTGGCAACTGATGCAACCCAGCTGGCCTCGGCTTTGCTGGTAGCAGCGGCTTTCGGCCATCTGTTCGACCTGGCCTACCGATTTTTGAGTATCAGCGCCTTGGCGAACAAATGTCGTCACGAAGGCTTGCAGCGGCAAGCCGGGACGGTAATCGAACCACGACCGGCCACGCCGCACCACGCGCTGCCCGCCTTGCAAATGGCACTGTTCGCACACGGCGTCCCGCACGAGCGGTTCCAAGCGGCGCGGCTGCACGATGGTGTCGTCAGGCACCCCCCCTGCCCCCCGCTTTTGAAGGGGGGGATCGGGGGGGTCGGCCTGGTCATGCCGGCGCACATGGAGGTCGCCGGGCCCGTGACAGCGCTCGCAGCCGACCGCATGGCCTGCGAAGATCGGCGGACGATAACGATTGATCGTGTCCGCGAGCGTTTCGACGCGATTGGCATGGCAAAAGAGGCAGGCTTCCGTGATCGCTCGGGTGAAATGGGACGGCTTAGTGCGATACCCCGGCGACAAATCCCAGCGCGCTTCCTCCGTAAACCAACTGATCGGCGACTGGTACAGGCGGCCAGCGCGCTCAATCAGATACGAACGGCCGCGCGTACCGGAGCCCATCACATAGCGGACCTGCTCGGCTTGCGCCGCCACTTCCTTTCCTTCGGCGTCTTGCTTGCTTTCCACATGCCACAAGCTGTCGCCGCGTTGCTCGATGCGATAGTGCAGGCCGAGAGCGTCGAACGGCTGCCAGGGCTTGGGCGCCATCTTGCCCCATCCCGAAAAGGGGACAGGACCTTTTGCATTCAGAGGTCCTGTCCCCTTTTCGGGAGCGGCGGCGTCGCCCAGCGGCGCTAGCGATCGGCCCATTGGATGCTGACGGTATTGAGCGGCGATTTCGCGGTGGCAGCCGGCGCAGCGTTCCGAGCCGACGTAGGCGACGTCGGGGCGTACATTGCGATAGTGGGCCGGCGAAGTTAGGCGCGGATCGAGCGGCATCGGCGCCACGGGCGCGACGGGATCGGGCGTCGGCGCCGGTCCAGGACGCGTCCACAGCCAAGCGCCCACGCCCGCCGCCCCGCCCAAGAGCATGGCAACGGCCAGCCAGCGCCCGCGCGTGCCTCGGCCCAGCGACATCAATTTGGCGCCTGCATTCGACATGCGATCATCCAACGAAGGTCGTCCTTGCAAACCAGGTCGACACCCCTCGGGCGCAAGATGTCGTGGGACGGGTTTCCTAACCCGTCATGGCCGGACGGGTTAGGAAACCCGTCCCACAGTTTGTCAACGGTCCTGTTGCCGTTGATTCTCCACGCTGCGGGCGGCATCAAGTTCTCTGAGGGCCGCCTGAGCGCCGGCGTCATGGGGGGCGATCGCCAGCACGCCGTGAAGCCAACGCAGGCCTTCGCTCTTTTGGCCCATGCGCAGGCAGATCCGGCCCGCTTGCAGACGCAGCGCGGGGTCGGCCGGCGCCTTGCCGATCGCTTCGACCACTTTCTCCAGTTCGTTCATTCCGGCAAGAATCTCTTCGGACCGCTGGAGGTGGCGCCGGGACTCTTCGGCCTGGTCGAGCTGTTGCAGGCAGACGCCAAGTCGATAATGGGCATCGTGCTCATGCGGCGCCAGCTCCACCGCCCGGCGCAGGAAGCGTTCAGCGTCGGCGAAACGGTTCTCGCTGAGCGCGAATCGGCCACATTCCAAGAGCACATCCGCCCGGTCGCCGTGCTCCGCTTCGAGTTGCCCGAGCAAGCGGCGCACTTCCTCCGGCCGGCCCCGTTGCATCTGGCAACGGGCCAGACCCAGTACGGCGGCCGCGGCGCCGGGCTGCTGACGGCGCAGTTCCTCGTAGTTGGCGGCAGCTTCGTCATAGGCTTTCGTCCTGAACAGCAGCTCGGTCAGATGGAGGCGGCCCTTGGTGTGCCGCGGATACTCTTGCACGAGCTGGCGAAACCTCTCCAGCGCCTGGTCCCGATCGCCCATCGCGTCGGTCAGCCGCGCGCGCATCAGCAGACCGACAGGGTTCTTGGGAAATTTCTCCAGCAACTCATAGGCCCAGAAGCCGGCCTTATCGAGAAGATAGATCTCGAAGGAACCCCGCGTCAGCGCCTCGAGAATCTGTTCGCTTGCCGGGCTGCGGATTTCCAGGCGCGAGATCAAGTAGTCGACGACCGCACTCACCTGGCCGCGCTGCGCCTTCAGCAGGGCCAGCTCCAGGATCACTTCGGGAGTCGCCCCGGTCAGGTCGCGGCAGCTGTCGAGGTAGTCTTGGGCCGCAATCAGATCTTCGTCGCGGCGCGCGGCTTGGGCGGCCAACAAGCGCATGGCGGCATCGTTGGGTCGCAGCTCGAGGCAGCGCCCGAGCCGGCGCCGCGCCTCGGCGCAGTCGTAATCGGCAAGGGCCTGGAGTGCGGCGGCGCGCTCGTGCCGGAACCAAAGCGCACCACACCCCTGCCAACCGAGATACGCGGCCAAACCCAAAATCAGCGCCAAGGCGCAGGCGCATTTGGGGTGTCGCACCGAATGCCGAAGACAGTTGCAAAGGCGGCCATACATGACGATTCGAAGTCTCACATTGATGTCTATCCTCTGAACTTCTCCGCAAGATGCGGAGAAGATTTGGAGTGCGGCTACGCCGCGTTAAGGGTTCTCGGCGAGACGGCGATGAAATTCAGCACGCGCCTGCTCGCCTTTTTTCTGATAGTAGTCGGCCAAGACGGCATGGCTCGGACGGTGGTCGCCCTGGGCGCGCAGCGCATCTTCCAGCCAACCCAGTCCCTCTTGCGGACGGCCGATGCGTAAGGCGATGACCCCCGCTTCGTGGCGCGGGCGGGCATCGGTGGGCTGGCGGCCGATCGCGCGGATCAACTCGTCCAGGCGACGCAGATCCGCCAATAACTGGTCGACGCGGGCCGACCACTGGTCCGCCTCCGCCTGCTTGTCCTGAGCGCGCAAACATTGCACTAACCCATGCAACGCCTCGGCGGCGGACGGATCGGCGGCCGCGGCTCGACGCAGCCACGGCTCGGCCTCGGCGAACGCGCCTTGCTCCAGCGCCGCCCGACCACGCAGCATCAATCCCACGGAACTCTCCGGTTGTTCCGCCAGCACCCGGTCCAGCAGCGGGATGGCTTGCGCCGGCTGGCCCCCGCCGATCCGACACGCGGCCAGCCCCAAGAGCGCCTCGTGATTGCCCTGCGAGCGCTGCAGTATGTGCTCAAAGTGTTCCGCCGCTTCGGCCGGCTTGCGCATCTTCACCAGCAAGTTGCCCAGAGCCAGGCGAGCTTCCGGGTCGTCGGGGGCGTGCTTGACGGCTCGCTGATAATCCAGCAGGGCCTTGTCCAATTGGTTCAGCCGCTCCAGAATCCAACCGCGCCACTGCGCCGGCCGCGGGTGCTCGGGTTCCCGATCCAACCAAAGTTCGCAGGCTTGGAAGGCGTCCTGCAGGCGTTCGCGTTTCAGATAACCGCGGGCGAGGGCTTCCAACACCATCAGCGCGGCGGGGTGATCAGGCCCAACGGTCATCCGCAGCCGTGCGTCGATGCCCTCCAGCTTGCCTTGTTGCACGCGCAGCAAATCCCACTCCAGCTCGGTGGCGGCCGTCACGCCGCCGAGCTGTTGGCAGCGCTCCAGGAATTTTTCCGCATCGGCGCCCCGACCTAAGCGTCGCGCTGTTCGGCCCGCGAGCAACCAGCCGGTCGAATCGTCGGGTTGCAGTTGCAGGTAACGATCGAGAAGGGCGGATGCGTCATGCAGATCGTGGCGCTCGAGGGCGGATTGGATTTGTTGCCAGGTCTGGCGGACGCGCTGCCTTTGCCAGAACCAGCCGCCGGCGCCGACGAGCCCTGCGACGAGGGCCAAACCAAGGAGGCGCACGAGCCAGCGGCGCCAGGAACGGTGCAGCGCTGGCGACCGTAGCATAGGCGGCTCGCCTGTGCGGATTGCGGGAGGGACCTGGACTTTCTGCGGAGGCTCAAGTCCGGCCCCTGCCGCCGAGTCGCGGTCAATGCGGATTGGAACGCTGGCGGACAAGGCAGAATCACCGCGTCAGGGTGATGTTGTGGGTCTGTGCGCCTTTCTCGACTTTGAACGTCAACAACGAAGAATCGGGATCGGCGTATTTTTCTGGGATCGGCACAACCTTGGAAGGATCGATCATGCCCGTGCCTGCGGTCATGTCCACTCCCCCCGCCTTCATGCCCGCATCGGCGGGGGCGTTGGGCATCTGTGGCATCTTGCCGCCGATCCCCATTACTTTCGGGACGGTCACGCTGACCATCACTTCACCAACGGGCGCATCCTTCATCTCATAATTGCCGTTCTGGTCGATGACGGCCGACCCGGTGGCTTTCTTGTCCTTGGCCGTAAAGAGGACCGTCCCGGCGGTGAGGTTTTTGTCGCCGATTTTTACTTGGCCCTTGACGCTGCCGCGCGGAATCGCGTCGCCGCCGCAACCCGCCATACTGCCAAACAGACCCGCCAGAGCAAACAGGGCAGCCATTCTTGTCAACAAGACGCGACGCATGGAACATCTCCGCAGATTGGGTGAGACGATGATGAGAAAGAAGTCACGTGCGTAGGGTGTGTGAAAAACACCGGCATGGTGCGTTTCACGCACCCTACGCAGAGTGACCGATTGGTTCATCTTGGCACGTACTACCAGTCGGGGCCCAAGAGGTCACCTTGGCTGGGTGTGCATGCGGCCCACCAGGTGTTCAAACTGATGCCTGAGGTGACGGTGCGCACGCTCGCGTCCATCAGCAGCACATTGGTAAGGTTGCCGTGCAGCGCCTGCAGTCGGCTCACGTCAGCGTTTTTCGGCAAGACGACCTGAAACATGGAAAGAGGCCGTGGCGCTTGGTTTCCACCACCAACAGTCACGCCGTTGGCCCAGCTGTTGAAGCGCGGCTCCCAAGACGGATTCCAGATGCCGTGTGCCCAAAGTGCCCCACCCGCGGGGCCACCCATGACCGAGGGTCTGGCATATTTTTCAGCGACACCAATGGTGTTCGAGGTGCCGTCCTGAAACGACCCTGGCATCCGGGCGTTGCCGTTCCACCCGCCCCCAGGCCAACCGGCGTCTTCGAAGACGATGCTATTGGCAGCGTAGTTGCCCACGACCCAACCGTTCGTCCAAGTCGCTGCCGGGATATTGGTGCCATCCGACGGGCACAGGTAGATGTTGATGATGTTGGCCGCCGGGGTGGCCAAGCTGGCGAAGCCCCCAATGTACGCATCATAACCCGTTGGCGCATTCGCAGTATTGGGCGGGTTTGTCCTGAAGCCCAACTTGTACAGGCTGTCTTGTTCAATATACGGCAGGATATGATAGAAAAGCTCCCCGGTGACCCGATACTCGGCTTGGCTGATGTCCGAGTACATCGGCGGGAACTTCTTGACGGTGCCATGATAGTTGTGCAGCGCCAAGCCGATTTGCTTCATATTGTTTTGACATTGCGTTCGTGCCGCGGCTTCGCGCACCTTCTGGACCGCCGGCACCAACAGGGCGATGAGGATCGCAATGATCGCGATCACCACCAGCAGTTCGATCAGCGTGAAGCCACGCCAGCGCCGTCGAAGAATGAATGTTGCCATGTGCACCTCGTGAAAAAGAGAAAGAAAAAGGGCAAACTTTCATCAAAACTCCTATCTATCTCTTGTAAGCTCGGCGTGTGCGTCTGTCAACAGAATAATGGCGAAATCCGAAAAATTGGTGACCAAGGGTGAAGGAGCCGGGCTGCGGACGCCGCTAACTGCATTTCTCACCAATAATGCAGTGAAGCGCTGTGTCGTGGGGCGGGTTTCCTAACCCGCCGCTGCCAGACGGGGTAGGAAACCCGTCCCACCATGGTGAGAAATGCAGGCTAATTGGCGGGACGGGCGCCGGCAGCCGCCGCCAGCGCCTGCCGGGCCGCGCTGCAATTGGGATCGAGGCGCAACGCCAGCCGGAGCCAGCGCAGGCCTTCGAGTTGCTCGCCATTGCGCAGAAACAACAGCCCGCCTTCGCAGCGCAGGGTCGCGTCGTTGGGCCGTTGCTGCACTTCTTGACAAACCTGATGAAGCCGGCGCACGTCCGCGTCGAGCTGGTCGGCGCGGGCGCTCCACGTCTGCGCTTCCTCGCGTTGGCCCAACTCCAGCAAGCAACGCGACAGGCTGTAACAAATGCGCCGGTCGTGTGGGCGCAGGCTCGCGGCCCGGCGCAGCGCCGGTTCCGCATCCTGGGGCCGGCTTTGATCGAGCGCCAGCAATCCGCGCTCCCAAAACAATTCGCCGTACTCGGGCCCGTCCGCCGGCAGCGCGTCCAGCTCCTGCCGGGCCTCCTCGAGCTGGCCCAGCCGGCGCCGACAGCGCGCCAAACCGAACCGCACTTCGAATTTCTCCGGCCAGCGCTGCGCCAGGTGCTCATACTGCTCGAGTGCTTCCTCCGGCGTGCCGGCGATCAGCAGCGTATCCGCCAGTCGGAGCCGCGCCCGATCGTCGCGCGGATGGGCCGCGACCGCCTTCTGGTAATCCAGCAGCGCATCCGCGAAATTGAGAAACCGTTCCCACACGTAGGCGCGTCCCAGCAGGGCGTGCAAATCATCGGGCCGGCGGCTGAGGTAAAGGTTCAGGTCTTGCTGCGCTTGCCGCAATTGATAGGTGTCGATGTCGTACTGGATGAGCGTTTCGAGGATCACCAGCGCCAACTCGTCCTGAGCGAGCGCGCGCCGGCGCAGCGCTTCGTCCGGTCCCTCGGTGCCGCGCTGCAGGTTGATGAGCGCATATTCGACCGTGATCGCTTCGGCATCGCCGCCGTCCGCGCGGCAGCGCCGCAGGTGTTCCAAGGCCTCGTCGTATTCGCGCAGCCGCCGCGCGGTCCGTGCGGCCAGCAGCCGGCCACGGGTGTCGTCGGGCCGATAGGACAAATAAAGCGCCAGGTGCTCCTTCGCCTTGCCAAAGGCACGCGCCGCGAACGCCTCTTCCCCTTGGCGCAAAAATTGACCGGTCCACCATCGCCAAGACGCCCATCCGCCCGCAGCCAGCGCCGCGACGACCAGAAGCGCAATCGTGAAGCGCTTGCCGATGATGCGTCGGACCGCTCCTGGCATGAAGATGCTCCTTAGCCCTTAGTCAGTAGTCAGTAGTCAGTAGCAAATGCAAACTGACTACTGACTACTGACTACTGACTATTTGATGGTAGCGATCGACCGCAAGGCTGTCGAACCGCTCGGTGTTGCCGTCCGGCCAGGTCACGGTTAGCTTGCCGGAGGTCGCCGGGCCCAGCCCGAACAGCAGGCGCCGGTCGCCGGAGGAAGCGTACGAGCCGCCGCCCTTGGCAAATCGTGTCTGTCGTTGCCCGTTCACGTCCAGCACCGCCTTCGCCCCGACGACACAAGCGTGGTCCTTGCCCACCAGCTGCACCCCCAGCCAATGATGGTCCTTGCCGCCGATGCCACGCAGCACCGCGACCGGCTCGTTCATGTGGCTGATGACCAGATCGGTGCGGCCGTCGTTGTCCAAGTCGCCGACACCGACGCCGCGGGCCAAGTGCGGCGTTTGATAATAGGACCCCATCTGTGCGCTGATGTTGCGGAACTTGCCTTCCAGGTTGCGCAACAACACGGGCTGTTGCTTGCGGCTGGATTCCTTGCCGGTGGGATGTCGGATCGCGTGCCCGTTGGCGACGAACAGATCTTCCCACCCGTCGAGATCGACATCGAGGAACGCCGTGCCCCAGCCGACGTATTTCTGCCCGATGGCGGCGATGCCGACGGCCGCGGTGCGGAAATGGAAGAAGGGCCGGCCCGGCTTGCAGTCGTTGCGGTACAGCGCGTGCAACTCATTTTCGTAATTGGTGACCCAAAGGTACGGCTGACCCGTGCGCTCCGGGTCGCCCGCGTCCAGGCCCATGCTGCCGTTGGCCATGCCGCGATCGTCCCGGGCGACGCCGCTGCTCAGCCCCACCTCCTCGAAGCGAAGCTGTCCGCGCTGCGACTTGTTCAGGTAGAGGAAGTTGTCGACGGTGTCGTTGGCGACGTAGATATCCGGCTTGCCGTCGCCGTCCACATCGACGATCAGCACGCCGAGGCCCTTGCTTTCATTGGGCCCGCCCGGCTTGAGACCCGCTTCCTGGGTCACGTCCACGAAGGCGCCCGTGCCCGTGTTGCGATACAGCTTGTGCGGCAAGCCGTCGAAGTGGCGCGGCGGGCACACATCGGGCGTCTTGCCGTCGTAGGTGCACGGCGGGTTCTTCTTCCACGACCAGTCCACATATTGGCACACGTACAGGTCGGGAAAGCCGTCGCCGTCGAGGTCCGCGAAGGCGGCACTGGTCGCCCAGTCGATGCCCTTGTCCAGGCCGGCTCGGATCGTCACGTCTTCGAAGCGCCGGCCACCCCCCCTTTTCCCCCCCTTATCAAGGGGGGGCTGGAGGGGGTCGGCTGGATCGACGGGGACATTGTGGAACAGCGCCACGCCGCCCCAACCGGTCACTAGAAGATCGGGCCAACCATCGCGGTCATAGTCCGCGACGGCGACACCGTGGGTGTAAAACCACGGCTTGCCGCCTGCGAGCTTGTCCAGCCCGACGGCAACGGTCACGTCTTGGAACTTGCCGTTGCCGAGGTTGCGGTAGAGCTTGCACGGCAAGCCGACGATGTCTTTTTTGTCCGCGCCGGCAAAGGCGCCGCCGCCCGGCAGAAAGACGTCCAGCAAGCCGTCGCCGTCGAAATCGATCAGGCCGATGCCGCCGCCGAGCGATTCCAAGATCGACAAATGATTGGCGGTGTCCTCGCCGTTGCGATAGGTGAAATGCATGCCGGCGGCAGCGGTGACGTCCTCGAACAAGGGCGGCCCGACGACATCCTCTGGCCGCTGTTTCTGCGCCGGCGCAACGACGGCGTCATTCCGCGTGCATGCCGCAGCCAGGAGCAGTCCCAGCAGCAGCGCCGCCCAGAACCATCGCGTCAACATCGAACCCCCGACCGAAAAGGAAAATGATCTGCTCGGAGCAAGGATACAACCAGCCGGGTTAGCTGTCGGTAAACCAGTAACTCCATCAATCAAGGTAATTGCGAGGTGAACTGAATGCAAGCGTAATAGCAAACGGGTAGTGGTACAGCTTGCTATGCAAACGGAACACTTCAGCCGCACCGGCGCGGAATGATATGATCACAACAAACCGCTCGAAGTGATCACCGAACTCACGCCGCAACTGGCTTTCTTTAGTGACTGATTCTTGAATTTCACGCCGCGGGATGAGCGCAGCGAATCCCGCGGGTTAGCAGAGGAAGTGGGGACAACCTGGATTGTTTTTGGACAAACAATTCAGCATGTCCCCGTTTCGTGTCGCACGGTTTCGAACCATGCCCCGACTGGTACGTTTTCACCGACATCCAACTCGCCAACTCGCCAACTCGCCAATGCGCCAAGCGGCCCCGTTTCAAGCAATCTCCTCGGCGCGTTCGATGTCGCCGGATCGATATGCCAAAGCACCTGTCTTTGGCATATCGAGGGCCCTGGCACAAAGCTGTGCCGATCAAGCGGTTGCGTAGACAGGCGGCACGACATGCTCAAGATTTCCCGTGTGCCAGGGTGGCAAGGTTGCCAACTTTTGGCAACCTTGCAGAACGCAAGGCGGCCACCTTTTGGCAACGTTGCCAACTTTTGGCAACCTTGGCCAACGGAAGGGACGGTCGTCGGAACCTGCATAGTCGAGGGCGTGAAAAAACGCGTTCCACGGATCAACTAGATTCTTTCAACTTGCCGCTGATGCTCCGCTTTTCTGGCGTCATCTCGGGCGGCGGGAAACTCTCGCAGGGCGGCCTAGCGGGCTCGCTGGCGATGGTAGTTGGCCCGCGTGAAATCGCGCTCGGCAGCGTAGTAGTCCGCGAGAGCGGCGTGGGCGGCTGGGTGGTTGGGCGCGATTTCCAGCGCGCCGATCAGCCAGCGCAAACCTTCGGACTTGTCGCCGTTGCGCAGGCAGATTTGCCCGGCCGCGACGCGTGGCGCAGGATCGGCTGGGGCTTTGACCATGGCCTGGAATGCACTTTCCAGAAGTTTCATGTCGGCCTCGATTTGCTTATGCCGCTGCAGATGCTGGTCTGACTCGTCGGCACGGTCGAGCTGCCGCAGGCAAACCGCCAATTCCAAGTGAATTTCGTGGTCGTTGGGGGCCTGGAGGACGGCGCGGCGCAGCAGGCGCAAGGCGTCTTCCGGCCGCTTTTGCCGCAAAGCGAACCGACCGCACTCGAGCACAGCCTCGGTATTGTCGGCGTGCTCCTCCTCGAGCCTATGCAAAAGCGGGACCGCCTCGTCAAAGCGGTCCAGCGGCAAGAGCGCGCGGACTAGGCCGAGCAGCGGCTTGATCTCGGCCGGTTGCCGGCGGTGCAGATCCCGAAAATGGTGCACAGCCTCCTCGTACTGGCGGCTCGCTGACAGGAGGCCTGCCAGGTAGAAGCGCGCCTTGTCGTTGCGTGGGTAGTCCTCGAGCAGCCCGCACATGATCTCAACTGCTCGGTCTCGGCGGCGCATGGTTTCGTGCATTTGGGCGTCGAGCAGCCGTCCGGTTGGGTTGTGGGGAAAGCGGTTCAAGAGCTGCTTGATCCAAAAAGAGGCCTCGTCAAGGCGGTAAGCGTGTTGGCAGCCCAGTGCAAGCGATTCGAGGATCTGCTCGCTCTCTGGATGTCGGACCTCCAGGTCGTCAAGGAGCGTGTGAACGAACTCCTTCACCTGGCCACGCTGCACACGCAGCAGCAAGTCCTGCAGATTCCCCGCGGGCGTCGAAACGTCCAACAGCTCCCCATACCGGTCAAGATGCTCTTGGGCTTCGTCCAGCAGGCCGTCGCGTCGGGCGGCTTGGACCGCCAGCAGGCGCGCGGCGGGGTCACTCGTCCGCAGTTCCAGGCACGACGCCAAGCGCTGCCGCGCCTCGGGGAAGTCGTAGCGCGCCAGTGCATCCTTGGCCGCGCCGTAGTCCCGGCGGAAGCGCAGACTTCGCTCGCCGTACCAGCCGGCGAACGCAAGAAGAGCCGCCAGCGCCGCCGACAACGCCGCTCGTTTGGGGGTGCGGATGGGAAAGAAAAACCAGTTGCGCAAACGCGTGGACATTGGTGGTTCAAGGAGTTTTTGCGAGCCGTTCGTGGAACTCAGCGCGGGGATCATTTTGGCGGCGGAAATGCTCGGCCAAGGCAGCGTGGGTTGGCCGGGGAAAAAGAAAGGGGACGCGGATCATTCTTTTGATCCAGCGGCGCCAACCACAGCCGCCCGACCAGCATGACCTATCCGAATGGCCGGGTCTTGAACTACAATTACACGGCGGCCATCGATGCTGCGATCAGCCGTTTGAGTTCCTTGTCCGACAGCAGCGCTACGCTGGAATCGTTCGATTACTTGGGATTGGCGACCGTCGTGAAGCGCGCACATTCGCAACCTGGTGTGGACTTGACCTACATCAAACAGAGTGGCGAATCGAACGGCGACGCCAGCGATCAATACACCGGCCTCGACCGCTTCGGCCGCGTGGTCGATCAGCGCTGGCTGAAGACGAGCACCGGTACCGCGACCGACCGCTTCAAGTACGGCTACGATCGTGATTCGAACCGGCTGTACCGCGAAAACGCCGTCAACGCCGCATTCAGCGAACTGTACCACGCCAACGGCGCGAGCAACGGTTACGACAACTTGAACCAGCTGCAGGAATTCCGGCGCGGCACGCTGTCGGATGCCAACAGCGACGGCGTTCCCGACACCGTATCGACATCCAGCCGCAGTCAGTCGTGGACCCTCGATGCCCAGGGCAACTGGTCGTCGCTCAACACGGACGGATCATCCGTGTCGCGCACGCACAACAAGCAAAACCAGGTCACGGTTGTGGGCTCCGCGAATCTGGCTTTTGATTCGAACGGGAATCTGTCAACGGATCAAAACGGCCAGCAGTACGTCTACGACGCCTGGAATCGCCTGGTGACCGTGAAGAACTCGGGCGGCACGACAATTGCCAGCTACAAGTACGACGCGCTGGGTCACCGCATCCAGCAAACCGTCAGCAGCACGACGACCGACGTGTACTTTTCCGCTGCCTGGCAACTGCTGGAAGAACAAGTCAGCGGCACCACGAAGGTGCAGTATGTCTGGAGTCCCGTCTACATCGACGCGCTGGTGGAGCGCGATCGTGACGCTGACGGCAACACCGCTAACGGCCTCGAAGAGCGCATTTACGTCCAGCAAGACGCCAACTTCAACGTCACCGCGATCTTGAGCACGAGCGGCACGGTGATCGAGCGCTACATCTACGACCCCTACGGCTCGCCGTCCTTTCTGAGTTCCGGCTGGACCGGCCCCGCCGACGCCTACAACTGGCGCTACCTCCACCAAGGCGGCCACCTCGACTCGGCCACCGGCCTCTACCACTTCCGCCACCGCGACCTGCACCCGACGCTGGGGCGGTGGCTGCAACCGGACCCAATTGGTTTTGCCACGGGGAACCCGAATTTCTATCGATTTGTCAGCAATTCCCGGACCCCTAAAAACGCTGGGAATTAAGGGGTTTTTGAACAACCTTATCGTAAACGACCAGAACATATTTACACCCATCTACACCGGCCAGGCTGAATTTATCTGGAAACTGGGTAAGCTGAAAACGAAGGCAAAGACATTTTGGCATCCTGGCTTTCCCAGTTACTGGTATCTTGCGTAGTCTTTCCAAATTGTTGCCGGGAATTGCTGTCGATTTGTCGACGATAACCCCACGAATTCTGTCGATCCATTAGGATTAACCCCTCGAGTATTGCAAATTGCTATTGCTACCGGCAGCAATGCAGCGATCCGCGCTCAAGTGCCGATTGTCGCGCCGCCCCCTACGATTGTCATACCTGGTTTTGGTCAAATTGTGGCTGGGGCCTATGTCACCTATTTGGGCTGCAGGGTGTTTTGGTGGGCGGGGGAGTGGATCGGCGAGGGGATTGGCGACATTTTCTATCCTCCAGGCCCAACTCGGCCGCCCCGTGGTGAGATCGCGCGACGGAGAGTATGCTGGTACTGGTGCGGCGGACTGTGGGTCGTCCCGCTAATTATTCCTGCCACGGCGCCCTGTCCTCCAGCCATCTTGGTTCGCGATCCTGATGCCCCCGGACCTGGTCAACCGAACCGGTACCGGAGGTGTACTTTGATCAGACCAGGCGACAATTAGTGATTAGGCATTAACAGTTTGGCAATTGTTTGAGAGTCGTCGCCGCGCACCCACCTAACGCCGTGCTGAGGAAATGAAAATGTCTGCCGAATTCAGGTTGGGCGTCGGTTTTTCGTGGACGGACAATTGCACTTGTCCTTTCCAGCTGGTCGCGCAATGCGAGGACCGCTGGTACATCACCCGCAGCAGGCTTGACCAGTTTGACCCCATCGCGACTCGCAGCGTCGACGGATCAGTTGCGGCTTGGTTGAACGATGGAACTGCACTGTTCTTGCTCGATCACGCTGATCGACTGCAAAGACTTGAGTTTGGGACGAGCCCATTGCCGCTAGGCAAGCAAGACCTCACGCCACTGGAATGGAGATCCAAACGGCCCCTTCTCCTTGGCGCGTGCTCGTTCGCGAAACCGGCTGAGCTGTATTTGTTGGTAGCCTTCTTTTCTGGACGCCGCGAATCCGTCTGGGTGCTTCCAGAGGATAAAATCGGTCTCTTGCCCGTGCTTCCTAATGATCTCCCGGGTATGTCGTCCCAGCTCTATTGTTCTGACCTAGGGCCTGTATTAGTACAGGATAATTATCCGCGACAAGGTAACATTCGAATTACTAACCTCGCAACTCGCAATTCACGCGAATATGACGTCTCGACGACCTTCGGCCGCTCGTGTTCTTTGACCCAATCCGGACAATACTGCATGTTGGGTGGCAGTTCTTTCACCGACAACCGATTACATAGCCTTGACTTATCCACAGGCGATGTGCGTTTTTTGGGGAATGCCAGCTACGGCACCTGGTCTCCGGATGGTTCACTGATTGCAGCAATGCGCGCGGATGAGGAGCTTGTGCTGTTGGATGCAAGCGGCAACCGCACGTGCTCAGTCTTAGCGGCCGAACCTGCGCCTGCACGACCTTTCCTACCGGTGCATCCGCCACAATGGTCTCCCGATGGGAAGTGGTTAGTTTTTGCTCTCTACCAGTGGGAAAGAAGCCATTCGATCTACCAGAATCAACTCGACGCGAGCCCTAACGACTACCCGAGCGTTGAAATAGTTGACCAAGCCGCATTCGTGCTCGATCTCCACAGCCGCGCGATCGTTCGTTTACCATTCTTTTGTCAGAGTTGCACTTGGCGACCGCGCCAGCGGGCGCAGTAAAGGGAGGAAAAGGGGGGAGGAAAAGACCAGCTGCACTTTCTGAAGAAACCTTAGATCACGCCGCCAACTTGAGCAGTCGAAAAAAGAAAGGGAAAAAAGAAAGGGGACGCGGATCATTCTTTTGATCCAGCGGCGCCAACCACAGCCGCCCGACCAGCATGACCTACCCCAATGGCCGGGTCTTGAACTACAATTACACTGCGGCCATCGATGCTGCGATCAGCCGCTTGAGTTCCTTGTCCGACAGCAGCGCTACGTTGGAATCGTTCGATTACTTGGGATTGGCGACCGTCGTGAAGCGCGCCCATTCGCAACCTGGCGTGGATTTGACCTACATCAAACAGAGTGGCGAATCCACCGGCGACGCTGGCGATCAATACACCGGCCTGGACCGCTTCGGGCGCGGCTCGACGCTGACCTTCTTCGACTTCGACAAGGATCGCGCGACATTGAATCTTACCAATGGCGTGTTCGAAATCTTCACCGACGCCGCCTTTGAGGTTGAGGATGGTAGGTTGCATGTTGCATCTCGCCGGAGTGGCTGCATGTAGCGCGCGCGTTTGGCAGCGTGCAGTTGGCTGACTTGATCAGACCAATACGGTGCCAAAGCCAATCGGATCTGTACTACTATCGTTCAATTTCTTCGCGCCCCGCGAAGAATCCAAAACCATCACGAAAACACGAAATCGCGAAAACACCAAACGATTCACAAGAGTTTTCTTTCGTGGTTTCGAGCTTTTGGGTTTTCGTGATTCGATTTCTTTGTTTGCGGCTCGGCCGCGCTAGGTCCTCAAGTAACCATTTTTGACTGCATGTCGCGCAAACGTGGCCCGCAGCTAGGACATTCAGCAATGTGGAGGCGAATCTTGCTTGTTAATGGTTCTCCCAGCTGGCCGCGCATGAACGCTTCCGCATGGCCGAGCACTTCTGAACACGCAATGCCGCCAAAATCGAATTCACGGTGCCGAGCCAGCAGGAATCCGAGCGTGCCGCCGCCCAAAGCCAGAACGGAGAACGCTCCGGCGAATTGCAGGAAACGGCGTCGTTGCGTGCGCCGTTGCATTCGAGTTGCCAGCGCTCCCAACTTACCTGCCGGACACGGTTTCCATTGAGGGGCAGGACGCTTGTCGCCCTTTTCCATGGCCATGATCAACTCCCGCTACGGTTTTCCAAGTCATCATCCATTTTCGACATTGCTCTCAAGACTTTCCGTGAACTGGCTCACCTAGCGCGGCCGAGCCGCAAACAAAGAAATCGAATCACGAAAACCCAAAAGCTCGAAACCACGAAAGAAAACTCTTGTGAATCGTTTGGTGTTTTCGCGATTTCGGTTTTT